>Ga0302157_10000902_pt1 | contig 37595 bp, 39 predicted proteins | sample I_Bog_N3_3_FD_193502 | JGI IMG/M metagenome (GOLD analysis project Ga0302157, IMG submission 193502) | Peat permafrost microbial communities from Stordalen Mire near Abisko, Sweden - I_Bog_N3_3 | ecosystem: Environmental > Terrestrial > Soil > Wetlands > Peat | place: Sweden: Abisko, Stordalen...
GCCCAGTCACTTCTCGGAAGCATCGCGCGCAAAGCTGCAGGAAACGGGTTCGTGCCGCTGACGGTACCGTGGCTGTTCATCATCATCGCGATCGCCGTCAGCTTCATCTTCGCTACCGGTGCGTCGATAGGGCCCATCCGGCGTGCGGTGCGGCTTTCGCCGGTCGAAGCGTTGGCGACCGAGTAGCAGTTTCCCGCCCGATCCCCGACTTCGCCGAAGCCAACGGCGGCTCACCCTGCGGCCGATGCACGCATCCGCCCATCGCTGCGGGCATCCGGCAGGGCTACCATCGCTCCATGGCACGTTCTCGCGCGAATGACGGATTCCCGCTCGATCCCCTCGAGTCCAACCAGGAACCCTACGTTCACATCATCGCGCCGAACATCGACCACATCTCACGGGCAAGCTTTCGGCTGGGGTCAGTCGAGTTGCGTCGCATCCTGCGAGGCCTTGCCGTGCTTGGCGTTGCGCTCGGGATCGTGGCGCTCGTCGCCGTGATCGGTTCAATCATTGCGTCGACTCACTAACGGTTTAGCTCCGATGACTGAGTGGTTGAGGCGCATCCGGGCGGTGCGGATCCTGCTCATTGCGGGGGTAACGCTGCTCGTGGTGGGCGTCGCTGGCCTCGTGATCGATCGAGAGCTAATCGCCCACCATGATGCTTTTGGGAGTGGCTCCCGCCTCCCAACGCTCGCGATCACGCTGCACGGGGGTTATGTGTTTCCGGCTGGCTCCATTGATCTCGCCAACGTCAAACTTCTCCCTGTGTTCGAGGGCGTCGCTGCCGGCGGAATCGTCCTGCTGGTCGTGGCGAGCGCTCTGCTCGCGACGAGGCTTCACGGCGGCGAGGGAAGCTAAACCAGCGATAACTGTGGCGAGATGAGCAGCTGCTGGGAAAGCATCGACGCACCGCTCCCGCTCGTGGCGACGCACACCCATCAGTTCGGATGGTGCGTGGAGTGCACACTTTTACGCCTTCGGGTCGCCGTAGCTGTAGGTAAATTCTCCTGAGTACCGAAACCAGTCGCCGAGCACTGGGGTGCGAAGTCGTACGTCAACGTGCTGGTGCTCGTCTCGCCATGATTCGGTGACGCTGACAGTGGCAAGCTGCGGGATTCTGAGTCGCGTGCCGAGGACGCGTATCCACTGCCTGTCCGAACGCATCGTCAGAACACCTTCGGCAATCGAGAGCACCATCCGCACCTCGAACCCGCGTCTCCTGCCCATGAAGTCGTGCAGGCGTCCATCGATGACACGCATTGTGTCCTCAAGCGGCCGATCCCGCCCCGGCAGGTGGAAGACGCGCACCGCGTCGAGTCCACCCTCGCTGGTCGGCGTATTCAGGATCTCGAATGGCACGTTGCGAGCGAACTCCGGGAACAGGATGCGTTGACGCGCAAGATAGGCGAGCAGCGGGCGGAGGAGGGCGACGCGGCAGTCCGCCACGTCGAATACGCCGGCCCCCACGCCAACCCCGTGCCCGCCGGAGAAATAGGAACGCAGCTCCGGTGCAAGCGTTTCGATGTCGGCGCCGAGCACACGCTCATAGACGGAGAGGGTCATACCCGAACCTCAGGTCCCATCGTGGATGCATTGCCGGATCCTGTGTGAGCTCCCACACGCGTTCAATCGGGCAGCGAATCTCGATCTCGACATAAATCGCGTCCCCCGCCATCCTCCGATCATGCCGCATTGGGCGACAGAGAGCTGAACCTGAGATACGCTCACGCCGTGAGCGATCATCCACTACGCGATTTCGGCGACAGTGAGTCGATCCAGCTCGAACGTCGCGAGTTGGAGCGTCGCGCCTATGGACCCACCAGCACAGCCCAGGAGGAGAACGAGGCGCTCGTCGCGCGACGTTCACTCGATGAGCTCGATCGGTTCTCGAGTCCGTCTCCTGGATCGGCCACTGAGCTGACGTCCTCTGACCCGAAGACCAGCGGGGGTCACGCTGCGGCAAGCGAGGCGGGTGGGGACGGCGAGATCCCACACCGGCATCCGCGAGCCCCGACTCGCCGGATTGTTCCCCTCATCGCGGTTGCCGTTGGGGCGCTGGTCGTCGGCGGACTGGTTGGGCGGTTCACCGGCACAACTCCTGTCATGCCCAGTCACTTGAGCACCCCTCCCCGGGTGCTCTCGGCCAGCATTGTCGTTTCCACGCCGCTCCAGGATCGAAAAGCCTCAACGATCGGCAAGACCTGGTTCTCACGACCGCAGGCGTCGAGCGACCGGTTCCTCTTCTACAACGCACCCGACTCGTTGTACCAGCCTGCGACGGTGCGCCTGGTCGCGACCGCCTCCGCACTCGGAAGCGTCTACATCGCGAAGCGCACCAAGCCGGGAAGTGGGGTGTGCCTCATCCTTTGGGGGCACAAAGCTGTAGACGGGAGCCAACCGGGGGCAATGAGCTGCGCCAGCACGAACACATTTCTGGCCCACGGGATCGACCTGAAACTGGATGCGTTCGGCAGCGCAGTCGCACGCTGGACGACCACGGCCATAACGCTCACGGAACAGGACTAGGTTCCGGGATTCAACGCCACGAGGTCGGGAACCACCCTGGGATCGTTCGACGAGTTGATCGTGGCCCTGTCTCTCCCGCGGCTACGAGAGCAAGGTTCGGAGTTCGGGTGCTCGCCCAGCAGGCAGCTGGTGGCGTTGCGACGACTCGAGCAGGCCCGCGAGGAACCGCGCAACTTCTCTCGCCGCCGGCCGCTCGACCACCGCTTCAACACCGGCGTTATAGTTCGTGTTCGTGTTCACGTCGTAGGTGACGCGGCGGCCATCGACGGTCTCCATGAATTCGATCCCGGCGATCTCAATGACATTGTCGGCCAGAAATGCCTCGTAGTGGGCGATGAGAGGGTCGTCGGCAAGGCCTTCACGAGGAGAAAACGCAGGGATTTCCAGGCCCGTCCCCGGGTCGATGACACAGGCATCCGCCGGGCACAGTTCGAAACTGCCAGTGGAGATGTCTACCCGCACGGCGTAAACAAATTTGCCACCGACGAACTCCGCGCGGGTGACGAACGGTTCAGCGGCGACAAGATATTCCTGCAGGAGGGTGATGCCGTCCGCGGGTTCCTCGAACCGGTCTGAGGCGACATACTCGTCGAACGTGGAATAGGAGTCGAATCGACGCACGCCGAGCCCTTTGCCACCCTGGTTGTGTTTAGTGATGAACGGCACAGGGAAGTCCCTGGCGCGCGCGATGAGTTCCGTCGTCCCGATCACGGCCACAGTGCGAGGGATGTCGAAGCCGGCGGCCCGCAACGCCGCGTACTGCCGGGTCTTGCTCACCTCCAGTTCGACCACTCTGGCTCCGTTGACGACGCGTCGACCCGAGGCCTCGAGCCAGCCGAGGAGACTGCGGGCATACTCCTTCGCCAAGGCATGGTCCCGCGTGTGTGCGGATGCGCTCAGCCGCGACCAATAGACCCCAGGCCCCGGCGCCGCATCCAAATCGATCGTTCCCGAAGTCAGAAGGATCTCCTCGAACGGAACACCTTCCGCGTCCAGCGCCGCGCGAAACGGCGGCAGCCAGTCGGTGTTCTCGTGCAGGATGAAGACGCGCGGTGTGGCGGTCACCGCAAGCCTGCGCGCCGCGCCTCCGCGTACGCTTCGTGCAATTCGAGCCGCGCTCGGTCCAATTGCACGGAGGCAGCCAACAGTACGTGACGGGCTTCCTGCAATTTTGCTGCCGCCCGGGAGACATCGAGGTCGTCGAGGTGGGTGCTGGGCGATTCACGCGTGATGATCTGGGGCATGCCCACACAGTACGTATTCCCGCTCGTGATGGCGAGCATGTGATTCTTCTTTACTTCGCGTTGCGAAATGCTACGGCGTCACGCAAGGCCCGATCCACCCTCCCCAAACGCCGCAACTGCGGGTAATCTTTGGCAATGTCGAGTGTCGAACCCGAGCCGCCGCCCGTTGCAATTCCTGCAGCAACACGACCCCTCAATCGCCTGGGCGTCGTCGCCCTTGTCCTGGCACTTGTCGGGCTCGCTGTTTCGTTCATCCCGCCCTTTGCGCTCCTGGCGTGGATTTTTTCGCTCCCCGCGTTCATCGTCGCGATCGTTGCCCTGACGCGCAAGAATCGCCGGAAGAAGCTGGCGACTGCGGGTGTCATCCTCAGCAGTCTCGCATTCGTCGCGAGCCTCGTGACGTTCTCGGTGTACTCGGCTGACGTCGCCTCCCACAGCCCGGCCAAGACGTCGAGCAACTCCACCTATCACTCAACGGTGAGCAAGAAACAACCGGCGCCGACTGCAACGCCCCTGCCAACGGTTCCTGATGTCTCGCTCGATTCCCCGGCCGACGGTGCCGCCACCCTGACTGCGGACGGCTATCAGGTCGCGCTCGTTGACACCTCGGGTGCTGTCGTCACCAACCCGGCCGGTTACACCTTCGTCAGTGAGTCGCCCGCGGCCGGTACCGCGCTCACGCTCGGCTCAACCGTCACCATCACCGTTTCGCCCGGCACGGCCGCGGGAGTGCCTACGCCCGTGCCTTCCCATCCAGCCAACGCGACCGCGTTGTGCAAAGACGGTACCTACGCGTACAACTATCACCCGCACGACCAGTGCGAGCACCATGGCGGCATCGAGGTGCGCTACTAGATCCTCGGAAGTCGGCGGCGAAAAAACTTTACGCTTCTGCATCCAAAACCGCCTTCCCCGCGGAAGTGGATGCAGGAAGGGCGAAAGCGGTTCGCCCTCGAGAAGAGGAGCACCCTGTGCGAAAGAAACTCCTGATCGGCGTCCTTGTCGGCGTCGTCGCAGCAGTTGGTTTGGCAGTTCCGGCCCAGGCATCGATTCCGCGGTTCGGCGGATACGCGGAAGTCTCCGTGCTGCACGCCGTGCCGAACACACCGGTGGATGTCTACGTCGACCATCACCGCGTTCTCCGCGACTTCCAGCCCGGCAGCCTCGTCGGCCCCTACCGGATCCGTGCCGGAGCTCATGTCGTCGACCTGACACTGGCGAACTCGCGCAATGACCGGTCGCCGGTCATCGGCCCGGTGACGCTGACCTTTGCGCGCTCGAAGAACTACACGATCGTTGCGCACCTGACAGCGGCCGGGGCGCCGACAGCCAGCCTCTACACCAACGACACGAGCCGCACCCCCCGGGGCGAAGGTCGGCTCATCGTGCGGCATGACGCCGCGGCACCAGCCGTCGACATCCTCGCTGGAGGGACCGCCGTCGTGCATGGCCTGACCAATCCGAACGAAGCCGCGCTGGTGCTGCCAGCCGGCTCGATTTCGGCATCCGTTGCGCTGGCCGGAACCACGGCACCCGTTATCGGGCCGGCAACGGTGACGGTCTCCCCGGGCAAGGACACCATCGTGTACGCCTGGGGAAGCGCTGCAGCAGGCAACCTCACCGTCGCGATTCAGACGGTGAGGCAGCAGTTCGGCTGGTATTCCGGTTCCTGGGACTGGTAACAGCCATCGGCGGCACCGGTCGCGGGTACGGGCCCGCGACCGGTGCACAACAATTCGGGTGGATATGTCTAACATGACTGCAGGTGCCGTACCGCTGGGCGTTCGCTCGGCCACAGTCCAAGCATCCCGATTCGCGAATCGAACTGTCCCGCCCGTGAACGAAATCGACGACGAAGAGTCCGCGCTCGCCCGCGAATTCATGGCTGGCGGGGAGCGCGCACTGGCCGCTGTCTACGCGCGGTGGTCGCCGCTTGTCTACAGTCTCGCCCTCCGCTCACTCGGCAACGTTGCTGACGCGGAAGACGTCACCCAGAAGGTTTTTGTGGGAGCGTGGGCTGGCAGGTCGAGTTTTGACGGCAGCCGGTCGCTTCCGGGATGGCTTGTCGGCATAACGAAAAACAAAATTGCGGATGCGCACGCGGCGCGGGCGAAGATTCGCAGCATCCACGAACGCCTGGCCTCGACGCCAGAAACCCAGCCGGACGAGATTGACCTGGCTGACCGGCTACTGCTTGTCGATGTCCTCGGAAAGCTGGAACCGGATGCACAGCGAGTGATGCGGCTCGCGTTCTACGAAGGGCTCACGCACATGCAGATCTCCGACACCCTCGGATTGCCGCTGGGCACGGTGAAGAGCCACATCCGCCGAAGTCTCGACCGTCTGCGCAGCCGCCTGGAGGTGACCAGTGACGCACGTTGATGCGGAGGTTCTCGCCCTGGTCGCGCTCGGCGAACCGGCAGCGTCTGAAGCTGACCTCGCCCACCTGGCTGCCTGCGCCCAGTGCGGTCAGAATCTTCGGGAACTGACCCGTGCGGTACAGGTGGGACGTGCGACATCCGACATCGAGGTGCTCGACCAGCCGGATGCCGCGGTCTGGGCGGCGATCGAACAACGCGTCGCTGCTGGCGCTAGCACACCGGTGGCACTTGTCAGTCCTCTTGACGGCGCCCGAACTGTGGGCGGGCGACCTTCCGCGAGGCGAACGACCAGCCGGATGGCCGCGAGGTTGGTTGCCGCAGCCATCATTGTCGTGCTTGCCGTCGGCGGTATCGTGGCGTGGAATTCGCTGAGGCCAGTCCCGGCAACCGCTGTGGCCGCCACGAAGCTCGATTCTCTGCCAGCCTGGCGAGGGACCGCATCCGGTTCGGCGGTGCTCGTTCAATTCGCCGGTGGGGTGCGAAAGCTGACGATTAACCTGTCGGTCCCGGCATCCGCGAAGTACCGCCAGGCCTGGCTGATGACCCCCGACCTGAAGCATTTCATCAGGATTGGGTCGGTCGACGGCTCCGTGACGACGCTCGACATCCCAAAGAATGCGGATCTTGGCCGCTACAACGTGGTCGACATCTCCGACGAGCCGGCCAGCACTGTGGCCCAGCCCTCGGACAACTCGATCGTTCGCGGAACGCTCCCGCCTTTGGTCAAGGACCAAAGCCCCTAGTGCGCCGTGCGTTCGCAAACGAGAATGGGCAAGCGAACGACAACCAGAGGATGACATGGTGGATGGCACGGACCCCGACGAAAACGATTCGGACTTCTCTTATCCGGATGACCCGTTCGATCCAAATCTTCTGGTGACCAATGACGCCGTCGGGGGAGAGCCTGTCAACCCGACCGGCCACTATGCGGGGCCGGCAGGGTCGGAGCCTCTCGAGGCATCACCCGAGTACGACGAGCACGAGCAAAACTCCGACGACGGGCCTGACGACCTCGACTGACTTACGGCGATGGGGTGTCGGTCAGCGTCCCGAGGCGGATGGCGCGGGAGTGACCTGACCGTCGGCTGAGATGCTCAGCACCCTGCGCTCGACCTTCGGATGGCGTGTTCGCGCGACCCAAAAGATCGTCCAGACAAACGCGGTGACGATGCACAGGGCCGCGTTGACACAGAAGGAGATCTTCTTCATCCGCTCAATGACGATCTCACGATCGCTGGTCGACACCACCGACCATCCCCAGGAGGTCCATTCTGCGACCTGCGCGCTGATCGACGGCGCCCCGGGAGCATCCTCTTCGTGACGCTCCGCTGCAGCCTGCGCCGGCCGGTTGAAAACGCAGGAGCAATTGGATGCGAAGGGACACGATCCGGCATGAATTCGGGGCGAGAGTCCCGGTTGATGAGAGGAGACGGGGAGCAGGGTCTGGCTCATCTAACGAGTATAAATCCGTTCAGTACCCGGCGGCTGGCCCGCTAATCGAGGCGGGAGTGATCGCCGATCCCGTGCCAGGTGCGGTCGTGGTAGACGAGGGGCGAGGTCGCGGTGGCGGAGGTGTGGGCCTCCAACGCATGCACCGCGATGACCGTCGAGCCTCCCGCTTCCATCCGGTTGATGATGCGTCCCCGCAACCAGGATGGTGACGCTGGCAGGTAGGGCTCACCCGTGTCGAGGCGTGCCCACGAATCGGTGTCGGCAAAGCGGTCAACCCCGCTTGTTGCGAACAGCTTTGCGGCCTCGAGCTGCTCCGCGCCCAGCAGGTGCACCACCACGGTATCTGCATGAGCCAGCGTGGGCGCGCTCGAGGACTGGGACGAGATCGAGAAGACGAACAGCGGTGGTTCAGCGCTCACGGAGAACACGGAGGTGGCGGTCAAGCCCACCGGTCCGTCTCCGGCATCCGCGGTGATGATGGCGACGCCGGCCGGATGGTTGCGGAACGCGAGCTTGAATTCCTCGGCGCTCAGCCCATGCCACTGGCCGGGCAGGTCGGCCGGGGTGTCGTCAGCGGCGGTGACGCCAGCCCGGGTGTCGTCAGCCGCGGCAGCCGGCTCGACGCCCGCTGCGGATACATTCGAAACCATCGCTCACCCCTCTGAGTGTGTTGACATTAGCGTGGTCGCCAGCAGCCGGATCCCCCAAATTGTGTTTCAGAGAATGACGACCAAGCCCGAACGACCAGTGGGAAAAGCAGGGCGGTGGCGGGGCCAGCAGGCCGTGCGGAATTCTTGCTCATCGATACCGCTGCGATAACATCCACGCATGTCGCGTGAGCAGGCCCGCTACCAGGTTCGGTTCGACTGGGGAGCTGCCGGCATCTCGGCGTTGCGTGAGGGAGCGGATGTCGTTGTCTGGGTCGACGCCCTCGGGGAGGATCCCGCGCCGGACGCCGCACCGGATTTGCTGTCTGCCGTCCCCGCATCGATTCCTTTCGTCGTTGAGGCCTCGCTTGCGTCGGCGCGCGCGGTCGCCCACTGGGTGATGGAGTTGCAGCAACAGCTCGGAAGGCGAATCGGTCTTGCAGTAGTCGGCGCCGGTTCCACCAGGGAGGACGGCAGCTACCGTTTCGCCGTCGAGGACCTGCTGGCGGCGGGAGCAGTCATCACCGAACTCGGCGCGCTCGGGCTGGATGCCACATCGCCGGAGGCGGCCGCTGCCGCGAGCGCGTACACCGGCCTGCAGCGAGCGACACGCCACTTGCTCACCGCGAGCGTTTCCGCTCAAACATCCCGTGAAGCGGTGACGCCGGCGCAGGCTCGAATCGACCCGCACCTGACGGTGGCGGACGTCGTGGTGCTGAGGCCTAGTGCTGGGGCTGCCCTTCTTCCGGCGTGAAGTTCAGCGCCAGTGAGTTCATGCAGTAGCGGTCGCCCGTCGGCGTGCCGAGCCCGTCGGGGAATACGTGGCCGAGGTGCGATTCGCAGCGTGCACAGCGCACCTCGGTGCGTTCGATGCCAAGGCTGTGGTCCTCGAGGAGCACCACCGCGTCTGGTCGCACGGATTCGTAGAAGCTGGGCCAGCCGCAGCCTGAGTCGAATTTCGTGCCGGCTTTGAAGAGCTCGTTGCCGCACGCTTTGCAGGTATAGAGTCCTGCGCGGTCTTCGTCGAGAAGCTCGCCCGACCATGCCGCTTCGGTCGCGGCCTCGCGCAGCACTGCGAATTCGTCTGCCGTGAGGCGGGATCGCAGCTCCGCCTCGTCCACCCCTACTTTGCTGTCCATGGCATCGACCCTATCGGGGAATCTCTCCACCAATTGGACGGCTACCGGCAAGATTCGCTCGGATACGTTCTCCTTAGACTGGGGCGCAGAACGCACTTCAAATACAGCACTACAGAGACGGGTTGGCATGCTTGTAGCTTTTTCTGTTTCGCCGAGCGGGGACGGCCGCGCCGACGGTTCGGTTCATGATGCGGTCGCCGCAGCCGTCAGGGTCGTTCGGGAGTCCGGACTTCCCAATCGCACGACCTCGATGTTCACCGAAATCGAGGGGCCAGACTGGGACACGGTCATGGCGGTCGTGAAAGCCGCGACCGAAGCCGTGCTGCCGTTCGGGTCGCGAGTGTCTCTCGTCTTGAAGGCGGACATCCGTCCGGGTCATACGGGTGAACTCGACGGCAAGGTCGAACGACTCGAGCGGGCGATCGAACGGGAGTAGTGCACTCAGTTGCGAAGTAGCGCCGGGATCGTCACGGCGCCTTTCTCGACCCCACTAACCGGCAGTCGTCGCATGCTGGGCCCTGAAACCGTGTAACCCCTTTGAGGCATAGGCTGCGGCGCAAATTGCGCGTACCTTCGAATTAGAGCGGTCTCCGTCGTCAGGCGTGCCGTTCGCTACCCCCATTTGTTTGTGCACGTTTGCTTTTTGCATCTCATGGGGGGATCGCGATGCGACGCATTTTAAGAGCCGCAGTTACATGGACGGCTGCCGCGGTAATTGTCGCGGCACTCAGCGGGGCAAGCCTGCCGATTCCGGCGATAGCCGTTTCGCCTGCGGTCCACAAGACCCTGATTCTTCCGGCATACCACGCCGAGCCTCCGATTCTCAGCGACGAGCAGCAGATTCGCGCCATGGCTCCCGAGCGGGCGATACTCCGCGCGCAGGCAGAAGCCGAGGCGGCCGCCGCTGCGGCTGCAGCCGCAGCAGCGCAGGCCGCTGCTGAGGCCGCCGCTCGTGCCGCCGCAGCTGCGGCCGCACAGGCACACACCATCAACGTGTGGACTTACGGCTTCCAGGACCAGGTGAACGCGTGCCGCGGCGGGGTAGACATGACGGCGCGCTACGGCATGCGAATCGTGGGCGAGCACTGGTCGTGTGGCGGAAGCTCCTTCCCGACCTACGCTGGCGCAATCGTGCGCTTCACGGGCATCGATGCGGGCGCCTACCGCGTTCTTGGCACGGTTGCGACGCTGGATGCCTACACAGCCAAGGTCAGCCAGGTTCCCCACGGTTACGCCATGCTTTACCAGACCTGCCGCGGCGGCGACAGTCACTACACGGAGTTCATCGCGCTGCAGCCCGTCGGCTGACCGGCCGTCGGCTGGCGATCGGAAACCAGGGCTGTGACCCCGCGGTCCGTCCCCGATGAATTCGAGCAGTCCGATACGAATTTCGATCCGATGAAGGCCTGTTTCGCGCGGTAGCCGCATCGGGGGAGCACGCCGCCGACGATTGACTCAACCGCCGGGCGGTCTGCGACAATCCGAGAATGGCATCACTCAAGCGCGGCGTTCGTATCGTCGTGGCATCCTTCTCGCGGTCGCGCTTCTTTCGACGATTCGGGCCGTCGATCATGCCGCCCGTCGAGAAGGTCTGGGCACGACTTTCGGGCGGCAAATTTCCGCTCAGCGGTGTGTTGGTGCCTTCGCTGGTGCTTCACACGATTGGGGCGAAATCCGGGGTGGAGCGCGATAGCCCGCTGATGTATTGCCCGGAGCCCGACGGAGTCATGCTCATCACGGGAAGCAACTTCGCGCGCGACTCGCACCCGGCATGGACCGCGAACCTCGCGGCGCATCCCGATGCGGCGGTCACCGTCAAGGGCAAGCGAACCAGTGTGCACGCGGAGCGTATCGCCGATGACAAACTCGACGAGACCTGGGCCTACATCGAGCGCCAGTGGCCCGGCTACCGCGCTTACGAGCGCTCGTCAGGTCGCACCCTGCGCATCTTTCGCCTGACGCCGAGGTAGCCGACGCGCGCGAGAGTCAGGCCCGTTGCAAGGCGCCGGCCGCGGGCTCCCAGCCGATTGCGGGGGCGATGTGGTCGACGACCGTCTGAAGCAGATGGGTGTTGTAGTCGACTCCCAACTGGTTCGGCACAGTCAACAGGATGGTGTCGGCCTCGCGTACCGCAGCATCCTGCAAGAGTTCTTCGACGATGCGGTCGGGTTCGCCGATGTAGCTCTTGCCGAAACGCGCGATCGTGGTCGCGTCGAGGTATCCCACCTGGTCATGCCGATCTTCTGCGCTGCGCACGCCGAAATAGGCGCGATCCTCGTCTGTGGTGATCGGCAGGATGCTCCGGCTGACGGAGACGCGCGGCTCGCGGTCCCAACCGGCCGTGGCCCATGCCTCGCGAAACTGCGCGATCTGTTCCGCCTGGAGGTCACCAAAAGGCACACCCGTGTCTTCGGTCAGCAGGGTGGAACTCATCAGGTTCATACCCTGCTGTGCCGTCCAGATCCCGGTCGCCCGGGAGCCTGCGCCCCACCAGATGCGCTCAGACAGACCAGGGGATTGCGGCAGCACCGGCAGCGGTGCGGAGGATCCCGTCATCTGCGGGTTCCCCTGAGCGACACCCGCGCCCTGGATGGCGGCTAGGAACAGGTCCGCGTGCGCTCGCGCAAGGTCGGCGTCATCCATTCCTTCGGGCGGCACGAAACCGAAGGATTCCGAGCCGCGAAGAGCGGTTTCGGGTGAGCCCCTGCTGACGCCGAGCTGCAGGCGACCGGAACTGATCAGGTCTGCTGCGGCGGCCTCCTCGGCCATGTACAGCGGGTTCTCGTAGCGCATGTCGATGACGCCGGTGCCGATCTCGATGCGAGTGGTGCGCGCCGCGATCGCGGACAACAGGGGAAACGGCGACGCAAGCTGGCGCGCGAAGTGATGCACTCGGAAGAATGCACCGTCGAGCCCGAGCTGTTCGGCGGCAACCGCGAGCTCGATTGACTGCAGGAGGGCGTCCTGGGCGCTGCGCGTCTGCGACCCCGGCACATTCTGCCAGTGACCGAAGGAGAGGAATCCGATCTTTTTCTTCACGCCATCTCTAACGTCCGAGCCTCGCCACACATTCCAGTCAATGCAAATGTATGAAATTGTCCCAGGCGACACGACGGTCGGAACGAGTGTCGTATTCGACACGATCGGGATTGTCGAAAATGAGACTCGCCCGCTGCAGCGGATCGTGCCGTGGCCAGGTCGCATCCACGGTGCCGTCGATCGCGTAGCTGAGCCAATAGTCCTGCATGCGGCGCCCGAGGTCGGCCAGCGCCCGGCGGCCACCGAGAACGGTGACCAGCCGGCCGACCCAGGCGCGGCTGCGATCGAAAACGGTGATCAGGTCGGCGCCGTGCGTCGAATCGATTCCGACGGCCCGCAACAGCGGGGGAGCGTAGTCGAGGCGATACATCCAGGTCGGCGCCACCGTGGAATGCCCCTCCGCAATCTGGTAGGTGGGCAGCCAGAAGGCGAAATCGCCAGCAAAGTCAATCGCGCCACGTCGTCGCGGCAGCCGGTAGGTCGCGCGCATGAGCTCCGCTGCGGCCGCAGACGTGTTCGCCAGCAGGCCATTCATCCGGGCACGGGTGGTCGCAAGAATCCTGCGCTTGCCGAAGAACACCGAACCCTCGCGGTCATTGCTGCCGATAATCAGCGGAACCGGATGCCCGTGACCGGCGCGCAACGCCTCCACCGGATGCTCAGGAAGGTAGTCACCATCGACCACAGGGCTGAAAACCTGGTCGCCGGGGTATTCATCCGGGATGCGCACAAACAGCAGCCGCGCAGCACGCACGAGTTCGGCTGGCGAGGCCGCGCTCAGGGACTCGGCTTCATGGCCGGGCCGCGCACCCAGGATCTCCAGGAACTCGCGCGCCCACTGCCGCGTCACCTCGGGCCGGTACACAGCGTTGCTGGGCGGGCTCTGTGCAATCCCCCGCGCGAAGAGGCCCCGCGCGGCGGGCGTCGTCAACAGCGTTGTTACCGCATTCGCTCCCGAACTCTCGCCGTAGATGGTCACGTTGCCGGGATCCCCGCCGAACGCCGCGATGTTGTCGCGTACCCACTCGAGCGCGGCAACCTGGTCGCGAAGGCCGAGATTGTTGTCGAAGCCGAATTCGCTGAAGTCGAGGTACCCGAACGCATTCAGCCGATAGTTGAGGGTGACGTGCACGACGCCTCGACGGGCGAAATTCACGCCGCGAAAGGGGGAGTCGGCGGGTGAGCCGACGCCGTACGCGCCGCCGTGGATGTAGACCATCACCGGCAGGCCGGTTGCCGCTTCGCGCGGAGCGATCACGTTGAGCGTGAGACAGTCTTCGCTCTGCGGGGTTGTTGACGAGGCCCCCGCGAACGGACCCTTGCGGTCCTGCGGTGCGACCGGCCCGAACTGTGCGGCGTCGCGAACCCCGGACCACGGCAGAGGGGGCAACGGAGCTCGCAGCCTTCGCTCGCCCACCGGTGGGGCGGCGAAGGGGATTCCGCGCCAGGTACGGGTGCCACTGTCAAGCGTCCCGCGCAGCCTGCCCGAGTCGATCTGCACCTCGAGCGAGTCGTCCACGCATCAACTCTAGATCGCGAAACCGCACGTGGTCCGAACGTCTGCTGTGGGCATCCTATGAACGAACCTGTGGCCGGAAGGCGGCGCCAGGGTGCCCGGCGGGCAGCCGTGGTGTGGGCGAGCCCGTGAGCATCTCGCGGAGCGTGCCGGTTCGCGGATGCTGCGGAATCGCGCCCCGCTCTCGCAAGAGAGGCATCACGTCATCGATGAACTCGCGGTACGTCGAGAGGCCGCCGAAGGTGTGCTCGATGAGGAACCCGTCGACGTCGGTGACCTCAGCGATGTGCACGATCTCGGCAGCGACCTGGTCCGGGGTTCCGGTCACTTTGGTTCCGCCGAGCGTCTCGGCCAAGGCGTCGAGCACTTCGCCCACCGTCATCCCCGAGTCCTGGTACATCGCCAGGGTCGACTGGCCCACCTCCGTGCGCAGGTCGTCGAGGGGCGTGTCCGGGTCGAGGCCCAGCAGGTTGACCCCGCTCCAACCGAGGAACAGCGCCGCCATGGCATCTCGGCTCGGGGCGACAGTGAGCGAAGCGCGCAGCGCGGCGGCGTCAGCCGCGGTAGCTGCGACGACGACCGAGATGCTGTTGATGATCGTCACCGAGTCGCGCCGCCGGCCGCGTCGCTCGACTTCGTCGCGGATGGTCGTGGTGAGCCGGGCGGCCTTCGCGAGGTCGCGCTCCTGGATGAAGAAACACTCGGCGATACGCGACGCGAAGTCGATGCCTCGAGCGGATGATCCCGCCTGGAACAGGGTCGGTGTGCGCTGCGGAGACGGACTGACCGGGAAGTACCCGTCAAGCGAATAGAACTCGCCCGAATGGGTGACCCGATGCACCTTGCCGGAATCGGTGAAAACCCGCAACTGCTTGTCGATGATGAAGGGGTCATCCGACCAGCCGCCCTCCCACAGCTTCAGGACCAGGTCCAGAAACTCGTCGGCGCGGTCATACCGCCGATCGTGCGGCGTGACATCGCCGGCACCCAGCAGCTTGACCAGCGCCGTCTGCATGTCAGATGTGACGACGTTCCAGCCGATCCTGCCCCGGGTGAGGTGGTCGAGCGACGCGAACCGACGGGCGAGCAGGTAGGGCTGTTCCGAGGTTGTGGATGCCGTGACGACGAAGCCGAGTCGATCGACGGTCGCCGCCAGCCCGCTCACGAGAGTCAGCGGGTCGTGAACGGGAAACTGCACAGCCTCTCGTACAACGACGTCGGGAATCGTGTCGTCAGACATGGGATAGGCCAGGGCGTCTGCAAAAAACAGGAAATCGAAGCCCGCCGCATCCAGCTCCCGGGCTAGTTCCTGCCAATACTCGAGGGTGGCGAAGCGCGCGGGATCGCTGCGCGCGTGTGGCCACGCATTGCTGATGAAGCTGGGCGTGAACTCCTCGAACGCGCCGAGAACCAGTTGTTTTCCGATGCGCGCCAGCCTACTGGCCCCTGCTGGCTATGCCCGGAATGCAGCCCCGAAGACGGCGGGCATCTTCAGCCATGAGGGTTTCTTGGCGTAATTGACGAGGTTCCGACCGGTTGCCTGAGCCGAGCGGGCAGTGACGAACCACGGCGGCTTCGGGAACAGGGCAGCCTCTCCACCCGCGAACGAACGCGGGAACGGGCGGAAGGGCCCGTAGGCCACCGTGCGCTCGGGCGAGTCGATGAGCAGCGCATTGTGCACGACCCCGATGCCGCTCTGCACGTCGGTCAGCGTGGCCCCCGGGTATCCGCCCCACGGCGCGCCAGCGGTCAGGTAGCCGAAGCCGGTCCAGGTATTGATTGCGATCGTGCCGTACCGCAGCAACGCAATCTGGTCCAGGAACGCGTCGCCCAGCTGCGACCTCGTAGCAGGATCGATGAGCACGTTGGCCCCGAGCGTTCCCAGGAAATCATCGTTGACAGTCGTCACAGCCGAAGCCAGAAAGTCGAGGCCGGTCCCTGGCAACTGGACCACACCCAGCACGGGCGAGAAGTACTCGGTCGTCTCGATCGTGGATGCGTCACCGTCTGCCGTGATTTCGACCAGGAGTCGTGTGTCGCTGGCGTGGCGACTGGCCGTCGGGTGCGCTTTGGCAGCAGCCGCCACCCGGTCGTCGCTTCCCGGATACCAGGGCGCACGCACGGGAGCTCGATCGAGAGCGGCACGAAGCTCGACAAGGAAGGCATCCTTCTGCGCCCAGTCGCTTGAGAGCACGACAATCTGGCCGGCAATGCAGTTGTAGCCGCCATTGTGCAGGCGCTGGGTGGCCACGTGCTCGGCCTGGTACCTGAGGTCAGCCTTCGACCATTTGCCGGGAACCAGGATGATGGGAGAAACGCCGCCGAGTTCGCTCGTGATCGGCTTCTGAAGCAGCGGGGTGTTGGCCTTCCTGCGGTCACGGCCGGGCTGGCCGGGCCCCCAGACCACCACGTCGTGGGTGGCGGAGCTTCCCGTGATGTGCACATGGGAGATGCCCGCGTGGTGGGCGAGGTAGCTGCCGACCGCGCCGCCGCCCTGCACGATTTCGAGCAGCCCCGCCTCGATCAGGGGCGCCAGCGCCGCTCGATAGACGGCCTCCATGTCCGCGAGCACGGGGTTGAGCTTGAGGAGCGAGATGCGGTTGTTGGCGAACAGCTCGTAGAGCACATCGAGGGGCGGGATCGACGTGATGTTGCCGGCCCCGAGTACGAGCCCCACTCCGCCCGTTTTGGTGGGATCGAGTTCGCCGAGCCCGGCACGCGCCTTCGTCGTTTCCTCGCTGGTTCCCGGCGGCATCCAGACTTCTGCCCGAAATCCGTTGAACAGGATGGACTCCTTCACGGACCCGGGAAGCACGGGAACTGTCACGCGATTGCCCGGCGCGCGGCCAAATTTCTTGCCCGCGAGCGGGCTCTTGCCTGCGGCGATTGCCGTGAGCGCGCTGTGCAGAACCGCGAGCGACGCGAGTACGGCGTAGGGACCCGAGATCCATTCTTCGCCGACATAGGGCGAGTCGGGCTCGAGCTTTTTGATGCGGGATGCGGCGCGCACCCATTCGGCGGACGCGGCGGAGACCGACGCGTGCAACCGGTCGACGAGCCTCGCGCGATCGGCGACCGACAGCGCTCCGAAGCTGTTTTCGCTGCCAGCCAGACGCGCGATGGTCGAGTCGAGCTGTCGGGTGGCTTCCGCATCGAGGGTGGCGTCAGCGCCCTCCGCAGTGGCCGACGGTGCAACCGGGGAAGTGAGAGTCATGGTGATCTCCTTTGATCGTCAGTTCATTGTTGCTCAGAATTCGGTGCGACGGCGGAGAACGACTGGCCCGCGCAGGAATCCTGCAGGCGCCCTCCGTGTCGGTGGTCATCCATATGCTACGCATACGTACTAAATCGATCCCCTCAGTCCCGGGAAGGCGAACTCATGGCGCAATCAACCAGTGGAGGCTACGGCTATACGCTGCTACACGCTGCACAGGCCTGGCGCACCGAGGCAGCGCGAGCTCTCGCGCCTCACGGCCTCACGGTGCCCCAGTTCCTGGTGGTCATGCAGCTCTATCGCCAGCACCGCCACGGCTGGACGCCGTTGACGCAGGCCGACGTTGGCATGCAGCTCGGGATGGACGCGAACACGACCTCCCAGATCGCCAGGGTGCTCGAGCGGCGCGGCCTGGTCGTGCGCGCACAGTCGACCGGCGATGGCCGGGCAAAGGCGCTCACCCTGTCCCAGCAAGGTCTGGAGCGGGCCCGCGGCGCCTCCGAGGCGGCGAGAGCCCACAACGACCTGTTCTTCGCCCAACTCACACCCGAACAGTTGCACGCGCTCGGGTCCCACCTCGAATCCCTCACCACCGCATCGGAGCACCGATCATGACCCAGTTCACCCTCACCCCGGACGGACCGTTTTCCCTCGAGGCGGCGACCCACTTCGGGTTCGGCCCCAACACCGGCCGTCCGACCTACGCAGATGCCGGGATGAAACTCGCCTTTGTCACCGACGATTTTCGCAACCACGCCCTGGTCTCGATAAACCAGCTGCCGAACGGCGACCTCACAGGCACGATCGAGAGCGAGGCCGACCGGGACCTGGTGTTGGGGCAGGTACGTCGCATCCTCTCCCTCAACGCTTCCGGCACCGAGTGGATCGCGGTCGGGGAGGACGACCCCGTGCTGGGTGCGATGCAGCGCGAGCACCCCGGGCTTCGCCCGGTGTCGTTCCACTCGCCGTATGAGGCGGCCGCGTGGTCGATCATCAGCGCCCGCCGCCAGCGGGCGCAGGGCGCCGTGGTGCGCAATCGCATCGCGCAGCAGCTCGGGCGCGTCTACGGCGAAGGCACCAGCTCGTTGTTCGCGTTTCCCACGCCGGAGCGACTGCTCGAGCTGAAGTACGTGCAGGGCCTCGAGGCGGTCAAAGCAGAGCGACTGCATGCCGTAGCCCGCGCCGCACTCGACGGCCAGCTCGACGCCGACCTCCTGCTTGGCATGCCGACGGAGAAGGCCATGGAACACCTCCTGCGACTGCCGGGGATCGGGCCAACCTACGGCACCCTCATCCTGCTGCGCGGCACCGGATCAGTGGATGCCATGACCGGCGTCGAACCACGGCTCCCGACCTATCTCGCCCACTTCTACCGCCTCGGCGCCGAAGCGACGCCCGCGCAGATCACAACCATCATGGACGGCTGGCGGCCGTTCCGCACCTGGTCATCCGTGCTCACCCGCGTGAGTGGGGACCGCCTCGGGCTCAAGCTCCCAGCCCGTCCGGATTCTTCCAGCAGGCTGCGCAGGTAGCATCGCTAGAAGTTCGAGCGAAGGAAGAGCTACGCCATCGATTCCGGTCATCCTCGGCACCTGGTTCATCGACCCGGTCGCCGTCGCCGTCGCGCTCGTTTTCGCGCTGCTGTACGGCCTGGGAGTCATCGCCCTGCGGCGCCGGGGTGAACCCTGGTCCGGCTGGATGGTCTCCGCGTTCTACCTGTTGGGGATCGGGTCGTTCCTCGCCGTCAACCTCGGCTTTCTCGGCGCTTACAGCCACGACCTGCGTTGGGCTTTCAGCACCCGAACCGCGCTGCTGCTGTTCGTGAGCCCGGCCCTCCTTGCGCTGGGGCGACCGGTCACGCTTGCCCGTCGGACACTTGGTCCGCGCGGAGTCGACCGCATCGACCGGTTCATGTCGTCGCGAGTGATCAAATTCCTCGGCAATGCCGTGGTCGAGCCATTCGTGACCGTGCTGATTTTCGCGATCTTCCTGACGCCGATCGCCGGCGCACTGCGGCTCAGCCCCTTCGGGCAGGCCGGGGTGACCATCCTCATCCCCGTAATCGGCCTGCTCCTGGTACTGCCCCTGATCGAATACTCAGAGCGGCGCACGGCATTCTTCGTCACTGTCGAATTCCTGCTGGCCTTCGTCGCGCTCATCATCGACGCGATCCCGGGCATCCTGCTTCGGCTGAGCGGGACCGTGCTCGATGGGCTCGGCGCGGTCGCGGGCGCGCACCCGGCCTGGTACCCGAACCCCCTGCGCGACCAGCAGTTGTCGGGCGACCTGCTCTGGTTCATCGCCGAGGCAGCGGACGTCCCGGTGCTGATCATCCTGTTCGTTCGGTGGTCGCGCGTCGATCGCAAGGAAGCGAAATCGTTCGACGACCTCACCGACGAACAGATGGATGCACTGACCAGGGAGCACCTGCGCCAGCGTCCCGAATAGGGCTCCTACTCGATTCGGATACCCAGCAGCGCCGCCATGACCGGGGCGAATTCGGCGAGTTGGGTCTCATTCAGGATCGTGCCGCGCATCCCCTCGATTCCGATCACCCGTGAGAAGCTCGTGTCGCGCAGGTCGACGTCGACGCAGGTCGCACGCGTCAGGTCGAGGGTGCCGATGCGGCAGTTGCGCACGGCGACGCGAGTACCCGTAAAGCCCGCGAGATCGAGCTCGGTGATCTGGGCATCCTCGATGAGAACATCCGTGAGCTTCGCCCCACGGAGGTTCAGAAAATCGATCTTGCCGCCGTGGATCGTCACCGACTCGAGGCCCGCGTCGAAGAGCTCGGCGGAACCCCAGCGCGGGCTGTCAACGCGCACCCGGCGCCAGGTCGTGCGGGCAGCGACCAGCGACGTCGCGAAGGATGCCGTCAGCCGGGTGTCGACGAAGCGCGCGCCGCGAAGCCCGGCATCGGTAAGCACGAGCCCATTGAGTGCGCACTCCATGAAGGATGCGCCACCAAGGTCGACGCCGCTGAGGTCCCCGCCCTCGAACCGTTCGCCCTCGCGACTCTGATGGGGCACGAGCGTTTGCACATCCGCATCGATGAGCCCGGTCGGTTCGGTGAACGTGATGCGAGGGGCAGGGGACTGGTTCGATCGGGCCACGAGCCCAAGGGTGTCCCACCGGCCACCCGGAGTCAAACCATGCGCACCAGGCCCCGAGTGGCAGGTCGGTTCACCGACCACACTTGTTATGTCACAGTAACCTAGGTCACAATAGACGCGATGGTTCTCGAGATCTTCGCACTCAGCATCCTCCGCGCCGGTCCAGTGCACGGCTACGAACTCAAGCGGCGCGTACAGCGCCCATCACTCGTCGCGCTCAGCAACAATTCGCTCTATCCCATGTTGCGGCGGTTCGAAACCGAAGGACTCGTCACGCGGTCAACCGAGGAACAGGAAAGCAAACCGGCCCGCAACGTCTACGCGATCACCGACGCCGGCCGTGAGCGACTCAGAAGCCTGCTGTGGACCCTGCCAGCGGAACTCGCATCCAGCGAAGAGGAGTTTCTCGTACGGGTGAGCTTCTTCCCCGAGATCCCCGAAACCAACCGGCACGCCATTATGGCCGCACGCGAGGCGGTGCTCCTCGCATCCCGGGCACAGGTCAGCTCGCTGCTCCACGAAATCGAGCCGGGGCCAAGAACCGAATGGCGTGCCAGGGTCATGCAACACGTACTCGACACCGTCGACAACGAAAGTCGCTGGATCGCCAGCCTCGCCGAGCACTCCGACAACACCACGAAAGAGCTGGCACGATGACCCAAACCGCGTCCACCACAACCGGTACAGATGCCCCACTCGGAGCGGTGGCACGCTACGCACTGCTCGTCGGACCGCTGCTCAGCATGATCGACTCGAGCATCGTGAACGTCGCGGTGCCGTCCATCGCGCGCGACCTCAAAGTCACCGACCTGTCGAGCATCCAATGGGTCGTCAGCGGTTACCTGCTCGCGCTCGGTGTCGCGCTGGCAGCAACCGCCTACCTGGCGAAGCGCTACGGGGTGCTGCGGGTCTACACGGTCAGCATGATCCTGTTCGTGCTCGCCTCCGCGGCCTGCGCGTTCGCCGGAAACGTCGGTTGGCTCATCGGGTTCCGGGCCGTGCAAGGGTTCGTCGGCGCCCCGCTCGTTCCGCTGGCCATCAGCATCCTGCTCGGAAAGAACGGGATCGGCGGCGGGAAGGTGCCTGTTTCCGCAGCGCTCACCCTGTTTCTTGCGCCCGCGCTAGGGCCGACGATCGGCGGCCTCATCCTGAGCGGAAACGACGTATCGCACTGGCGTTGGATCTTCCTCATCAACGTGCCGATCGGAATCATCGGACTGCTGCTGATGATCCGGGTGCCGCGCCACATCGGCGCGCAGGCCGACCGCGCGACACGCTTCGATCCGGTCGGCTTCCTGCTGCTCGGCGTTGGCCTCACAGCCGCGCTCTACGGCGCCACCGAAGGAACCTCACAGGGCTGGAACAAGCTGGTCTGCTGGGGGCCCCTGGCAGGCGGGCTGGCACTCCTGGTGATCTACACCTTCTGGGCCCTGCATCGACCGCATCCAGCCGTCAATGTCGGAATGATTCGCCACCGTAACTCGGCGATTGCGCTGGTCCTGCAGGTGCTGTGCTCCGTCGTCACCTTCGGGACCGTCTTCCTGCTGCCGATCTTCACCCAGTCTGTGCAGGGCCACACGGCGCTCGCGACCGGGATCGCGTTGCTGCCACAGGGGATCATCATGGGGATCGGTACCTACGCCGGCCAGAAGCTGACCGGGCGGATCCCGCTCAAGGTCATGGTCGTGCTCGGCTTTGCGATCCTCGCCGTTTCCAGCGTGTTCCTGCTGTTCCTCGAGCGCGACACACCGCTGTGGGTGACCGCACTCATCCTGTCCGGGCGGGCGATTGCGATCGGGTTCGTCACCGCGCCGCTGCTCGTCGCCATGCTCGCACCGCTTCCCGAAAACGAACTGCCCGACGGCAACACGCTCTTCAACATCACGCAGCGGCTGGGGGGCTCGATCGGCGTGAGCATCCTCGGCTCCATCGTCGGCGCGGCAGGGCTCACCCTCACGCAGACAGTCGACCGATTCCACTGGGTCGGCGGCGGTCTCATCGGGCTGGCCGTGATCGCCGGCATCCTGTCGCTGTTCCTGGTGCAGGACAAGACCGCGCCCATCCGCGAGGTCACCGCCCTCACCGACTGACCCTCGTCTGACTGACCTTTTTCAGGAGTTGTTGTGACGGAAGTGGTGGATGTCGACCGACCACCCGACATCCGTCACACTGGCCACACAGACTCCTGAATTAGGTATCTGTAGGGGGATGGGGGCGGTTGCGGAGGCGCTCCAGGTCGCGACGCTCGCGCTTCGTGGGACGGCCTGCACCGCGGTCACGCCGGGGCGCGAGCGCGACCTCCTCGCGTGGCAACGGCGGGGGAGTGAGATCGGTGTAGCTGGCCGCCGCGACAGGTGCGCTCACACGCTTTGCGAGCAGGACACCGACAACAACGATCTTGTCGAACCCCGACTCGCGATACCGGATCTCGTCTCCGACGTGCACGGGCTGCGCCGCCTTCGCCCGCTCGCCATTAACGCGAACGTGGCCGGCACGACACGCGGCCGTCGCCAGGGATCGGGTCTTCACCAGTCGCACGGCCCAGATCCAGCTATCCACGCGGGTTGGCCGGGCGGGTTCCGCCATCAGCCGGCTGTGGCGAGTTCGGACTTCCACCGCACGAGACTGCGCACAGTCTCGCTCGGGTCCTCCGCCAGGCGCTCCATGACATCCGCCGGGACAAAGAAGTTGACGGCCAGCCAGCCGCGCACCATCTCCGATTCGTCGTCGGCAAGCGAACGCAGGATGTCGCACGAGGTCGACTCATTCTTGGCGACACAACCGCGCACGCCCGCATCCGCGTCGCGTGCCAGCCGCTGCATGACGTCATCGGGCGTGTGGAAACTGCTCGCCACGCTTTCGCGGATCTTCGGATTAGCGTCCGTTGCCAGAATCCGCAGGCGCGCGATCTTCGACGCGGTAACCGGCGGGGCAGGATGCGACGTCGCAGCGCGCGCGCGCGCCTCCTCGGCCGAAAGCATGGCAGGCGCGGCTTCCCGCATGGCTCGCCTCTGCGCTGGTGTATTGAACCGGATGCACGACATGAGCGTTAAGTTAGCTCGCGATGACGTTCTCTTCGCGCCGACGCGGCGGGAACGGGATGATCCCTGAAACTCGGGCCTGGTATTCGGCGTACTCCGGGTATCGCGACCTGGTGATGCTCTCGGTGAAGATGGTCGATCCGATGAACAGTGTGGTCAGCAGGAATGCTCCCGCAACTGTCCACTGCAGCAGGGAACCGGCGGCCACCACCCCGAAGAAAAACAGTGTCCACCACTGGGCCTGCTCGAAGAAGAAATTCGGGTGGCGGCTGAACTGCCATAGCCCGGTCTGCACGAACCGGGGGTAGGGGTCGCGGCCGGCAGCTTTCTCCGCCTTCTTCCAGTTCTGGAAATTCCACTGCTGCTGGTCGGCGACCGTCTCACCGACCGTGAGCGCGACGAAGACCAGCGCCACCACGAGGTCCCACACGCCGAACGGCGTCGAACGATTCTGGTAGGCGGTGTAGGCCGGCAGCGCGATCAGCAGCAGGATGACGTTCTGCCAGATCACGATGAAGAAGAAGTTGAAGATCTCGAACTGCCAGCGCGGCATCCGCGACTGCAGGATGGGCCAGCGGTAATCCTCGACCCCGCTGTAGCCGCCCTTACGCGCAAAGTTGAATGTGAGGCGGGCGCCCCAGAGCGTGACCACGCCGGCCATGACGTCAAGTCGCGCATCCGCCAGCCCGGCGAATCCGGCGAAGATCCAGACGTAGACGACGGGCACGATCGACCAAATACGATCAACCCACGAGTGGTCATTCGAGATCAGGGATGCGATCCAGACGAACAGGCACACACCGGCCGCGACCAGCAGGGCAACGAGAAGAGGGGTCACTATCGCAGCTTACTGCGAAGGCCAGACTGGATAGACTCAGCGCATGGCAGGAACAGACCGCATCCAGGTCAGCTCCCGAATCCTGACCATTCCGAACTTCCTGAGCCTCATTCGGCTGGCGCTGGTTCCGGTTTTCCTGGTCTTCATCATTGTGGGCGCCGACTTCGCGGCTCTCATCGTGCTCGTCGTGTCGAGCGTCACCGACTACATCGACGGCCAGGTGGCCAGGCGTTTCAACCAGGTCTCACGCCTCGGCCAGCTGCTGGATCCCGCCGCTGACCGCCTGTTCATCTTCGCGGCACTGGCGGGCCTCTGCGTCCGCGAAGTCATTCCGATCTGGCTTGTGGTGGTTATCGTCGGCCGGGACTTCATGCTTGCCGGGCTCGGGATTGTGCTCGCCAACCACGGCTACGGGCCGCTTCCCGTGCATCACCTCGGCAAGATGGGCACGTTCGCGTTGCTGTTCGCGCTGCCCATCCTGATGCTCGGCCTGGCCTTCCACCAGATCAACTGGATCACCAATCCCGTCGGCTGGGCGTTCGCACTCTGGGGAGCGTTCCTGTATTGGTGGGCCGGCATCGTCTACATTCGTGAGACAGCCCGCGTGATTCGAATTCCGCTGGGCGCGCCGGCGTCGGCATCCGATACGCTGGGTGGCTGAATGGAGGTCCACGATGGTTGATTCCAGTGGGGCGGAATCGCCGGAGACGCCCAGGGTTTCGCGTGACGCGCCCGCGGCAGATGAATCGTCGCAGAACGACGCCACCATGACATTTACGGGTGGTTTCGCGGCACAGGTCGCGGCGTTGGACGGCGACGTCACCCGCGATGAGCAGGATGCCATCGGCGCGCTTCCCTCCGGCTCCGCGCTCCTGGTTGTGCGGCGCGGGCCCAATGCGGGTGCCCGGTTCCTTCTCGACTCCGACCTGACGACCGTTGGGCGCCACCCCGAAGCCGACATCTTTCTGGACGACGTGACGGTGTCGCGTCGGCACGCCGAGTTCCTTCGCTCGGGCACCGATTTCGAGGTCAAAGATCTCGGCTCACTGAACGGTACTTATCACGACGGCAATCGCATTCAGGGCGAGGCTCGTCTTCACGATGGTTCCGAGGTACAGGTGGGCAAGTTCCGCCTCACGTTTTACGCTTCCCGTGTCGATCTCGCGCACGTGGCCAGCAAATAGTGGCGCGCGAATCGGCCGTTCCTAGTGCCACTCGATCGTCCGCTGTGGCGGCGTCCGCGGCGTCAGCTGCAGGTTCTCCGGCAGCGAACCCACGGGCAGGCGTGCCACGTGAATCGCTGCTCAGCATCGGGCAGGTCCTTGCCCGGCTGATCCCCGAGTTCCCGGATCTCTCGCCGTCGAAACTGCGCTTTCTGGAGGAGCGCCAGCTGATTTCTCCGGCACGGACCGAATCCGGTTACCGCAAGTTCTCGAGTACGGATCTGGACCGCCTGCGCTTCGTGCTCACCATGCAGCGTGACCATTACCTGCCGCTCAAGGTCATCCGGGGATACCTTGACGAGCTGGATGCCGGGCGCCAGCCTGTCCTTCCCGGCGGAGCCACTCAGGCCCCGTCGATCCTCTCGACGGACCGCCGCTACACCCGCGACGAGTTGCTTCGCGAGGCGGGTGCGACGGTGATGCTGTTCAATGACGCTATTTCGGCGTCGCTGCTGCTGCCGGCCGAACACTTTGGTGAAGACACGCTTTCGGTACTCCGCGCCCTGGTCGAATTGCAGCGCTCCGGCATTGAGCCGCGGCACCTGCGCGGGTTCAGGGCTGCCGCGGAGCGTGAGCTCGGACTTATCGAGAGCGCGCTCATCCCGGTGTCCCGCCGTAAGGATGCGTCGTCTCGCGCCAAGGCGGCCGAACTGGCGAAAGAGATTGCGGGCCAGCTCGAGGTGGTCCGGGGTAGCCTGATCCGGTCTGCCCTGTCCAAGCTGCGGTAGGGGCGTGGGCATCGCGACTGGCCCCCGTTTCGACACGCCGCGTCGATTTCGTCGAATGTCGTTGCTCGGTAGTGTCGGCGTGGGTAGCGTTGCACTAGCTCAACAGTAAGTGTCAACTTAAACCTGAAGGTTTGGTTGATTGTCTCGGAACCGGGTCTGGAACTCGTCCGGGAAGCACGCAGAAGCGTACGATCCGAAGTAACGGAAGGCAAGGCCATGAGTGAACTCAGCCGTAGCGAGGATTCACGCTATGACCTTGGCCTGCTGTTCACCGACGGGATGCCCGACCTCGACGACACGGCGGGATACCGCGGGGCGATCGCCGCTCGCGCGGCAGGCATCAGCTACCGCCAGCTCGACTATTGGGCCCGTACCGAACTGGTTGAGCCGACCGTTCGCGGTGCTGCCGGCTCGGGTTCTCAGCGCCTTTACGGCTTCCGCGACATCCTGGTTCTCAAGCTCGTCAAGCGCCTGCTGGACACCGGGATTTCGCTGCAGCAGATCCGCACCGCCGTCAACCAGCTTCGCGAGGCGGGCGTGAATGACCTCGCCCAGACCACGCTCATGAGCGACGGCGCGAGCGTTTACCTCTGCACCTCAGACGACGAGGTCATCGACCTCGTGAGCCGGGGACAGGGTGTGTTCGGTATCGCCGTCGGCAAGGTTCTGCGCGAAGTCGAATCGAGCCTCACCGAGCTCGATTCGGTCAAGGGTGAAGACCCTGCGGACGAGCTGGCCCAGCGCCGCGCCACCCGCGCGAGCTAGCGCTTCAGGGCACTGGCTCCTGTTGCGGCCGGACCTCGCCGGGCCGAGTTGTCCGCGTGAGGTGTTCTGTCGAGCTGTTCTGTCGAGCCGCCGTGTCGAGCTGTCGTGTCGAGCTGTTCTGTCGAGCTGCCGTGTCGAGCTGTCGTGTCGAGCCCTGGTGGCGGAAGAACGTGGTGGAGGGAGAAACTGACCCGTGGGCGGAGTTGTAACCCCGCCCGCGTGCCAGTTTCTCCCGCCGCAGCCCGCGGTTTCTCCCGCCGCAAGGACGTGAAGGGTGTGAAGGGTGTGAAGGGTCAGAGGACGGCGGGCACGGGGAGTTCGGCGTCGAGCAGGGCGTCGCTGACGTCGCTCATGTGCTCCAGCGCGGGCCAGCGCTGCGCTGCGAGGTTGGTCAGGTACACGAACACGACGCCGCGATCGGGGTCAGCCCAGGCGTTGCACGTGCTGCTGCCATTGTGACCGAACGCGAGGAGGCTCCCCTTGCGGCCCATCGGCCGAGGAGCGATCGACGGGCCGCCGAGCTGGAATCCATGGGCCCACCGCGGATGCGTGTGCAGTGTTCGGTCGCGTTCGCCCTCGCTGGAGACACGCCGTGCCTCAAGCACAGTGGACTTCGACAGCACGCGCACATCGCGACGCTTGCCGCCCTTCAGCATGGCCTTGTAGAAGCGGGCCAGGTCATACGCACTCGCCGAAATCCCCGCCGCCGGGACGACCGCCTGGCGAACGCGACTGCGATTGAACGTCATTCGCGTCGATTTCTGGAGGGTTCCCCTCGACTCGAGCGGAACGCCCCGGTCCACCTCGCCGTCGGCCAGCCCGAGCCGGATGTTCGGCAGTCGCAGCGGAACGAAGAACTCCGAGTCCAGGAACTCGTCGATCGGTGAGCCGCTGACCCTCCGCACGATCTCACCCAGGATGAACCCGAAGCTGAGCACCTCGTAGCCGACGAAGTCCCCGGCGGGCCAGCGCGGTTTCGCGTTCTCCGCGAGCGCCACAGACCTGCCCCAGTCCGTCATCGCGAGGGCGTCGCCCACAAGCGTGCCGCTCGAGAATGGCACCCCGGAGCGGTGCGTGAGCACGTGACGGATCGTGATGCGGTCCTTGCCGTGAGCCGCATATTCCGGCCAGTGCATCGCGACCGGATCGTCGAGGCTGAGCATTCCGCGCTGTGCCAGCAGGTGCACGGCCAGCGCAACGAACGGCTTGCTCACGGAGAAGGTGTAGAACAGGGCATCCCGTTCACAGCCCACCCGGCGGTCGAGAACGACCTCGCCGTCGCGCAGCACCACGAGCCACGAGGCGCCGCCACGCGAGCGCACCATGTCCGCTACCGTCTCAAGGCGCGCGCGGTCATAGCCGACCTGGGACGGCTCGGACTCAGCACCGTCCGCGAGTTTCATCCTGGCTAGGCGAACTCACCCAGGCGCGCCGTGCGCATGACACGCTCGAGAAGCTGGTCGAAGTTGCGGGCCATCTCCTGCGCGCTCTCGCCCGGCCACACATGGAGCGGCTTGGCCGCACCCTGCGCCTGCTGGAGGGAGGTGCGCTCGGGAAGCTGGGGGCTCAATACCAGGGGCCCGAACATGTCCCGGAGTTCCTTGATCCGGAACTGGTGCTCGAGCGACTGAACCCTGGCGCGGTTCACGATGATGCCCAGAGGCTGGAGCCGCGGTGAGAGGCCCCGACGGATCTCCTCGATCGCGCGCAGGGCACGATCCGCCGCGGCAACGGAGAACAGGCCTGGCTCGGTGACGACGGTCACCCGGTCGCTGGCAGCCCACGCGGTGCGCGTCAGGGCGTTAAGAGATGGGGCACAGTCGATGAGCACCAGGTCGTAGTCGGCTTCGACGTTGGCGAGGGCTTCCTCGAGCTTCCAGATGTCGCGGATGCTCGGATGCGGCCCATCGAAGTTAATGGCGGACGGGGAGCCGATCATCACGTCGATCTTGCCGCTGCGTCCCCGGGTCCAGCCGCTGGCCGTGATCGCCGCGCGGACGATCTTCTCCTTCGGGCTCGCCAGCACGTCGGCGACATTGAGATGACCGGCGACATTGATGTCCATGCCCGTCGACACGTCCGACTGGGGATCGAGGTCGACGACGAGGGTGCGCAACCCGCGGGCGAAGGCGGCGGAGGCCAGCCCGAGCGTCACAGTGGTCTTTCCCACGCCCCCTTTAAGGGAGCTGACGCTGAGTACATGCACAAGCAACGACGATACCTTCACTAGTGTTAAAGAACCTAAAAGGACCCGTCATGCACGGGGATCTCACGGGTCGGAGTGCCACCGCCGTTCGATTTAGAATTCATTACGCCGGAAGGGACCTCATGTTTTCCAAGATCCTCGTTGCAAACCGCGGTGAAATCGCGATTCGGGCGATGCGAGCGGCATACGAGCTCGGCGCATCCACCGTGGCGGTGTTCCCCTACGAGGATCGCAACTCCATGCACCGGCTGAAGGCCGATGAGGCCTACCAGATCGGCGAGGAGGGGCATCCGGTTCGCGCCTATCTCGACGTCGCGGAGATCATCCGCGTCGCGAAGCTCGCCGGCGCTGACGCCATCTACCCGGGCTATGGGTTCCTGTCGGAGAACCCCGACCTTGCCCAGGCGGCGGCCGACGCCGGTATCACCTTCATCGGGCCGCCAACGAAGGTCCTCGAGATGGCGGGCAACAAGGTGACCGCCAAGGAGCATGCCATCGCGGCGGGCGTGCCGGTGCTGGCGTCGACGCCCGCATCCAAAGACCTCGACGAGTTGCTCGCCGGTGCGGACGCCATCGGCTTCCCGATCTTCGCCAAGGCGGTCGCGGGCGGGGGCGGTCGAGGGATGCGCCGAGTCGAGAAGAAGGAAGACCTTCGGGAGGCACTCGAGGCAGCCATGCGGGAGGCCGACAGCGCGTTCGGCGACCCGACCATGTTTCTCGAGCAGGCCGTGGTGCGGCCCCGCCACATCGAGGTGCAGATCTTGGCGGATGCGACGGGCGAGACGGTTCACCTGTTCGAACGCGACTGTTCCGTGCAGCGCCGCCACCAGAAGGTCATCGAGATCGCACCTGCGCCCAACCTCGACGAGACGGTGCGCCAGGCGATGTACCGGGACGCGATCGCGTTCGCCCGTTCGATCGGCTACCAGAACGCGGGCACGGTCGAGTTCTTGCTCGACACGGCCGGGGAGCGAGCGGGCCAGCACTTCTTCATCGAGATGAACCCGCGGATCCAGGTGGAGCACACGGTCACCGAGGAGGTGACCGATGTCGACCTCGTGCAGTCGCAGATGCGGATCGCCGCGGGGGAGACCCTCGCCGGTCTCAGTCTCGAGCAGAAAGACCTGCGCCTGCGCGGCGCAGCGCTGCAGTGCCGGATCACAACTGAGGACCCGGCCGCCGGATTCCGGCCGGACACGGGCAAGATCACCACATACCGCTCGCCCGGCGGTGCGGGGGTGCGGCTGGATGGCGGCACGATCAACGCCGGCGCGCAGATTTCGCCGCACTTCGACTCGATGCTCGTCAAGATGACCTGCCGCGGCCGCGACTTCGCCACCGCGGTGAACAGGGCGAAGCGGGGCCTCGCCGAGTTCCGTCTTCGCGGCGTAACGACTAACATCCCGTTCCTGCAGGCGGTCCTTGATGACCCGGACTTCGCGGCCGGCGACCTCAGCACGTCGTTCATCGAGGAACGGCCGTGGCTGGTTCGCGGCCGACAGTCGAAAGACCGCGGCACCAAGGTGCTGAACTGGCTGGCGGATATCACCGTCAACCAGCCCAATGGCAGCGGTGAGGGGCTGATCAACCCGTCGCAGAAGCTGCCCGCCGTTGACTTGGACGTGCCGGCGCCGGCGGGGTCGCGCCAGCGGCTGCTCGAACTCGGTCCTGTCGGGTTCGCATCCGCCCTGCGAGCACAGACCGCTCTTGCCGTGACCGAGACGACCATGCGGGATGCCCACCAGTCGTTGCTCGCCACCCGGGTTCGCACCCGGGACCTGGTCGCCATCGCTCCGTATGTCGCCCGCCTGACGCCCCAGCTGTTGTCGGTCGAGGCATGGGGCGGGGCCACCTATGACGTCGCGCTCCGGTTCCTGGCCGAGGACCCCTGGGAGCGGTTGTCCGCGCTTCGCGAGGCACTGCCCAATATCAACATCCAGATGCTGCTGCGCGGGCGCAACACGGTCGGCTACACGCCGTACCCGACCGAGGTCACGGATGCGTTCGTGCGCGAGGCGGCTGCCACCGGTGTCGATATCTTCCGCATCTTCGACGCGCTCAACGACGTCTCGCAGATGAAGCCGGCCATCGACTCGGTGCTGGCGACGGGCACCACGGTCGCCGAGGTCGCCCTGTGTTACACCGCCGACCTGCTCGACCCGGCGGAGAAGCTATACACCCTCGACTACTACCTGAGGCTCGCGGAGCAGATCGTCGACGCCGGTGCACACATCATCGCGATTAAGGACATGGCGGGCCTGCTGCGTGCCGAAGCCGCGGAGAAGCTTGTCGCGGCGCTTCGTGAGCGCTTCGACCTGCCCGTTCACGTGCACACGCACGACACCGCGGGCGGCCAGCTTGCGACGCTGCTTGCGGCAAGCCGGGCGGGCGCGGATGCGGTGGATGTCGCCAGCGCGCCGATGGCGGGAACGACCAGCCAGCCATCCGCCTCTGCTCTTGTCGCGGCCCTCGCCCACACCGAAAGGGATACCGGTCTCTCGCTGCAGGCGGTCTCCGACCTCGAGCCGTACTGGGAGGCCGTGCGCCACATTTACAAGCCGTTCGAGTCCGGTTTACCTGGTCCGACCGGCCGGGTTTACAAACACGAGATTCCCGGCGGCCAGCTCTCCAACCTGCGGCAGCAGGCGATCGCGCTGGGCCTCGGCGACCATTTCGAGAAGATTGAAGACCTTTACGCGGCTGCGAGCCGCATCCTGGGTCGCCCGCCGAAGGTCACGCCATCATCGAAGGTGGTCGGCGACCTGGCCCTCGCTCTTGCCGCAGCCGATGCCGACCCTGACGATTTCGAGGCCAACCCGCAGAAGTACGACATCCCCGACTCGGTGATCGGTTTCATGGCCGGCGAGTTGGGCGATCTCCCCGGCGGGTGGCCGGAGCCGTTCCGAAGCAAGGTTCTGAAGGGGCGCACGATCAAGATCGGTGTCGAGCCGGTCAGCGATGGCGACCTGGCGGCGCTCGCGGCGGACTCGGCGACGCGTCGCCGCACTCTCAACCGCCTGCTGTTCGCCGGGCCGACGAAGATCTTCGAAGAGAACCGCGAAGTCTTCGGCGACCTCTCCGTGGTCGACACCGTCGATTACCTGTACGGCCTTCGTCCGGGGGTCGAGCACGTGGTCGAGATGAGTAAGGGCGTCAGCCTGTATGTCGGGCTCGAGGCGATCGGAGAAGCCGACGACAAGGGGATGCGCACGGTGATGACCGTCATGAACGGCCAGCTCCGTCCCGTCTTCGTGCGCGACCGAAGCGTCACCATCGCGAGCAAAGCGGCCGAGAAGGCCGATCCGTCGAAGCCCGGGCAGGTCGCCGCGCCGTTCTCGGGCGTCGTGACGCTGCAGGTGGAGGAGGGAGCGCAGGTGCAGGCGGGGCAGGCCGTCGCATCCATCGAGGCCATGAAGATGGAAGCGGCGATCACGGCGCCCGTCGCCGGAACCGTTCGCCGCGTAGCGATCCCGAAGACGCAGCAGGTGGATGCCGGAGACCTCATCGTAGAGATCGCCTGAGCACAACCCCGACTTTTGATTTCTTCTCAGCGGTAGACTGCCTAGTCGTCCAGAGAAAAAGGAATCACAACTTTTGGTGACGCAGCAAAAATCACAGGGCAAGAAACCCGATTCTGCCCCGGAAACTGACGATTCTCGCCAGCTTCAGGAAAAGAAGCCCGCCCAGGGTTCGACGATCACCGGAGCAGTTCCGGGCAAGCCGTCGTCGACGACGGCGCTCGCGGCACCCGACCGCGTGATCCCGCGGCGGGTCGTGTCACCGCGCACTGCCCCAACGCCCCAGCCGGAAACCGTCACATTCAGCGTTGACCTTCCCGCCCACGTGCACGAGGCCCCCGACCACGAGGTCGCGGTGGCGATCCATGATGTGCCTGTCGATCCGGGCGAGGTCGAACCAGCCACGACATCCGTCGCGATCGCGGTTGTTCCGACCGTGCCGGTGGTCGACGAGGTCGAGCCGCCCAGGATCGTTCCCCTGCCCGAACCCGAGCCGACGCCCTATACGCGTCGTGAGAGCCTCCGCGGCGAGCCGTCGTCGAGTCCGGAGCCCGCCGCCATGCTCACCGCTGAGCGACTGATCGACAAGCGCAAGAAGCGGCGACAGGCGCCGGAGGGTTTCTGGCCCGAGTTCTTCTACGCGATCAGTTTTCACCTGGTCAACATCGGCGACTCCCTTCGAGTGCGCGAGCGCAAGGCGATTGACGCGCGCATCCACAAGCAGTTCGAGGGCGGCACACGGTTCATTCCCGTGCTCACCCGAAAGGGCGGCGTCGGAAAGACGACCATCACGACCCTGCTGGGTATGGCCATGGCGGATGTTCGTGACGACCGTGTGATCGCCATCGATGCGAATCCCGACCGCGGCACTCTCGCGGAGCGCGTGCACAAGCAGACCCGGTCCACCGTTCGCGACGTCGTCACGCAGGCTGCGTCGATCAACGGTTTCACCGACTTCTCGACGCTTGTTTCCCGGGACGAGACGAGGCTCGACATCCTGGCCTCAGATACCGACCCGCTTCTCGCCCAGGCTTTCGATGAGAACGACTACAACGTCGTGGCCGACCAGACAGCCAGGTACTACTCGATCGTGCTGACCGACTGCGGTACGGGCATCGTGCACTCGGTTATGCGGGCGACGCTGCAACGTGCCGACGAGATCGTCGTCGTCTCCGGCGGCAGCGTCGATGAGGCGCGGCTCGCATCGGAGACCCTCACCTGGCTCGAGTCCAACGGTTACGCCGACCTGGTGCGCAACGCCGTCGTCGCGCTCAATACGGCGACGCACGCGACCAACCTCGTCAAAGTGGATGAGATCGAGGCGCACTTCAATTCCCGGGTTCGCGCCGTCGTAAGGATGCCGTACGACCCGCATCTTGCCGAGGGATCGGTGGTCAGCTACCGCGACCTGAAGCCGCTGACCGTGCAGTCTGCGCGCGAACTCGCCGCACTTGTCATGGACGGACTGCCCGTCCGCCGGGAAAACTGATCGGATGACCGAAAGGCAGATCCGACTGTTTGGCGACCCCGTTCTCCGATCAGCCTGTGACCTCATCGTGCCCGGCGACACCCGGGTCAGGGGCCTCATCGACGACCTGCTCGAGACGGTCGCGGTTCCGGGCCGCGCCGGGCTCGCGGCCAACCAGATCGGTGTCGGTCTTCGTGCGTTCAGTTACAACATCGACGGCGAAATCGGCTACGTGATCAATCCGGTGCTCGCCGAGGTGTCGGGCGAACCGGAGCTGGTCGAGGAGGGGTGCCTGTCGGTTCCCGGATTCTTCTTTCCACGCCGGCGTTACCCGTTCGCTCGGGTCACCGGTATCGACCTGCTCGGGAATCCGGTCGAGCTCGCTGGCGAGGGCGTGCTTGCGCAGGCGCTCCAGCACGAGACCGACCACCTGGATGGCCATCTCTACATCGAGGGTCTCGACCCCGAGGTCAAGCGCGAGGCGATGCGCGCGATCCGGCAGGCCGACTGGTGGTCGTGACCGACGGATGGTCCTCACCGGACGGGTGGTCCTGACCGGACGGGTGGTCCTGACCGGACTGGTCGTCCTGACCGGACTGGTGGTCGTGACCGGTTAGCGAATGACCTTTGTGGTCTCGGTGTCCGCGTCCGCCCGGGAACCCGCGTACATCTCTTCGATGACGCCGGCGAAGTCCTTCAGGATCACGTTGCGCTTGATACTGAGCTTGGGCGTCAGGTGACCGCTCGCCTCGGTGAGATCGCTGTCGAGGATGTGGAACTTGCGGATCGATTCCGCTCGCGACACGTGCGAGTTGGCGCGGTCTACCGCGCGCTGGACCTCGGCGACGACCTTCTCGTTGGTCGACGCGTCTTCAAGGGACAGGTCGGACGGCTGCCCCTGGCTCTTCAGCCACGCGGGCAGCATCTCGCGGTCGAGACTGACCAGGGCCGCGATGAATGGCTTCTGCTCGCCGACGACGATCACCTGGTCGATGATCGGATCGGCGCGAATCGGGTCCTCGAGCACTGCGGGCGATACATTCTTTCCGCCAGCCGTGACGATGATCTCTTTCTTTCGCCCCGTGATCGTGAGGTACCCTTCGTCGTCGAGCGAACCGATGTCACCGGTCTTGAACCAGCCGTCATCGAAAGCATCCTTCGTGGCGTCGGGGTTCTTCCAGTAGCCACCGAAGATGTCGATGCCCTTGCCCTCGATTTCGCCGTCTTCGGCGATGCGGATGGAGACGCCCGGCAGCGGCGGGCCCACGGTGCCGATCTTGAAGTTCGATGGCAGGTTCACGGTGAGCGGTGCGGTCGTTTCGGTCAGGCCGTAACCCTCGAGGATGCTCACGCCGAGGCTGCGATAGAAGTGGCCGAGGCGTAGACCGAGCGGCGCCGACCCCGACACGGCGTACTGCACGCGCCCGCCGAGTGCGGCGCGAATCTTGGACAGCACGAGCCGATCAAACAGAGCGAACTGCAGCGCGAGCCCCAGGGGCACCTTGCCCGCATCCAGCGCCTTCGAGTGGGCGATGGCGACGTCTGCGGCCCTGCGGAAGATCGCGCCGCGGCCGCCCGCTTCTGCGGTCTGCTCTGACGAGTTGTAGACCTTCTCGAACACTCGCGGCACCGCGAGCAGGAAGGTCGGGCGGAACGACTGCATCGCGGGGACCAGCTTCGAGGTGTCAGGCTGGTGGCCGACCTTGACTCCCGCGTCGACGCACATGACTGCGATGAAGCGCGCGAAAACGTGGGCGAGGGTGATGAACAGCAGCGTGCTGGTGCCGGGGTTCACGACCTCGGGCAGTGCGGCCTTCGCGTTGCGAGAGAGTTCGTAAAAGTTGGAGTGGGTGAGGATGCAGCCCTTCGGCTTGCCCGTTGTTCCCGCCGTGTAGATGAGGGTCGCGACATCCGAGCCGGTGGCGAGGTTACGGCGGCGTTCGATCTCGTCGTCGGTGACAGCGCTGCCCGACGCAGCGAGCTTGTCGAGGTCACCCAGGTCGATGTTCCAGGTTTTTGCGATGAGCGGCAGGTCGCTGTGCACCTCGTCGAACCGGGAGAAGTGCTCCGCGTTTTCGGTGATCATGGCGACGGCACCGGAATCTTCGAGGTCCCATTGGATCTGGAGCGGCGACGACGTGTCATACACCGGAACCAGGATGGCGCCGGCGAACCAGACGGCGAAATCGAGCAGCGTCCACTCGTAGCGGGTACGGCAGATCAGGCCGATCTTGTCCCCGGGCTGGATGCCCGCCGCGACCAGTCCCTTGGACAGCGCAACCACCTGGCTGTGGAACTCCGATGCGCTGATGTCTCTCCACGTTCCGTCTGGCTGCGAAGTCGCGAACAGTGGCGCATCCGGCGTCAGCTTCACCCGTTCGATGAGCAGGTCGGTGATGTTTGCATCCGGACTCGGCTCGACGACGGCTGGAGTATCAAATTGCTGCACGGTATCTCCCTCGAAACCGGATGGGTGGTGCGATGGTCTTAACTCTAATGTTGTTCGTTGTGAGGCCGCCTTCGGTTGGCCCCGACCCACCGACCCGGTCATCGAGCAGGCTGACCGACCTGACCTACCGGCCCGACGAATCCGACCAGGCCCCCGACCCGACCAGGCTGACCGACCTGACCTACCGGCCCGACGAATCCGACCAGGCCCCCGACCCGGCCAGGCCCGCCCGCGGGGCCATCGCCGGCGTAGCGAGCGAGCGCTGCCGCTTCAGTAGTGTTGTTTCTCGTGCATGCCATCGGGATAGACATCGGCGGAACGAAGATCGCGGGGGCACTCGTCGACGACGAGGGAGAAATCCTCGTGCTGGAACGACGCCCGACCCCGGCTGGCGATGCGAGCGCGATCGTCGAGACGGTGGTCGACATGATCGACCGGCTCGCTGAGGGTCGCGAGGTCTCGGCGGCTGGAGTCGCTGCCGCGGGCTTCATCGACGCTGCCCAGTCAACCGTCTACTACGCGCCCAACATCAATTGGCGCAATGAACCGCTGCGCCAGCGCCTGCTCGAGCGACTCGACCTGGATGTCACGGTCGACAACGACGCCAACGCCGCGGGCTGGGCTGAGTTCCGTTTCGGCGCCGGTCGACTGTACAGCGATATGACGATGCTCACTATCGGTACCGGTGTGGGCGGCGCGATCGTCACGCAGGATCGCCTCTTTCGGGGCGGCTTCGGGGCGGGGGCGGAGATCGGCCACCTGAGGGTGGTGCCCGACGGGCTTCCGTGTGGATGCGGTGCCCGCGGCTGCATCGAACAGTACGGCTCCGGCCGGGCACTGCTGCGGATGGCGAACGCGATCGCCGATGTCGGCGGAATCGGGCTGGCCCTCGCCGACGCCCGGAGCGAATCGGGAGAGCTCACCGGCGACCAGGTCGGCCGGCTCATCGCCGACGGTGACGCCGGTGCCTTGCAGGCGCTGCGAGAGCTGGGCGGCTGGCTCGGGGCGGCCTGCGCGAGCCTCGCCGCGGTTCTTGACCCGCAGGTCTTCGTCTTCGGCGGCGGGGTGGCCGCAGCGGGCGACCTCCT
>Ga0302157_10000903_pt1 | contig 37564 bp, 35 predicted proteins | sample I_Bog_N3_3_FD_193502 | JGI IMG/M metagenome (GOLD analysis project Ga0302157, IMG submission 193502) | Peat permafrost microbial communities from Stordalen Mire near Abisko, Sweden - I_Bog_N3_3 | ecosystem: Environmental > Terrestrial > Soil > Wetlands > Peat | place: Sweden: Abisko, Stordalen...
GTCTATCGCTCCAACGGCGAACGGACTCGTGCTCTGGCTCCGGCGCTACAACACCGAGCGTCCCCACAGCTCCCTTGGAGGACGACCGCCGATCAGTCGGCTGTCACGAACCTGATGGCCAAGTACACCTAGGGCCGTGAACCCGGGACGGCGACTCCTCGGAGAATGATTACCTGCGCCTCGGAGCGGCTGAGACGCTGCGGCAAGAAATCAGGGCGTCAGCAACAAAAGGTCACGCGCGCCAATCGAGGCGTGCGGCTGCGGACCACAGGTGCTCGAGGTCGTAGTAGGCGCGTGTCTCTTCCAAGAACACGTGCACGAGGAAGTCGCCGTAGTCCATGAGCACCCAGGTGCCGTCGCGCAGCCCCTCGACCCGCACGGGAGCGCGGTCACACTGGAGCTTCACCTGCAACTCGATCTCGTCGACCATGGAGCGCACCTGTCGCACGTTGCGCCCGCTGGTGACTACGAACGCGTCGACCACCGGTAGCAGCTCACTCATGCCGAGCACGATGGTGTCGGTACCGAGTTTCTCGTCCGCCGCCGCTGCCGCCACAAACGCACATCTGGTGATCTCGACGGTGGCCTCGTCCAAGGCACCATCCTCCTCGGCGAGTTCGGGCACTTGCACGACGTCAAACTGATTTGTCACTCACACCTCAATGGATCGTGTCCAGGATCGCAACGGTTGCACCAAAGGCGGTTGCCAGGATGCCAATGCTCAAGTACGCCAGACGTCGCTGCTCGCTGCGCAGCCGTCGCCGCACTGCCACGAGTTCCGCCCGGCATGGGGTCGAACTGGCCCGCTCTTCTTCAGGTCCCGTGACCACTGCGGGCGGGGTGACCAGGACGGCGACCAAGTTGAAGTCGACAGGAGCGACACCTAGTTGCGCATCACCGATGGGGGGCGCTTCACTCGGGGAGGGGACGGCGAAAGCCGGTGGTTCGGCGCTCAGGCGCAACTCGGCGGTGTCAGCGCTCGAGACGATCATCTGCCCACAGCGTACAGATGTCTGGCGCGAATGCAACGCATCACGGGATCGGGGACGAGGCCCTCCACGTCTTCTCCATGCACCAGGCGCTCACGCAGCTCCGAGCTCGACACGTCGAGCGACGGCCCGTCGACGGTCAATACGTGCCAACCGGAGGCTCGGCGCACATCGGGGCTGCCAGGCCTCGCCACCACGGCGAGCGTGGCGAGCTTGGCGAGCTCTGCGGCCCGCTCCCAGGTCGGGAGGGTCGCCACCAGGTCCGCGCCGACGATCAACACGACATCGGCCGGCTCGCCCAGCACGCCAGCCCTCAGCGCCTCGACGGTGTCGATGCTGTAGCTCGGCCCCCCTCGATCGAGCTCGAGCCGGCTCGCTTCGACGCCCTCCAATCCGCTGACCGCGGCCTCGACCAGGGCGAAGCGGTCCTCCGCCGGCGTGATCGATCGAGACGGGGACTTCTGCCAAGGGTCGTTGGCCACCACCAACAGGACGCGATCGAGGCCAAGCTCGTCCCTGGCGGCCGCGGCGGCGGCCACATGACCGACGTGCGGTGGGTCGAACGTCCCTCCGAGGACGCCGATGCGCGGGCGGGCGTGCCCGTCGGCGTGGCGGTCGGGGCCCTCCGACCCCCGAGTCGCGCCCTCAGCGACCACGGTGTGTGTCCAGCGCGCCCGGTCGGGGCGATGTCGCAGCGTGAGGTGCCAGGAACATGCCGAGAGACTAGGTCGGGCACACCTGGGCCCACGACCCGCCGAACAGGCTTTACGCTTGTGGGCATGGCAACCGGCGATGTCCTCGAGCCAGAGCAGCCGGCCCAGGGGTGGCACGCCGCGTCCTGGCGCCAGCGCCCAGCCGGCCAGCAGCCTTTGTGGCCCGATGACGAGGCGCTCAAGCGCGTCGAGGCCCAGCTGGCCGGCCTGCCTCCCATGGTCTTCGCAGGTGAAGCGAGGCGGCTCACCGCCTCGCTCGCGGCTGTCTCCTCGGGAAAGGCGTTCCTCCTCCAGGCGGGCGACTGCGCCGAGTCCTTCGGGGAGTTCTCAGCCGACTCGATCCGCGACAAGTTGAAGGTCATCTTGCAAATGGCCGTCGCTCTCACGTACGCGGCCGGCGTGCCCGTGGTCAAGGTCGGCCGCATCGCCGGACAGTTCGCGAAGCCTCGGTCCTCTGACACCGAGGAGATCGGTGGCGTACGACTCGACGCGTTCCGGGGCCACATGGTCAACGACGAGGCCTTCGATCCCGAGGCGCGCCGCCCCGATCCCGAGCGGCTCATCACCGCGTACCACCAGTCGGTCTCGACACTCAACTTGTTGCGGGCCTTCACCAAAGGAGGGTTCGCCGACCTCTCGCAGGTGCACGCGTGGAACCAGGAGTTCGTGCTGAGCTCGAGCGAGGGTCGGCGCTACGAGACGGTCGCCGGCGAGATCGACCGCGCGCTGCGCTTCATGGCGGCGTGCGGCATCGATCTCGGTGCCGAGGACGGGCTCCACCAGGTCGACTTCTGGACGAGCCACGAGGCGCTCATCCTCCCCTACGAGGAGGCGCTCACCCGTCAGGACTCCCTCACCGGCGACTGGGTCGACTGCTCGGCCCACATGCTCTGGGTCGGCGAGCGCACCCGCCAGCTCGACGGCGCGCACGTGGAGTTCCTCTCGGGCGTCATCAACCCCCTCGGGGCGAAGCTGGGGCCGAGTGCGACACCCGACGACGTCGTCGCCCTGTGTGCCCGTCTCGACCCGGACCGGACCCCGGGGCGGCTGACACTCATCACGCGTTTTGGTGCGGGCCGGGTCGAAGAGCTCCTCCCACCTTTGCTCGACGCGGTGCGCGCAGAAGGGCACCCTGTCGTCTGGCAGTGCGACCCGATGCACGGCAATACCTTCACGTCCGACGGTGGCCGCAAGACAAGGCGATTCGACGACATCCTCGCCGAGCTGCGGTCCTTCTTCGCCGTGCACCGCGGGGCGGGGACGTGGCCCGGTGGCGTGCACGTCGAGCTCACCGGTGACAACGTCACCGAGTGCCTGGGCGGAGCAGAGGAGATCTTCGAAGACGATCTCGACCAGCGCTACACCACCACGTGCGATCCGCGGCTCAACGCCAGACAATCGCTGGATCTTGCGTTTCGCATCGCCGAACTGCTCCGAGCCTGACGTCGTCGTCGCTGGTCACAGCCAAGTCGGGCGCCCTGAGGAGAGAGTGCTTTAAATCAGGCCTCTCCGCCGCTTAGCATTGGCGTCTGGTGACCCACCGTATGCAATCTCTCTCTTGCTTCGCGTCCCGACGCCTGGGGCGCCGACGCGCCGTCCGACGCGTGCTGGTGGGCATCGTCGCCGCATCCCTTCTTACGACCGTCCTCGTCGTGGCGGGAGCGACCTCGATCCGAAAAGCTGACGCCGCTGTGAGCAACGTGGCCCCGGCGAGCCGCCCGGACCCGGCCTACTACCTTGTCGCGTCGGACGGCGGCATCTTCGACTTCGGGGGTGCCCCCTTCTTCGGCTCCATGGGCGGCACGCCGCTCAACAGACCGGTCGTCGGCATGGACGTGACGAGGGACGGCGGTGGGTATTGGGAGGTTGCATCCGACGGCGGCGTCTTCTCGTTCGGCGATGCAGCATTTCATGGCTCGACGGGGAACATCAGCCTCAACCAACCCATCGTGGGCATGGCCGCTGCTGCCGGCGGCGGCTACTGGCTCGTCGCCTCCGACGGCGGGATCTTTTCGTTCGGTGCGCCATTTCTGGGCTCGATGGGTGCGATACCTCTTAACCGCCCCATTGTCGGCATGGCGGCAACACCAGACGGCAACGGCTACTGGCTCGTCGCCTCGGACGGCGGCGTCTTCTCCTTCGGCGACGCAGCCTTTCATGGCTCGACGGGGAACATCGTCCTCAACAAGCCAATCGTCGGAATGACGTCCACACCGAGTGGCAACGGCTACACCATGGTCGCCTCGGACGGCGGGATTTTCACCTTCGGAGATGCCACATTCGAAGGCTCCCTCGGTGGCACACCTCTCGCACGACCCGTCGTTGCGATGGCCAACAGCCCGAACGGCGGGGGCTATTGGTTCTCTGACACCAACGGAGCGGTGACCTCAGAAGGGCCAAAGGCCAACTATTGGGGCTCCGCCCCTCAGGTCATCAACAAACCCGTCGTCGGCATGGCGGCCAACTGGGGGGTGGGTGGCTTTTCAGGTTCGCCGTACCAGTCCGGCGCCTATGGCTATGACGTCTCCAACTGGCAGTGTGGGCAGACGCTCCCGGGCCATTCCATCGGCGTCGTCGAGGTAGTTGGACAGTCGTTCGGCGCAGTGAACTCCTGTCTAGCCAGTGAAGCCGCCTGGGCGGGTGGCGGTCTCAATCTCTACGTGTTCTTGACCTTCGGCACCCAGTCAACAGGGGACCCAGCGTGCGGTGCGTATGCCGCGGATGGCCTCGCAGTGCAGAGTTGTTACTACGGCTTCGCCGCCGCCCAGGATGCTTACGCCAAGGCGGCGGGAGCAGGCATCGACGCGCAGGTGGCGTGGTGGATGGACGTGGAGGGGTCTTGGAGTGGCGACACGAATGCCAATGCAGCCCTTGTCCAAGGAGCGCTCTGGGGCATTCGGTCCGAGGGGATCAATAACGCCGGCATTTACGCAAGCCCGGGCGTGTGGTCTGGCATCGTCGGAAGGAACTATCAGCCGCCGGTTCCCTACTGGGCCGCCGACTGGGGTCCTCCTGCCACGACGACGTGTGCGAGCGTCAAGAGCCAGTACTCGTATCTTCCCACCGGTCCCGTTGTCCTGGTCCAGTACAGCGACAACGTGAACGGACTCGACGGCGACTACGCCTGCTGAGGCAGCTGCGGCACAAACGTCGGGGTCGCGTCGTTGTAACGGCGCAGGTGCCACTCCCCGTCCATCAGGTCAAAGCGAGTCATCGAGGCGTGGGTGGTGTGCAGCTTGAGGCGCACCACGTCCTTCGAGATCGGCAGGAAGCGCAAAATGGCTGACTCGACGACGCCGGCGTGGCAGGCGAGCACCACCCGCTCGCCGGGGTGACGCAGCGCGATGGCGCGCACCGCCGTCGACGCACGCCCCACGAACTCGAGCCAGCTCTCCCCTCCCGGCGCCAGCTGCTGGGTGGGTTGCTTGTCCCAGTCGATCGCAGGGAACGCGGCGCCATACTGCGCCCACGTCAAGCCATCGGCCTCACCGGGGTGCAGCTCGCAGATGTCGCAGTCGGTCTGGATCCCGAGCGGGGGCCCGTCCCGCCAGCGGTCGAGGGCGGGAGCGAGGATGGCGGCGGTCTGGCGGGCGCGCGGCAGGACCGACGAGTAGAGCGCGTCCACTCCCCCGAGTTCCCCGGTCCGAGAGAGCCTCTCGGCGAGGGCCTCGACCTGGCCCACCCCTCGGTCGGTCAGGCCTGTGCAGCCGAGCACCCCGCCGATGACCCCCTCGACGTTGCAGATCGCCTCGCCGTGGCGCACCAGGATGATCTCGGTCGCGTCGACCGAGGGTCGTCCCGTCGTGCGCACGCCCGCCGGGGCGCTCGACTGGAACGAGTCCGGGTCGCCCCGGTTGACCGGGTCGCTCATTGCAGGCGATGCACCAGGAGGTGAGGCGTCAAATGTCGGCTCACGTGAGCTCACCGACGAAGCGCTCGAGCTGGCGGAGGGTGCGCACCTCGACCACCTGATCGCAGTGGACCGCGTACTCGTCGACGATCGAGTCCCCAGAGCCCCAGTAGTCGCGAGGCTCGGGGTTCAGCCAGTAGACGTGACGGGCCTGGCGCTGCAGCTCGCCGAGCACCCAGGCTTCCGACGCGTGGTAGTTGTTACGGGCGTCGCCGAGCAGCAGGACACTCGTGCGCGACGTCACGCTGTCGCCGTAGCGCTCGTTGAACACCCGGAGCGCGTGGCCGTAGTCGGAGTGGCCGTCGATCCAGATCACGTCGGCCTCGGTGTTGATCCGGTGCACCGCCAGTGCCGGGTCGTCGACTCCTTCGAAGAACCGGGTCACCTCGTCGAGGCCGTCGACGAAGACGAAGGCGCGGACTTTGGAGAACTGCGAGCTGATGGCGTAGACGAGATGGAGGGTGAACCGGGCGAAGGACGCCACCGAGCCGGAGATGTCGGCGATGACCATGATCTCGGGCTTGGCGGGGCGGGGGTGGCGAAACCGCGGCTCGACCGGCACTCCCCCCGTCGACAGCGAGCGCCGCACGGTGGCCCGGAAGTCGAGCGCGCCCTTGCGGCCCTTCCGACGCTTGCGGGTGAGTCGGACCGCGAGCTTGCGCGACAGCGGGTGGAGCGCGCGTTGGAGGGCGGCGAGGTCGTCCCGACTGGCGTGCATGACATCGAGGTCCTCGGGCAACGGCTTGCGCACGGACTTGGCGAGCGCCTCGGCCCCGCGGTCTTCGACCAGGCGGCGGCGGATCTCCGACTCGATGGACTGGCGGAGTTTGTCGATGCGCGCCTGGTACTCGTCGGCGATGAGTCGCTCCTCGAGGGGGGTGAGCCCGCCGCCCCCGACCGCCTCGTTGCGGGCCTCTTCGAGCAGCCGGGCCAGCACCCCTTCGAGGTCGAGGTTCCGCAGCGTGCGATAGAGGTAGTAGGTGCCGCCGACCGGCCGGCCGGGTTCCATGCCTGCATAGCGGTTCACTGCCTGGCGGGCCACGACCGACGTGAGACCCTGGTCCCCGATCAGGAGCGAGCGGTACAAGAGGGCGGCGAGCTCCTCGGCGCTCATCGAGTCGCTTGCACCAGCTCCGGACATCCCCGGGCGACCGGGACGGTCGCCGCTTCCGCTGGCGGCCGACTCGCGCAGCTCGCCGTCGGCACCCTCTTCGCCCTCTTCGCCCGCCTCGGTCAGCGTGCGGTGGGCGAAGTAGACCTCGAAGGCCGTCTCGAACGCCCGCCAGTGGTCCGAGCTCTTGACCAGCGTGGCGGCCAGCGCGTACTTGAGGGCCGTTCGGTCCTCCAAGGGGATGTAGTGGATGGCCTCGGCCGCGTCGAGGTGCTCGGTGAGCGAGACGGGCAGTCCTGCGTCACGCAGCTCGGTGACGAAGCCCGAGAGGAGGTCCAGCACGGTCGGGCGCTCAGCTACCGGCGGTGAGCAGTTCCTTGGAGGCCCGCTCGATGTCCGTCTGGTACTTGAGCAGGATGTGCAAGGTGTCGCGTGCCGACGCGGCGTCGATCGAGTCCATCCCGAGTATCACGAGCGTGCGCGCCCAGTCGAGGGTCTCGGAGACCGACGGTGCCTTGCGCAGCTCGAGTGTGCGCAGCGAACGAACAATGCGAGCGACCTGGTCGGCGAGCTCGTCGGTGATCCCGGGGACCCGGGTGCGGACGATCTCGCGCTCTCGCTCGAGGTCGGGGTAGTCGATGTGCAGGTACAGGCAGCGCCGCTTGAGCGCCTCAGAAAGCTCCCTCGTGTTGTTCGACGTGAGGAACACCATGGGCAGGCGCGTCGCGCGCACGGTGCCGAGCTCGGGGATCGACACCTGGTACTCCGAGAGCACCTCGAGGAGGAGCGCCTCGGTCTCGAGCTCCACCCGGTCGACCTCGTCGACGAGGAGGACGACCGGCTCGTCGGCCGAGATGGCCTCGAGGAGCGGCCGGGTGAGGAGGAAGTCGGCGGAGAAGATGTCCTCTTCGAGTGCCTTCCACGAGCTCCCGGGTGCCTCGTCGGCGGCGAGGGCGAGGCCCTCCCCGCTCACCTGGCCCGCCTGGATGCGCAGGAGCTGCTTTCGGTAGTTCCACTCGTAGAGCGCCTTCGACTCGTCGAGGCCCTCGTAGCACTGGAGACGGATGAGCCGTGAGCCGGTGATCTCGGCCACGGACTTGGCCAGCTGGGTCTTGCCCGTCCCGGCCGGGCCCTCCACGAGGATCGGCTTGGCGAGGCGGTCGGCGAGGTGGACCACCCCGGCGATGCTCTCATCGGAGAGGTAGCCAACATCGGCCAGGCGGGCTCGCACGTCGTCGACCGAGTCGAATCGTGGTGGCCCGGTGTCGGGAAGCCCGAGGGCCGCCGCTCTGCTCGCTGTGGTCTCGGTCACTCTCGTACCTGTCCCTCTCCCCGCACGACCCACTTGGCGCAGGTCAGCTCTCGAAGTCCCATTGGCCCCCTCGCGTGGAGCTTCTGGGTGGAGATGCCCACCTCAGCCCCGAGCCCGAGTTCGCCCCCGTCGATGAATCTGGTTGACGCATTCACGAGCACCGCCGCCGCGTCCACCTCCCGCACGAAGCGGTCCGCAGCAACCATGTCGGCCGTCACGATCGCCTCGGAGTGCCCCGAGCCGAAGCGGGCGATGTGCTCGATCGCCCCGTCGAGGTCGTCGACCACGGCCACGCTCATGGCGAGCGAGAGGAACTCGGTCGCGAAGTGCTCGTCGGTCGCCGCCTCGACACCTTCGAGGATGGCCCGGGTGCGCTCGCAGCCGTAGAGCTCGACACCCTCCAGGGCGGCGGCCGCCCGGGGCAAGAAGCGTGCGGCGATCGACCGGTGGACGAGGAGCGACTCGGCGGCGTTGCACACCCCGGGCCGCTGCAGCTTGGCGTTGGCAACGATGGAGATCGCCATCTCGAGGTCAGCGGCTGCGTCCACGTAGACGTGGCAGTTCCCGTCACCGTCGAGCACGTAGGGCACGGTCGCGTGCTCGAGGAGTGCGCTGATGAGTGCGGGTCCACCGCGCGGGATCAGGCAGTCGATCAGCCCGCGCAAGCGCATGAATTGAACGGCGGTGGCGTGGCTCGTGTCCTCGACCAAGGTGATGGCGTCGGTGGGCAGGTCGGCCTTTTCGAGGGCACGGCGCAGCGCAGTCACGATGGCCCGGTTGGTACGCAGCGCCGATGACGAGCCCCGCAGGAAGGCGGCGTTGCCCGACTTGAGGCACAGTCCCGCTGCGTCGCTCGTCACGTTGGGCCGGTTCTCGTAGATGATCCCGACCACGCCGAGCGGAACCCGGACCCGTTCGACTCGTAGGCCGTTGGGTCGCACCGATCCCTCGAGCACCTCGCCGAGTGGGTCGGCGGCCGCCGCCACGGAGCGAAGTGCTTCGGCCATGGAGGCCAGACGGCGCTCGTCGAGGCGGAGCCGGTCGAGGGCCGTGGCACCGAGGCCCGCTGCCTTGGCTTCCTCAAGATCAGCCACATTGGACGCCAGGATCGCCGGTGCGTCGACGAGGACCTGCTCGGCGCCCATGCGCAGGGCGTCGTCGCGCGCGAGCGAAGAGGAACGCGCCACCGACCGGGCGGCGACAGACACCCGCTGCGCGAGCGCCTCGAGGTCCGTCGTCACCATCCGGTCAGCGTAGCTTGGGCCGCATCGGCTCCCGCCCTCAACCGGCGGACAGGACCACCAGGTCGTCGCGATGCACCACCTCGGGATCGAGATCCGCGGGGAGGTCGCGGCTGCGCTGCCCGAGCCATTCGTCGGCCCTGCTCGCCGGGTGGCGCGCGAGGCCCTTGGCGAACACCGCGCCGTCGAGGCCGGCGATCTCGACCGCGTCCTCGATGGCGAAGTCGCCCTTCACCGACACGACGCCCGCCCCGAGCAGGGAGCGCCCCTGCTCGGTGAGGGCCCGTCGGGCGCCGTCGTCGACGACGAGCAAGCCGCTCGGCGCCAGCGCGAAGGCAATCCACAGCTTGCGCGCCGACAGGCGCACCTGGCGAGGCTGGAAGACCGTGCCGACACCGGGCTCAGCCGCAAGGGCCGAACCGAGCACGCCGGGACGCGCCGCATCGGCGATGACGGCGCGGATGCCCGACCAGGTGGCGATCTTGGCCGCCGCCAGCTTGGACGCCATGCCACCGCTCCCGACGACGCCGGGGCCGCCGGCGAGGCCTTCGAGCTGCTGGTCGATCTCGACCACCTCTTCGATGAGCGATGCCCCGGCGTCCACACGCGGGTCGGCGGTGAGGAGCCCGGGTGCGTCGGTCAGCAGCACGAGCAGGTCGGCTCGCACGAGGTGGGCCACCAACGCCGCGAGCCGGTCGTTGTCACCGAAGCGGATCTCCTCATCGGCCACGGCGTCGTTCTCGTTGACCACCGGCACGACGCCCAAGGCGAGCAGCTGGGTGAGCGTGGCCCGGGCGTGGAGGTACTGCTGGCGGTGCACGAAGTCGAGCGGGGCGAGCAGCACCTGACCCGCCAGCAGGCCGTGCGGTGCGAGCCCGTCTTCCCAGCTACGCATGAGCCGGTGCTGGCCGACGGCCGAGACGGCTTGGAGGACCGACAGGTCCTCCGAGCGCGGGCCGGGCCGGCCGAGGGCGGACCAGCCTGCGGTGATCGCACCCGAGGTGACGACGACGACGTCGGTGCCATCGCCTACGAGGGAGGCGATCTCGCCCGACAACCTGGCGATGAGCGCTTCGTCCGTCGTGCCTTCGTCGGTGGTGACCGAGGACGAGCCCACCTTGACGACGACCGTTGCGGTGCGGCCGGCGTCCACGCTCATCGACCCGAACCCCGCTTGGTGCCCTCCTCGCCGAACGATCGGCGCCGCGCCCGTGGCCCGGCCGGGCGGTCGTCCGCGGGCTCGGGCCGGTCGAGGGTGCCGGCCGACTGGTCTCGGTACCACGTAAAGGAGACCTCCCCCACGCTCACCTCTTCGCCGTCGCGCGCGCCGGCCCGTGCGAGCGCCCGGTCGACGCCGAGGCGGCGTAACCGGATGACCGCCTCGGCCATGGCACCCTCATCGGTCAGGTCCGAGAAGCTGACGGCGCGCTCGGCGGGGCGCCCGGTCACCCGCCAGGCCCCCGAGGGCGTCCGCTCGACGCCGACGCCCTCGGGGGCGGGGCGGTGCACCACGATCTCACCGAGCCCGGTCGCCTCGCTCGCCCGGGCCTCGCTCACCAAGGTGGCGAGGTGGCCGAGCAGCGGGCCGAGCCCGGTCCCGGTGACCGCGGAGATCACGTAGTCGACGCCCTCATCGCCGTCGGTGGCGTCGGTGCCGCCGTCGACCTCGGCGATATCGGACTTCGAGCCGACCACCACCCGGGGCCGGTCCAGCAGTTCAGGCATGTAACGGCCGAGCTCGCCTTCGAGGATGCGCTGCTGCTCGGCCGGCGAGACACCATCGGTGGCGGCGAGGTCGAGCAGGATCAAGAGCACCCGGGCCCGCTCGATGTGGCGGAGGAATTGGTGCCCGAGGCCGCGGCCCTCAGCCGCCCCTTCGACCAGGCCGGGGATGTCGGCCATCACGAACTGGACCTCGTCGCCGGTCACACGGCCGGCCCGGCCTCCCACCTCGACCACCCCGAGATGCGGGACGAGCGTGGTGAAGGGGTAGTCGGCCACCTTCGGCTTGGCGGCCGAGACCGACGAGATGAGGGTGGACTTGCCTGCATTGGGCAGTCCCACGAGTGCGACGTCGGCGGCCAGCTTGAGCTCCATGTTGAGCCAGCGCTCCTGGCCCTTCTCCCCTTGTTCGGCAAAGGCTGGAGCCCGGCGCTTGTTGGACAGAAAGCGCGCATTGCCCTGGCCGCCCTTGCCACCTTCGCCGGCAAGCCACCGGTCGCCCGGCCCCGAGAGGTCGCAGAGCACGGTGCCCTCGAGGTCCTTCACCACGGTGCCCACCGGCACGGCCACGGTCAGGTCGGTCCCGCGGCTCCCGTGCTTCTTCTTCGACGTCCCATGGGCGCCGTCGGTCGCCCCCCGGTGGGGGTGGTCGCGAAAGCCCAGCAGGGAGGCCTGGTTGAAGTCGGCGACCAGCCAGACATCGCCACCGCGGCCACCGTCGCCGCCGTCGGGCCCGCCGCGGTCGACGTGGGCCTCACGACGAAAGGAGATCGCGCCGGCACCGCCGTTGCCGCCTTTGGCATGCAGTTGGGCCTCATCGACGAATCCGGACACCCCTTGATCCTACGAGGCCCTGGTCGGGCGCCCGTGCGCAGGGGTGCGCGGGCCTCAGTGGCCGGCGGCCTCGGCGATGCGCCGGGCGCGGCGTTGGACCTCGCTGCGTACCCTGGACGCATCGATGTGCGTCGAGATCCCCCCGGCGACGACCTGGTCCCCACCGACCCACACATCGGTCACGAGCCGGCTGGTGGCCGCCCACACCAGGTGGCCGAGGAGGTTCGACGCGTTGAGGGCAGGCGTGAAGGATCCGTCGTCGAGTTCGAGCCGCACGACGTCGGCCTGGCGCCCTGGCTCGAGTACCCCGACGTCCAGGCCGAGCGCAGCGGCGCCCGAGCGGGTGGCGAGCTCCAAGGCCTGGTGGGTGGTCATGGCGGCGGGGTCGGCCGCAAGGGCGCGCGCGAAGCGTGCCGCCAGCCGCATCCCCTCGAAGAGCTCCAACCCGTCGGCCGACGCAGGCCCGTCGGTGCCCAATCCGACCCGCACGCCGAGCCCGAGCAGCTCGGGGACACGCGCCACGCCGCTGCCCAGCTTGGCATTGCTGGCCGGGCAGTGGGCGACGGCCACGTCGTGGTCGGCCAACACGGCGAGGTCGTCGTTGTCGAGCCAGACCGAGTGGGCGGCGAGCACGGAGCCCTCGAGCAGGCCGAGGCCTTCGAGGAGCTTCGGTGCGCTGGTGCCGTAGCGCTCCCGCACGGCCTCGCCCTCGGCCCTCGTCTCGGCCAGGTGGATCTGGACCAAGAGGCCGAGGGAGGCGGCGGCCTCGGCGACGGCGACGAGGCCCTCTTCGGGCAGCACGTAGGTCGAGTGCGGGCCGAGCCCGGCGGTGAGTCGCCCCTCCCGGCCGTCGTAGCGTTCGTAGAAGCTGACTGCCTGGTCCAAGAGGTGGTGCCAGAAGGCTGCACTCCCGGCCCCCGGCAGGTCGAATATGCCCGGCGTGATGACCGCTCGCATGCCCGAGTCGATGATGGCGTCGGCCACCGCGTCGTTGTGCAGGTACATCTCGCACGTCGTGGTGATGCCGTTGCGCAGCATCTCGTCGGCGCCGAGCAGCATCCCCCAGTAGGCGTCGTCTGGAACCATGTGGGCCTCGCGGGGCCAGACCACCTCGTCGAGCCACCGGGCGAGAGGGAGCCCGTCGCCGGCCGAGCGCAGGAGGGTCATCGGCGAGTGCGCGTGGGTGTTCACCATCCCGGGCATGAGGAGGCCCCCCACGTCGCGCACCGCGCCGGCCGGAGCGGGGGCGTCGGCGGCCGGACCCACCCAGGTGATGACCGACCCCTCGATGTCGAGTGCGCCGGGCCGGTGGACGGTGTGTTCGGCGTCGACCGTGACGACCGCGTCGGCGAGCAGGCGCAGGGCGCCGCCGGGCACGCTCAGGCGACCGCGACGAAGAGTCGCTCCGCCAAGGGGCGACCGAAGGCCACTGATTCGCCATGGAGCTCGACGAGGCGCGTGCCGTCGGGTGCGACCTCGAGGACCACCCCGGTGGCACCGGGAATGAAGCCGTGTTGGTCGAGGTAGAGAAGCGAGCTCGTGTCGAGCTCCACCTCCTCGCTGATGCGCTCGAGGCGCACCGAGCTCCCCGCTTCGACGCTGGCCAGCGACTGCTGGGCCACGGCTTGCGGCTCATTGTGCGATCCGGGGATGGGGTTGCCGTGGGGGCAGGTGGCCGGGTCGCCGAGGAGTCGGACCAGGTGGGCCTCGACGTCGTCGGAGATGACGTGCTCCCAGCGTCCCGCCTCGCGGTGGGCCTTGTGCCACTCGAGGCCGATCACGTCGACCAGGAGCCGCTCGGCCAGCCGGTGCCGGCGCACCACCTTCTCCGCCAGCTCGCTGCCGCTGTCGGTGAGCTCGACCACCCGGCCGCTGCGGCGCACGTAGCCATCCTCTTCCAACCGGTCCAGCATCTCGGAGACCGAGGGGGCCGAGCGGCCCAGGCGCTCGGCGATGCGAGCCTGGATGACCGGTGTGCCCTCTTCGTGCAGGGAGTGCACGGTCTCGAGGTACTCCTCGACGGGGGGGTGGTAGCCACTTTCCACGCTGTGAGCCTACCGGGGCGTGGACCGCAGAACCCTGGGTCGGGCGCGTGCGGGGTCGGACTATCTTGAGGTCCGAGGCGTGCCACCGGCCGCCCGGCGGCGTGGGAGCGCCGCACGAGCCCGAAGGAGTCCGCGACCGATGCCCGCCCCCATGCCCCGCTCGCCACACGCCTGATGCCCACCACCTCAGCGGGCGCCCGGGGCTCTGACCCCTTCGAGCAGGCGCACGTGGCCGCGCGCGAGCTGGCCCGTCGCACCCACACGGAGCGCCACGACGTCCTGGTCGTACTGGGCACCGGGCTCACCGGTGTGGCCGAGGAGTTCGGGGCCGACGGCCCCGGCGTCGACCTCGCCTCGCTCCCCTGGTTCCCCCGCTTCACCGCCCTCGGTCACCGCGCCGAAGCCTGGTCCCTCTCCGTTGGTGGCCACCGGGTGCTGGTCACGGCCGGGCGCACCCATCTCTACGAAGGCCGCAGCGCGATCGAGGTGGCGCACACCGTGCGCATGGCCATCGCAGCAGGGGTCCACACCGTCGTGCTCACCTGCTCGTCGGGCGCGATTCACGGTGGCTTCGCCGTCGGCGACGTGGTCCTCGTGGCTGATCACCTCAACCTGACGGGCACCTCCCCGCTTATCGGCATCGCCGCCGACCACCCGGCCGGGACGCCCTTCGTCGACCTCACCGAGTGCTGGTCGACCGAACTGCGAGATCGGGCCCGCACGGTCCGCCCCACCTTGCGCGAGGGCGTCTACGCCCAGCTCGGGGGGCCCCATCTCGAGACGCCGGCCGAGGTCCGCATGCTCGCCACCCTCGGCGCCGATCTTGTCGGGATGTCGATGGTCCTCGAAGCGATCGCCGCGCGTCACCTCGGCGCCGACCTCCTCGGACTCGCCGTGGTCGCCAACGCGGCGGCGGGAACGGGCGCCGGCGTGCTCTCGGCCGCCGACATCCACACCACCTCGGCGGCTGCAGCACCTGATGTCACCACCATCGTGCGCGGCGTGCTGGAGGACCTACCCGCCACGAGCTGACGATCGCAGGGCTGTCGTTGTCGGCCAAGAGGCCGGCGCCGCGGTGATTCGCCTCCGCCTCAAAGGGGAATGCAAGGCGGCGGGAGGCAACAGGGGCGACATCAACGCAACCACGGTCGGAGTCAGCGAGCAGCGACGGCTTCGAAGGTGAAGCCGTCGGAGCGGCGGTCGTTTGGACGTCGGCCATCACCGCCCTCGGGGGCCTGCTCTTCGGCTACGACACCGGCGTCGTGTCGGGCGCACTGCCCGACTCACGACCGCTGCACGCGAGGAGCTCATGGGCAGGCAGATCCTGAACCCCTCGATCATCTGCATCGACTGAACCATGCAGATGGAATCAACAGCTAGCTGGGACACGCGATGACAACCGGATCTGACAGGTTTTCGTCAGGTGGGGTCGTCCCGCTACGTGGCCAGGCACCGACACCCCGGGTCGCTCCTGCAGAGGAGGCGCGCGTCGCCGCACTCGCAGTGTCCCAGCAACTAGAACGGCAGACCTTGTCCGACGACGGTCGAGCTGAGTACTTGCGGCACAGCATTGCGGGGCAACTTCGAGCACCTATCCAGCGAGGGCGCCGGAGATCATGACGCGGGCGTGCAGGCCCACGCTGGCGGAAGCACCATGCAGGGCCTCAATCTCAAATGTCACAGACAAGGAACGGCGGCGCGCACGGTCATCGGAGCGTCAGACTCCCGCTGCACGGCCGGGCCTGAGGCGCGCGAGGTCAGGAGGTCTTCGCCACGAGGACGTGGCAGGCGGCGTTGTGGGCGACGGTGTTGGGCACAGAGCCGAGGATCCGGCGCGTCCCCTGCATGCCCTTGCTCCCGACCACGATCAGGTCGGCACCGAGCTCGTCGGCGACGTCGACGATCACCGATGCCGGCGCTCCCGCACGGCTGTGGGTCTCGACGTCGACGCCCTCGATGCCGGCCGCCACTTGTTCGAGGGTCTTCTCGGCCGCGAGCTTGGAGAAGCCCTGTCCCATCGAGGGGTCAGCGGCACTCACACCACCGCCGCCGACGGCTGAGGGCGTGCGAAAGGCGGTGACGAGATGCAATTTGCCGTCGTGCTTGCGGGCGAGATCCACCGCGAGCGCCACTGCGGCAGCGGCCGTCTCGGAACCGTCGGTCCCCACCACAATGTTGGAGAACATTGCAACCCCCCTTGGTCGGTACTGCAGATTGAATATATAGCCCAGACGTACCGCCACGCTGTGGAAAGTGGCGACGACTCCCTCCTCGAGGTGAGCCGGCCTCGCCCCGCGCCCGGGCGCGACGATCGGCCGGCACGTTTGCGTGCCGGCCGATCGATCGGGAAACCGATTGCCTAGATGCGGGCCTCCGCTGGGACCCTGCGCAGGTGCACGAAGCCCAAGATGGTGAGGACCAGCATCACTGCGGCTGCAACGAAGCAGGCAATGGCGGCCCACAGGGCGATCTGCCCCATCTTCCAGAAGGCGTACGCCTCGAGCAGCAGGCCCCGCAAGGTCGTGCCCTGGAACACCGTCTGGACCACGGCCTCATCGGCCGTGTAGGCGGCCGAGCCCTTGGGCTGTGCCATTGCCTTGGCCGAGAGCTGTGCGTAGGTGAGGCCCCCGCCGATCTCTTGGAGGTGCACGGCGATGAAGTGGTCGGCGTAGGCCTCGGCCTGCGCACCGGTCGTGAGGGGCTGGCCCGCGTACTTCTGGAGATAGGGAAGCATCCCCGGCGTGATCTCCGTGCCGGGCTTGGCGGCCGCGAACGCTGCTTGTGACGGGAACACGATCTGCTGCTCGGCCAGCTGGTTGTGGACGTTCGTGTTGGTGAAGCTGTACGCCCACAGTCCAAGGACGCCGGCAACGAGCAGGAAGAGCGTTAGCACTGCCCCTACCGATGTGAGTATCGCGTCGAAAGTCTTTCGTTCCATATGTGTCTCTCCCGCGTTGTGTCGCACGCTGGACTGCATGACGACTGCTTTGCTGTCACGTTACGGAAACCGGGTGCGTCGGCACAGTGCCAAAAGTCACAGTTCTCGGCCGGCAACTCCGGGGCTGGTGAGGGCTCGTAGTCCAACGACAGGTGCAGCGCGCCGGGTCGCGTGCATGCGTTCCAGGTCAGTCGTCGGGGGCGTGGGCATCGCGGCGGGCGTCGCCCCCGCCCGAGGCGGCGCGCTGGTGGGCCCGCTGGTCCTGCTCGATGCCCAGGATTACGTCGCCCGGCGCCTCTTCGAGCAGCATGAGCGACTCCTCGGCGCCGGGCAGCGACGTGTAGTGGTCGATGCGATACAGCGCACTCGAGCTTGGCGGCAGCTGCTCGGTGCGGGGCCGGATGCGGCGGCGGCGCAGCGGGGCAACCTCGCGGTCATGGAGCAGGGGAATCCTCCAAGTAGGGAGCTTCCCGCTCTACCCCGCCCCCCGCCCCCCGCACGCTCACCCGAAGAGCTCGGCCACCGCCCCCTCGAAGACCGTCGTGTGGCGGTCGACGTCGGCGTGGGTCGTCGCCGGGCTCATGAGGGCCATGTTGTGGAACGGCGTGAGCAGGATGCCGCGGTTGGCACACGCCAGGTGCAGGTAGTCGGCGAGCTCCTCGTCCTCGAGCGCCGCCGAGTCCGTCCCGTTCACCGGCGCCGGGGTCCCGAAGCGGTACTCGGTGCGCGCCCCGAGCTGGGTCACCGACCACGGGGCGCCGTAGCGCTCGATCACCGAGCGCACCCCGGCCGTGAAGCTCGTGGCCAGGCCGATCATGTGTTCGAAGGCGGCATCGGTCAGCACCTCGCCGAGGGTGGCTCGCACCGCGGCGAGCGAGAGCGCGTTGCCGGCCAGGGTCCCGCCCACGCCCCCCACGTCGACGAGGTCGGCGTCGGTGTCGGCGAGGATGCGCTCGGCCAGCTCGGCGCGCATGCCGAAGGCGCCACAAGCAATACCGCCACCGATGGCCTTGCCGATGGTGAGCAGGTCCGGCTCGAGGCCCCAGGCGGCGGTCGCCCCGCCCGGGCCGGCGGAGAACGTGTGCGTCTCGTCGATCACGAGCAGCGCGCCGTGCACCCGAGCCAGTGCCGCCACAGAGTTCAAGAAGCCGGGCTCGGGTGCCACGATGCCGATGTTGGTGAGTGCGGGCTCGGTCAGGACGGCGGCGACGTCGCCTGCGGCGAGCGCCCGCTCGACGCCGTCGAGGTCATTGAACTCGGCCACCCTGGTCGTGGCCACCGGGTCGACCGCCGGTCCCACGTTGCCCGGGCGCGAGACGGCCTCGCCACCGGGGCCCGACACGGCGAAGGTCTCGTCGACGCTGCCGTGGTAGCAGTGGGAGAACACCAGGATCTTGTCGCGCCCGGTCAGCCGGCGGGCAATCCGCAAGGCCCAGCGGTTGGCATCGGTGGCGCTCAGGGTGAAGGACCACAGCGGCAGGCCGAAGCGCCTCGCCAGCTCGGCCCCCACCCACTCGGCGTCGTCGGTCGGGAGCATCGTCGTCATCCCGCCGCGCTCCATCCGCGCCCGCACGGCCGCCACGGTCGGTTGCGGGGAGTGGCCGGCCATGGCCCCGGTGTCGCCGAGGGCGAAGTCGACGTACTCGTGGCCGTCGACGTCGGTGAGCGTCGCGCCGTGGGCCGACTCGAGGAAGAGGGGGAAGCCGCCCGCCCACTTGCCCATCCACGTCATCGGCACGCGCCCGATGAGGTGCGAGGCGTCGGCGAAGAGCGCCGCCGAGCGGGGGTGGTCCTGCGCGTAGGCGTCGCGCTCGGCGGCGAGGAGCCGGCCGAGCCTGGTGCGGTCGAAGGCCCCGTTGTCGCTCACGTTGACCTGGCTCCCGCCGATGGCGCGGTACTCACGGCGCGCAATGTCCTGCGTGCGTCATCTCGACGTCGCGTCGATGCCGGCGGTACCGACGCTCGATCAGTCGGGGACGATGTCGACCAGCTTGCGGCCCTTGCGGGTCCCGAACTTCACCACACCGTCGGTGAGGGCGAAGAGCGTGTCGTCGCTGCCACGGCCGACGTTGATGCCGGGGTGAAAGCGCGTGCCGCGCTGGCGTACCAGGATCGACCCGGCGGGCACGGCGGTGCCGCTGAAGGTCTTGACCCCGAGCCGTTGGGCGTTCGAGTCTCTGCCGTTTCGGGTGGAACCGCCACCCTTGGTCTTCGACATGGAGTTCCTTTCCTCAGCCCGCAGCGATGGAGGTGATCTCCACCGTCGCGTAGCGCTGGCGGTGGCCCCAGCGTCGCCGCTGGTTGCTCTTCGCCTTGTAGGTCATGGCACGGATCTTCGGCCCCTGCTCCTCGCCCACGACCTGGCCGGTGACCTTGGCCTTGGCGAGCTGGTCGGGGGTGGCCAGGACGGTGTCGCCGTCCACCAGCAGGACGGTCTCGAAGGAGACCTCGGTCCCGACGGCCTCGCCCAACAATTCGACGCGCAGGCGCTGGCCCTCGGCCACGCGCTCTTGCTTTCCTCCGGATCGGATGACGGCATACATGAGACGGTGAGTCTAACGCATCGGGCGCTTCGGGCCCGAACGGGGTCCCACGCGCCTCACAGGATGGACTTGTCGAGCACGATGCCCCGGCCGTTGCAGACCTCGCAGACCGTCGAGAGCGACTCGATCAGGCCCTCGGAGATCCGCTTGCGGGTCATCTCGACCAACCCGAGCTCGGAGATGTCGAAGACCTGGGTGCGCGTCTTGTCGCGCGCCAGGGCGTTGCGCAGCGCGGCGCCCACCTTCTCGCGGTTCTCCTTGATCTCCATGTCGATGAAGTCGATGACGATGATCCCGCCGATGTCACGCAGTCGCAGCTGACGGGCGACCTCCTCGGCCGCCTCCAGGTTGTTGCGGTAGACGGTCTCTTCCAGGTTCGTCTTGCCCACGTTCTTGCCGGTGTTGACGTCGATCACCGTCAGGGCCTCGGTGCGCTCGATGATCAGCGAGCCGCCCGACGGCAGCCAGACCTTGCGGTCGAGCGCCTTGTGGAGCTGCTCGTGGACGTGGAAGCGCTCGAAGATGGGCAGCGGCTCGACGTCGGTGTCGTAGTACTCGACCCGCTCGGCCAGATCCGGGCTGACCCGCCCCACATAGTCACGCACCTGCTCGTAGAGGGCGAAGTCGTCGATGACCACCCCGCGGTACTCGTTGTTGAGCTCCTCACGGAGAATCCGCACGGCCAGGTCGGGCTCGCGGTAGAGGAGTCCGGGCTCGTTGGAGCGTTTCGCCTCGGCGTCGATCTGGCGCCACTGCTCCATGAGCCCCTCGACGTCGAGACGGAGCTCCTCGGCCGAAGCACCCTCGGCGGCGGTGCGCACGATCAGGCCGTGGCCCTCGGGCCGGACCTCGTCGACGATGCGCCGCAGGCGCCGCCGCTCGTTGTCACTCAGGCGCTTCGAGATCCCGAACGCCGAGGAGTTGGGCACGAGCACGGCGAAGCGGCCCGGGAGGGAGACCTCCTGGGTGAGGCGGGCGCCTTTGGCGCCGATCGGGTTCTTCGTGACCTGGCACAAGATGACCTGGCCCGGCCGAAGCACCTGCTCGATGCGCGGGGCGGGGCCGTCGCCACCGCCCTCGACGTCGTCGCGGTCGTAGTGGACGTCGCCGCGATAGAGCACCGCGTTCTTCGGGATGCCGATGTCGACGAACGCCGCCTCCATGCCCGGCAGGACGTTTTGGACCCGTCCCCGGTAGACGTTGCCGTCGATCTGGTTCGTGTCGTCAGCCACCCTCGAGACGTAGTGCTCGACGAGCGAGCGGCCCTCGAGCATGGCGATCTGGGTGGCGTGGGGCTGGACGTGGACGCAGACCAGGTAGCGCCCGACGCTCTTGCCCTTGCGGTCACGTCCGCTGCGCCGCCGCCCGCGGCCCGAGCGCCGGGGTTCGCCGTCGGTCTCGGCGCGCTCGGTGTCCTCAGGGATGGTGGTGGCCACCAGCGCGGCGTCGCTTGCGGCGACCGCCCCCTCCTCGGGAGTGCGTGGCGGGCGGGGCGTGCGGCCACGCTCGGTGCCTCTCGGCTGGCGCGACCGTGTCGAGCCACCGGCGCGTCCCTGCCCGTTCGAGTCGGGGGCGCTCGATGCGGCACCGGCGTCGGGTCGACCCGAGACGCCCGGTGCAGGTCGGGTGTCGCCGATACGCGGGCGTGCGGCCCCCTCCGGGGGCGCAGCGCTCTCCTCGGTCGGCGACTGCGTGCTCGGGGCGGGTGCAGGTGGCCTAGACGGTGCCTCCGGGACGCTCGGCGCGGTGCTGCCCGAGGGCGGCTCGGTCACGGCGGCTGCATCTCCAGCCGACCGGGGGTTCTCCAACTCGCTCATGAGGGAGGTCCCTCCTTACAGGGCTCACGACGCACGCTCCTGGGCGTGCGAAGCGCTCGCATCCTGCCCGGGTCCGCTCCATGAGAGCGGCTCCGAGCGGACACCGTCGCGCTCGATCCATTGCTGCGTCCTACAGGCTCGAGCCAGCACCAGGTCGGCACCGAGCCCTTCTAACAATTCACCCGGCCGCACCCCTCGTGGGTGGGTGGCCAGTTCGGCACGGAGCCGAACGGTCGGTCGGTCGGCCGGATTGGGTCCAGCCACTTCCCCCATCGGAATCAAATGCAAAATCGCTGGTCGGAGGTCATCGGTCACCGCCCGACCCTTGCGTTCACGGTCCACCATCAGCCTCGGGGCACTGAGCAGCCGCTCAACTCGCGTCGCCAGTTCTCCTGCGCCCACCCCGAGCACCTCCAGTTCCCAGGAACACGATGTTACCTCTTGCTGGAGAGACCCGGCGCCACGTTCGGGCACGGCACAGCGCTGCACGTCCATGCCCTCAGGCAGGAGCGGCGAGAGCATGCCGGGGAGAAGGTCCAGGCCAGGATGGGTGTGCAACGCCACGTCCCCCGAGGTGGCGTCCCAGGTCGCCCCGGGGGGACCGAGGGGGTCGGCGCCGTCTTCAGGTCGCAGGCGGACATCGAGGTACTCGCCGAGCGACTCGCAGCACGTGGGCAGCGCCAGACCGAAGCTGAGCAGGGGCCGGGGGCTGAAGCCCTCGGACCAGGCGACCGGCAGGTCCGAACGCCGCAGTGCCCGCTCCCACATCCGCGCCACGTCGCGGTGGCTCGTGAAGCGCACCTTGCCCAACTTGGTGAAGCGAACACGCAGCCGGACGTCGAGCGCTGGATCGGCGCCCACCTAGGACCGGGCGCCCACGAAGCGGACCGGAACGGCACCCGCGCTCGAGAGGTCCTGGCCCGTGCCCTGGCTGCCGCCGGCGGGGGGCACCGCTGAGGCCACCACGTGCTCGACGCCCGCCCCGGTGCACGCCCCGCAGTCATAACAGGGCGTCCAGCGGCAGTCCTCGACACCCGCCTCGGCCAGTGCGTCCAGCCAGTCGGTCCACAGGAAGTCCCGGTGCAGCCCGGCAGAGATGTGATCCCAGGCGAGTGCCTCGTGCTCGTCTCGGTCTCGGTAGACGGCCTCGTCGAGGCTGAGACCCTCGGCGGCGAGGGCGTCGGTCCACAAACCGAGGTCGAAGTGCTCGGACCATTCCTGGAAGGTGCCGCCGGCGCGCCACACCCGTTCGATCACCGCACCCGTGCGCCGGTCCCCCCGGCTGGCGATGCCCTCGACGGCGGTCGCCTCGGGCTCGTGCCAGCGCAGTGTGAGCCCGCGCACCCCCCGGGTGGCGTCACGCAGCAGGTTGATCTTGCGCCGCAACTCGGCGATGGTGTCCTGGCCGAACCACTGGAACGGGGTCTGCGGCTTGGGCACGAAGCCCCCGACCGAGGCGGTGACGGTCACCGAGCGGTGGTAGGAGTGGCCGATCTCCACACAGCGTCGGCCGAGCTCAGCAATGCCCAAGGTGTCCTCGTCCGTCTCGGTCGGCAGGCCGATCAGGAAGTAGAGCTTGACCCGGCGCCAGCCCTGCGAGAAGGCGGCGTCGACCGCCGCATAGAGATCCTCCTCGCGGATGAGCTTGTTGATGACCTGGCGCATCCGCCAGGTGCCCCCTTCGGGGGCGAAGGTGAGCCCTGTGCGCCGCACCTGTTGGATCTGGGCGGCGGTCCCCACCGTGAAGGCGTCGACTCGCAGGCTCGGGAGGCTGACCGAGACCTGCTTCGAGTGGGCGGGGTCCTCGACGATGGTTCGTACCGTGTCTTCGATGTCGGAGAAGTCAGCCGTCGACAGCGACGTGAGGGTCACCTCGTCATAGCCGCTCCACTCGAGGCCCTCGCGCACCATGTCGAGCACCTGGGCGGCGGGTCGCTCGCGCACCGGGCGGGTGATCATCCCCGCCTGGCAGAAGCGACAGCCGCGCGTGCAGCCCCGGAAGACCTCGACGTTGAGCCGGTCGTGGACGACCTCGGTGACGGGGACCAGCTGGCGCCGAGGGTACGGCCACTCGGCCAGGTCCGAGATGGTGCGCTTCTCGACCACGTCGGGGACCCCGGCTGAGAGGGGCTCGATGCCGGCGAGCCGGCCGCCCTCGTAGCGCGGCGCGTACAGGCTCGGGACGTAGACCCCGGGGACCTGGGCGAGCGCCGCGAGGACCGCTCGGCGGTCGGTGTGGCGCGGCGGGTGGGCGGCGAGCACGTCGTTGATCTCCCCCACCACCTCTTCGCCATCGCCGAGAACGAAGGCGTCGACGAAGTCGGCCAACGGCTCGGGGTTGAAGGTGCAGTGCCCGCCGGCCACCACCAGCGGGAAGCGCTCGTCGCGCTCGGCAGCGTGGATGGGGAGCCCGGCGAGGTCCACCAGATTGACCACGTTCGTGTAGACGAGCTCAGCCGAGAGGTTGAACGCGAGCACGTCGAAGTCCGCAGCAGCCACGTGGTTCTCGAGCGAGAAGAGCGGGACTCGAGCCGCGCGCATCGCAGCCTCCATGTCGACCCAGGGGGCGTAGGTGCGCTCGGCGAGGGCGTCGGAGCGCTCGTTCAAGATCCCGTAGAGGATCTGGAGGCCCTGGTTGGGCAGCCCGATCTCGTAGGTGTCGGGGTAGCAGAGCAGCCACGAGACGACCCCCTCGGCGTGGACCGGCGCAGCGGCGCCCTGCTCCATGCCGATGTAGCGGGCGGGCTTTTCGACGCCCGCAAGCAACGCTTCGACCTCTGGCCACAGGGTGTCCATAGAGGCCCCCACTCTACGGCCGCGCTCCGGCCCCGTCGCTCGGCACCGCGGCGGGTCAGCCCGCCGGGGCGGTGGTGGTCGTGGTGGGCGCCGGCGTCCCGAACGGCGGCTGGGTCACCGGGGGGGCGGTGGTCGCCGGGTTGGCGGGCGTAGGGAGGGTGACGGGGCTGACCGGGTTGGTGAGCAGGTAGTTGAAGCCGGCGCGCACGACCGGCGCGGCGGCCGTCGCCCCGTAGCCACCCTGGTCGATGACGACGGCGATCACGACCTGGGGGTTCGGGTTGGGGCCGAAGGCGACGAACCACGAGTCGGGCTCGGTGGCGCCGGTGGTGGTGTCGGCGGTGCCGGTCTTGCCCGCCAGGCCGTAGGAGGTCGGAAAGCCGATGAAGTCGCCGTAGGCCGTCCCCGAGGGGTTCGAGATCACGCCCTGGAGGCCGGCGAGGATCGGCTGGTAGATCGAGTCGGGCAGGCTGACGTGGCCCGTCACCTTGGGCGTGATCTGGGTGACGACCTTGCCCGTCGTCGGGTCGATGATCGCATTGGCGACCTGGGGTGCGTACCGGGTGCCCTGATTGGCGAAGGTGGCGTACGCCACGGCCTGCTCGATGGGGCTGATGACCGTCGCCCCCTGGCCGAACGCCATCTCGATGTTGTCACCGGTGTACCAGGTGTCGCTGAACACATTGGGTGCCTCGGCGTGGAGCTTCTGGCGCTCCGCCGCACTGTCGACGCGCCCGACGCTCTCGTTCGGCAGGTCGATGCCCGTCGACTCGCCGAGGCCGTACTGGGCGGCCACGTCCTGGATGGGCTGGGCCCCGAACTTCGACTGCTGGACGGCGAAGAGGTACCCGAGGTTGTAGAAGTAGTAGTCGTCCGAGATGGTGAGCGCCCGCTGGAGGTTGGCGTAGCCGGCGTCGCCGGCCTCGTCGTCGTGGAACGAGCACCCGGCCTGGGCGCCGGTGCAGCCCGGCACGGTGAAGGTGCCGGTGTCGTCGACCTCGGTGCCCGGCGAGAGGAGCCCGTCCTGGAGGGCGGCGGTGGCGGTGACCAGCTTGAAGGTTGACCCCGGGGTGTAGAGGCCCTGGATGGCGTAGTTGTCGGTCGGGCAGCCGTTCTGGATGGACTGGCACGGTGCGGTGATCGCCGCGTAGTCGGCCTGGGAGATCCCCCCGACCCACTGGTTCAGGTCATAGGTCGGCCACGACGCCATGGCGAGGACGGCCCCGTTGTTCGGATCGATGGCGACCGCCGCGCCGTCAATGGCGGCGGGGAGGCGGTGGGTGGTGGCGTCGGCGGTGTGGCGGTCGGTCTGGATCTGCGCGGCGAGGGCGTTCTGGAGGGTCTGCTGCAGGCCGAGGTCCATGTTGAGCACGACGGTGTCGCCGGGCCCGGGGTTGGTCTGGTTGAGCGTGCCGACCACGTTGCCCTGGGCGTCGACCTCGAGCTCCTGGGTGCCGTCCTTGCCCCGCAGGTACTGCTCGTACTGGGACTCGATGCCACTCTGGCCGATCTGGCTGCCCGCCGTGTAACCCTCGGATTTGAGGGCGTTGAGCTGCTGGGCGCTGATGTCGCCCACGTAGCCGAGGACGTGGGTGGCGGTCGTGCCCCCCTGGGGGTAGCTGCGCTGGGTGGTCGACTGCACCGAGACGCCCGGGTAGGCCGACTGGTGCTCTTGGAGGTACTGGATGGTGGCGGTCGGTGCGTTGGTGAGGACCGGGACCGGCTGGTAGGGGCTGTAGCGGACGTTGTTCAGGTCCGCCTGGATCTGGGCCGGCGTGGCGCCGACCAGGGCGGCGACCTGCCCGATGACCTCGGGATGCTGGGATGCCTCGACCCGGGAGAGGACGATCTGCATCGAGGTCACGTTCGTCACGAGCACGTGGCCCGACCGGTCGACGATCTCGCCACGCGGGGCGGGGACCGGGACCGTGCGGATCTGGTTGGCGTTGACGGCCGCCGCGTAGTTCTTCTGGTCGACCACCTGGAGACCCCAGAGCCGCAGGATCATGACGCCGAAGAGCAGCAGGACGACGATGCCCACCACGCGCAGCCGCACACTCGGGTTGGACTCGACCTCTTCGGGCGAGGCGACGAGTGCGGCGACGTTGACGCTGCGGCGCGGCCGGATGCGCGGCTGGCGCACCTTGGCCGTGCGGTTCGGGTTGCGGACGCGCCTGGGTGGGCGGACGTAGAGGTGGTCGCCGCGGATCGGATGGCGCCAGGTGCGCTTCACCAGCGCCCCACGGTCCCGGTCGAGCGCCGGCGCGATCCCTCCGAGGGCGCGATGGCCCAGGCCATCACCCGCATGGCCGGCACCGCCAGGATGGCGTTGGCGATCGAGACGACCGCCACGATGAGGCCGAGGTCGAGGTCGAGGAATTGCTCTTGGCCGAGCAGGGCACCGAACACTGCATAGAGCATGACCGCTCCGGCGCTCCCGATGAGCGCGGCCCCCACCGCCAACAGCGGGGAATCGCGCTTCACCTCGCCGAGGCCGCCCGCCGCCAGGAGCCCGACCACAAAGCCGAGGGTGCACCCCACCAGGGCCGATATCCCGAAGGGTGCCGGGACGAACAGGTCCGCGGCGATCCCCCCGACGAATCCCATGATCGCACCGCGCTCGGGCCCGCCGACCACGCCGGCGGTGATGGGCAGCAGCCAGAGAATCTCGGGGTGGGCGGTCCCGATGCGCAAGTCGGTCCCGATGGTGAGCTGGATGATGACGGCGGTGAAGACGACCAAGAGGGCGCGGCCCGCGGCGCCGAGCGTCATGGCGACGTCTCCCAGAGCACCACGTCGACATAGGAGATGTTGGAGAGGTCAGCCGCGGGCGCCAGGGCGACCGACATCTGGCTGGCCCCGGGCACGACCGAGAAGGAGGTCACCCGACCGACGGGGATGCCCTTTGGGAACTCCGAGGCGTCCTGCCCGTTGGTGGTCATGAGCTCGCCCTTGTGGATCGTGGCAGCCGGGTCGACGAACTGAGCGGCGAGGGCGACGCGCGGGCCCTCGCCGGTCACGGTGGCGAAGGCGCCGGCGGGCCCGTACGTCACGCCAACCTTGGTCTGGCCGTCGGTCACCAGCCGGATGACCGACGACGACTTGTCGGCTTCGACGACCTGGCCGACGAGGCCGCCGTAGCCCACCACCGGCATGCCGAGGGCGACGCCGGCGTTGCGTCCCTTGTCGATGGTGACGGTGGCGGCGAAGTTCGAGACGTACGCGCCCTGGACCTGGGCGGTGACGGTGGGCAGGCTGCCGATGTAGGGCAGGTGCTGCAGCGCGGTGATCTGGGCGAGTTGGCGCTGCTGGGACGCGACCGAGGCCTGCTGCATGCGCAGCCGCCCGATGCTGGCCTGGAGCTTCTCGTTCTCCTGGGCGAGCGCACCGTAGTGGAAGGCACCGGCGAAGAAGTCGCCGATGGGCCGCAGGATGTCGTTCACGCCGTTGGCGATCGGCGAGACGATGTCGTGCGCCAGGGACTTGACGCCCGAGGCGATGGCGCCGCCGCCCCGTTGGCCGAAGGTGATGATGCTCACCGACAGCAGGACGAGCACGACGATCGTCGTCAGGGTACGGCGCGACCGCCGAGGTTTCGCCACCCCAAGGTGCCCGGCGCTTCGCTCAGCGAGTCGACGAGGAGATCAGCACGCGCTTGAGGGCGTCGAACTCCTCGAGGCACTGTCCACTGCCGATGGCAACGCAGTTGAGCGGGTCGCGGGCCACCACGATCGGCATCCCGGTCTCGTGCTGGAGGCGCGAGTCGAGACCGTGCAGCAGGGCGCCACCGCCGGTCAGCACGATGCCCTGCTCCATGATGTCGGCAGCGAGCTCGGGCGGGGTGCGGTCCAAGGTGACCTTGACGGCGTCGATGATGGCGGCGACAGGCTCGTCGATGGCCCGGCGGATCTCGTCGGTCGAGATGACAACCGTCTTCGGGAGCCCGGTCACCAGGTCCCGGCCACGGATCTCGGCGTGCAGCTCCTCTTCGAGCGGGTACGCCGAGCCGAGGGCGATCTTGATCTCCTCTGCGGTGCGCTCACCGAGGGCCAGGCTGAACTCCTTTTTCACGAACGAGACGATCGCCTCGTCGAGTTCGTCGCCGCCGATGCGCACCGACTGGCTGGTCACGATGCCACCGAGGGAGATGACCGCCACCTCCGTGGTGCCGCCACCGATGTCGACGACCATGTTGCCGGTCGGCTCGTGCACGGGGAGGCCCGCACCGATGGCCGCGGCCATGGGCTCTTCGATGATGTAGGCCTTGCGGGCGCCGGCGTACTCCGCCGCTTCCATGACGGCGCGCTGCTCGACGCCGGTGATGCCCGAGGGGACACAGATGACCATGCGCGGCTTGGCGAAGCGACGCTGGTGCACGCGGTGGATGAAGTAGCGGAGCATCTTCTCGCAGATCTCGAAGTCGGCGATGACGCCGTCCTTCAGGGGGCGGATCGCCTGGATGTTCGACGGCGTGCGGCCGATCATGCGCTTCGCCTCGGCGCCGACCGCCAGGGGGCGGCCGTCCTTCACGTCGACGGCGACCACCGAAGGCTCGTTCAAGACGATGCCGCGGCCGCGGACGTAGACAAGGGTGTTGGCCGTGCCCAGGTCGACCGCCATGTCACGGCCGAGCAGGTAAAAGCGATTATCTGACATAGAAGGTATTTCCCCTTCGAAGGTGGGAACACTAGGCCGAACAGGCCCAATTCACTCCCACCAGGCTACGGGACGGACCGCCTCGGCACAAGGGCGGCAGTGCAGATGACCAGCTGAAAGGCCAAAAACGGGCCTTTTGGCCCCCCTGGCGACGGCCGGGCGCGCGCTTGTAGGTGCCCTGGGGGCTCAGTCGAGCTCGGGGAAGAACAAGGCGATCTCGCGGGCCGCGGACTCAGGCGAGTCCGACCCGTGGATCAGGTTCTCGGTGAGCTCGATGGCCAGGTCGCCGCGGATGGTGCCCGGTGCCGCCTCCTGGGGGTTCGTCGTCCCCATGAGGGTGCGCACGATCTTCCAGGTGTTCTCCGGCCCCTCGACCACCGTGACGAGGGCGGGTGAGCGAGTGATGAACGCCACGAGGTCGCCGAAGAACGGCCGCTCGGCATGCTCGGCGTAGTGACGCTCGGCCACCTCGACGGTGATCGTGCGCAGCTCGGCGGCAGCGAGGGTGAGGCCCTTGGCCTCCAGGCGCCCCAGGATCTCCCCACAGAGACGGCGCTCGACGCCGTCAGGCTTCACGATGACAAGGGTGCGGTCCACGAGTCGGGCACGATAGCGCACCGCGCGGGCGGCTCCCGGGCGGGCCTGTGCCCTACGGGGTGGCGGTGGTGCCGAGGAGGAGGGTGCGGGCCTCGGTCACGACGTAGAGCGAGCCGGTCACGAGCAGGAGCCCGCTCTCGGGCACCGCGGCGCGGCCCCGGCTGATGGCGTCGGCAACAGAGTCGGCCACGACGGCGTCGAGGCCGAGGGCGCGAGCGGCCTCAGCGAGTGCGTCGGGCCCGATCGCTCGCGGCGACTCGGGCGCACAGACGATGACGGTCTCGGGCTTGATCGGTGCGAGGGCGGCGAGGAGGGCAGAGGGGTCCCGGCCGCTCAGCATGCCGACCACCACGACGGTCGGGCCCTCGACGGCGAAGTCCTCGGTGATGGCGGCGGCGAGCACCGCCATACCGGCCGCGTTGTGCGCGCCGTCGACGAGGACGAGGGGCTGGCGGCCCACCACCTCGAGCCGACCCGGCACGCGCACCCGAGCGAAGCCCGCTTCGACTACCTCTTCGCTCAAGGGAGCGGCGAAGAAGGCTTCGACGGCGGCGAGCGCGCACGCGGCGTTCGCCCCTTGGTGGGCGCCGTGCAGCGGCAGCAGGATCTCGCCGTAGTGGGCGCCCGGCGTCCGCAGGTCGACCAGACGGCCACCGACGGCCACCCGGTTGGCGGTGCAGTCGAACTCCTCGCCGCGGAGCCACACCTCGGCGGCGCCCACCTCGTCGGCACGCCGTCGGATCAGGGCGACGAGGTCGGGGGCGGTCTCCCCCACCACGACCCCCGCCCCGGGTTTGATGATCCCTGACTTGTCGGTCGCGATGCCCTCCAGCGTCGGGCCCAGCACGTCAGTGTGGTCGTAGCTCACGTTCGTCAGCACGGCCACCGCCCCGTCGACGACGTTGGTCGAGTCCCAGGTGCCCCCCAACCCCACCTCGACGACCGCCACGTCCACCGCCTCGTCGGCGAACCACGCGAGCGCGGCCGCGGTGAGGAGTTCGAAGCGGGTCGGGCGAGCGCTGAGGAGGGGCTCGAGCAGGGCCAGCCCCGAGAGCACTTCGGTGAAGGCCTCGTCACCGATTGGGACGTCGTCGATCGAGAGGCGCTCGTTCACGAGGGAGAGGTTCGGGCTGGTGTAGGTCCCGGTGCGCAATCCCGCTGCGCCGAGCAGCGCCGTGACCATCGCCGCCGTCGAGCCCTTGCCATTGGTGCCGGTGATGTGGATGACCGGATAGGTCTGTTCGGGGTGCCCGAGCAGGTCGACCAGCTCGCGCATGCGGTCGAGGGTGGGGAGGGCCCGTGCGCTCGGCATCTTGGCCTCGAAATCGATGTGGTCGTCGAGCCACCCGATCGCCTCGGCCAGGGAGCCGAACGGTGCGCTCGCCACGCTGGCGCTCAGGAGGCGGCCCGGCGGCTCCGGCTGGACTTCGCCGGGGGGTCGCCGAGGGGGACCAGGGTCGGGTTGACCCGGTCGAGGACGACGGAGCGGTCGATGACGCACTTGCCGACGTCGGTGCGGCTCGGCAGGTCGTACATGACGTCGAGGAGCACCTCTTCCAAGATGGCGCGCAGGCCCCGGGCACCGGTACCACGGAGCAGGGCCTGCTCGGCGACCGCCTCGAGGGCGTCGTCGCTGAACTCGAGCTTCACACCGTCGAGCTCGAAGACACGCTCGTACTGCTTGATCAGCGCGTTCTTTGGCTCGACCAGGATGCGCACGAGGGCGTCCTTGAAGAGCTGGGAGACCGCGCTCACGACCGGCAGGCGCCCGATGAACTCGGGGATGAGACCGAACTTGATGAGGTCCTCGGGGAGGACGTGGCGCATGACCTCGTTGTCATCGCGCTCGGAGCGGCGCACCTCAGCCCGGAAGCCGATGCTCTTCTTGCCGATGCGGTTCTCGATGACCTTGTCGAGGCCGGCGAACGCACCACCGCAGATGAACAGCACATTGGTGGTGTCGATCTGGATGAACTCTTGGTGCGGGTGCTTGCGCCCGCCCTGGGGCGGGACCGAGGCGGTGGTGCCCTCCAGGATCTTGAGCAGCGCCTGCTGGACGCCCTCGCCCGAGACGTCACGGGTGATCGAGGGGTTCTCCGACTTGCGGGCGATCTTGTCGATCTCGTCGATGTAGATGATCCCGGTCTCGGCGCGCTTTACGTCGTAGTCGGCTGCCTGGATCAGCTTCAAGAGGATGTTCTCCACGTCCTCGCCGACGTAGCCCGCCTCGGTCAAGGCGGTGGCATCGGCGATGGCGAACGGGACGTTGAGCATGCGCGCCAGGGTCTGGGCGAGCAGGGTCTTGCCGCAGCCGGTCGGGCCGAGCAGCAAGATGTTCGACTTCGACAGCTCGACGCCGTCGTCGGTGGCGGGGCCGGCCTGGACCCGCTTGTAATGGTTGTAGACCGCGACCGAGAGGATCTTCTTCGCGTACTCCTGGCCGACCACGTAGTCGTTCAGGAACTCGAAGATCTCACGCGGCTTGGGAAGGTCCTCGAAGTTGAGCTCGGTGGTATCGGTGAGCTCTTCGGCGATGATGTCGTTGCACAGGTCGATGCACTCGTCGCAGATGTACACACCCGGGCCGGCGATCAACTTCTTCACCTGCTTCTGCGACTTTCCGCAGAAGCTGCACTTCACTAGGTCGCCGCCCTCACCGAACTTCGCCACGTTTGCTCCCCTCGCCTGTCCGTTTGCTCTGTTCGGTCCTGGTCGCTCGTGTGCCCGCTGTCCGCAGGCTCAGGCGACGCCCACTGCCTCGAGGGCGGCGGTATTGCCCCGGGCGGTGATGACCTCGTCGATCACCCCGTAGGCCACCGCCTCTTCCGCGGTCATGATGAAGTCGCGGTCGGTGTCCTTCGACACCTTCTCGACCGGCTGGCCCGTGTCCTCGGCGAGCATCCCGGTGAGCATGTCGCGCATGCGCAGGATCTCCTTGGCCTGGAGCTCGATGTCGCTCGCCTGGCCCTCGACGCCGCCGAAGGGCTGGTGCAGCAGGACGCGGGCGTGGGGCAACGCGAAGCGCTTGCCACGGGTCCCCGAGGCCAGCAGCACAGCGGCGGCTGACGCCGCCTGTCCGAAGCAGAACGTCGACACGTCGGCGTGGATGAACTTCATGGTGTCGTAGATGGCGAAGAGCGCCGTGATCTCGCCGCCGGGCGAGTTGATGTAGAGGTTGATGTCCTTGTCGGGCTCTTCGGACTCGAGGAAGAGCAGCTGCGCGCAGACGAGGTTCGCAACGGTGTCGTCCACCGGCGTGCCGAGGAAGATGATGCGCTCGCGCAGGAGCCGTGAGTAGAGGTCGTATGCGCGCTCGCCGCGGTTGGTCGATTCCACGACCGTCGGGACCAGATAGTTCGTCTCACGGTACGGGGTGACACCCAGATTCTTCATTCTTGCTCCTCGGTCTCTGCACCTTCGTCACTGGCGGCGGTCGCCGACGGTGCTGCCACCGACTCTTCGGCGTCCATCTCGATTTCCAGCTCGCTCCTGGGCACCTCGTGGCCCTCGTCGTCGACCAGTCCTACATGGTCGAGCAACCAAGTGAGGGCCTTGGCTTTGCGCTGTTCCGAGCGTACCGCGCCGGTTCTTCCGTTGTGGTCAAGCTGGTCGCGCAGGTCGCCGGCCTCGAGGTTCATCCGCTCGGCCATCGCTTCGAGCTCCTCGTCGAACTCCTCGTCGGACACCTCGAGGCGCTCGGCCTCGGCGATGGCCCGCAGCGCGAGGTCGATCTTGACGGCACCGCGTGACTCGATGCGCAACTCTTCGACCAGCGCGTCGCCATCGCGCCCCGTCGCTCCCAGGAACTGGTCGATGGTGAGGCCCTGCGCCTGCAGCCGGTGACCGAGATCGTGGACCCGCTGGCGGACCTCGTCGTCGACGAGCACGTCAGGGACGACCTCGTCGTCGACGAGCTTGACCAGCTCGCCCAGTGTGTTTTCTCGCAGTGCCATCTTCGCCTGGGCGGCCTTCATGGTTGCGAGGCGCGTGCGCAGGTCGTCGCGCAGCTCATCGACGGTGGCGAACTCCGAGCTCTCCTGTGCCCACTCGTCGGTCGCCTCAGGAAGATGCTTCTCCTGGACGTTCTTGACCAGCACCCGGAAGGCCAGCGTCGGGCCGCCCTCGGGGGCGGCGTCGAACTGGAGTATGTGCCCGGGCGTGGCGCCGTGGAGCTGCTCGTCGAGCTCGGCGACAACCGTGCCGCTGCCCACCTCGTAGAGGTAGTCGTCGGCGGCGGCGACTTCTTCGCCGGCGGGGTCGGTGCCGTGGATGTCGATCGTGACGAAGTCACCGTCGATCGCCGGCCGCTGGATCTCGACGAGCTCGCCGTCGTTGTCGCGCAGGCGGTCGATCTGTGCGTCGAGCTCCTCGTCGGTCACGCCCGGTGCGGGCACGGTCACGACCAGCCCGTCGTAGCCGGGAAGCGAGATGAGCGGTCGGACCTGCACGGTGGCCTCGAACGCCACGGGCCCGCTCTCCTCGCCCGAGGTGATGTCGATCTCGGGCGGTGCGATCGGGTCGACCTCGGTGTCGACGACGGCGCGCGCGTAGAAGTCGGGCAGCGCCTCACGGAGCGCCTCGGCGCGCAGCGCCGTGGCGCCACCCATCCGGGCCTCGAGGACCCGGCGCGGCACTTTGCCGGGCCGGAATCCCGGGATGCGGGCCTCACGCGAGATGCTGCGCACCACACTGTCGAGGACCTCGTCGAGCTCGGGTTCTTCGATCTCGACGGAGAGTTTGATGCGGTTGTCCTCGAGTGTTTCGCTGGTGGCTCTCATAGAAGATCCATCACTCTACCGGCGCCCGAGGGCGCCTTGGACCGCCCTCGCGGGGGACCGGGCGAGCCGACGAGCAGCCACCACGAGGCACGACGCCCGATCGTCGTTCGCACCGCTGCCACTCGGCGTGCAGTCAGATCATGATGTTCAGTGCGGCGAGGATCGCCTGTGCGACCGACTCGTCGCCCTCGACGGCCACCGCACCCAGCTCGAGGGCACGATCGGCCCCGCCCTCGTACCGCCCGCAGCTCAGCTCCCAGAACGCGCGCTGGTCGAAGGAGATGGTCGCCGTCGGTGTGTCCGGCGCGCTCTCGAGCCTGCGTGCCCGGCCGCCCTCCATGGAGAGAGAGACCACCGCGCCCATCGGGCCGTCGACGGCGAGCACCACGACGGTCCCGTCGGGCGGCGCCACCTTGCGACCGACCACGTAGCCGAGCGACGAAGTGAGCCGCCGCAAGACGGTGGACTCCCCCGCACCCCCCAGGCCGCCGGGGCGCCCGGTGGCTCTGCGCATGTCCTGCTCATGGATCCACGAGTCGAGGACCCGCACGTCCATGAACTCCCGGTAGGGCACCTGCCCCACGGGGCTCCAGCCAACCTCGTCGAACCGATCGGTCGAGAAGGTCGCCAGCTCGGCGAGGCGCTGGGCGGCCACGTGGACGAACTCGGCGAGCACCTCGGCTCCGGGCACCGTGCGTCGTTGCGCCACCCACGCCTCATTGGCGGCACCGATCGGGTTGGCGACGTGCTCGGGCAGCGGAGCCACGGCCGGCGGCTGCGCCTCCCCGAGGAGGCTGCGCTCGATCCCGATCAGATGCGAAACGTGGTCACGCACCGTCCAGCCGGGGCAGACGGTGGGGGCGTCCCATTCCCCCGGCTCGAGGTCGTCGCCGAGGGAGGTGATCGAGCCCCAGACCTCACTCAGCCCGTCGATGACGGTTGTGTCGGCGTCAGATCCCATCTTGGGATCGTAGGGCGCGACGCACCTCGCACGCCGGGGTATCCCACTTTCTCCCTGTTCGTGAGGGCTACCGTTCTGCCGTTCCCACCCTGGGCCCGGTGCGCAGGGGAAGAGGGCGGAGAGACGAGGAGGATGTGAGATGGCGAACTACGAGGGTTATTGCGTGAAATGTCGCGAAAAGCGAGAGTTCGACGGCCAAGAGGTCGAGCTCAAGAACGGCCGGCGAGCGGCCCAGGGCGCATGCCCAGTTTGCGGCACCAAGATGAACCGCATCCTCGGCAAGAAGAGCTGAGCACGGCGGTGCGAGACACCGCCTGAATCACCGACGAGGCCGGGTGCGCGAGCACCCGGCCTCGTCGCGTCACCCGAAGCTCGGCAACGCCCGGGCGAGCGTGCGACGATGGATCTCGGCAAGGGGGGTCCATGCACGACATGCTCATCAGTGGCGGCACGTTGGTCGACGGGACTGGGTCGCCATCGCGTGTCGCCGATGTTGCAGTCGACCAGGGACGCATCACCGCCGTCGGGGACCTGGCCGGCGCCCAGGCACGTCACGAGGTCGACGCCCGTGGGCTCTTGGTCACGCCCGGGTGGGTCGACGTGCACACCCACTACGACGGTCAGGCCACATGGGACGAGGTGCTCGCACCGACGGCCTGGCACGGCGTCACCACGCTCGTCATGGGCAACTGCGGGGTCGGCTTCGCCCCGGTTCGCCCGGACCGCCACGACTGGTTGATCGGGCTCATGGAGGGAGTCGAGGACATCCCGGGCACCGCACTCGCCGAGGGAATCGTCTGGGACTGGGAGACCTTCCCCGAGTACCTCGATGCCCTCGATCGACGCCGTTTCACCCTGGATGTGGCGACGCAGGTCCCCCACGGCGCGGTGCGTGCGTACGTCATGGGCGAGCGCGGCGCCAAGAACGAGCCCGCGACGCGCGAGGAGATCGCCGCCATGAAGGCCATCGTGAAGGAGGCCATCGAGGCGGGCGCCTTAGGATTCTCGACGTCCCGGACGCTGGCTCACGTGGCCATCGATGGCGAACCGGTGCCTGGCACGTTCGCGGCCGAAGACGAGCTCTTCGGCATCGGCGCAGCCCTCGGCGAGCTCGGGACCGGCATCTTCGAGCTGGCACCGGTGGGAGCAGCCGGCGAGGACGTGATCGGGCCGAAGAAGGAGGTCGACTGGATGCGGCGCCTGTCCGCTGCCATCGGCCGGCCGGTCACCTTCGCCCTTCTCCAGGTCGACCGCGACCCGGGGCTCTGGAGCGAGTTACTCGAGCTCACCCTCATCGCCGAGGCCGAGGGGGCACAGCTGTGGCCCCAGGTGGCCGGCCGGCCGTTCGGCCTGCTCACCGGGCATCACACGACCTACTCACTCTTCGACGCCATCCCCGAGTACGCCGAACTCAAATCGAAGGACCTGAGCCCCGACGAGTTGTTCCACGAGCTGAGCAGGCCCGAGGTGCGCGAGGCGATTGTGTCGTGGGTGCCGCCGGATCCCGCTCTCGCTGCCGCCATGGACGACGCGTTCTCGAAGACCTACCTTCTCGGTTCCCCGCCTGAGTACGAGCCGGGACCCGAGCGCTCGGTCGCGGCAACCGCCAAACGGTCGGACCGCACCCCGCTCGAGGTCGCCTACGACGCGACCCTCGACGACGAAGGGCGCGGACTGTTGTATCTCCCCCTGCTCAATTACTCCTGCGGCGATCTCGATGCCGCGCGCGTGATGCTGCTGCACCCGCGAGCAGCACTCGGCCTGGGCGACGGGGGCGCCCACGTGGGAATCGTGTGTGACGCGTCGACCCCGACGTTCATGCTCACCCACTGGACCAGGGACCGGACGAGGGGTGAGCAGCTTCCACTTGAGTGGGTGGTGAAGAAGCAGAGCCACGATACGGCCCGCCTCTATGGCCTCGCCGATCGGGGAACGGTTGAGGAGGGCATGCTCGCTGACCTGAACGTCATCGACTACGAACGGCTCGAGCTCGGCACGCCTATCGCCGTGGCCGACCTGCCAGCCGGAGGGCGGCGCCTGCTCCAGCGCGCCAACGGCTACGTCGCAACGATCAAGAGAGGGGTTGTGACCTTTTCCGAAGGCGTGGACACCGGTGAGCGGCCAGGTCGACTGGTGAGAGGCGCCCGGTGAACGCCGCACTGTGGGTTCTCGCAGATTGAACGGTCATGTAAGTTGCGGTTCTGCGGGGTGTGGCGCAGTTGGCAGCGCGCAGCGTTTGGGACGCTGAGGTCCCCGGTTCAAGTCCGGGCACCCCGACCAGGGAGTGATCTATCCGGCAATCGGCCAGATATCAGGATTGTTGCTCAAGGCCGCTTACCGGCCCGTCGCAGCTCATTCAGTCGAGGCGAGCGACGAGGGCATAGGGGCTCCGCTCATTGCCACAGACGGTTGTCGAGTTGCTTCATCAAGGCAGGGATATCAATGTCGTGGCTGGCAGTGTGGCCTGTCGTGTCCGCCCGATTGGACCGACGCACCGTGTACCGTGCCTCCGATGGCCGCCATCACCATTTCAGGCACCGAGCAGAAGGCGGCATGGGACGCCAACGTGCTCCCACCGGTCGAACAGGTCCGCCCCGGGCT
>Ga0302157_10000907_pt1 | contig 37453 bp, 36 predicted proteins | sample I_Bog_N3_3_FD_193502 | JGI IMG/M metagenome (GOLD analysis project Ga0302157, IMG submission 193502) | Peat permafrost microbial communities from Stordalen Mire near Abisko, Sweden - I_Bog_N3_3 | ecosystem: Environmental > Terrestrial > Soil > Wetlands > Peat | place: Sweden: Abisko, Stordalen...
ACATGATGCGCAGCGCGCGGCCGCCGCCGGCGCGCAGCAGCGCGCGGATCTGGCCGCGCAGCAGGCCGGGCCGGTCGAGCCCGAGCCGGATCGCGCGCCAGCCGAGCGCGGGATTTTCCTCGATCACGGTTTCCATATAGGGCAGCGCCTTGTCGCCGCCGATGTCGAGGGTGCGGAACGTCACCGGCTTGGAACCGGCGGCGTCCAGCACCGCGCGGTACAGCGCCAGCTGGTCGCTGGTGCGCGGCAGGCTCTGGCCGACCATGAATTGCAGTTCGGTGCGGAACAGGCCGATGCCGGCGCTGCCGGTGTCGTCGATATGCGGCAGATCGATGATCAGTCCGGCATTGATCATCAGTTCGACCGGCTGGCCGTCCTTGGTGACGCAGGGCTTGTCGCGCAGCGCCGAATACTGCGCCTGCCGGCGGGCGCGAAATCGCACCCGTTCGGCGTAGGCGGATTCGATTTCGGCGGAGGGGCGGACATAGATCGAGCCCGAGGTGCCGTCGACGATGATGGCGTCGCCGGGATCGGCAAGGCCCGGCGCGTTGGCGATTTCGCCGACCGCGGGAATGCCCAGCGCGCGCGCCACGATCGAGACGTGGGAATTGGCGGTGCCTTCCTCCAGCACCAGTCCGCGCAGGCGCTTGCGGTCGTAGTCGAGCAACGCCGCGGGGCCCATCGCGCGCGCGATCAGGATGGCATTGTCGGGCAATTGCTCGCGCGAAGGCGCGTGATCCTGCCCCACCAGCTGCCGCATCAGGCGATGGCCGAGGTCCTCGAGATCGTGCAGGCGGTCGCGCAGATAGGGATCGGTGGAGCGCAGCATGCGCGCCCTTGTGTCGGACTGCACGCGTTCGACGGCGGCCTCCGCGGTGAGGCCGGTGGCCACCGCCTCGTGCAGCTTGTGCGACCAGCCGTGGTCGTTGGCGAACATGCGGTAGGCTTCCAGCACGTCGCGGTGCTCGCCGCCTTCGGCGACGTCGCCGCGCTCCAGCATGCGGTCGAGGTCGGCGCGCAGTTTTGCCAGGGCGGTGTCGAGCCGCTTGATTTCCTTGGGCAGGTCCTCGGCGATGTAATTGGTGATGACGACGCGGGGCTCGTGCAGCACCACATGGCCGAGCGCGATGCCGTCGGACAGGATCGCGCCGGTCTTGTGCAGCGAATGCCGCGCCGCGGGCTCGGCGCCGGGCTGCGCCAGCGCCGACAATTCGCCGGAGGCGATCATCTCCGCCAGCACCATCGCGGTGGTCTGCAGCGCCTCGACCTCTTCCTCGACATAGGTGCGCTTGGCGCGGTTCTGCACCACCAGCACGCCGAGCGTGTTGCCGGCGCGCAGGATCGGCACCCCGAGGAACGAGTGATAGATTTCTTCGCCGGTCTCCGGGCGGAACGAGAACGCCGGATGGCTTTGCGCGTCGTTGAGATTGAGCGGGGTGGCCTCGCTCGCCACCAGGCCGACCAGGCCCTCATGCGCGCTCAGCACGGTCCGGTGCACGGCGTCGCGGTTAAGGCCTTCGGTGGCGTAGAGCTCCAGCGTGTTGTCGACGCGCAGCACATAGGTCGAGCACACCTCGGCCACCATGTTGGCCGCGATCAGCACCACGATCTTGTCCAGCCGTTCCTGGGCCGAGACCTGCTCCGCCATGGTTTCGCGGAGCCGTCTCAGCAAGACGCGGGGGCCTCCCGACGCGCTCCGCATGTGCTGCTATCCCCCTTCGCAAAGCCGGCAAGCCGGGCCGCCGGCCGCTGACGTCAATTTTAGACAAAACCACGAATTTATTCATTCGGCGCCGCCGCGAGCCCCGAACCCGGCCGAATCAGGTTAGCCGAAACCATGGCGCAGTTTGCGGCAGCCCACCCATCAGGCCGTATAGCGAATTGAGGCTTGTTTGGCCAAGCAAAACGCCTGCCACGGCCGATACCGTCCGGATCCGCCCAATGCTGCGGGCGCTAAGGGAAAATTCTTCTAAACCTGATCGAGCCCGTAAAGCGTATGCAGCGTGCGCACCGCCAATTCGGTATAGGCGGCATCGATCAGCACCGAAAATTTAATTTCAGAGGTGGTGATGGCGCGGATATTGATGTTGCGCGCGGCCAGCGCGGCAAACGCCTTGGCGGCGACGCCGGCATGGCTGCGCATGCCGCTGCCGATCACCGAGACCTTGGCGACGTCGGTGGCGCTGTCGAGCCGCGCATAACCGATCCCGGCCTTGGCGCTGGTGATGGTATCGCGGGCGCGGGCGTAATCCGAGGCCGGCACCGTGAAGGTGAGGTCGGTGGTGGCGCCGTCCTCCGAGACGTTCTGCACGATCATGTCGACATTGATATTGGCCTCGGCGAGCGGCCCGAAGATCGAGGCGGCGACGCCCGGCTTGTCCTCGATCTGGCGGACGGAAATCTGGGCTTCATCCTTGGAAAAGGCGATGCCGGTAACGACGTGGCTTTCCATGATTTCCTCCTCGCTGCAGATCAGCGTGCCCGGCGGCGTGCCGTGCGGGTCGATATCTTCGGGTTTGTCGAAACTGGAGCGCACGAAAATCGGCATGTTGTGCACCATGCCTAGTTCCACCGAGCGGACCTGCAGCACCTTGGCGCCCAGCGACGCCAGTTCCAGCATGTCCTCGAACGCGATTCTGTCGAGCCGGCGCGCCTTGGCCACCACCCGCGGGTCGGTGGTGTAGACCCCGTCGACGTCGGTGTAGATATCGCAGCGGTCGGCATGAATGGCGGCGGCGATCGCCACCGCCGAGGTGTCGGAACCGCCGCGCCCAAGCGTGGTGATTCGCCCGGTCGAAGGGTTGATGCCCTGGAAGCCGGCGATCACCGCGACCTCCTTGCGATCCCGAAAACGGCTGATCAGTTCGGCGCCGTCGATCTCGAGGATCCGCGCCGAGGCGTGGGCATCGCTGGTCCGGATCGGGATCTGCCAGCCCTGCCAGGAGCGCGCCTGGATGCCGATCGCCTGCAGCGCGATCGCCAGCAGCCCGGCGGTGACCTGCTCGCCGGACGCCACCACGGCGTCATATTCGCGCGCGTCATGCATCGCGGAGGCCTCGCGGCACCAATCCACCAGCTCATTGGTCTTGCCGGCCATCGCCGAGACCACCACGGCAACGTCGTGGCCGGCATCGACCTCGCGCTTCACGTGCCGCGCGACGTTGCGGATGCGGTCGATATTGGCGACGGACGTGCCGCCGAATTTCATGACGAGGCGGCCCATGACGACTGGTGCAATCCCTGACAAGACGAGTAATGTGGCCCGCGCGGAAAGCCGGCGCGCGGACCGAAAGGCGCGTATACATAACGGCGCGGTTGCGGGCAAGCAACCGGGTTCCCGGCCGCCCCGGAACCGTGCGCATTCGGCGGTGTTGGGTGGTAATGGCGGGTAGTCGAGGCTGAGGTATGGGGCGTTATATCGACGATATTCTGCAGCCCGGCGAGAAGGTGCTGTATTCGACCAATGCGCACTGGATATTTTATCTGCCGGCGATAGCGGCCTGGATCGTGGCGGCATTGCTGCTGGTGCTGTCGCGGGCGACCGTCACCGAAGGCCTCATCCTGCTGTGCCTGTCGGGCGCCGCGGTGGCGGCGCTGGCGGCGCTGTACTGGACCGCGAAGGCCTGGTTCCATCGCTGGACCACCGAAACCGACGTCACCAATCTGCGCGTCGTGCACAAGACCGGGTTCGTCAAGCGCCGCACCTTCGAGATGAGCCTCGACAAGGTCGAGAGCGTCGACGTCAACCAGAGCATCCTCGGCCGCATCCTCAATTACGGCGACGTGACGATTCTCGGCGTCGGCGAGGGCAGGGAGACGATTTCCACCATTGCCTCGCCGCTGGCGTTCCGCAATTACATCACCGCGCGATAGGAGCGGCGCGCTAACATGGCCATGCAACAGAATTCCCCTGCAGGTTTGTCCGGCGCCGCGGCGTCCACGGTCGATCCGGCCGAAGTCGCGAAGTTTTCCAGACTGTCGGACGAATGGTGGGATCCCGCCGGCAAGATGGCGCCGCTGCACAAGATCAACCCGCTGCGGCTGAGCTATATTCGCGACGCCGCCTGCCGCAAGTTCGAGCGCAACGGCAAGAGCCTGAACTGCCTCTCCGGCCTGCGCATCCTCGATATCGGCTGCGGCGCCGGCCTGCTGTGCGAACCGTTCACCCGGCTCGGCGCCCAGGTGATCGGGGTCGATCCGTCGGCCAGCAACATTGCGGCGGCGAAGCTGCACGCCGACAAGGCGCAGCTGTCGATCGACTATCGCTGCACCACCGTCGAGCAGATGGACGTCCGTGAACGCTTCGATATCGTGCTGGCGATGGAGGTGATCGAACATGTCAGCGATGTCGGCATGTTTCTCAACCGCTGCGCGGCGATGCTGAAGCCGGGCGGGCTGATGGTGATTTCGACGCTGAACCGCAACTGGAAGAGCTTTGCGCTCGCCATCGTCGGCGCCGAATATGTGCTGCGCTGGCTGCCGCGCGGCACCCATCAATGGGACAAGTTCGTCACTCCGGAAGAACTCGCAGCCCACCTGCACAACAACAAGCTGGCCGTCACCGAACAGGCCGGCGTGGTCTACAGCCCGTTCGCCGACCGCTGGAGCCTGTCGTCCGACATGGACGTGAACTACATGGTGGTGGCGGAAGGCGCCTGAAGTGCCGCGATGCCCGCGCTGCGGGGACGACGCTGCGGCCGGAGTCGCATGCAATCCTGCCGGTTGACCGCGCCAGCCGCTCCCGGCACGGTGGCGGCACGATCCGCACACCGGCCGAATTGCTTCCCGCATGATCAGCACCGCCACGCTCTGGATACCCTTCACCATCACCGCGGCGATGGGGCAGGTCGCGCGCAACGCGATGCAGCGGTCGCTGACCGGGCCGCTCGGCACCTGGGGCGCCACCAACATCCGCTTCTTGTTCGGGTTTCCGTTCTCGCTGATCTTCCTTGCCGTGCTGCTGGAAGCGACCGGAGACCGGCTGCCGTGGCCGACCGCGGCGTTCTGGCCGTGGCTGCTGCTCGGCGCGCTCAGCCAGATCGTCGCCACCGGGCTGATGCTGCTGGCCATGAACGAGCGGTCGTTCGTGGTCACCACCGCCTATCTGAAGACCGAGGCGATCCAGACCGCGATCTTCGGCTTTGTCTTTCTGGGCGATCATCTGACCCTGATGAAGGTGATCGCGATCCTGATCGCCACCGTCGGGGTGATCATCACCGCGCTGCGGCCCGGCGGGGCGAAGAATTTCGTCGACCTCAGGCCGACCATCATCGGGCTGGTCGCCGCCGCGGCGTTCGCGCTCTCGGCGATCGGTTTTCGCGGCGCGATCATCACCGTGCCGGGGGTCAGCTTCGTGACGGCGGCGTCCTACACGCTGGTGCTCGGGCTGTTCCTGCAGACGCTGGTGCTGACGGTCTACCTGCTGGCGCGCGCGCCCCGGGTGCTGACGAAAATCCTCTCGCTGTGGAAGCCCTCGCTGTTCGCCGGCTTCATGGGCGCATTTGCCTCGCAGTTCTGGTTCCTGGCGTTCGCGCTGACCGCCGCGGCCAATGTGCGCACGCTGGCGCTGGTCGAGGTATTGTTCGCGCAAGGGGTGGCCTATTATTCGTTCAAGCAACCGGTGTCGGCGCGCGAACTTTGCGGCATTGCGCTGATCGTGGTCGGCGTGGCACTGCTGGTCGCGGTGTAGAACCCCGCGCCGTCATGCGGCGCAGCGTCAGTTGCGGTCGTCCGGCAGCACCGGCAGCGGCGACACCTCGACGCCTTCCTCGATCAGGGAGCGCGCCTCCTCCGGGGAAGCCTCGCCATAGATCGGGCGGTGTTCGATATCGCCATAGTGCATTTTCCGGGCTTCGTTGGGAAAACGCTCGCCGACATTGTCGGCGTTCCTGACGATATGATCGCGCAGTTCCTTGAGCTTGGCGCGCAGCTCGCGCTCCTGCGCCATCATCAGGGGGGTCGAGGCGGGAGTGGTGACATCGGGCGCGGCGGTCGGCGTGGCGGCAGGAACTGCGCTCTCGCGGCCCTTCTTGCTCACGATCTGCGGGGCCATGATGGCGCGCTCGACCCTGGCCGAGCCGCAGACCGGGCAGTTCACCAGATTGCGCTTTTCCTGGCTTTCATAGGCGGCCGAGCTCTGAAACCAGCTTTCGAAGCCGTGGCCGCGCTCGCAGCGCAGATTATAGTGGATCATGCCGATCCCCGCACCAGGTGCAGGTGATCGGCGCCGGGATGGGAATTGGGATCGGCCAGACCGAAGCGGCGGCCGTGCTGCAGCGACGGTATCGCCTTGCGCGCGGTCTCGACCCTGGCCGGATCGATCCGGGCCAGGAAAACACCGGGCTCGACGCCGCCCTCGGCGAGCACGACCCCCCAGGGGTCGATGATCAGCGAGTGGCCAAAGGTCTCGCGCTTGTTCTCGTGCAGGCCGGCTTGCGCGGCCGCGAACACGAAGCAGCCATTTTCGATGGCGCGGGCGCGCAGCAGCGTGTGCCAATGCGCCTCCCCGGTCTTCCGGGTGAAGGCGGCCGGCACCGAAAGGAACGCCGCGCCGCTTTCGGCGAGCGCGCGATACAGCGCCGGAAAGCGCACGTCATAGCAGATCGACAGGCCCATCCGGCCCCACGGCAGGTCGGCGAGCACGGCGGTTTCGCCCGGCTGGTAGCTGGCGGATTCGCGGTAGCTTTCGCCGTCCGGCAGGTCGATATCGAACATGTGGATCTTGTCGTAGCTGGCGATCACCCCGCCATCCGGTCCGATCAGGAACGAGCGGTTAACCGCCCGCTCCGGTGAGGCGCGCAGCGCCAGCGAGCCGATATGGAGATGGATCTTCAGTTCGGCGGCGAGCGCGCGATAGGCCTTCAGCGAAAGGTCGTCCTGCTCGGCGGCGAGATGTTCGAACAGCGCTTCGCGGTGAAGCTGCATCATGTTGCTCACCTCGGGGGTCAGCACGTAATCGGCCCCCTCGGCGGCGGCCTGCCGGACCAGCCGGATGCCCTGTTCGAGGCTCGGCTCCGGCAACAGCCCGGTGCGCATCTGCACCATGGCGGCGGTAAACGACAGGTCAGCGCTCATGAATTGGCCTTTTCGCCCGCCAGCATCGCATCGAGCCTGCCGGCGCGGTCGAGGGCATAAAGCTCGTCGCAGCCGCCGACATGGGTGGCGCCGATGAAGATCTGCGGGAAGGTCGAGCCGGCGCCGGCGCGGTCCCACATCTGCTGTCGCAGCGCCGGATCGGTAGCCACGTCATATTCGGTGAACGCGGCTTTTTTGCGCGTCAGCAGCGACTTGGCGGCGCTGCAATAGCCGCAGCCCGGGCGGGTGAAGATTTCGATGGCAGCGGTCATGGCGCGCTTTCGGGAAGTTACGGCATTATATGGGAGGTTTATGGGTGTCCACAACCCGGGCGAACACCAGCACGTCGACGGAAGCGGCCCTGGCGCGCAGCAACGCCCGGGCGCAGGCGTCGGCCGTGGCGCCGGAGGTCAGGACGTCGTCGATCAGGATGACGCGGCGGCCCTCGATGTCGGCCTTGCGGTCGGCCGCGACCTGGAACGCACCCTGCACATTGCTGGCGCGCTGCGAGCGCGACAGCCCGATCTGCTGCTGGGTCGGTCGCACCCGTTGCAGCGCCAGCGTCGCCAGCCTGACGCCGGTCTGGCGCTCGATCACCCGCGCCAGCGCGCCGGACTGGTTGTAGCGGCGGCTCCAGCCCCGCCGCCAGTGCAGCGGCACCGGCACCAGCGCATCGGCCTCGCCGAGCAGCTCACGGCCGGCGCGCGCCATCCAGCGGCCCATCGCGGGGGCGAGATCGGTGCGGTCCTGGTATTTCAGCGCGTGCACCAGGGTGCGCGCCACCTCGTCGTAGCGCACCGCGGCGCGGGCGCGGCCATAGGCCGGCGGATCGGCGATGGCTTCCATCGACAGCAGGCCCGGGCCGGGGTCGTAGACAAAGGGAATGCCGAGCCGCGGGCAATAAGGCGGCGCAATGAACGACAGTCCGGCCCAGCATTTGGCGCAGACGCCCTCGCCGGCGACCGGCTCGCGGCAGGCGACGCACAATGTCGGCAGCGCGATGTCGAGCGCCAGCCGCGCGGCATGCCACCAGGCGCCGCGCGCCAGCCGCAGCGCGCCACGCAGCGGGGCCGAGACGGACCGCGATGGCGAGGTTTCGGTGTCCATGGGCGCGAAGGCTAGCGCCGGCCCGCGCCGCGCTCAAGATCCGGCGCATCCGAGGCTCATCCCCGCGCGACGCGCTGGCGGGAGCCCGGCCGATAGGCGAGCCGGGCGTGGCCCGTGCAATAGGGCAGGCCTTCGGCCGGCGTGTTGCCGCAGAAGCAGAAATCCTCGGTACCCGGGGTGCTGATCGGCCAGCGGCATCGCTGCTCGCTCAGCTCCAGCAGCGAACAGCGCTGCCCGTCGGGGATCGGCTGGTCGCCGGCCCCGGGCGGCCCGGCGTACAAGGCCTGCAGGGTCTGGTATTGCAGCCTTGGCACCGATCGCGGGCGCGATCCCTTCGCGGCAGCCTTTCGCGCCGGTCGCTCCGCTTCACCGGTTTTTTCCCGGGTCAGGTTGAGGCGCGCGAGTTTGCCGATGACGGCGTTGCGGCTTATCCCGAGGTCGCCGGCAATTTCCCGGCAGGACAGCCCTGCCTCGAAGCGGCTTTTCAGCAGTTCGATGCGCTCGATCGTCCAGGTCGGCTGGTGGGCGGGCATGTCGATGGTCCCCTGCTGGCGCCTCATCGTCTTTCGAATCCGCGCGGTCTTGCCGACGTCCGGCCAACGCCTGCCAAGCGCCGCCTTCAGGGCGTCTTGCCGTTGTCGCGAATGGCGAGCAGCCCGTCCTTGATGGCCAGCCGGATGCCCTCCTCGATCAAGGTCCTTGCGACGCCGGGAACGCTGGTACCGTGGGTGCCCTGTCTCACCAGTTTTTCGAGATAGGCGATGGTGGAGAGCGCCAACGTGATCGGAACGCGGTCGGTTTCGGCTTTTTCCATGGCCATGCCAAAAAGCTAGCCCTTAATCGGTGTACTGAAAAGTATCTTTTTAGAGTCAGTTTAGTACCTCGAACTCCCGACGGTGTCCGGCTCCTGCAGGCGTTCGCGCGGTCGCTGCACGCCGCGCGCCAGGGAGCGACGCCGGATTGCCATCAACAGCGCGATCGGCGTACCAACCGGCATGATCCCGACCCCGGATGCCGCGCCAAACCTGTTCGACCGCGCCTTGCTGCTGATGCGGCGGAACCGGGCGCTGCGACAGGGCCCTGCCAGCTTCCTGCTCGACCGCGTCGCCGAGGATCTTGCGGAGCGCCTGCATGCGGTGCTGCGGGAGTTTGCCGATGCGGCGGAGATCTGGACGCCGGGCGAGGCGCTGCGCAAGCCGTATCGCGATCGCCTGCGGTCCCTCTCCCGCATCGCGCTGCCGGGCCGGCAATCGGAAAATCTCGCTTTGGCGCCGGAGTCGCTCGATCTTGTGGTTTCCGCGCTGGCATTTCAGTTCGTCAACGATCTGCCCGGCGTGCTGGCGCAGATCCGCCGCGCGCTGAGACCCGACGGATTGTTGCTGGCAGCGATGGCCGGCGGCGACACCCTGACCGAGCTGCGGCAATCCTTCGCCGCGGCCGAAGCCGAATGCGAAGGCGGGGTGTCGCCGCGGGTGGCGCCGTTCGCCGATCTGCGCGATGTCGGGGCGCTGCTGCAGCGCGCCGGCTTTGCGCTGCCGGTCACCGACGTCGATCGCATCGTGGTGCGCTACGACAATGCCTTTGCCCTGATGCAGGATCTGCGGCGCATGGGCGCCACCAATGTGCTGCTGGAGCGGCGGCGGACGCCGACCCGCCGCGCCACGCTGTTGCGGATGGCGCAGATCTATGGCGAGCGTTTTGCCGACGCCGACGGCCGCATCCGCGCCACCTTCGATGTGATCTGGCTGTCGGGCTGGGCGCCGCATGAGAGCCAGCAGCAGCCGCTGCAGCCGGGCTCGGGCAAGGTGAGTTTGCGCGAGGCGGTACGCGGGCGGCTACCCTCTAACGGACGGTGACCGAGGCTTGCCGCCGGCAGCTCACAGCAACAAATCGGTCAGATGCGGAATCAGCGGAATATCCGCCGGCGGCATCGCGTAGTCGCGCAGCTTGCCGGCGCGCACCCAGGCCAGTTTCTGGCCTTCGCGCGCGATGACCATCCCGTCCCAGCGCCGGCAGATGTAGAGCGGCATCAGCAGATGAAAATCGGCATAGGCGTGGCTGGCGAAGGTCAGCGGCGCCAGGCAGGCCTCGCTGACGGTGATGCCGATTTCCTCGTGCAATTCGCGGATCAGGGTCTGTTCCGGGCGCTCGCCGGGCTCGACCTTGCCGCCGGGAAATTCCCACAGGCCGGCCAGCGCCTTGCCTTCCGGCCGCTGCGCCAGCAGCACGCGCTTGTCGGCGTCGACCAGCGCACAGGCGACCACGAGGGTGAGCCTGGTCACGACCGGTAGTCGCCGTTGATCGCGACATACTCCTTGGTGAGGTCGCAGGTCAGCACGCGGTCGCGGCCCTTGCCGAGGCCCAGCGCGATCCTGATCTGGATCTTCGGCTTCTTCATCGCCGCGGACACTTCCGCCTCGTCATAGGACGGATCGCGCGCGCCGCTTCGGGCGACCCGGATGCCGTTGAACGAGATCGCGAGCCGGTCGCGGTCGGCGGGCTCGCCGGCCTTGCCGACCGCCATCACCACGCGGCCCCAATTGGCGTCCTCGCCGGCGATCGCGGTCTTCACCAGCGGCGAATTCGCCACCGACATCGCGATCCGGCGCGCCGATTTCTTCGACACCGCGCCCTCGACGACGATCTCGACCAGCTTGCGGGCGCCTTCGCCATCGCGCGCCACCTGCTCGGCGAGATCCGCGAGCAGGCCGCGAAACGCCTTTGCAAAGGCCTTCAGGCGGGGATCGCCGGCGCGGCTGATCTTCGGCGCGCCGGCTTTGGCCGCAGCCCCCGTGGCGAACGCCAGCAAGGTGTCCGAGGTCGAGGTGTCGCCGTCGATGGTGACGGCATTGAAGGTGTCTTCGACGCCGCTCTTCAGCAGCGATTGCAGCGCGCCGGCGGAGATCGGCGCGTCGGTGAACACGAAGGCCAGCATGGTTGCCATGTCGGGCGCGATCATCCCGGCGCCCTTGGCCATGCCGTTGATGGTCACCTTGGCCTTGCCGAGCCTCACCGTCACGGTCGCGACCTTGGGAAAGGTATCGGTGGTCATGATCGCGCGCGCCGCGCTCATCCAGTCGGCCGGCGCGGCCTGCGCGGCCAGCGTGCCGAGCACACCGTCGAATTTGCTGGCGTCGAGCGGTTCGCCGATCACGCCGGTGGAGGCGAGGAACACTTCCTGCGCGCTGCAGGCGAGCGCCTTGGCGGCAATCCTGGCCGTCAGCGCGGTGGCCTGCCGCCCGCTCTTGCCGGTGAAGGCGTTGGCATTGCCGGAATTCACCACCAGCGCGCGGCCGGACCCTCCCTTGGAAGATCCGACGCCGAGCCTGGCGCGGCACCATTCCACCGGCGCGGAGGGACATTTTGACCGGGTGAAGACGCCGGCCACCGTGGTGCCCTTGTCCAGGACCGCGAGCAGCACGTCGGTGCGGCCCTTGTAGCGGATGCCGGCGGCTGCCGTCGCAAGCCTTACGCCGGGAATCTCGGGCATGTCGGGGACGTCGGTGGGGGCGAGCGGGGAAACGGCTGATGACATGAGCTGGAGCCTGCAAAACGACGGGACCGGAGATCGTCATGGCCGGGTTCAAATCCGGCATTCCCACGTCGTCCTGGCTGTCGTCGGGCCCCAAAGACGTGGATGCCCGGCACAGAGGCCGGGCACCACGTCAAACTACTGAAGTCCGGTCGCGAAGTCGATTTACTTCTTCGCCGGGGCCATCTTGGAATCGGCCGGGGCCATCTTGGAATCCTTCGCCGCTTCCGGCGCCGCTGCATCCGGCTTGGCCGCCGCCTCGGGCTGGTCCATGCGCACGATATTGGCGGCTTCGCGCAGCTTGGCCACGTAATCCGCCTGCGCCTTGCGCGTCACATAGGTCTCGATCTGCGACTTGACCTGGTCGAAATCGGGGGCCTTGCGGTTGCGCTTTTCCTCGACCTTGATGATGTGCCAGCCAAACTGGGTCTTGACCGGGTCGGAGATCTTGCCGGGCTCCAGCGCAAAGGCGACCGCGGAGAATTCCGGCACCATCTGCTCCTTGGTGAAGAAGCCGAGATCGCCGCCGTCGGAGGCGCCGGGATCCTTGGACTTCTTCTTGGCCAGTTCGGCGAAATCGGCGCCCTTCTTGAGCTCTGCCTCGACCGCCTTGGCCTCGTCCTCGGTCTCCACCAGGATATGCCGGGCATGGACTTCCTGCTCGCCGGTGATCTGCTTGGAAGCGTCGTCATAGACCTTCTTCATGGCCTCGTCGGTGGTCGCCGCCTTGCCTTCGACCGCCAGCAGATTGTCCATCAAAAGCCGGTTGCGCGCGAAGGCGAGGCGGTTCTTGAAGTCGTCGCGGTCCTCGATCTTCTTGGCCTCGGCGGCCTTGGCGACGATCTTCATGTCGATCAGGAACGCCAGCAGGTTTTCCTTCTTGGTCGCCGGATCCATCTGCGCCAGGCTGGGGCCGAGTTCCTCCTCCGCGAGCGCCATGTCGCTCTGGCGGATCTCGGAGCCGTTAACCTTGGCGAGCACCGGATTGGCATCGTCGGCACGCACCGGAAGGCCGCCGAGCAGCAGCAGCGCGACACAGCCCGTCACGGCGGCTGCGGCGAGCCCGAAGCGCGGGCCGGTTTTCGTTTCCGGGAACGAGAAGGTCATGGAAAATCCTTATCTCAAGCTGGGGGCTGTTCGGGGCCGCGGGACACTCGCCCAATCGGTTGGCCTTGGCAACGCGAAAAGTCTGTCAAAATGATGAAATCGCGGACAGCTAGGCGCCGTTGACAAGGCTCTGGGCCAGCCATATCTCTGCGAAACCTAAGTCAATGGCGATGGCGCGTATTCGACGGTTTTTGGCCATTGAACCTTGGATTGCTGAATTCCCACTCATTTGGCGGATGCTCCCGGACCGGGGCCTGCTCCCGCAATGCGTCACGATGAGTTGATAGGCAACTTGATGGACCACGTCATGGCTGCAACGCCAAACCGCAAAGACAGGAATTTGGCATGATCGGCGCGCTCGCCCGCAAGTTTTTCGGTTCCGCCAATGATCGCCGCATCAAGGGATATCAAGCCCGGGTCGACGCCATCAATGCGCTCGAGCCGGAAGTCGCCGCGCTGTCGGACGAGGCGTTGAAGGCGCGCACCGCCGAATTCCGCCAGCAGCTCGCCGACGGCAAGACCCTGGACGACATTCTGGTTCCCGCCTTCGCCACCGTGCGCGAGGCGGCCAAGCGCACCCTCGGCCAGCGCCATTTCGACGTCCAGCTGATCGGCGGCATGGTGCTGCACGAGGGCGACATCGCCGAGATGAAAACCGGCGAAGGCAAGACGCTGGTGGCGACGCTGGCGGTCTATCTCAATGCGCTGGCCGGCAAGGGCGTCCACGTCGTCACCGTCAACGACTACCTCGCCCGGCGCGACTCCGAGTGGATGGGGCAGATCTACGGCTTCCTCGGCATGACCACCGGCGTGATCGTCCACGGCCTCGACGACGGCGAACGCAAGACCGCCTATGCCTGCGACATCACCTACGGCACCAACAACGAATACGGTTTCGACTATCTGCGCGACAACATGAAGTACCGCCTGGAAGACATGGTGCAGCGCGGCCACTTCTACGCCATCGTCGACGAGGTGGATTCGATCCTGATCGACGAGGCGCGCACCCCGCTGATCATTTCCGGGCCGCTCGACGACCGTTCGGAATTCTACAACACCATCGACACCTTCATGCCGAAGCTGGAGAAGGTGACCGACTACGAAGTCGATGAAAAGCAGCGCACCGTGACCCTGACCGAAGCCGGCATGGAAAAGATCGAGACGCTGCTGGCCGACGCCGGACAGCTCAAGGGCGATTCGCTGTACGACGTCGAGAACGTCTCGGTGGTCCACCACATCAATCAGGCGCTGCGCGCCCACTCGCTGTTCCAGCGCGACAAGGACTACATCGTCCGCGACAACGAGGTCATCATCATCGACGAGTTCACCGGGCGCATGATGCAGGGCCGGCGCTATTCCGAAGGCCTGCACCAGGCGCTCGAAGCCAAGGAGCACGTGCAGGTCCAGCCGGAAAACCAGACGCTGGCCTCGATCACCTTCCAGAACTATTTCCGGATGTACGAAAAACTCGCCGGCATGACCGGTACGGCGCTGACCGAAGCCGACGAACTGTTCGACATCTACCAGCTGGAAGTGGTGGAAATCCCGACCAATGTCCCGGTCGCGCGCCTCGACGAGGACGATGAGGTCTATCGCACCCAGACCGAGAAATACGCCGCGATCCTCGCCGAAGTGGAGCGCGCCAATGCGCGGCTGCAGCCGGTCCTGGTCGGCACCGCCTCGATCGAAAAATCCGAAGTGCTGGCCGAGTACCTCAAGAGCCACGGCTACAAGCAGATCGATTTCGGCAACGTCAATGCGATGGAGAAGCTTTATGCCGCGGCCCGCGCCGGCAAGCCGGCGAAGCTGTTTGCGGTGTTGAACGCCCGCTTCCACGAGCAGGAAGCCTACATCGTGGCCGAAGCCGGCGTGCCCGGCGCGATCACGATCGCCACCAACATGGCCGGCCGCGGCACCGACATCAAGCTTGGCGGTTCGCTGGAAATGCGGATCATGCACGAGACCGCCGGGATTGCCGACGAGGCCGAGAAGGCCGCCAAGATCGAGCGCATCAAGGCCGACGTCGAGCGCTTCCGCGACATCGTGCTGAAGGCCGAGGATACCATCGAGATCGAGCCCGCCAAGGGCTCGAAGCCGGCCAAGACCGCGATCCGGCCGGGCGGGCTCTACATCATCGGTTCGGAACGCCACGAATCGCGGCGCATCGACAACCAGCTGCGCGGCCGCTCCGGACGCCAGGGCGATCCCGGACGCTCGAAATTCTTCCTGTCGCTGGAAGACGATCTGATGCGGATCTTCGGCTCCGACCGGCTCGACAGCATGCTGACGCGGCTCGGCCTCAAGGAAGGCGAGGCCATCATCCATCCCTGGATCAACAAGGCGCTGGAGAAGGCGCAGCAGAAGGTCGAAGCCCGCAACTTCGACATCCGCAAGAACCTGCTCAAGTTCGACAACGTCCAGAACGACCAGCGCAAGGTGATCTTCGACCAGCGCATCGACCTGATGAAGGACGACAGCGTCGCCGAGACCGTCGCCGACATGCGCCGCGCCTTCGTCGAGGACGTCGTTACCAAGCACGTGCCCGAACACGCCTATGCCGAGCAATGGCATGTCGCCGAGCTGAAGGAAGAGCTGAAGCGCGTGCTCGACATCGATCTGCCGGTCGATCAGTGGGCCAAGGAAGAGGGCATCGCCGACGAGGAACTGCTGACGCGGATCGAAAGCCGCGTCGACGAGCACATGGCGGCCAAGGTGGCGCAGTGGGGCCCCGACGTCATGCGCTACGTCGAGAAGACCATCCTGTTGCAGACGCTCGACCACCTGTGGCGCGAGCATCTGGTGATGCTCGATCATTTGCGCCAGGTGATCGGCTTGCGCGGCTATGGCCAGCGCGATCCGCTGCAGGAATACAAGTCGGAAGCGTTCAGCCTGTTCGAGGCGATGATCGCGCATCTGCGCGAGGCGGTGACGGCGCAGCTGATGCGCGTCGAAATCGTGCCGCCGGAGGACCAGCAGCCGGCCTTGCCGGCGATGGAAGCCCACAAGTTCGATCCGACCACCGGGGAGGACGAACTGGCGTTCGCCAATGCCTCGCTGGTGCCCGCGGCCACGGCCGGCGTCGAGCGCGACCCGAAAAATCCGGCGAGCTGGGGCAAGGTCGGCCGCAACGAGGATTGCCCCTGCGGTTCAGGCAAGAAGTACAAGCACTGCCACGGGCGTTATGCCTGACGGGCACGGCGGCTTTCAATTCGCGCCGGGAAACCATCCGCGTGACCGGACGACCGGTCTTCCGACATGTCCGTGATCTGATCGGCCGCAGCCTCGCGGCGCGCCGGATGACCGCGTGTCGTCGGGCTCGCCAAAGGCGAGACCGTTGTTGCGGCGGGCTGCCGGCAGATTGAATGGCGGCAGCGGCCCTACTGGGCGGCCGAGAAGCGGCTGTCGAAGGAATTGGCCGGCACGATCGCCTGCGCCCCGGCGACCAGATTTTCCTTGCCCGTGGACGCCGCCGCTGGCGGGGTGTCCGAGACCGATGGCTTCAGCGGCGGCCGCACGGCCGCCTGCCGGGTTTCCGGCTTGCCGGTGTCGTTCTTGGCCGCCGCGGTCCTGGCTGCCGCGGCTTCCGGCGGCCGTGGCGGTTCGCTGCGCCTGGCCTCGACGATTTTCGGTGGCTTTGCGGGCGCAGCCGGCGGTGCCGTGGCGGTGGTATCGGCGGTGCCGCCGAGACCCACCTTGCGGGCGAGGCTGCTGAAAAACCCTTCCGATTCCGGCGCGCTCGGCGCCGCCGAGGCCCACTGCGTCGAGGCTGCTGGAGTCGCCGACGCGACGGCGGTGGCGTCGGGCGCGTGCGGCGGATTGACGTGGGAGGGAATGGTGCCGGGGGCGCGGGAGAGCGCGACCAGCGACAGCCCCTGGCCCTCGCCGCCATCCGACAGTCCGGTGCTGCCGTCGGGCAGTTTGGAAGCGAACACCTTGTTCATGCCGCCATCGATCCCGGTGTTGATCCTGGCGACCGGCGTTCCCTGCGCGATCAGCTTGGCGGTCTCGGCCTCGTCGTTTTCCTGTTTCTGGCGCACGGCGTCGGCGACTTCGTCGGGAATCACGTAGGCCGGACATTTCGACGAGGCCTCGAACACCGGATCGCGGGTGGCATTCGGCGGCTTCACGGCGTCGAAGACATATCTCTTTTCACAGAAATCGACCTTCGGCTCCTGCCGCGTCACCTCGAAATGATCATAGCCTTCCTTGATCATTTTCCAGAACGCCATGTTGGGATTGTTGCGGTGCCGGGCCATGTTGAGCGGCGTCATCCTGAACGGATAGGCCTGGAACTGAAAGGCGCGCTGGCCGCCGAAGAAGGATTCCCGGCCCAGCGAATAGATTTCCGCGATCTGCTCGTCGGTCATGGCGTAGCAGCCGCGCGACGAGCAGTCGCCATGCACCATCAGCTCCGAGCCGGTGCGCTTCAGCGCCCGGTCGAAGGCGTTGGGGAAGCCGGTATTGAAGGAAAGATAATACGCCGATTGCGGGTTCATCTGTCCCGGCGTGATCGAATAGAAACCTTCCGGCGCCTGGCGGTCGCCTTCCCTGACCTTGGGCCCGAGGTCTCCCGACCAGCGGCAGATCGGATAGGTCTTCAACAGCGCGAAACGTCCGGTGCGGTCCTGTTTCCAGACCTCGAGTTCGGCTTCCTGCTTGAAGAGCCGGACCAGCATCGGCGACTGCAGGTCCATATTTTTCGCCTCCATCTCGGCGACGAGCTTGGGCGGCACCGGCTGGTTGGCCTTGGCATTGGTGGCGAGCGAGATGTCATCGGTATCGCAGCCGGCCAACAGCACAGCGGCCGCAAGCGCGGCCGAGGTGACGAGGGCACGAACCAGCGAGCGAAAAATCAATGCAAAGCTCCACACCCAACGGGCAATTTTCGCACCCCGATCACGGCGTCCATGCCCTGAAGCCATTGACTAAAATATTAGCCTTATGGCTCCCGGCTCGCAAGCCGATCGGGCCATCGCGGCGGGTTCCACCCTAGCCATGGTCAATAGACGTTAAATATCGGTGTCAGGGCCTAATTGCGGCCAAAAAAGGCCGAACCTTGAAAATGCCCGAGATGGCCGGAGGCAATGGGCTCCTCGGCCGGCCGTGCCGGCAAGCTTGTTCCCGCCGGCGTGGCTTTGGCGGGCCGCGGTCGATTCAGGCCAGTTTCCGGCCGATATCGAGGAATTTCTGGCGCCGCTGCTTGCGGACCATGCCGCTATCGAGATCCCGCAGCTCGCCGAGCGCGGCGGCGATGGCGTCGCCGGTGGTCGCGATCATGGCGACGGGATCGCGATGCGCGCCGCCCGAAGGCTCCTTCAGAATGGAATCGATCACGCCGAACCGCAGCATGTCCTGGGCCGTGATCTTCATGCTGGTGGCGGCTTCCTGGGCCTTGCTGCCGTCGCGCCACAGGATCGAGGACGCCGCCTCGGGCGAGATCACGCTGTAGATCGCGTGCTCGAACATCAGCACGCGGTTCGCGGTGGTGATGGCGATGGCGCCGCCCGACATGCCCTCGCCGGTGATGATGGCGACGTTGGGCACGCCGAGCGACAGGCAGGCATCGGTGGAGCGCGCGATCGCCTCGGCCTGTCCGCGCTCCTCGGCGCCGATGCCGGGATAGGCGCCGGCGGAGTCGACGATCGACAGCACCGGAATGCCGAACCGATCCGCCATCTCCATCAGGCGGACCGCCTTGCGATAGCCTTCCGGGCGCGCCATGCCGAAATTATGCTTGATGCGGGACTCGGTGGTGGCGCCCTTTTCCTGGCCGATCACGCAGATGCTCTCGCCGCGGAAGCGGCCGAAGCCGCCCAGCAAGGCTTCGTCCTCGCCGAACTTGCGGTCGCCCGCCAGCGGCGTGAACTCGGTGATCAGCGCCTTGAGGAAATCGGTCAGGTGCGGCCGCTGCGGATGGCGCGCCACCAGCGTCTTCTGCCATGGCGTCAGGTTGGCGTAGAGATCGCTCAGCGCCTGCGCGGCCTTGTCCTCGATCCGCGAAATCTCCTCGCCGATGTCGCTGCCGGTCGCCGCCAGCGCGCGCAATTCATCGACCTTGGAGTCGAGTTCGGCGACGGGCTTTTCAAAATCGAGATAGCTGCGCATGGGATCCGGCATCAAGGCAATATAGGGACGAACCCGCCGTCAGGCGAAGCGGATTCCGGGTTGTGCGAAGAAGGCACGCAGTTTCAAATATTTAGCGCGCATTCCGAGCAGCGATCGGGGCTGTCTTGCGGCAGCGCGCCGAAGCGGTTCGCGAGCATCGCTCTTTCACGGCAGAAGGCGCCGAAGTCAAGGCGGGGCCTGTTAACTTCCGCCGGCAGTCCGGCGCGCAGGCGTCGCGGCGGCAGCCGGCGCGGCCGGCCGGCGTCGCGCTATTTTTCCGCGAGCGGATGCAGGTCACGCACCAGGCTTTTCAGCCGCTCCTCGACCACATGGGTATAGATCTGCGTGGTCGAGATATCGGTATGGCCGAGCAGCGTCTGCACGATGCGCAGATCGGCGCCGTTGTGCAGCAGGTGGCTGGCAAAGGCATGACGCAGCACATGCGGGCTGACCAGCCGCGGCGCGAGGCCGGTCGATGCCGCGAGCTCCTTCAGTTCGCGCGCGAAATGCTGCCGCGTCAGGTGCCCGCTTTCGCCGAACGAGGGAAACAGCCATTTCGAGGCCGCGGCGTTCTTGCTGGGCTGCGGCTGCAGCGCCTGCATCGCGGCCAGGTAATCGGCCATCGCCTGCCGCGACGGCTCATTCAGCGGCACCAGCCGCTCCTTGTTGCCCTTGCCGCGGACCACGATCATGCGGGCATCGCGGCGCGACGCCGACAGCGGCAGCGCCACCAGTTCGGACACCCGCAGCCCGGTGGCGTAGAGCACCTCCAGCAGGCAATAGAGCCGCAGCGCGCGCAGCCGCTGCAGCGCCGAGGCTTCCGGCACGCCGGCCAGCGCCTTGGCGCGCGCCAGCAGGCGGTCGACATCGGAGATCGACAGTACCTTGGGCAGGCCGCGGCCGCGCTTCGGGCCAGAAAGGATCGCGGCGGGATCGTCGCCGCGAATCCGTTCGTTGAGCAGGAAGCGAAACAGATGCCGCATCGCCGACAGCCGCCGCGCCACGGTCGAGGACTTGAAACCGCGCGCGTCGAGATCGGCGAGGTAGTCGCGCAGCGCCTGGGTGTCGGCGCCGGCAAAATTCCGGCCGGAGCGGCCGATAAATTCGGAAAAATCGGTCAGATCGCGGCGATAGGCATCGAGCGTGTTGATGCCGGCGCCCTGTTCGGCCGCGATCATGTCGAGGAACAGGGCGGTCAATCCGGCATCCGAGGTCTTGCTGGCGCGCATCCGCCGACCCTAGCGCCTATTTCTTGAGAAACTTGTCGGCAGGGATGGTGACGGACATTTCCCGCGGTTTCGGGTTGACGAAATTCGCCAGGGCGAAAATCGCCCCGTAGACGACCCCTGCGATCACGGCGACGACCGTCAGAAAGCGGAACAGACTGGGCATCAGCGAGCCTCAGGCGGCGAATTAACCATTGCAATCATCGGGGATGGCCGGGAGCGACTACCAACATGTTCGCCGTTCCGTTGCAAGAGTCTCTGGCAACGGTATCGGCGGGGGTAGTATAGGTGGCGGGGAACGCCGCCACCGGCGGCAAAAGAGCCGGACCATGCCCGAGACAGCCCTATCGGCCAGTGCCAGCCCCTCCCAGGAGGCCGAAATCGCGGCAGCGCTGGGAACCCGCTCGGTCGTGCTGGTGGGGATGATGGGGGCCGGCAAGTCCACCATCGGCCGGCGGCTTTCCGGGCGGCTGCGGCTGCCGTTTCTCGACGCCGATCTGGAGATCGAGGCGGCGGCGGGGATGCCCATTCCCGACATCTTCGAAACCCATGGCGAGCCGCATTTCAGGGATGGCGAGGCGCGGGTGATCGCGCGATTGCTCGAAACCGGTCCGGCGGTGCTCGCCACCGGCGGCGGCGCGTTCATGCGCGAGGAGACCCGCAGCCGGATCAGGGACAAGGCGATCTCGATCTGGCTCAAGGCGGATGCCGACATCATCATGCGCAGGGTGAAGCGCCGGGCCGACCGCCCGCTGCTGCAGACCGCGGACCCCGAAGCGACCGTCGGGCGCCTGATCGAGGAGCGCGAGCCGATTTATCGGCATGCCGACCTGACGATCTGGTCGCGCGACGTGCCGCACGAGAAGATCGTCGACGAGTGCATCGAGGCCTTGCACGCCCGGCTTTGCGGCCAGCCCGCCGCCGCGATCGCCAAGCCGGCCTCGGATTCCATGGACGCCACCCGATGACCGCGCCGCTCAGACATTCCGATCCGATCACGGTCGACGTCGCGCTCGGCGCGCGCGCCTATGACATCGTCATCGGCCGCGACGTGCTGCCGTCGCTCGGCGCAAGGGTAGCCGCGCTGCGGCCCGGCGCGCGGGCCGCCGTGGTCACCGACCGCACCGTGGCCAGGCACTGGCTCGAGCCGACCGAGGCCTCGCTGGCGCAGGCCGGCATCGCCACGTCGCGAATCATTGTCGAGGAGGGCGAAGGCTCGAAATCCCATGCCGGACTGGAACTGGTCAGCGAAGCGCTGATCGCGGCCAGGATCGAGCGCAACGACCTGGTGGTCGCGCTCGGCGGCGGCGTGGTTGGCGATCTCGCCGGATTTGCGGCAGCGATCCTGCGCCGCGGCGTCGACTTCGTGCAGGTGCCGACCTCGCTGTTGGCGCAGGTCGATTCGTCGGTCGGCGGCAAGACCGGGATCAATTCGCCGCGCGGCAAGAATCTGCTCGGCGCGTTTCACCAGCCGGTGCTGGTGGTGGCCGATACCGCGGTGCTCGACACGCTGTCGCCGCGCCAGTTCCGCGCCGGCTATGCCGAAGTGGCCAAATACGGCGTGCTCGGCGACGCGGCGTTCTTCACCTGGCTGGAGGCCAACCACGGCGACATCTTTGCCGGCGGCGCGGCGCGCGAACATGCCATCGCCACCTCCTGCCGCGCCAAGGCCGCGATCGTGGCGCGCGACGAGCGCGAGACCGGCGAGCGCGCGCTGCTCAATCTCGGCCATACTTTCGGCCACGCGCTGGAGGCGGCGACCGGCTTTTCCGACCGGCTGTTCCACGGCGAAGCCGTGGCCGTCGGCATGGTGCTGGCGGCGGAATTTTCCGCCCGGCTTGGCTTGATCGGGCAGGCGGACGCGGCGCGGGTCGAACGTCACCTTGCCGGAGCGGGTCTGCCGACCCATCTGCAGGACATCGCCGGATTTACCCAGGAGGGTCTTGCGGACGCCGACGCCTTGATGGCGCTGATGGCGCAAGACAAGAAAGTCAAGCGCGGCCGGCTCACCTTCATCCTGCTCGAGGCGGTCGGACGCGCGGTGATCGCTGCCGACGTCGAACCGGCGCTGGTCCGGGATTTCTTGCAGGCCAAGCTCGCGCGCAACGACAGGGCATGATCGGTTAAATGGCGGAAGCCGCCCGGAAACCGTCATGCTGCAACTCCAGATGAAGTGAATAGCGTCATGGACTGGCTCAAATTCTCCATCGTCATGGCCTGTCTGCTGATCTCGGCATTCTTTTCGGCCAGCGAGACCGCGCTGACCGGCGCCTCGCGCGCCAGCATGCTGCGGCTGACCAAGCAGGGCAACCGCGAAGCCGGCGTCGTCTCCACGTTGTTCGCCATGCGCGAGCGGATGATCGGCGCGCTGCTGCTCGGCAACAACATCGCCAACATCGGCGCCTCGGCGCTGGCGACCGGGATCTTCACGGCGTGGTTCGGCGAGGTCGGCGTGCTCTATGCGACCGGCGTCATGACGGTGATGGTGGTGATTTTCGCCGAGGTGCTGCCGAAAACCATCGCCATCAATGCGCCGGACCGGGTGTCGCTGCTGGTCGCGCGCCCGATGAAGCTGATGGTGTATCTGCTGGGACCTCTGCTGGTGGTGATCGAGGCGATCGTCCGCGTGCTGATGCAGGCGCTCGGCATCAAGATCGGTCACAACCAGCCGATCCTGTCGCCGACCGAGCGCTTGCGCGGAGCGGTCGACCTGCTGCATCACGAGGGCAAGGTCGAAAAGCAGGACCGCGACATGTTCGGCGGCCTGCTGGACCTGCGCGAGCTTCAGGTCTCCGACGTGATGGTCCACCGCACCGAAATGGTGATGATCAACGCCGATCTGCCGCCGGAAGAACTGGTGCGCGAGGTGCTGGCCACCGAATATACCAGGATTCCGCTGTGGCGGGACAAGCCGGAAAACATCATCGGCGTGCTGCACGCCAAGGATCTGCTGCGCGCCATCCGCGCCGCCGACGGCGATACCTCGAAGATCGACGTCTCCACCATCGCGCTGCCGCCGTGGTTCGTGCCGGAGATGCGCCCGGTGTCCGAACAGCTGAAGGCGTTCCGCCGCCGCAAGACCCACTTCGCGCTGGTGGTCGACGAGTATGGCGAAGTCGAAGGCATGGTGACGCTGGAGGATATCCTGGAAGAGATCGTCGGCGACATTTCCGACGAGCACGACGTGGTGGTGGCCGGCGTCCGCGCCCAGCCCGACGGCTCGGTGGTGGTCGACGGCTCGGTGCCGATCCGCGACCTCAACCGGGCGATGGACTGGCATCTTCCCGACGAGGAGGCGACCACGGTCGCAGGCCTGGTGATTCACGAGGCGCGTTCGATTCCCGAGCGCGGCCAGAGCTTCACCTTCCACGGCTTCCGCTTCCGCGTGCTGCGCCGCGAGCGCAACCGCATCACCGCGCTGCGCATCGTGCCGGTGGCGCGCGAGGCCGAGATCGAGGAAAAAAAGCCGAAGCGTGCCGGCACGGCGTTTTAGCTGGGGCATGACCCAAAAAGACGGAAACCGGTCTTCCGGAAAGATCGTGCCCGGACAAAAACAATCTCACCGCAGGTAATTCAGCGCCTCGGCAAGCACTTGCTCGGCGGATCTGGCCGACGAATCCACAATCAGCCTCGCATCGGTCCAGGCTTCATATTCGGCTCGCCGTTCCAGCACCCGGGCCCAGGTGACCTCGGGCATCCCGTCGATATGGCGGACCCGGGCTTCGATCCGCTGCCGGTGTACCGCTTCATTGCCGCAGACGCATTCGATGATCTTCAGATCGGCCCGGTAATGGCTGGCAAGCTTTCGCCAGGCGGCGCGGGGCGCCTCGACCGGATTGACGGCATCGACGATGACCGAATGCCCGAGCCGCAAATGCGCGTCGGCCAATGTCATCGCGATGTCATAGGCGGCGATGCCGGTCGGGTCCTTGGCCAGTCCGCCGCGCCACATCGCCGCCTCGATCGGATCCACCGAAAACACCGGCATCGACAAGGTCCGGGAAAGGCCCTCCGCCAGCGTGCTCTTGCCGGAGCCGGGCAGTCCGGTCAGAACCAGCAGCTGTTGCGATTCTCTCGTCATTTGTATTTGCGCCCGGCGATCAGGACGCTCCGTTCAAGGCCGGTCGCACCGCCGCGTATGACGTTGGCGGGCCGGCGGGAATTTCAGCCGCCGGTCTCGCCCGGCGCCTGCGCCTTGATGGCCAGCGCATGCACCGGGCCGGCGAGTTCCCCGGCCAGCACGGCGTTAATCATGCGATGGCGTTCGATCCGGCTCTTCCCCTGGAAGGCCGGCGACACAATATAGAGCCTGAAATGCGTCTCGCCGCCCGGCCTGTGGCCGGAGTGGCCCTCATGCAGATGCGATTCGTCCGACACGTCGAGGCTTTCCGGCGCGAAAGCCTCGATCAACTTTTTTGTGATAGCGTGCTTGACGGTTTGCTCGGCGCTCATGGCGGGGCAATACGTCCGCGGCGGCGCCGCGTCAATGGCGCATCGGGAGTGAGATATTCGCAATGTCAAGACTTGAAGCCTTTCGCATTGCGTTGTCATAGTCAGCCATGCCGATTGATTCATCCAAATTCTTCGACTCCATCCGGATCAAGCCCAACAAGCTGACTGCGAAGCAGCAGGCGCAGGCGCGGGAAGAATCCGCGATGTGCGAATGGCCCGACTGCAAGAACAAGGGGCCGCATCGCGCCCCCAAGGGCCGCGCCAACGACAAGGAATACTGGCACTTCTGTCTCAACCACGTCCGCGAATACAATCAGTCCTATAATTTCTTTTCCGGCATGAATGCCGATGCGGTCGCGCGCTACCAGAAGGATGCGCTGACCGGCCATCGCCCGACCTGGAAAATGGGCGCCAATACCAGCGCCAAGAAGGGCAAGGCCAACCCCGAGGCCGAGCTGGAAGCCGCCTCCGATCCCTTCAGCATGTTCAGCGAGCTGAACGGCCGCGGCCGCTGGCGACCGGGCCCCGGCGGCGCCGCCGGCGAGGCCAAGGTCGAAACCCGCAAGATATTCAACGCCGAGCGCAAGGCGCTGCAGGTGATGGGGCTCGGCTCCGACGCCACGCTCGAGGTGGTCAAGGCGAAATACAAGGCGCTGGTCAAGCAGCACCATCCCGATGCCAATGGCGGCGACCGTTCCACCGAGGATCGCCTGATCGAGATCATCAAGGCCTATAATTATCTCAAGACCGTGGTGCGCGGCGCCGGCTGAGCCGATGCCTGCGCAGGATCATGAGCCGCGGCGCCGGGCATCGGCCCGATATAGGCCGAGCTTGGCCGGATCAGCCGGCCGGTGCGCTGCTGTTCGCGGGCATGCGCGGTCCATCCGGCAGCGCGGGCCACCGCGAAGATCGGGGTGAAGGCCTGCCGCGGGATGCTCAGGGCGTCGAGCAGGATCGCGGTGAAAAACTCCACATTGGTGTCGATCGGACGGTCGGGTTTTTCCCGCCGCAACGCCTCGCGGACATAGGCCTCGACTTCGCCCGCGAAGGGAAGGTCGACGCCGCCTGTGGCGAGCCGCTCGATCGCGCCCTTCAGCACATCCGCCCTTGGATCGCGGACGCGGTAGATCCGATGGCCAAAGCCCATCAACCGTTCGCCGCGGGCCAGCGCGCTGTCGATCCACGGCCTGATGCGCTCCCGGCTGCCGATGGTGTCGAGCATTTCCAGCACCGGCTCCGGGGCGCCGCCGTGCAGCGGTCCGGTCAGGGCGCAATATCCCGCCGTCACCGCCGCGAACAGGTCGGCCTGGGTCGAGGCCACCACCCGCGTTGCGAAGGTGGAGGCGTTCATGCCGTGATCGCAGGCCGTTACCAGATAGGCGTCGAGCGCGGCCACTTCGCGCGCCTCGGGCTTGCGGTCGAGCAGCATCGACAGCGTATCGGCGGCATGGCTGATCGAGGCCTCGGGCGCAATTGGATGGCCGCCCTTGGAGCGCCGGACCAGCGCGCCGGCGATCACCGGAAACGCACCGACAATGGTGGCCTCGTGCGGCAATCCGGGCTCGGCGCGCAATGCGGCGACGGCGGCGCGGAAACCGTCGACGATCGACAGGCCGCCGGTCGCGGCCATCAGATCCGGCAGCCGGGCGAAGGCGCGTTCGCGGGCCGCGCCCAGCGCGGCGCGGACCTCGGCCTCGCCGACCGGCCGCGCCGTGCCGGCGCTCCATAACCGGGCGGTCACGCCCTCGAAGCCGGTCTGGCGGACCAGATCGGCGACGCGTTCGCCGGCAATGATGAGTTCGCCGCGCTCGCCGTCGACATGGCTGAGAACGGTTTCGGCGGCGGCAATGCCGTCCAGCCCGATCGGGCTTTTGGAGAGCTGCAGGTTCATGGTCGTCTCCCTTGCTGCTGGCGTGCAGAGCTCACCAAGGTCGGCGCTCTCGACAGATTGATCAATCTTGATTATGTAAATCAATATGAAAAAATCCGCAGCTCTCTACCTCTCCGCCCGCGAGGCGGCTGCCGAGCTCGCGATCTCGCCGGCCACGCTCTACGCCTATGTCAGCCGCGGATTGATCCGCTCGGAGCCCTCGTCGGATTCGCGCAGCCACCGCTATCGGGCGGAGGACATCCGCGGCCTCAAGCAGCGCCGCGCGCCGTCGCCGGAACCGCGCGGCCTGAAGAGTTTCGACGCCGATCTGCCGGTGATGGATTCGGCGATCGCAACCATTACCGAGGACGGGCCGATCTACCGCGGGGTCAATTGCATCGATCTGGCGGAAACCGACACGCTCGAACATGCCGCGACGCTGCTGTGGGATGTCACCGGCGTCGATCCGTTTGCCGCCGACAATTGCCCGCCGGTGTCGGCCGAAATGCGCGCGGTCGCCGATGCCGCGTGCCATGCCGCGCCGATCGATCGCACCATCGCGGTGCTCGCGCTGGCCGCCAGCGCCGACCCGCGGGCCTTCACCCGCGCCGCCGACGGGCGCGCGATGGTCGGCGGCCGCATCCTGCGGCTGGTGGTCGCGACCATGTTGAACGGCACGCCGCAGCCGGAGCCGCTGCATCTGCAGATCGCCAAGGCCTGGGCGCCGGAGCGCGCGCCCGCCGCCGACCTGATCCGCCGCGCGCTGGTGCTGCTGGCCGATCACGAGTTGAACGCCTCAACCTTTACCGTGCGCTGCGCCGCCTCCACCGGACTGAATCTGTACGATGCGATGATTGCCGGCCTGGTGGCGTTGAAGGGCCCCCGACACGGCGGCGCGGGGGTGCTGGCGGCGCAGCTCGTCAGGACCCTGGTTGACGGCGATGTCGCGCCCCTGATCCGGGAGCGGGTAGCGCTCGGTGAGCGTTTTGCGGGTTTCGGGCACGGCGTCTACCAGCATGGCGACCCGCGCGCGCACGCCTTGCTGCAGGCTTTGATGCGCGCCGGCGCGGCGCCCCGACTGACCAGCGAAATTCCGGAGCGGATCGCCGAGGCGACCGGCGAGTTCGTCAATATCGACTATGCGCTCGCGGTGCTGATGCATACGCTGGGCATGCCGCCCGGCAACGAGCTGGTGCTGTTTGCGATGGCGCGCACCGTCGGATGGATCGCCCATGCCAGCGAACAGCTGCGGCAGGGCGGGCTGATCCGGCCCCGCGCGCGCTATGTCGGACCGGCACCGGGGCGGAGCCCGGGATCGGGCGTAAAATGACCACACCCCGCCACGTCAGCCGTTGCGCGCCGGCCGGTTGGCAGGTTCGACCGCGGAGCCGCTACGGCGGCGGCGGATGGTCCAGATCGTCAGCCCTATGATCAGCGACCCGCCCATCACCAGCGGCACCCAATAATGTTTGGCGGCGCCGCCGAACCCTGCCCAGCCGCCATAGCGGTCGAGCGCGGCTACCGCCAGCACGCTCGGCAGCACATGCACCGGCGCCCACAGCAGGATCGCCGGCAGATTGACCGCGTAGAAGCGCAGCGGCGGCATGCCGAGGGCGCCTGCCGTGATCGGAACGAAGGCGCGAATCGGCGGCACGAAGCGGGCGAAAAACACCGCCAGCGCGCCCCAGCGATGAAAGAAGGCTTCGCTCTGCGCGATCACGCGCGGATAATTGGCCATCGGCCAGGTGCTGAGGATCTCGCGTTGGCTGCGGTGGCCGATCCAGAACGCCGATCCGTCGCCGAGCAGGGCGCCGCCAATCGCGGCCGCCAGCACCCCTTCGAGCCGCAACTCGCCGCCGGGCACCAGCGCGCTCAGCGCCACGATGATGGTCGAGCCCGGTATCACCGAGCCGACGATCGGAACGGCCTCCAGCAAGGCGGCCAGGAACAGCGTGAGATAGGCCAGCCACGCATGTTCCGAGACAAACCCAATCAATGGATCGATGAATGAAGTCACAAACATCCTGTGCGGCACCGCGGTCCGGTTGGGCGAAGACCTAACACAAACCGCGGCGAGGGTGGAAAGTGCCGTGGCATCCGCAAGCTGCGGGGCAGGACCCCGGAAACTCCGCGTGATTCGCAGGGCAGCCTTCCAAAAACCGGGTCCAACACCTATCTGGATGATAATGCAACGGAACTTTGATTCGGTCGCGGGCTTCTGCCAACCGTTGCTCTCTGCTAGGTTCCGGTCCGCACCCATCCGCAGCCAAGCGCAAATCTGGTTTCGGGAGCGTCCGAGACCTCGGAGGATTGATGACGACCGCCGCCATGACCAAAACCCAGGAGCCCGCCGGTTTGCCCGACATGAAGGTGTCGGTGCGGCAGGTGTTCGGTATCGACAGCGATCTCGAAGTTCCTGCCTATTCCGAAGTCGATCCGCATGTGCCGGACATCGATTCGGATTATCGCTTCGACCGGGCCACCACATTGGCGATCCTGGCCGGATTTGCCAAGAATCGCCGCGTCATGGTCACCGGCTATCACGGCACCGGCAAATCGACCCATATCGAGCAGGTCGCGGCCCGGCTGAACTGGCCGTGCGTGCGCGTCAACCTCGACAGCCACATCAGCCGCATCGACCTAGTCGGCAAGGATGCCATCGTGGTGCGCGACGGCACGCAGGTGACCGAATTTCGCGACGGCATCCTGCCCTGGGCGCTGCAGCACAATATCGCGCTGGTGTTCGACGAATACGACGCCGGCCGTCCCGACGTGATGTTCGTGATCCAGCGCGTGCTCGAGGTCTCCGGCCGGCTGACGCTGCTCGATCAGAACAAGGTGATCAAGCCGCATCCGGCGTTCCGGCTGTTCTCGACCGCCAATACGGTCGGCCTCGGCGATACCTCCGGCCTCTATCACGGCACCCAGCAGATCAACCAGGGCCAGATGGACCGCTGGTCGATCGTCACCACGCTGAATTATCTGGCCCATGACGAGGAAGTCGAAATCGTGCTGGCGAAGGCCCATCATTACCGCACCTCGGAGGGCCGCGACATCGTCAACAAGATGGTGCGGCTTGCCGATCTCACCCGCAACGCCTTCGCCAACGGCGACCTGTCGACGGTGATGAGCCCGCGCACGGTGATCACCTGGGCGGAGAATGCCGAGATTTTCTCCGACATCGGCTTTGCGTTCCGCGTCACCTTCCTCAACAAATGCGACGAACTGGAACGGCCGCTGGTCGCCGAATTCTATCAGCGCTGCTTCAATGTCGAGCTCGCGGAATCCTCGGTGAACGTGGCGATGAGCTGATGCGATGCCGGCGATTTCCGTCGAGCGCACGATTGGCAGGACCAGGCGCGCGGTGCTCGACGGCCTTCTCCGCTACAACGCCGAAAAGATGGGGAAGCAGAAATATCGCCGCTTCGCCGTCTCTCTGCGCGACGATGGCGAGATAGTCGGCGGCATTGTCGGCGAGGTCTGGATGACCGTGCTGTTCATCCAGTTGTTCTGGATCGAGGCGCGATTTCGCGGCAGGGGCCACGGGATGGCGTTGATGGAAAAAATCGAGGCGGAGGCCCGCAAGTTCGGCGCGGTGCGATCCTATCTCGACACCATGAGCGTGCAGGCGCCCGGTTTCTATCGCGCCTGCGGCTATCGGGCATTCGGCGCCATCGAGGGCTATCCCGGCGGCGTCACCCGTCACTGGTTCACCAAGGCGCTGTAAGGACTGGGAATGACGACCAACACCAAGTTCCGCACCGGATCCAAGGAAGCGCCGACCGAGCCGTTCAAGCGCGCGGTGACGGCCTGCCTGCGCGCGATCGCCAAGACGCCGGAACTGGAAGTGACCTTCGCCGCCGAGCGGCCGGGACTGGCGCCGGGCAAGGCGCGGCTGCCGGAGCCGGCGCGCAAGATGACGCGGCGCGACGCCGCCATCGTGCGCGGCCACGCCGACTCGATCGCCTTGAAACTCGCCTGCCACGATCCGAAAGTGCACCGCAAGCTGATGCCGGGAAATCCGCAGGCCCGCGGCGTGTTCGAAGCCGTCGAGCAGGCGCGGGTGGAAGCGCTCGGCTCGCGGCGGATGGCGGGGGTGGCGAAAAATCTTACCGCGATGCTCGACGATCATTTCCATCGCGGCAAGTTCGACGAGATCACCGATCGCGCCGACGCGCCGTTGTCCGACGCGCTGGCGATGCTGGTGCGCGAACGCCTGACCGGGCTGGCGCCGCCGGCGGCGGCGCGCAAGATGGTCGATCTGTGGCGTCCGGTGCTGGAGGACAAGATCGGCGCGCGGCTCGACCGGCTCGATCGGCTGGCCGAGGACCAGGCCAAATTCGGCGACGCGGTGCATGACCTGTTGTCGGCGCTCGAACTCGGCGATGAGCGCAACGCCGAGGCCGACGACGACGACAACCAGGACGACAACCGCGACGGCGACAACGACCAGTCCGGCGCCGAGGGTTCGCCCGACTCGGACGCCGCGCAGGAAATGAGCGCCGACCAGGCCCAGGCCACCTCCGACGAGATGTCGGAGAGCGCGATGGAAAGCGCCCAGGCCTCCACCAGCGACACCTTCGACGACGGCGAACTCGGCGACGACGAGACGCCGGGCGAGGCGACGCGGCCGAATTCGCGCGGCGCCAACGAGCCGCGCGGGCCGGAATATCACGCTTTCGCGCCGAAATTCGACGAGGTGATCGCGGCCGAGGATCTCTGCGACCACGACGAACTGGAACGTCTGCGCAGCTATCTCGACAAGCAGCTGGCGCATCTGCAGGGCATCGTCGCAAGGCTGGCGAACCGGCTGCAGCGCCGCCTGATGGCGCAGCAGAACCGCGCCTGGGAATTCGATCTCGAGGAAGGCGTGCTCGATCCGGCGCGGCTGTCGCGCGTGGTGACCGATCCCTACCATCCGCTGTCGTTCATGAATGAAAAGGAAGCCACCTTCCGCGACACCGTGGTGACGCTGCTGCTGGACAATTCCGGCTCGATGCGCGGGCGCCCGATCACCGTGGCGGCGACCTGCGCCGACATCCTGGCCCGGACCCTGGAGCGCTGCGGCGTCAAGGTGGAAATACTCGGCTTCACCACCCGGGCCTGGAAGGGCGGCCAGTCGCGCGAAGCCTGGCTCGCCGCCGGCAAGCCGCCCAATCCCGGCCGCCTCAACGACCTGCGCCACATCATCTACAAATCGGCCGACGCGCCGTGGCGGCGGGCGCGCAAGAATCTCGGGCTGATGATGCGCGAGGGCCTGCTCAAGGAAAACATCGACGGCGAAGCGCTCGACTGGGCGCACAAGCGGCTGCTCGGGCGCTCCGAACAGCGCAAGATCCTGATGATGATTTCCGACGGCGCGCCGGTCGACGATTCCACGCTGTCGGTCAATCCCGGCAACTACCTGGAGCGTCATCTGCGCCATGTCATCGAGGAGATCGAGACCCGCTCGCCGGTCGAACTGATCGCGATCGGCATCGGCCACGACGTCACGCGTTACTATCGCCGCGCGGTCACCATCGTGGACGCCGAGGAACTCGGCGGCGCCATCACCGAAAAGCTCGCCGAGCTGTTCAGCGAGACCAATGGTGCCGCGCCGGCGCGAGGCGGCCGCCGCAAGCTGCATTAGGATGCGGCGCAAGACGCCGCCGTCGAGCCGCCGCCGCCTGTTGCAATCCGCGGCGGCGGGATTTGCAATGCTGGCGATGCCGCCGCTGGCGCAGGCGCAATTTGCTCCCGGGCCGCCGCCGTCGGAAGCGGACGAGTCTTCGGCCGCCGCGCCGCTCGCGATCGAGGTCACTGCGCGGCCGCTGACGTCATTCGATACCAGCGATCGGGCGCGGGTGCGGTTCGGATCGCTGGAATTCCGCAGCGGCCTGGTCCTGACCTCGCGATTTCCGGGCTTCGGCGGATTGTCGGGATTGCGGCTCGACGCCAGGGGCGAGCGCTTCATCTCCTTCAGCGACCAGGGCAGGTGGTTCACCGGACGCATCGTCAATCGGGGCCGCGAGATGACCGGGCTTGCCGACGTCGAGACCGCGCCGATGCTGGGGGCGGACGGCAAGCCGATCACCGCGCACGGCTGGTTCGATTCCGAATCGATCGCGCTCGACGGGCCGCTGGTCTATATCGGCCTCGAACGCGTCAACCAGGTGCTGCGTTTCGACTTCAGCAAGGGTTTTGCCGGCGCCCGCGGCGAGGTGGTGCCGATGCCGCCGGCGGTGCGCAAATTGCCGTTCAACAAGGGCCTGGAAGCGCTGGTGTTCGTGCCCAGGGGCCAGCGGCCGCTGGCGGGGACGCTGATCGCGATCTCCGAGCGCGGCCTCGATCCGCAGGGCAATCTGATCGCGTTCCTGGTCGGCGGCCCTTCGCCGGGACAGTTCAGCGTCCGCCGTACCGGCGGCTACGACGTCAGCGACGCGGTGCTGCTGCCGTCGGGCGACCTGCTGGTGCTGGAGCGCAAGTTTTCGCTGGTCGCCGGCGTCGGCATCCGGATCCGGCGCATCGCGCTGGCATCGCTGGCGCCGGGCGCCGTGGTCGATGGGCCGGGCATCTTCGAGGCCGATCTCGGCAACGAGATCGACAACATGGAGGGCATCGATGCCCACGTCACGCCGGAGGGCGACACCGTGCTGACGATGGTGTCCGACGACAATTTCTCGATGATCCAGCGCACGCTGCTGCTGCAATTCACCCTGCTGGAGTGAAGGACGAGCGTGGCGCCGCCACGATGGCAGCGCGCTCCTCTCTCGCTTTTTGGCCGGGCGGTTCTTGCCATGCTGCGTTCGCGGGCGCGTGAACGACTCGTCACTTGCGGCAACACAGATGGAGCATTGATGCGCAGTTCGATCCGATGGATGCCGGTTATCGCGGTTCTCTTCTCCACGACCGCGGTGCACGCGGAAGACTGGCCGTCGCGGCCGATCCGGGCGACGATCCCGTTCGGCGCCGGCAGCGCCACCGATGTGGTGCCGCGGCTGGTGTTTGACCGGCTGGCGGCGGAACTGGGCGAGCCCATCGTGGTGGAGAACCGCCCCGGCGCCGGCGGCACGCTCGGCACCGCGCTGGTGGCAAGGGCGGCTCCCGACGGCTACAGCGTCCTGGCGCATTCGTCGGCGCTGACCATTGCGCCGGCGATTTATCCCGACCTGCCGTTCGACGCCGCCCGCGACCTTGCCGCGGTGCTGATGATCGGCTCCAGCGCCAATGTGATGATCGTCCCGGCGGGCCGGCCGTGGCGAACCGTGCAGGATTTCATCGCCGAGGCCAAGGCCAGGCCGGGGTCGATGTCGTTCGGCTCGGTCGGCGTCGGCAGCGCGGTGCATATCAGCGCCGAGAAATTCCGCCTGGCCGCGGGCTTCGAGGCGACCCATGTGCCCTATCGCGGCGGCGCCGAGGTGATCGCCGACATCCTCGGCGGACGGCTCGATTTCTACTTCTGTCCGCTCGCCACCGCACTTCCGCTGGTCCGCGCCGGCCAGGTGCGCGCGCTGCTGGTATCGACCGCCAAACGGGTCGCCGATCTGCCCGATGTGCCGACGCCGCTCGAGGCCGGGCTGAGGGATGGCGACAGCGCGATCTGGTTTGGCGTGCTGATGCCGGCGAAGACGCCGCGCGACATCGTCGAGAAATTTCATGCCGCCGGCATCAGGGTGCTTTCCGATCCGGCGATGCGGGAAAGCCTCAACCGGCTCGGGGTCGAAGCCCTGCCGATGACGCCCGGGCAGATGGATGAGCTGATCGTGCGCGAGACCGCGGCCAACATGGCCGTGATCAAGGCCGCCGGGATCAAGCCCTGAACCCGCTGCGGTTGAGGAAACCGTGCCGTCTGCCTAGATAGGCTTCGAACATAGATTTTTCTCCTGTCAGGATGTTTCCATGAGCGCTCTTTTTTCTCCGATCACGCTGCGCGATCTTGCGCTTGCCAACCGCATCATGGTGGCGCCGATGTGCCAGTATTCGGCCGATAATGGCGAGGCCAATGACTGGCACTTCACCCACATCAACACCCTGGCGCTGTCGGGGGCGGCGATGTTCTGCATCGAGGCCACCCATGTCGAAGCCATCGGTCGCATCACGCCGGGTTGCCTCGGGCTGTGGAACGACGCCACCGAGGCGGCGTTGAAGCCGATCCTGGCTTCGGTGCGCAAGCACTCCAGGGCCGCCGTGGCGATGCAACTCGCCCATGCCGGCCGCAAGGGCTCGAGCCAGCGGCCTTGGGAAGGCGGCCAGTTGATCCCGCCGTCGGAGGGCGGCTGGCAGACGGTCGGACCGTCGGCGCTGCCCCACAAGGACGGCGAAGCCGCGCCGCTGGCGCTCGACGCGTCAGGCCTGGCGCGGATCCGCGATGCCTTCGTGTCGGCTGCCCGTCGCGCCGAGCGGCTCGGCATCGACGCGCTCGAACTGCATCTCGCCCACGGTTATCTGCTGCATCAGTTCCTGTCGCCGATCGCCAACCAGCGCAACGACCAGTATGGCGGCTCCCTGCCAAATCGCATGCGCTATCCGCTGGAAGTCTTCGAGGCGGTGCGGGCGGCGTTCCCGCCGCACAAGCCGATCGGCGTCAAGGTGTCGGCGACCGACTGGGTCGAGGGCGGCTGGGACATCGCGCAAACCATAGCCCTGGCACAGGAGCTGAAGGGACGCGGCGTCGACTGGATCGACGCCTCCTCCGGCGGCGTGTCGCCGCTGCAGAAAATTCCGCTCGGGCCCGGCTATCAGGTGCCGCTGGCGCAGGCCATCAAGCAGGCCACCGGCCTGCCCACCATCGCGGTCGGGCTGATCACGCAAGCCGGCCAGGCCGAAGACATCGTCGCATCCGGCCGCGCCGACATGGTCGCGCTGGCGCGCGGCATGCTCTACGATCCGCGCTGGGGCTGGCACGCCGCGGCCGAACTCGGCGGCCAGGTCGACGCACCGCCGCAATATTGGCGTTCGCAACCCTCGACGCAGAAGGCGCTGTTCGGAGCCACCACGTTCGGGGCGCGGTAAATCTCCCAAACCATGATGGTGCAACGCGGCCGGATGCGGTCGCAATCGGCGTTGCCACAACCCGTGATTTATCCGCTCTTTCGTGCTAGGCTCTCATCCGGGCGCGCAGCAAGACGTGCCACTGCAGACGAACGAGAGAGGAAACCCCATGGAGATCGGATATTTCACCATGCCCTCGCATCCGCCGGAGTGCGGATTGAAAGAGGGTCACGACTGGGACCTTCAGGTGCTGCGCTGGCTCGACGAACTCGGCTATCGGGAAGCCTGGATCGGCGAGCATCATACCGCGCCCTGGGAGCCGCATCCGGCTCCCGACCTGTTGCTGGCGCAGGCGTTCCTGCAGACCAAGAACATCCGTCTCGGCCCCGGCGGCTTCCTTTTGCCCTACCACCATCCCGCCGAACTCGCCAACCGGGTGGCGATGCTCGATCATCTCTCGGGCGGACGGCTCAATTTCGGCGTCGCCGCTTCCGGCCTGCCGAGCGACTGGGCGATGTTCAACGTCGACGGCATGTCGGGCCAGAACCGCGACATGACCCGCGAGGCGCTGGAGATCATCCTGCGGATGTGGACCGAGGACGCCCCGTTCACCCACAAGGGCAAGTTCTGGACGGTGAGCAAGCCCGACACCATGTTCGACTTCCTGAAACCGCACATCAAGCCGCTGCAGGCGCCGCATCCGCCGATCGGGGTCGCCGGCCTGAGCAAGGGTTCGGACACCCTGAAGCTTGCCGGCGAACGCGGCTACATCCCGATGAGCCTCAATCTCAACCCGGCCTATGTCTCGAGCCATTGGGATTCGGTCGAAGCCGGCGCCGCCAGGACCGGGCGCAAGCCGAACCGCCAGGACTGGCGGCTGGTGCGCGAGGTGTTCGTCGCCGACAGCGACGAGGAAGCCAGGAGGCTGTCGAGCGGCGACATGATGGGCCGGATGATGGGCGAGTATTTTCTGCCGCTGCTCGGCCATTTCGGCTTCAAGGACTATCTCAAGCATTCGCCGGACGTGCCGGACAGCGACGTCACGGTCGAGTATTGCGCCCGCAACAACTGGATCATCGGCTCGCCGTCGACGGTGGCCGCGAAGATCGAGACCATCTATCGCGAGGTCGGCGGCTTCGGCACGCTGCTGGTGTTCGGCTTCGACTACAAGCACAAGCCCGAGGCCTGGCACCATTCCCTGACGCTGCTGCAGCAGGAGGTGATGCCGCGGCTGGGCCACCTCAACGCCGAGCTCGTCCGGGCGGCGTGAGCCGGCGAGACATTGTGCGCCGACGGGTCGCGCCTTTCGCGACCCGTCGGTCGCAATGACTGCTTCGAAATCTATTTCGGCCCGTCGCCATAGGCGGCCAGGCTGTCGGCGCTGGCGATCTGGATGGCGCGGTGACCGGAGGTCTCGACGGCGTAACGGCGCTCGCCGGACCGGGTGGTGAAGACCGCGACCACGGTCCCCTCGACATGATTGCTGTGGCTCTGCTCCACCTTGTCGCCGATTTCAAAGCGGTAAGCGCTTGCTGAGTCCATTTCAAATCCTTCCGGCGCGCAGGCTCGGCGCGCAGTGCGGCCGAACTACGGTATCTCTGTGGTTGGTGGCGACACTGACAACAGTCTGGCGCACGGCGGTAAAGAAACTACTTCAACCCGTCTCGTTTTGACGACGCCTGAACGAATGCGCCGGGGCGCCCGGTCACACCGCTGGCCGTCCCCCGATGTCGAGGCGATTCCGCGCGCGGGACGTGCGCTCGCCCGGGCAGCTTCACATATCGAACACCGCGACGGCGCGGATCGGCGAGCCGGTGCCGTCGCGCCATTTCATCGGCAGGCCGATGAAGGTGAACCGGCCGGCGCCGAGCAGCGCTTCCAGGTTGCACAGGCTCTCGATGTGGGTGATGCCGAGCTCGAAACAGGCCTTGTGCACCAGAAGGTTCACCCTGCCCTCGGGCCCGGGCCGCATCGAGTCGATGCCGAAATGCACGACGCCTTGCTCCGCCA
>Ga0302157_10000908_pt1 | contig 37415 bp, 38 predicted proteins | sample I_Bog_N3_3_FD_193502 | JGI IMG/M metagenome (GOLD analysis project Ga0302157, IMG submission 193502) | Peat permafrost microbial communities from Stordalen Mire near Abisko, Sweden - I_Bog_N3_3 | ecosystem: Environmental > Terrestrial > Soil > Wetlands > Peat | place: Sweden: Abisko, Stordalen...
CGATGCGTTCCGGCAGCTGGGCGTCGAGGAACTCGGCCATGAGCCGCGGCACGCAAGCGGTCCCGAGCTGTCCGTGACCTTCGCCTGCGAGGATCAGGTGGCGGTGCCGCGTGAGTCCCTGTGAGGCACGTTCCGCCGCCTCCGGCGGCGTGACCGGATCCGCCTCCCCCGAGAGCAGCAAGGTCGGGACGTCGCTGCTGAGCTTCGCATGTAAGTCGGCATCGACTGGGCCGCGCGGCCAGACCTTGCAGATCGTGCGCAAGGCGTCGAGTTGATCCATGCCCTGGTAGGTCGCGGCGATGCGCGCGCGATCGGCCGCCGAGATCGCGAAGAACGGTTCGTCTTCGCTGCACACGACCGTATTTTGCATGCCGCTCGCGAGTTGCTCGCCGATTTGTCCCGCCATCATGAGCGCCTGGGCCGCGACCGGCGCATAGCGCCCCTCGGCCGCACCGTGTATGAGCGTCGGCAACAGCGCGGCCTCGGTCGCGCTATAGGACAAGAGCCGCAGCGCGGCGTTGAACAGTTCCCGATCGAATTCCACGCTCCTCGGAACCCCGCTTCGTGGGTCGTCGACGCTGATGTCGAGCTTCTGCGGCCCGAAGCGCGCACGCAGGGCGGCGAGTTCCAGCCCAAGCTTCGGGTAGGCCTTGGCGCAGGCCTCGGACTCCGCGCAGCGCGCGAGAATCTGCCGAAGCGCGCGTTCGCCGTCCTCGGGGGTGTCCGGGCCGATCGGCCGTTCCGGGTCCGTGACGCCGTCGAGTATCATCGCATGCACGTTCGCCGGGAAGCGCCGCAGGTACAGCTCCGCGACGCGCGTGCCATAGGACGCGCCGTACAAGTCGATCGTGGGATAGCCCAAGGCGGCGCGCACCGCATCCAAGTCGCGCACGGCGATGCTCGTCGTGTAAAACCGCACGCGGTCACCATGATTCCTGAGACAGTCCGCCGTCGCGTGCGCGAGTTCCGCGGCCTCATCGCGGCTCGCCTGCCAATCGTCCGGATATTCGCAGCGCAGCGGCGCCGAGGCGCCGGTGCCGCGCTGATCGACCAGGACGATGTCGTGATTGCGGTTGATGCGCGCGAACGCGCCCGCGAAGCTCACATAAAGGTCCACAGCGCTTTGTCCGGGGCCTCCCGCGAGCAGGAACAAGGGCGCGGCACGACTGCGCAGGTTCAGGGCCGCAATCACGGCGACGCGCAGCCCGATCTTGGCGCCTGCCGGCTCTGCCGGATTCTCCGGCACGGTGAGGCGCCCACAGCGCGCCGCCACCGACGAGAGCTGCAAGGGGTGTTCGAGCCGGCAGTCGGCGAGCGGCAGGCCCGTCTTCGGGCCGGCCGCCGCGGCGCCTGGGGTTATCGCCGTCCCGGAGGCCGGTCCGCCCGCCGATGCGTCGCTCACTGCGCCCACCGATACGTCGCTCACTCCGCCCCCCGTAGCGGCGAGTGCGGCGCAGCCGACGGCCGCCGCGAGCATCGCCGCGATGCCGACCACCGCCGATTTGAACATCCGCATGCGCAGCTCCGTTTCCCCGAGTGTAGCGATTCCCTCCCCACGGACCGTGCCGACTTGGTAGATTTGCGGCCCAGTTCCCCCCGTAAGACCCCGAGATACCCCCATGAGCTTGATCCGCGAAGAAGATCTCATCACGAGCGTCGCCGATGCCCTGCAGTTTATTTCTTACTATCACACTCCCGATTTCATTGGCGCCATGGGACGCGCCTACGAACTCGAGCAGAGTCCGTCCGCGCGCGATGCGATCGCGCAGATTCTCACGAACTCACGGCTCTGCGCCGAAGGTCACCGGCCGATCTGTCAGGACACCGGCATCGTCGTCGTCTTCGTCAAGGTCGGCATGGGCGTCCGGTGGGACGCAACGCGCGACCTCGAGGCGATGATCAACGAAGGCGTTCGACGCGCCTATCGGGATCCCGACAACAAATTGCGGGCGTCGATCGTCGCGGACCCCGCCTTCAAGCGCACGAACACGCGCGACAACACGCCCGCCGTGATCCACACCGAGTTCGGACCCGGCGAGCTCGTCGAGATCACGGTCGCGGCCAAGGGCGGCGGCTCCGAGAACAAGGCCTTGTTCGCCATGCTGAACCCCTCGGACTCGGTCGCCGACTGGGTGCTCGAGATGGTGCCCGAGATGGGCGCGGGCTGGTGCCCGCCCGGGATGCTTGGGATAGGCATCGGCGGGAGCGCCGAGAAGGCGATGTTGCTCGCGAAGAAATCGCTCATGGAACCCATCGACATCGTCGATCTGCTCGCGCGCGGACCCGCCACCCAACTCGAAGAACTGCGGCTCGAGATCTACGCGCGCGTCAACGCACTCGGCATCGGTGCGCAAGGCTTGGGCGGCCTCACGACCGTGCTCGACGTCAAGGTGCTCGACTACCCGACCCATGCAGCCTCACTGCCGGTCGCCGTGATCCCGAATTGCGCCGCGACCCGGCATGTGCATTTCACGCTCGACGGCTCGGGTCCCGCCCGGCTCACACCGCCCGACCTGGGGCTTTGGCCCAAGGTGCACTGGCAGGCCGACGCGAGTGCGCGGCGGGTCGCGCTCGACGGTCTCACCCAAGCCGAGATCGCGACCTGGACACCCGGCGAGCGCTTGCTGCTCTCCGGCAAGCTGCTCACCGGCCGGGATGCCGCGCACAAGCGAATCTGCGCCCTGCTCGATGCCGGCGAGCCCCTGCCGCCGGGGCTCGACTTCAAGGGTCGGTTCATCTATTACGTCGGACCCGTCGATCCCGTCGGCGTGGAAGTCGTCGGACCCGCGGGGCCGACGACGGCGAATCGCATGGACCGCTTCACCGAAACCATGCTCGCGAAAACGGGACTGCTCGGCATGGTCGGCAAGGCCGAACGCGGACCCGAGACCGTCGAAGCAATACGTCGGCACGCCTCGGCCTATTTGATCGCCGTCGGCGGCGCCGCCTACCTCGTTTCGAAAGCCATCCGCTCCAGCCGCGTCGTCGCCTTCCCCGAGCTCGGCATGGAAGCGGTCTACGAATTCGAGGTCCGCGACATGCCCGTGACCGTCGCCGTGAGCGCCGACGGCGTTTCCGTCCACGACACAGGTCCGCGCGAGTGGCGCGGGAAATTCGCGGGAATTCCGGTCAAGGCGGGCTAGGCCGCCGGCGCGGGTTGCCGCTCGACTCGCGGTATTTCGGGGCTGATAGACGCCCAACTCGGTGCCTCTGACGTCCAGATGGTGACGGCGGGTTTCGCGATCTCCGGATCATCGAGCGTCCCCGCTCGCGCGAAAATGAGCTGGGGTCTCGCTTCGGCCTCGCTGAACAGCGGTGTGCCGCAGGCTGCGCAGAATCTCCTTTGCATGCGGTTGCCGCTCTGCGCGACGCTCGCGTACGCAGTCGTCGCACCGCGCACCGTGAACGACGCGGTCGCAAAGCAGACGTTGACCGTCCCGCTGCCGGCGCCGAGATATTGGCAGACGCGACACCAGCAGATGCGCGTGACGATCGGATCCGACGTAGACTCATAGCGCACCGCTCGGCATAAACAGCCACCGGTAATCGTCATTGTCGCGCTCCTTGATGCATCGTGTTGAACCCATGAGGATAGTCGCTCTCCGCTTCCCATGCGCACCTGGATCCAATCCCTCTCGACGAACGCCGAGGCGCTCATCGTCTGCACCTTCGCTTTCGGGCCGTCCCTGTTCGGCATATTTATGATTCTCGCGGGCGCGTTGCCTGCGCCGTCAATCGCCCAAGACCATATCAATCGGCTGCTCGTTTTCGAGCCCCTGGTCCTCCTGCTGCTCGGCGGGTTCTTGCACCTGCGCGGCTGGACGATGCAGCGCATCGGACTCGTGCCGGGCTGGAAGGACACGCTCTTTGGAGTCGGCCTGGCCGTCGCCGCCTACGTCGCTTACGCGATTCTCTGGTACGCGTGCTGGTTCGCGCATTTCCGTCCGACCTACCTCGCGGGCAACGCCGCGCTCGTCCACGGCCGGCTCTCGCTGTTCTCCGTGGCGGCGGTCTCGCTCGTGAACCCGCTCTTCGAAGAGGTCTTCGTCTGCGGGTATCTCATCACGCTCGGCAAGGAAGCCGATCGATTGACCGCCGGAATGAACGCGAGCATCGGCCTGCGGCTCGCCTATCATCTCTACCAGGGCGGTGCGGGAGTCATCGGAATCCTGCCGTTCGGATTCCTCATGGCACTGTGGTATTCACGCACTCGCCGGCTCTGGCCGGTCATCGTTGCTCATGCGATCACGGACTTCTCCGGTCTCGCGCCGTTCATCGATCATTGATGCGCATCGCGACGTAATCCGCGTCGAGACGGCCGGCCGTCGCGCCTTGATACTCGAGTTCGCACACGACGCCGAGTCGCGCGCGGCCCTTGCGCAGCAGCGTGCGCACGAAGAACCCCCAAGCCTCCGTGTCCGGCGGGTAGGCGACGGCGGCGAATTCGCCGGCGATGGGTCGCTCGTAATGCATGGTGTTGCGCTGAATGACGAGACGGTTGGGAATGCCCGCCTCGGCGAGCCGCACATGCGTGAGGGACCAGCCGGCGAGGATCGCGACCGCCGACGCGCTGCCGCCGAAGACGGTCGCGTGATGATTGATGTTGGCCGCGAGCGGGGCCCCCAGCGTGACACCCGCTGCATCGAGCCGGCATACGGTCACCTGCATCGCCCGCGCCAGGGGGATGTGGTCGTGCAGATAGCGTTCGAGGTCCGGCGCTCGCAAGGCCTAGATCTGCATCCCGCCGGGCGGCGCCTGACGCAGGATCCAGCCGTTGCCGTCCGGATCGCTGAACGTCGCGAAACGCCCCCAAGGTTCCTGCCGGATGGCCGACAGATCGAGTCCGCGCGACGTGAGCTCGGCGTGATCGGCATCGATGTCCGTCACGTTGAGCATGACGCCCTGCAGACCGCCGGGCCGCATCGCGTCGAACCACGAGACGAGGGCGATCGTCGTCGAACACGCTTTCGGCGCGAGCTGGATCCACTTTTGATTCGGTCCCATCGGCATTTCGCGCAGCAGGTCGAAGCCCAATACGTCCCGATAGAAGAGTTTGGCACGCTCTTGATCGGCGACCGGAACGGAAAGAATTTCAAAGGATGCGATGGCCATGCGCTCTCTCCCTGTGTGAAGTTTTTACAAGGCGAATCGAGTCGAACTTCCGGCACGCGGCGCGGGTCTATAACAGGGCGAATAATTTCAAGAACCCGAAGGAGTACGGTCGATGCGGACCAAATCGAGACTCGCGATGATGACGGCACTCACGGTGATTATGACAGGCGCCGGCATGGGTGCCAAAGCGCAGGAACATGGCGGCGAACATCCGGGCGGCGAGCACGGTGGCCCGCCCGGCGGCGGCGAGCACGGTGGTCCCCAAAACGCACCGGAGCGCCGCGCTGCCGAGCCGCACGCCGGCCCGCGCGGCTACCAACGCGTCGAAGAGCCGCATGGCTGGAATGCCCGCCCGCAGACCGTCGATCGCGATGCCTATCGCCATAACTTCCAGGCGCAGCGCAGCTTCCATGTCGGCCCCTACCACCGGCCGCATGGTTGGTACGATCATCACTGGGCGTACGGCGAGATTCTGCCGCGCCCGTTTTGGGCGGCGCCTTATCTGCTCGCCGACTACTGGCTGTTTGCGCTCGAGGTGCCCCCGGTGGGCTATGAGTGGGTGCGCTATGGCAGCGACGCCCTGCTCGTGAACGTCGCGAACGGCGAAATCCTGCAGGTGGAATACGGCGTCTTCGCCTGACGGGTGTCGGTAGCGCTTTCGGGGGGACGGGTTTAGAGTACGCGACCTGGTAAACCCCCCGAGATCTTCGAGTCATGCGTTTCGCTGGAAGCTTCGACGTCATCGTGATCGGCGGCGGCCACGCCGGCACGGAAGCGGCGCTCGCCGCGGCCCGCATGGGGGCTCACACGCTGCTGCTCACGCACAACATCGAAACCTTGGGCCAGATGAGCTGCAACCCGGCGATCGGCGGCATCGGCAAGGGGCATCTCGTCAAGGAAATCGACGCCTTGGGCGGCGTCATGGGAATGGCGACCGATCGCGCCGGCATCCAATTTCGGACTTTGAACGCGAGCAAGGGACCTGCGGTGCGCGCCACCCGTGCTCAGGCCGACCGGCAGCTCTACAAGCGGGCGGTCCGCGGTATGCTCGAGAACGCCCCGAACCTCGAGCTCTTTCAACAGGAGGTCATGGACCTCATCGTGGAGGGTGAACGGGTCGCCGGTTGCGTGACGCAAAGCGGCATCGAATGTCGCGCGCGCGCCGTCGTCCTCACGGTGGGCACGTTCCTAAGCGGTAAGATCCATGTCGGTCTCGAGAGCCATGCGGGCGGCCGTGCGGGTGACCCGCCGTCGCTGCATCTGGCAGCGCGCTTGCGTGAGCTATGTCCGCGAGTCGGCCGCTTGAAGACCGGTACTCCTCCGCGTATCGACGGCCGCAGCATCGACTTCTCGGCGCTGCGCGTGCAGCACGGCGATGAGCCGCGGCCGGTGTTCTCCTATCTCGGCCGGCGCGCACAGCATCCGCGCCAATTGCCATGCCACATCACGGCGACCAACGATCGCACGCACGACATCATCCGCGGCGCGACCGACCGCTCGCCGATGTTCTCGGGCCGCATCGAAGGCATCGGCCCGCGCTATTGCCCCTCGGTCGAGGACAAGGTGGTGCGCTACGCCGACAAGACCTCGCATCAGATCTTCGTCGAGCCCGAGGGACTCGATACCCACGAAATTTATCCGAACGGCATCTCGACGAGCCTCCCGTTCGACGTTCAGCGCGAGTTCGTGCGGACGATCGCGGGCTTCGAGCGCGCGCACATCACACGGCCCGGCTATGCGATCGAATACGACTTCTTCGATCCGCGCGATCTCAAGCGCAGCCTCGAGAGCAAAGCCTTGACGGGCCTGTTCTTCGCGGGACAGGTCAACGGTACGACGGGATACGAGGAGGCGGCGGCACAGGGCTTGCTCGCGGGCGCGAATGCAGCCCTGTCGGCCGCCGAACGCGAATCCTGGTGCCCGGCGCGCAGCGACGCCTATCTCGGCGTGCTCGTCGATGATCTCGTCACGCGCGGTGCACCTGAACCCTATCGCATGTTCACGAGCCGTGCCGAGTATCGCCTGTCGCTGCGCGAGGACAACGCGGACCTGCGCCTGACTCCCGCGGGCCGCGCCCTCGGCCTCGTCGACGACGAGCGCTGGGCGTTCTTCGAGACCAAGCGCGCCGCGGTCGACGCCGAGCTCGCGCGGCTCGCCGCCCGTGTCGTCCAGCCCTCCCAGGTCGATGCGGACCTCGCTGCGAAGCTCGGAGCGCCGCTCGCCCGCGAGACCCACGCTCTCGAGCTCTTGCGCCGCCCGTCGATCACGTACCGCGATCTCGAATCGCTGCACGCTGCCGATGCCTCGGACGCGAGCCAAGCCTGGCGTGCGGACGAGCGCCTCGCCGAGCAGGTGCCCGCGCAGGCCGAGGTGCAGGCCAAGTACGAGGGCTATCTGAAGCGCCAGACGCTGGACATCGAGCGGCACCGGCGCAACGAATCGCTGCGCCTGCCGCGCGACATCGACTATGGCGCGGTGACGGGACTGTCGAACGAGGCGCGCCAGCGGCTCCTCGACGTCCGGCCGGAAACGATCGGGCAGGCGGCGCGCATTCCTGGACTTACGCCGGCGGCCGTCTCCTTGCTGCTCGTCCACCTCAAGAAGCGCGATCGCGCGGCATAGCGCCCAGAGACCGGTTCACAATCCACGGGGACAAGCTGCCATGAAAAACTTCTACGACTTCACGCTCGCCGGGCTCGATGGCACGCCTGATTTGCTCGGACACTTGCGTGGCAAGGCGGTGCTCGTCGTCAACGTCGCGAGCAAGTGCGGTTACACGCCACAGTACGCAGGACTCGAAAGCCTGTATCAGGAGCTCAAGGATCAGAACTTTACGATCCTGGGCGTGCCGTGCAACCAATTCGGCGGCCAGGAACCGGGCAATGCCGAGGAGATTCAGAGCTTTTGCCGGCTGAATTACGGCGTGAGCTTCCCGCTCACCGCGAAGATCGAGGTCAATGGCCCGCATCGCGATCCGCTCTATGCGTGGCTCACGGCCAAGGAAAACGGCTTTCCCGGCGACATCGGCTGGAATTTCGAGAAGTTCCTGATCGGCACCGACGGCCGCATCGTGGCCCGCTACGCCTCGTCGACCAAGCCGCGGGATCACGGCGTCATGGAGGACATCGCGCGGGCGTTGTGAGGCTCACCACGCGATAAGCCGGTGGCAATTTGGATGTCTACTCTTTAACATCCACGATCTTTGTAGGACTTCAGGCGCGCGGAGAAGCAGATGCTCGGTCGATCGAACGGCGGTGTGTGGCTCGTGGCCACGATGACGGTGTGCTTTTCCTTGTCCGCGCACGCCGCCGGAGAATCCAAATCCGGCGACGCCGCGCTCGGCGAGAAAAAGTTCTACACCTGCTACGGCTGCCATGGCACCGAGGACTACAAGAACGCCTACCCGGAATATAGCGTGCCCCGCCTGCGGCACCAGACCGCCGAGTACATCGTCGCCGCATTGCAGGAGTATAAGACCGGCGAACGCCCGCACGCGACCATGCACGCGCAAGCCGTCTCCCTGAGCGATCAGGACATGGCGGACATCGCGGCCTACCTGCAGGGCCCGCAAGCCGTCAAACCCGCAAGCGCGGGAGGCCACACGCCGCCCGTCCAGGTGACGACCTGTGTCGCTTGTCACGGCGATGTGGGCCTGGGGGTCGATGCGCCCATGACGCCGAAGCCGCCGATACTCGCGGGCCAGCACGCGGATTATCTGGTGCAGGCGCTCGGCGCCTACAAAAACGGCCGGCGCAAGAATGCGATCATGGCCGGCATGGCCGCGTCGCTTGCGAGCGAGCGCGACGTCGAGGTTGCCGCGTCATATTTCGCGCACCAGCCCTCGCCGCTTGCGACCGCCACGACCGGTTCGAAGTAAGCCGCCCGCTCTGCGCCGCGAATTCAACGCACAGCGCAGAGAACTCAACTTTAGCGCAGCGAATTCAAGTAGAGCGCAACGATTCCGAGGTAGGCCTCGCGATCACTGTGGCGCTCGATCACCGCGCCTTCCTGCGCAGCGACCCAATACCAAGGGGCGGGATCGCGCGCCCGCAGACGGTCGAACAACTGCTCCGACTGGGATTCCGGCACTGCCGCCGCATTGCGTCCGTGCGCGATCAACAGGGGTTTGACGAGGCGTTCGGCATTCGTCGAAGGCGCAATCCGCCGCAGGTACTGACGCACCTCGGTATCCCGCTCGTCGCCGAATTCCTGGCGCAGACGGTCCTGGCGATAGCCGGCGGCGTCGGCGACGAGGCTCACGAAATCCACGATGCCGCCCGCATCGATCGCGCCGCGCAGCCGATCGCCGTAGTTGGCCAGCGCGGCGAGCGCGAGGTAGCCCCCATAGGAATCGCTGCCCGCGACGACGACGCGGCTGGCGTCGAGCTCCGTTTGCGCGCGCACCCAAACGATCACCGCACCCAAATCCTTGATCGCATCCTCGCGCGCGCGGCCCATGGCGAGCGCCGCATAGCTCTTGCCGAAGCCGGAGGCGCCGCGCAGATTGGGCGCGATCACCGCGTACCCCTCTGCGACGAGGAATTGGATCTCGGGATCGAAGTTCGGACGGAATTGCGCGTGTAAGGTCCCACGCAGCAAAATCACGACGGGGTGCGTTCCGGGGGCGGCGGGTTCGTAGACCGTGGTCGGAATCTCGCGCGCGTGCGCCCCGTCGCGGTCGAAGCTCGGGACGAGGAGGCCGCGCGGCGGCGCGAACTTCGCGACGTCAGCCGCTCCCGCTTCGCTGTGGGTCCAGGCGTCGACCCGATTCGTGGCGACGTCGAGCACGTAGGCATCGCGCGGCGCACTCGTCGATGCCACGTCGAAAGCGAGGCGCGTGCCCTCGGGGTCGAATGCCAGGCCTTCGATGATGCCCGGCACCGGCAGGTGCGGCGGCGTCAAATCCTGATGCGAATTCAGATCGGCAAGCTCGAGCCGGTCGGCGCCGTCGTCCTCGACGACAAACGCGAGATAGTGCCCGTCGCGCGCGAGGGCGAGGCGCTTCACGTCGCCGCTGTGATGCCCCGACACGAGACTGCGCTGGTTCGTGAAGAAATTCACAAACCAAAGCTGTTTGAACTCCGCGTCCCGATCCGTGATCACATAGGCGCCCTGACCATCGCGCGCAAAACGCGCCGCGGAGATGGACGCGGTTGCAACGGCGGTCGCTGACGCGGCCGACGATCCTGTGCGTGCCGATTTGGCGGCCGGCGTCCCTCCGTCGATCTCGCGCTTCTTGCCGCTGTCGACGTCGACCAGGTAGAGGTGGCTCTCGCGGCTCGATACCTCTTTGAGCACCAGAATTTCGCTGTCGTCGGGCGACCAATCGAGCGGCGTCCAAGCGGCTCCATCGGAGGCCACCAGCAGGCGCGGCAGCGCGCCCGTATGCGGTTCCACGAGGTCGATGTCGAGGCTCTTGCCGTCGCGCGCAGTGGTCGAGAACGCGAGCGCCCGCCCGGTGTTCGACCAGACAGGGGCGACATTCTGGGACTTGCCGTCCGATAACCGTCGAACACCGGGTTCGTCCAAGCGCTCGAGAAACAGCTGGAAGTTCTCGTCGCCGCCGGTGTCCCGCAGGAACGCGAATGCACCATGCTGCGGATCGGGCGAGAATGCAGCCGCTTTCACGGGCTCGCGGAAAAACGTCAATTGCCGCCGCTCGCCGCCGGCCGCCCCGACCAGATGCAATTGCTCCGTCTCACCGAACCGTGTCGAGATCAAGAGGGCTCCCTGCGGCGACCAGCCGAGCAGCCGCGCTTCGCGGGCACTCAGGTAGGCGTGGACCCGTTCCTCGAGTTCGGCGGGTACCGCCGGAACGTTCACGGCGCTGACCCCTTCGACCGCCGCCCGGACGGCGGCGTTCGTCAGGCAGCCCGCGAATACGCCCGCGACGAGCAGGCCGAGGGCGCGGCGGCGCGCGCATCGCTGCGTGCCTGCGCGCAGGGCAGCAACGCGCTCCTGGCCCGAGACTTGATACAACAGGGGCCCGCCGAACTGGGGTGCACGAAACTCGGGTCCACGAAACGGGTGTCTATGACAATATCGGCGCATCGGTTCCTATGTTCGCACACGTCGAGGATAATGAAAGCGTGCAAGGCTTCGAGCATCTCCTTCGATCTTTTGATTTCGACGATCAACTCGACGAGATCGCGAGCGCCGATCCGCCGTCGTACCTGCGCCGCTGCTTCGCCGAAGGCCGCTCGGCACCGCACTTGACGTTCGCCCGGCTGCAGCAATTGGCGGCCTGCGCGATCGTCGTCGACGCCGTGCTGCACGATCGAGCCTACGAAGGCTTGGAACCCGAACTCGTCGCGGATTGGCGCCGCCACTACCTGACCGCGTTCGCCGCCCTGCGCGAACCCGCCGTCGCGGCGCTCGAGCGCGGACTCGAATACCAACCGCCGCTCGCCGAACCGGAGGCCGCACAGGAGCTTCGGGAACTCGCCCACCGGCTCGCCGGAGACTGAAGCTTGCCGATGCGTATCACGCCCGTCGACACCCACTACGTCCGCCCGCGCATGGATGCGAGCCATTTGCTCGAGAGCGGCGGCCGTGCCGCCTTCGTCGACACCGGGACCGATCATTCCATCCCGCATCTGCTGGCTGCGCTCGCGGCGGCGGGCTTGAGCCCGGAATGCGTCGATTTCATCCTGCTGACGCACATTCATCTCGATCATGCGGGCGGCGCCGGCGGGCTCGCGCGGGTCCTGCCGCACGCGACCGTCGTCGTGCACCCGCGTGGCGCCGCGCATTTGCGCGATCCGGCCAAGCTCATCGCGGCCACGCGCACCGTCTACGGCGATGCGAACTTCGAGCGCCTGTACGGCAAGATCGAGGCCGTGCCCGCCGAGCGCCTGCTCGCCGTCGAGGACGGTCACCGGCTGACACTCGGCGCGCAGGAGCTCGAATTGATCCACACGCCCGGCCATGCGCTGCACCACCTGTGCATCGTCGATCGCGCATCGGGGGTCGTTTTCGCCGGCGACACGTTCGGCGTGAGCTACCGTGAACTCGATACGGAGGCGGGTGAATTCATCCTCGCGACCACGACACCGAGTCAGTTCGACCCTGCGCAGCTGCATGCCTCGATCGATCGCATCCTCGCGCTGCGCCCCGGCGCGGTGTACTTGACCCACTATAGCCGTGTCGAGCACATCGAGCGGCTGGGAAGAGACCTGCATGCCGACATCGACGCCTACGTGACCATCGCGCGAGACTGCGCTCGACTGCCCGACCGGACCGCACGGATCGCGGCGCGACTCCACGAACACTTGGCGCGGCGGCTCGACGCGCACGGCTTTCGCGGCGCCGATGCAGAGCGCCACGCCATTCTCGACGGCGACGTGCAGTTGAATGCCGCGGGACTCGATGCGTGGCTCGCGCGCACCGCCTCCTAGCGGCGACACTCGCCGTAGCACTGGCCGCCGCGCTCTCGGCGTGCGCGGGGGCGCCGCGCGGCGCACCTGCCACTGCCGTCAGCGCGTCCGCCAATACCGCGGCCGCGACGCACGGCGCCGCCGAGAGCGACGCCTTGCCGGCCGCCGCGCGCACGCCGGTCGACCCCTCCTTCGATTGGCGTCGCCTGCCGCTCGCGCCATTGGGTACCCCCTTTAAATCGCTCAATCCGCTCGTGCACGAGGTGCTGCTGTTCCGCGACGCGTCGCCGCAAGCCGACGATCATGAGGACTCGGAGCGGGCCGAGGCGCGCGACTGCTACGGCCCGAACGGCGCCGCGCCGCGCTTCATCGGCCGGCCGACGGAGAATTATTTGCTGTGCTTTCACGACGACCGTTTGAGGCGCGTGCAGGCAGCCGTGCGCTTCGACGCCGTGGACGATGAGCCGGTGAGACTGTTTGCAAGGCTCTGCTCGGACTGGCTCTCGGGCGCCGACCCCGAGGTCGAATCCCCGGCCCGCTGCGCCGGGCGCGACGGGAACCGCGCATTCACCGCCGATCTGGCGCCGTCCACCGACGCCGAAACGGCAACGCTCGGCATCGTCGTTTACGACGTTTCCGAGCGATGAGAATGAGAATGCGAATTCGCGTGCCGCCGCAGGCGCGCGCGAGCATTCCAAGCGCCCCGCGGTGTTTTGCTATATTGCGCGCTTGCGATGATCCACTGCCCGAGGAGTTCCCGATGGCCGATTCCGATTCCCCCGGCGCGACGTTTCGCGCGGCGCTCGCAGCCGAACAGCCCCTGCAGGTCGCGGGCGCCATCACCGCTTATGCGGCACGCCTCGCCGAGGCCGCCGGATTCAAGGCCGTGTACCTGTCGGGCGGCGGTGTCGCGGCCAACTCGCTGGGCGTTCCGGATCTCGGCATCAGCAGCATGGACGACGTGCTCATCGACATCCGGCGTATCACGGATGCGACGGCGCTGCCGCTGCTCGTCGACGCCGACACCGGCTGGGGCGGGGCGCTCAACATCGCGCGCACCGTCCGCGCGTTCGCGAAGGCGGGCGCCGCCGGCCTGCACATCGAGGATCAGGTGCAGGCCAAGCGCTGCGGGCACCTGCCGGGCAAGGAGATCGTCTCGAAAGAGGAAATGGTCGACCGCATCAAGGCGGCGGCCGATGCGCGCGTCGATGCGTCGTTCGTGATCATGGCGCGCACCGACGCGCTCGCGAGCGAAGGCCTCGAGCGCGCGGTCGAGCGCGCGGTCGCCTGCGTCGAGGCGGGCGCCGACATGATCTTCCCGGAGGCGATCACGGAGCTCGGCATGTACCGGAAGTTCAAGGACGCCGTGGGCGTCCCGATCCTCGCGAACATCACCGAATTCGGCAAGACGCCCTTGTACACCCGCACGGAACTCGGGGCGGTCGGCGTCGACATCGTGCTGTATTGCTGTTCGGCCTACCGCGCGATGAATGCGGCCGCGCTCGCGACCTATACCGCGATCCGTCGCGACGGCACGCAGCGCGCGGTCGTCGAACTCATGCAGAGCCGCGCCGACCTGTACAAGTACCTGGACTATGATTCCTACGCCAACCGGTTGAAGTCATCATGAGCGACGCGCCCGCCGCTTCCCCTCCCGACGCGACGCCGTCCGCGCCCGCCGCCGCGCCGGGGATTCGTCCGAAGAAGTCCGTCGCCCTGTCCGGCGTCGTTGCCGGCAACACGGCGCTTTGCACGGTCGGCCGCACGGGCAACGACCTCTCTTATCGCGGCTACGACATTCTCGAAATCGCCGAGACCTGCGAGTTCGAGGAGATCGCACACCTCTTGATTCACGAGCGCCTGCCGACCGCGCCCGAACTCGCCGCCTACAAGGCGAAGCTCAAGGGCTGGCGCGGGCTGCCGCGCGCCGTGCGCACCGTGCTCGAAACCATCGGGCCGACGACGCACCCCATGGACGTGCTGCGCACCGCCGTCTCGAGCTTGGGCTGCGTCAATCCGGAAAACGATGCGCACCTTCCCGCCGGCGCGCGCGACATCGCCGACCGGCTCATCGCGGTCCAGGGCTCCATGCTCGCCTACTGGTACCATTTCAGCCGCAACGGCGCGCGCATCGACGTGGAGACCGACGACGATTCGGTCGGCGGACATTTCCTCTCCCTGCTCCACGGCTCGCCCCCGCGCGACTCCTGGGTGCGCGCGATGCATACGTCGCTGATCCTGTACGCGGAACACGAGTTCAACGCCTCGACGTTCACGGCGCGCGTGATCGCCGGAACGGGCTCGGACCTGTATTCCTGCATGACCGGGGCGATCGGCGCGCTGCGAGGGCCGAAACACGGCGGTGCGAACGAAGTTGCGCACGAGATCCAGGAGCGTTACGGCTCGCCCGACGAGGCCGAAGCCGACATCCGGCGCCGCGTCGCCGCCAAGGAGGTGATCATCGGCTTCGGTCACCCCGTCTATACGATTTCCGATCCGCGCAACGTGGTCATCAAGCGCGTCGCGCACAGCCTCGCCCTGGACCAGGGCGACCTCACGCGTTTCGCGGTCGCCGAGCGCATCGAGTCGGTCATGTGGGATGCGAAGAAGATGTTCCCCAATCTCGACTGGTTTTCGGCCGTCTCGTACGCGGCGATGCGCGTGCCCACCGCGATGTTCACGCCGCTGTTCGTGATCGCGCGCACCACCGGCTGGAGCGCCCACGCGATCGAGCAGCGCGCCGACGGCAAGATCATCCGGCCGACGGCGAACTACATCGGCCCCGAGCAGCGGCAATTCCTTCCCATCCAACACCGAGTGACGACCCCGTGACCACCATCGACATCAAGTCGGCCGAACGACCCGCTCCCGACGAGATTCTGCTCGCGATCGCCGATTACGCGGCGTCCTACGAAATCAGCTCGGACCTTGCCTATGAGACGGCGTATTACTGCCTCATGGATACGCTCGCCTGCGGCTTCATGGCGCTCAAATATCCCGCCTGCACGAAGCTCTTGGGGCCGGTCGTGCCCGGCGCGACCATGGTCCAGGGCGCGCGCGTCCCCGGCACGAGCTACGAACTCGATCCGGTCATGGGCGCGTTCAACATCGGTGCGATGGTGCGCTGGCTCGATTTCAACGACACGTGGCTCGCCGCCGAGTGGGGACATCCGTCGGACAACCTGGGGGCGGTTCTCGCCCTGGGCGATTACCTGTCGCGCAAGGCGCACAACGAGGGAACGCGTCCCTTGACCGTGCGCGACCTCCTCACGGCGATGATCAAGGCGCACGAAATCCAGGGCGTGCTCGCGCTCGACAACAGTTTCAACCGCGTCGGCCTCGATCACGTGCTGCTCGTACGCGTGGCCTCGACCGCGGTGGCGACGCGGATGCTGGGCGGTGATCGCGACACCATCGTGAACGCCGTGTCGAATGCCTGGATCGACGGCGGCGCCCTGCGCACCTACCGGCATGCGCCGAACACCGGTTCGCGCAAGAGCTGGGCGGCCGGCGATGCCACGAGCCGCGCGGTGCGCCATGCCCTCGTCGCCATGACCGGCGAGATGGGCTATCCGTCCGCGCTGACGGCGAAGACCTGGGGTTTCTACGACGTGCTGTTCAAGGGGAGGCCCTTCACGCTGCAACGGCCGTTCGGCAGCTACGTCATGGAGAACGTGCTCTTCAAGATCAGCTTTCCCGCGGAATTCCACGCTCAGACGGCCGTTGAGTGCGCGCTCGCGCTCCATCCCGAGGTCCAGGGCCGCATCGATCGCATCGCGAAGATCGCGATCGAAACCCAGGAACCCGGCGTGCGCATCATCGACAAGACGGGACCGCTCGCGAATCCCGCGGACCGCGACCACTGCATCCAGTACATGAGCGCCATCCCGCTGCTGTACGGGCGGCTCACCGCGGAGGATTACGAGGACGCGGTGGCGCGCGATCCGCAGGTGGATATCCTGCGCTCGCGCATGGCCGTCACCGAGAATACGTCGTTCACCAAGGACTACTACGATCCCGCCAAGCGCACCATCGGCAATGCCATCCAGGTGTTCTTCGACGATGGCACGGCGACGCGCCGCGTCGCCGTCGAGGTGCCCATCGGCCACAGACTGCGCCGTGCCGAGGGCATTCCCCTTCTCGTGGAGAAATTCACGCGCGCGGTCGCCGCCCATTTCGACGCGCGCCAAGCCGACGCGATCCAGACACGGTTCGCCGACCGCGCGCGCCTCGAGGCGACTCCCGTGAATGATCTTCTGGCGCAGCTGGTCAGGAACGCTTGACGCCCGCTCGCGCCCTGGAGCGGGAGACCTTGAGCGCGGGTGCCCGCGAGCTCACGGCGGCCCTCGGCGACCCCGAGCTCGAGGCCCTGCTTGCGCTCGTCGATGCGCTCGAGATCGCGAACGGCCAATTCAACCTGACCGCGATTCGCGACCGCGACGGCATGCTGCACAAACACCTGCTCGACAGCCTGAGTCTGCAGCCGTTTCTGCGCGGCTCGCGCATCGCCGACGTCGGCACCGGTGCGGGTTTCCCCGGATTGCCGCTCGCGATCACGAATCCCGACCGGCATTTCGCGCTCATCGAGGCGACCGGCAAGAAGGCGCGCTTCGTCGAGTCGACCGCGAGGGACTTGGGGCTCACGAACGTCGAGGTGGTGCAGGCCCGCGCGGAAGGCTACCGGCCGGCCGCCCCATTCGATACCGTGATCGCCCGGGCGCTCTCCTCGCTCGCGGATTTCGTCGCCTATGCCGGACACTTGTGCGCGCCCGACGGGCGCCTGCTCGCGATGAAGGGCAAGCGTCCCGACGAAGAGGTGAGCGCAGTGCCCAAGAGTTTTCGCGTGCTCGCCGTGCACTGCCTGCGAGTGCCGGGACTGGACGCCGAGCGCCATCTTGTGGAGATCTCTCGGGCCGCCCGTGGCACGAGCAAGTCATGAACAGGGTCATCGCCGTTGCGAACCAGAAAGGCGGAGTCGGCAAGACGACGACCGCCGTGAATCTCGCGGCGTCGCTCGCGGCGACGAAGCGCCGTGTGCTGCTCGTCGACTTGGATCCGCAGGGCAATGCCACGATGGGCTGCGGCGTGGAGAAAAGCGCACTCCCGCGCACGAGTTGCGACGTGCTGCTCGGCGACTCGACGGTCGCCGACACCGTCGTCGAACTCGCCGACGCAGGCTTCGCGCTCCTGCCCGCGAACCAGGACCTGACCGCCGCCGAAGTGCGGCTGCTGATGACGGCCGAAGGGCGCGAGTTTCGCCTGCGCGAGGCGCTACAGCCGGCGCGCGAGCAATACGACGTGATCCTCATCGACTGCCCGCCGTCCTTGAACATGCTGACCTTGAACGCATTCGTCGCGGCCGACTCGGTCATGGTGCCCATGCAGTGTGAGTATTACGCGCTCGAAGGCTTGAGCGCGCTCATGCAGACGATCGAGCAGGTTCGCGGCAGCATCAATCCGGGACTCGAACTCGAGGGGCTGCTGCGCACGATGTACGACCCGCGCAACAATCTCGCCACGGAGGTCTCGGCCCAGCTCATCGAGCACTTCGGCGACAAGGTATTTCGCACGATGATTCCGCGCAACGTGCGCCTCGCCGAGGCGCCGAGTTTCGGCAAGCCGGCGCTGTTGCACGACCGCGAGTCACGCGGTGCGCTCGCCTATCTCGCCCTCGCGGGCGAGATGATTCGCCGCGACGAGGAGCCGGCCGAGCCCGTATAATCGCGCCTCGAGATTCCTCGGGGCGATCATTCATCGGGATATCAGGATGTCCGGCAAAAAGCCGTCTTTGGGTCGTGGCCTCGCGGAACTGAGCCCTTTGATGGCGCAGCGGGCGAAAATCGCCCCCGCCGAATCCCCGATTGCGCCCGGCGAGCGCCTCGCCCGGCTCCCGCTCGACCTATTGCAGCGTGGCAAGTATCAGCCGCGCGTCGACATGCGCCCCGAATCGCTGCAGGAACTCGCCGATTCGATCAAATCCCAGGGTATCGTGCAGCCCATCCTCGTGCGACCGCTCGCGCGGAGCGTTCCGGGCGAATCGCAGCGCTACGAAATCATCGCCGGAGAGCGCCGCTGGCGCGCGGCGCAGCTCGCGGGGCTCACCGAGATTCCTGCCGTCGTGCGGGACGTGCCCGACGAGGCGGCCGTCGCGATGGCGCTCATCGAGAACATCCAACGCGAGGATTTGAACCCGCTCGAGGAAGCTCGCGCCCTCTCGCGGCTCATCGGGGAATTCGGCCTGACTCACCAAGCGGCCGCCGACGCCGTCGGCCGCTCGCGCGCTGCCGTCAGCAACCTGCTCCGACTCATCGAACTGCCCGATGAGGTGAAGGAAATGCTCGAGCAGCGGCGCATCGAAATGGGGCATGCGCGGGCCTTGCTCGGGATCGCGTCGCGCGGCCAGCAGATCGAGGTGGCCTTGCTCGTGGCGAAGCAGGGCCTTTCGGTGCGCGAAACCGAGCGCATCGTGCGCAAGGGCCAGGAGGTGCCGGGCGCCGCGGCATCGAAGGCGGCGCCTTTGCCCGATCCGGACATCCGCCGCCTGGAACTCGAGCTCGCCGACAAACTCGGCGCCAAGGTCTTGTTTCAACACGCCTCGACGGGCAAGGGCAAGCTCATCGTGAGCTACAACACCCTGGACGAGCTCGAGGGCATCCTCACGCACATCACCTAGCAGTGCGGCGTGCCTCGACTGGCAGTGCACCATGCCTCCATTCGGGGCGGCCTGCACGATCCGCGGCGCCGCCTGCGCAATCTGTAAAACCGCGATGTGTCAAAATGTCGGTGTAAAAAACTGATGCTCGATCATGGGCTTGTGAGTGGGGCGCAGGGTCACTATAATGCGCCGGCTTTTTAGCCAGCGACGGCTTGCCCATGAGGATGCGCAAATCAGGCTGCCGTGTGCCTAGTTGGCTCTGGCTCCCTTGGCAATGAAGCGCGACGCCCCGAACGGACGCCGCTTGGTGGCGCGCGTCGTCCTCTGGCAAACGGGATGCGCCGTGCTCGTTGCCGCCCTGTGCTGGGCGGCGTTCGGCGCGGCAGGCGCGCTGGCGGGCCTCGCCGGCGGGCTGATCGCAGCGATCGGCAGCGCATTGTTCGGCTGGCGCATGTTCGCGCCCGGCGTCGCCGCGGCGAGCGTTTTGCGGCGGGCCTTGTTCGCGGCCGAGGCGTTGAAGTGGTTTTGGTACGGCCTGGCGATTTGGGCGGCGCTCACGGGCTTGAAACTCATGCCGCTGCCGCTGCTGATCGGGCTCATTGCCGCTCAGTTCGGTTATTGGTTCGGCATGTTTCGGATGAAACGGGGATAGCGATCATGGCATCTTCAGAAGGCGGCTCCGGCGGAATGACGGAGTACATCACGCATCACCTGACCCACCTCACGGTGAACCAGGGTCATGGCTTCTGGGCCGTGCATCTGGACAGCGTCGTCTTCGATCTCGCGCTCACGCTGCTGTTCCTCGTCGTGTTCATCGTCACCGCGCGCCGCGCGACGAGCGGCGTGCCCGGCAAGTTCCAGGCTTTCGTCGAAATCGTGGTCGAGTTCGTCGACGGCATCGTCAAGCAAACCTTCCACGGCAGGTCCACGCTCATCGCGCCGCTCGCGATCACGATCTTCTGTCTCGTGTTCCTCATGAACTTCATGGACATGCTGCCCGTCGACGCGCTGCCCGCGCTCGGCGAGGCCTTCGGGATCGAACACCTGCGCATCGTCGCGACCGCCGACATCAACACGACGATCGGCATCGCCCTGTGCGTGTTCCTGCTGATCCAATACGTCGGCATCAAGCACAAGGGCGTCGTGCTCTTCTTCAGCGAATTCCTGACCGCGCCCTTCCATGCCCACGGACCCGTCGGCAAGATCCTCACCGCGGCGCCAAATCTGCTGCTGCGGATCATCGAAGAGTGCGTGCGGCCGCTGTCGCTGTCGCTGCGACTCTTCGGCAACATGTATGCCGGCGAACTGGTGTTCATCCTGATCGCCTGCCTGACGCTCTCGGCCTCCCTCGCGCACGTGTCCACCTATGTCTTCGGGATCGCGCAATTCATCGCCGGCTTCGCCTGGACGTTCTTCCACATCCTCGTGATCACGCTGCAAGCCTTCATCTTCATGATGTTGACCGTCGTTTACTTGAGCATTGCGGCCGAACGCCACTAGTTTTTCACACTGACCCCTAAAGACCCTCGGAGAGAAAAATGGATCATATACCCCAAGTTGCCCAGGTACTGAGCATGACCGTCATTGCGGCGGGCCTGCTGATCGGCTTAGGTGCCCTAGGCACCGCGATCGGCTTTGCGCTGCTCGGCGGCAAGTTCTTGGAGAGCTCGGCGCGGCAACCGGAACTCGCGAACCAGCTGCAGACCCGCATGTTCATCGTCGCGGGCCTGCTCGACGCCGTGCCGATCATCGGCGTCGCGATCGCCTTGCTGCTGCTGTTCGCGAATCCCCTGCTGCGCTACGTCCAGTAATACCGGTGCACTTGCGCGGAGCTAACACGCCATGGATCTAACGGTAACCATCATCATCCAGGGCCTGGCGTTCTTCGCCGTGGCGCTTTTGGTCATGCGCTTCGGTTGGCCTTTCATCATCGGCGCGATCGAAACGCGTCAGAAGAAGATCGCCGACGGCCTCGCGGCCGCGAACAAGGGCCAGAAGGACCTCGACGAGGCCAGGATCAAGGCGCAGGAGATCATCCGCGAGGCGCGCGACAAGGCGAGCCAGATCGTCGATCAGGCGTCGAAGCGCGCCAACGAGATCGTCGAGGAGGCGAAGGGCGCGGCGATCAGCGAGGGCAAGCGGCGCATCGACCAGGCGCAGGAGGAGATCGCCCTCGAGGTGACGCGCGCCCGCGAGGGTCTGCGCAAGCAGGTCGCCTCGCTCGCGGTTCAGGGCGCGTCCCATCTGCTCGAACGCGAGATCGACCCGAAGACGCACGCGGAACTGCTCGACAAGCTCGACCTGGAGATCGCGGGTGGCTGAGGCTGCAACCATCGCAAGACCCTACGCCAGGGCGGTGTTCGAGTTCGCGCGCGACGCGGGAGCGCTCGGCGCCTGGTCGAAATCCCTGAGCGTCGCGGCCGGGCTCGTCGCCGACCCGCGTGTCGCCGAACTGATCTCGAATCCCAAGATCGCCGAGGACCGGATCGTCGAATTCTTCGACGCGCTCGATGCGACCGGCGTGACGGGCACGCACTGGTGCAACTTCATCCGCCTGGTTCTCGAGAACAAGCGGACGGAGGTGCTGCCCGAAATCGCGGCGCGCTTCGAGGAGCTGCGCGCGGCGTACGAGAGCGAGCTCGATGTGCTCGTGACGTCGGCCGTGCCGATGAGCGAGTCGCAGCTGGCGAAGCTCGCAGCCTCGCTCAAGGCGCGGCTCAAGAGCGCCGTGCGCATCACGACCGCCATCGATCCGGGCCTGCTCGGCGGGGCGGTGATCCGGGCCGGCGATCTCGTGATCGACGGCTCGATCAAGGGACGATTGGAAAGAATGACCTCCGCGCTCGAGGCATGAGCTGCGCGCACGCGCGTCCGGAAGGAAGGCATTTCAAGGCCCAATGAACTTGGCCGATTGAATCAGGCGATAGAACTCTAGAAGGCGAATCATGTCGATCAAAGCTTCGGAAATCAGCGATCTGCTCAAGGCGCGCATCGATCAATTCAAGTCCTCCACAGAGGCCAGCAACGTCGGCACCGTCGTCAGCGTGACCGACGGCATCGTGCGCATCCACGGGCTCGGCGACGCCCGCTACGGTGAAATGCTCGACTTCGGCGGCGACACCTTCGGCCTCGCGCTGAACCTCGAGCAGGACTCGGTTGGTGCCGTGATTCTGGGCGACTACAAAGGCATCGGCGAGGGCGATACCGTCAAGACGACGGGCCGCATCCTCGAAGTGCCCGTGGGTCCGGAACTGCTGGGCCGAGTCGTCGACGCGCTCGGCACGCCGATCGACGGAAAGGGTCCCGTGAGCGCGACGCGCAAGGCGCCGCTCGAGCGCGTCGCACCGGGCGTGATCTTCCGCAAGAGCGTCTCGCAGCCCGTGCAGACCGGCATCAAGGCCATCGATTCGATGATCCCCGTGGGCCGCGGTCAGCGCGAACTCATCATCGGCGACCGTCAGACCGGCAAGACCGCCGTCGCGATCGACGCGATCATCAATCAGAAGACCACGGGCGTGAAGTGCATCTACGTCGCGATCGGCCAGAAGCAGAGCTCGATCGCGAATGTCGTGCGCAAGCTCGAGGAACACGGCGCGCTCGATCACACCATCATCGTCGCGGCCTCGGCCTCGACCCCGGCGGCGATGCAATACCTTGCGCCTTACGCGGGCTGCGCGATGGGCGAGTATTTCATGGACAACGGCGAGGACGCGCTGATCGTCTACGACGACTTGTCGAAACAGGCGGTCGCCTACCGGCAGATCTCGCTGCTGCTGCGCCGGCCGCCGGGCCGCGAAGCCTACCCGGGCGACGTGTTCTATCTGCACTCGCGCCTGCTCGAGCGCTCCGCGCGCGTCAACGAAGAGTACGTCGAGAAGGCGACCGGAGGCCGCGTCAAGGGCAGGACCGGTTCGCTCACCGGTCTGCCGATCATCGAGACCCAGGCCGGCGACGTCACGGCGTTCGTGCCGACCAACGTGATCTCGATCACCGACGGGCAGATCTTCCTGGAGTCCGACCTCTTCAACTCGGGCATCCGTCCCGCCATCAACGCGGGTATCTCGGTCTCGCGCGTCGGCGGCGCCGCCCAGACCAACATCATCAAGAAGCTGGGCGGCGGCATCCGCCTGTCGCTCGCGCAATACCGCGAACTCGCGGCGTTCTCGCAGTTCGCGTCCGACCTCGACGAGGCGACGCGCAAGCAGCTCGAGCGCGGCCAGCGCGTCACCGAGCTCATGAAGCAGAAGCAATACGCGCCGATGTCGGTCGCGGAGATGGCGCTGTCCCTGTACGCGGCGAACGGCGGCTTCTTCGACAAGGTCGACCGCAGGAAGGTGGTCGACACCGAGGCGGCGTTGCAGTCCTTCGCGCGCACGAACTACGGCCCGCTCCTGAAGACCATCAACGACAAGCCGGACCTCTCCAAGGACGTCGAGGCCAGCCTCAAGAAGCTCTGCGAAGAATTCTTCGCGACGGTCTGATCCATGGCAGGCTCAAAGGAAATCCGCAGCAAGATCGCGAGTATCAAGAATACTCAGAAGATCACCAAGGCCATGCAAATGGTCGCGGCAGCCAAGATGCGCAAGGCCCAGGACCGAATGCGCTCGGCGCGACCCTATGCCGAGAAGATCCGCAAGGTCATCGGCCATTTGCGCCGGACCAATCCGGATTACAAGCATCCGTATCTCGTCGACCGCCCCGTCAAGACCCTGGGCCTCATCGTCATCACGACGGACCGCGGGCTGTGCGGGTCGCTCAACGTCAACGTGCTGAAGGCGGCGCTCGCCGCGATCCGCGCGGCCGAAGCCAAGGGCCAGAAGGTGCGGGTCTGCGCGATCGGTACCAAGGGGCTGCAGTTCCTGCGGCGCATCGGCGCCGAGATCACGGCCTCCGCGATCCAGCTCGGCGACAAGCCGCAGATCGCGGCGCTGATCGGTGCGATCAAGGTCATGCTCGACGAGTATAACGAGGGCAAGATCGACCGCCTGCTGCTGCTCAACGCCGTGTTCGTCAACAGCATGGCGCAGCGCGCGACGCTCACCCAGCTGCTGCCCGTCGAGGACGTCGGCCAGGGCGATCTGCAGTCTCTCTGGGACTATATCTACGAGCCGAGCGCCGCGGAGATCCTCGACGGATTCCTGATGCGCTACGTCGAGTCGCAGGTCTACCAGGGCGCCGTCGAGAACGTCGCCTGCGAGATGGCCGCGCGCATGGTCGCGATGAAGAACGCCACCGACAACGCGGGTAAGTTCATCGGCGAACTCCAACTCATTTACAACAAGGCCCGCCAGGCCGCGATCACGACCGAATTGTCGGAGATCGTCGGCGGGGCCGCAGCAGTTTAGAGGGTGCAAGCAATGTCCAGCGGAAAAATCGTGCAGATTATCGGGGCGGTCGTCGATGTGGAGTTCCCACACGATCAGATCCCGGCCATCTACCATGCCCTCAAGCTCGACGACGTCGATCTCACGCTGGAAGTGCAGCAGCAGTTGGGCGACGGCGTCGTGCGCACCATCGCGATGGGCGCCTCGGAGGGTCTGCGCCGGGGATTGAGCGTCCGCAACACCGGCAAGCCGATCTCCGTGCCCGTGGGCGCGGGCGTGCTCGGCCGCATCATGGACGTGCTCGGCAATCCGCAGGATGAAGCCGGCCCCGTCGAGGCCACGGAATATTGGCCGATCCACCGGCCGGCTCCGGCCTATGACGAGCAAACCGGCGGCCAGGAAATCCTGGTCACCGGCATCAAGGTCATCGATCTGCTGATCCCGTTCGCGAAGGGCGGCAAGGTCGGACTGTTCGGCGGCGCCGGCGTCGGCAAGACCGTCAACATGCTCGAACTCATCAACAACATCGCCAAGCAGCACTCCGGCCTTTCCGTGTTCGCGGGCGTCGGCGAACGCACCCGCGAGGGCAACGACTTCTATCACGAGATGAAGGACTCCGGCGTGCTCGACAAGGTCGCGATGGTATACGGCCAGATGAACGAGCCGCCCGGCAACCGTCTGCGGGTCGCGCTGACCGGCCTGACGATGGCCGAGTTTTTCCGCGACGAGAAGCAGGCGAACGGCAAGGGCCGCGACGTGCTCATGTTCATCGACAACATCTACCGTTACACGCTCGCCGGCACCGAGGTCTCGGCGCTCTTGGGCCGCATGCCTTCCGCGGTCGGCTACCAGCCGACGCTCGCCGAGGAGATGGGCGTGCTGCAGGAACGCATCACCTCGACGAAGACCGGTTCGATCACTTCGGTGCAGGCCGTCTACGTGCCCGCGGACGACTTGACCGATCCCTCGCCCGCGACGACCTTCGCCCACTTGGACGCGACCGTCGTGCTGTCGCGCCAGATCGCGGCCCTGGGCATCTACCCGGCCGTCGATCCGCTCGATTCCACGAGCCGCCAGCTCGACCCGCTGGTCGTCGGCGACGACCACTACAATACGGCGCGCGGCGTGCAGGCGATCCTGCAGCGCTACAAGGAGCTGCAGGACATCATCGCGATCCTGGGGATGGACGAGTTGTCCGAAGAGGACAAGCTCTCCGTCTACCGCGCGCGTAAGATTCAGCGCTTCCTGTCGCAGCCGTTCAACGTCGCGAAGGTGTTCACGGGCCAGGATGGGAAGATCGTGCCGCTCAAGGACACGATCCGCGGCTTCAAGGCGATCATCGCCGGCGAGTACGACCACCTGCCCGAGCAGGCGTTCTACATGGTCGGCAGCATCGAAGAAGCCGTCGAAAAAGCCAAGACCCTGCAATAAGCGACGCGCACCGAGACCCAGAAGACATGGCCAACACCATCCACGTCGATATCGTCAGCGCCGAAGGCCAGCTCTTTGCCGGAGACGTCAACATGGTGTTCGCGCCGGCGAGCGAGGGCGAGATCGGGATCGCCCCGCGCCACGCCCCGCTCCTGACCACGCTCAAGGCGGGCGAAGTGCGCGTGCAGATCGGCGGCGAGGAGTATGCGTTCTACGTCGGCGGCGGGGCGCTCGAGATCCAGCCCAACAACGTGACGATCCTCGCCGATACCGCGGCGCGCGCCGCGGATCTCGACGAGGCCGCCGCGCAAGAGGCGAAGCGTCGGGCGGAGGCCGCGATGGCCGATCGCCCGTCCGAAGAGAAGCGCGCCGAGGCGATTGCGGAACTCGCGCGCGCCGTGGCCCAGCTTCGGGTCATCGACCGACTGCGTAAAACCAGATAGGACCGGGCCGAAGGCACCTGGCCCCGAGGAGCCGACATGCCACGAGCCGACTTGCGACTGTCCGTCGTCATTCTGGCCGCCGGCCGCGGCACTCGGATGCATTCCGATTTGCCCAAGGTGCTGCAGCCCCTCGCGGGCAGGCCCCTGCTGCGTCACGTGCTCGACGCGGCGCTCACGTTGGCACCGGATGCCGTGTACGTCGTCTTCGGTCATGGCGGCGAGCAGGTGCGCGAGACCTTCGCCGCCGAGACGATCACCTGGACCTTGCAAGCCGAGCAGCTCGGCACCGGGCACGCCGTGATGCAGGCGATGCCGCAGATCCCGGACGATCACCTGGCGCTCATCCTCTATGGCGACGTGCCGTTCGTGAGTCCCGCGACTCTCGCGAGCCTCCTCGCCGCGGCGGGCCCTCTGGCGATGTCGCTGCTGACCGCGGAAACCGACGCACCCGCCGGCTACGGGCGCATCCTCCGCAGCCCCTCGGGTGCGGTCATCGCGATCGTCGAGGAGAAGGACGCCACCCCCGCCGAACTCGCGATCCGCGAGGTCAATGCCGGGCTCATGGCGATCCCCGCGCGGCGGCTGCGCCGCTGGCTCGCCGAACTCGGCAGCGACAACGTCCAAGGCGAGTTCTATCTGACCGATGTCGTCGCCGCGGCCGTGCGCGATCGGTGCTCCGTCGCCGCCGTCTCCGCGCCCGCGGAGGAGATCGTCGGCATCAACGACAAACGTGAGCTTGCGCTGGCCGAGGCGCAGCACCGCCGCGCCCGCGCCCGGGACCTCATGCTCGCGGGCGTGACGCTCGCCGATCCCGCGCGCCTCGACGTGCGCGGTACGCTGTCCGTGGGCCGCGACGTCACGATCGACGTCAACTGCGTATTCGAAGGCACGGTACGGCTGGGCGACGGCGTCAAGATCGGACCGAACTGCGTGATCCGCGATTCGAGCGTCGGCGCCGGCACCGAGATTCACGCGATGTCGCTGCTCGATCGAGCCCGCGTCGGCGAGCGCTGCGTCGTCGGCCCCTTCGCGCGCCTGCGGCCCGATAGCGCGCTCGGCGACGAGGCCCACGTCGGCAATTTCGTCGAGCTCAAGAACACGCGCTTGGGATCGGGCAGCAAGGCCAATCATCTCAGCTATCTCGGCGACGCAGACTTGGGCGCGGGAGTCAACGTCGGCGCCGGCAGCGTCACCTGCAATTTTGACGGCGCCAACAAATGGCCGACCGTGATCGGCGACGGCGCGTTCATCGGCTCGGGCAGCATGCTGGTCGCGCCCCTCGAAATCGGAGCGCACGCCACGATCGGCGCGGGCTCGACGATCGCGGCCGACGCACCCGCCGGCAAACTCACGCTCGCGCGCGCGTCGCAGACGACGATCGAGACGTGGGCGCGACCCGCGAAGCTCGACGCGGATGCCAGGGCGGCAAAGCTCGCCGCGGCAAAGCGCGCGCGCGCGGGGAAAAATCCGCCGCGCTGACGGGTGGTTATTGATCCGTCGCGCCACGGCCGCGCGTCGGGCTGCGCCGAATTCTTGGTATTTGACAGTGTTTTACAGTCCCCCACGGTGCGACGGGAGACACTCTCGTCCGCGGGCTGTGGTAGGCTCCGCCGTTCAATAATCGAATCAATTCAGGAGCGAGGGATCATGAGCATCGGCAGCGAGTTCAAGGAATTTGCGATGAAGGGAAACGTCGTCGACCTCGCGGTCGGCGTCATCGTCGGCGCCGCGTTCGGCAAAATCGTTTCATCGCTCGTCGGAGACGTGATCACCCCGATCCTCGGCAAGGCGATCGGCGGCGTGAACTTCACCGACCTCGCGGTGAGCCTGGGGTTGGACCCGAAGGGCGCGCCGGTGCTCGTGAAGTACGGCGTATTCCTTCAGTCGATCTTCGACTTCATGATCATCGCCTTCGTGCTGTTCCTCGCGCTCCGCGGCATCAACAAGCTCAAGAAGCCGGCGCCCCCGGCCGCCGATGCGCCGCCGCCGCCGCCCACACGCCAGGAAGTGCTGCTCGAAGAGATCCGTAACGCGCTGGTCAAGCGCTGAACCGAAGTCTCGGCGTGTGACCCCGCCGTGAGCGTCGAGAGACCGGTAGCGCCGGAAGGCGCTCGAATCGCGGTCCTCGACGACGAGGCGGAGCATGCCGACCGCGTCCGCGCGCTCCTGCAGGCGGCGGGCCACCACGTACAGGTGTTCAGCCGCGGGCGTTCGCTGCTCGAGCGCCTGCGCACCGACACCTTCGATGTGATCGTGCTCGATTGGGAGGTCCCCGACCTGTCGGGCTTCGACGTGCTGCGCGCGATCCGCACGCAGCTCGACATGCGCACGCCGATCCTGTTCCTCACGCACCGGGACGCGGAGTCCGACGTGGTGCGGGCGCTCGAGGCCGGAGCCGACGACTTTCTGATCAAACCGCCGCGCGAGCGCGAACTGCTCGCGCGCGTAGAGGCAAGCCTGCGGCGCTCGCGCGACCCCACGGCGACGGCGATGCGGCTCGACCGCGCGCCGTTCTCGATCGATTTGGAACGCCGCGAAATCCTGCGCGACGGCGCACCGCTCGAGCTCACACGGCGCGAATTCGAAGTTGCCGTGCTGCTGTTTCGCAACGTCGGACGGGTGCTGTCGCGCGGCTTCATTCTGGACGCGGTCTGGGGTCGCGGCGACGTCACGAGCACCCGCACCGTCGACATGCACGTGAGTCGCGTACGGCGTGTCTTGGGGCTGTCGACCGACATCGGCCTGCGCCTGACCGCCGTCTACGGCTACGGTTACCGGCTCGAAGCGAGCCGCTCGAACCCCTCTTGAAGCCGGCTGCATCTCTCTGCGGCGCCGGGCGGCACGACCGCAGATTCGGTTCGTGCTGCCGCCGTGGGTTCGCCGGCGCGTTCACCCTCGCGTTCGCCATCGGCATGCCGGACACGCGCGCCGCGACCTCCGCAGGCGACGCCGCCGCGTCCGCCGCGCTCGCCTACGCCGCCGTGCCGCGCGATACCCTCATCGGCATCGGTCGCCGTCTGCTGCTCGAGCCCAAGCGCTGGCCGGACGTCCAGAGGCTCAACCACATTGCCAACCCGCGCCGCATCCCGCGCGGCTCGATCCTGCGCTTGCCCTACGCGTGGCTGCGCATGAGCGACGATGCGGCCACGGTCGCGAACGCCTCGGGAAAGGTGCGCTACGCGAACGCGCCGCTGACGGTGGGTCAGCGCCTCGCGCCCGGCGCCGTCATCGAAACCGGCGAGGACGGGTCCGCGACGCTCGATCTCGCGGACGGCTCGGTCGTGACTCTGCAAAGCTCGAGCTCGCTCGTCCTCGAACGCATGGCGCATGTCCAAGGCCTCGCGTCCGCCTACGATATCCGCCTGAGGCTGCACACGGGACGTCTCGAATCGGCCGTCAAACCTCACCGCGACGTGGGCCGCTTCGAGATCGCCACGCCCATCGCCGTGTCGGCCGTGCGCGGCACGCATTTTCGCAACGGTTTCGCCGCGCAGGAGGCGTCGGCGACGACGGAGACGCTCGACGGCAGCGTGGACGTCGCATCCGAGGCCGCAAGTCCCGGCGGCGGCGCGGCCGCCGCGGAGCCGCCGCGCGGTGAGACGGTCCCCGTCGGCGCCGGCTATGGCACGCGCGTCCTCCCGGGCAGCGCGCCGCTGGCGCCTGTGCCCTTGTTGCCGCCGCCCGATCTCGCCGGCGCGCCCGCGAGCAACGCGACGCCATCCTTGCGCCTGGCGTGGACCAGGATTGCCGGCGCAAACGCCTATCGCGTGCAGCTCGCGAGCGACGCCGAATTTCACGCAATCTATGCCGATGCGACGACCACGGAGCCGACGGTGGTCTTTGCGGAGCTGCCGGATGCACCCTATTGGCTGCGCGCGCGCGGCATCGACCCCGCCGGCATCGAGGGACGCGATGCCGTGCGCACGATCATCCAGCATCGGCTCCCGCCGGTGCCGACCGCGCTCGTCACGGAGCGCCGCCCGGCCGGCCCCGGCGCAGGCGTATCGCTCTCCTGGGCCAACGCCGGCGCGGGCTTGCAATACCACTTGCAGATCGCTGCCGACGCGGGTTTCACGCAGGGCCTGCTCGAGCAAAGCCCGCTGAACGACGCGTACGCCGCCGTGTCCGGGCTCGAGCCCGGCGCCTACGTCTGGCGCGTCGCCGCGGTCAACGCGGCCGGCGAGGCGGGCGAGTTCAGCGGCGCGCAATCCTTCGTGATCCCGCCCCCGCCGCCCGTCGTCGCGATCGAGGTCGATCCGCATCGGTCGATCCACCTCGAATGGACGGCGCAAACCGGCCGGTCGTATCGTCTGCAGATCGCGCGCTCCAGGGAATTCCGCCACATCGTCATCGATCGCGGTACGGCGTCGGCGGAGCTCACCATCCCGCCTTTGTTTCCGGGCGAGTATTTCGTCCGGGCGCAAACCGTCGGCGCAGACGGCGTCGCCGGCGACTTCGGTCCCGCCCGCCGCTTCGAAGCCCCGCCGCCGATCTGGTTCAAAGTCGTGGTAGCGCTCGGCGCGATCGCCGCCCTGCTGCGATGACCGAGTTCTGGCGCCGCCCGATCGCCCGGCACTGGGCTGCGTTGCTCGCGGCCTTGCTCGCGGTGACCTTCGCCTCGAGTGTGTCCGGCTTATGGTGGCGCACGGATTTGTCGCTCTACGATGCGGCCTTGCCGGGCGGCCCGGCGCCGGACGACATCGTGATCGTCGCGGTCGACGATGCCAGCATTGCTGCACTCGGCCGTTGGCCGTGGCGCCGCGACGTGCATGCAGCACTCCTCGACCGTCTGCGCGCGTCGGGTGCGAAAGCCGTTGCGCTCGATTTCCTGTTCACCGAGCCGGACGCCGATTCGCCGGCGTCCGATGCCGCGCTCGCTGCGGCAATGACGCGCGGACCGCCGACGGTGCTCCCGATGCTCGTCGTGATGCCGGCCGCCGTCGCGGACGCCGGCACGGAAGCCGGCGCCGACGGCGGCGTGCGCGAGGTCTTGCCGATACCCGCGCTCGCCGCGGCTGCCGCGCGCGTCGGCCATGCGAATCTGGAACTCGACCGGGATGGCATGGTACGCAGCGTGTACCTGCGCGAGGGTCGTGCGGATCCGCATTGGCTGCAGATTGCCGCGGCGCTGCTCGATGTCGCACCCGGCGCCACGCCGCTGCGCTTGCGAGGCGAACGCCATCCGGATCTTGCGCATGCTGCGCCCGTGTGGGTGCGCGACTACCACTGGCTCATTCCATTTCGCGGACCACCGAACACATTTCGGCAGCTCTCCTATGTCGACGTGCTCGCCGGGCGCACCCCGGCCGATGCGCTGCGCGACAAGTTCGTGCTGGTGGGCGCGACCGCGCAAGGCATCGGCGATGCCTATTCCATGCCGCGTTCCGGTGCCGGTATCGCGATGTCGGGTGTCGAAATCAATGCCAACATCCTCGCGGCGCTGCGCACGCACACGGAGATCCGCGCGCTATCACGCTGGCCTGCCGCCCTGATCGCGCTGGGGCCCGTCGCCATCGCGGGCTTCGGACTGCTGCTCCTGCCGCCACGGCGCTCGCTGTTGCTCGTGGCCGCGCTCTGGCTGATCACGGCCGGCGGCGCGATCGCCGGCCTGCGCCTGCTCGGCTGGTGGTGGACCCCGACGGCGACGCTCGCCACGCTGCTCGTGATGTATCCACTGTGGAGCTGGCGGCGCCTCGAGGCGGCGCAGCGCTTTCTCGACGAGGAACTCGCGCGGCTCGCGGCCGAGCGCTTTCCGCTCTTGACCGGACTGCCCGCCGCGGCGGTGAGCCACCGCCCGCTCGACTTCGTCGAGCAGCGCATCGAACTGCTGCGCCAGGCGAGTACGCGGCTGCGCAACGTCCGTCGGCTGTTTGCCGACACGATCAACGGTCTTCCCGATGCGACGCTCCTCGCCGATGCCGCGGGCCGTATCGTGCTCGCGAATCCCGCCGCCGCGGCGCTGTTCGGTTACGCCGACTGCCGCACGCTCGAGGAGACGCCGGTGGACGCGCATCTGTATCAACGCGCACCGCGCGATGAGCTGCGGTTCGCTGCACTCGCCGAGCGCGCACCCTGTGCCGTGGAGGCGGAACTCGACGGCGCGGGCCGAACCGTGTTGATCCGCGCCGCGCCGTTCTCCGACAACGACCAAATCCGCGCCGGCACGATCATAGCGCTTGCCGACATCACCGCGCTGCGCGCCGCGCAGCGCGAGCGCGACGATGTGCTGCGCTTCCTGTCGCACGATATGAAGAGCCCGGCCTCCTCGCTGCTGGGTCTCGCCCAGCTGCAGCGAGATCCAGACCGCGCCCTTGCGCCCGTGGACCTCTCGGCCCGCTTGGATACCCTCGCGCAGCGACTGCTCGCCCTCGTCGACGGTTTCGTGAGCCTGGCGCGCGCGGAGTCGAGCGATCGGCGCGCCTTCGAGGATTTCGACCTGCGCGATGCGATCCAAGACGCCTATGACGAGGTGTGGGCGACGGCACAGGCGCGCGGCATGAGAGTCGCGACGCACGTGCCCGACGAACCCGTGATGGTGAACGGGGATCGCGGCCTCCTCGGCCGCGCGATCGTGAACCTGCTCGGTAACGCACTGAAGTTCTCGGACGCGGGAGGTCAGGTCGACCTGCGCTGTGAGCAACGCAACACCGAGGCGGCGGTACACGTGGTCGACCGCGGACCGGGCATCGCGCCGGAACGGGAAGGGTCGCTCTTCCGAAGATTTTCGCGGGGATTGCATCGCGGCGACGCGGATCCCGGCGGAGCGGGCTTGGGGCTCGCCTTCGTGCGCGTCGTCATGGAAAAGCATGCCGGGCGCGCGATCGGCGTGAGCGGACCTGAGCCAGGCGCCATCTTCTCCTTGTACCTGCCGGCCGTGTCGGCGTAGGACCACGGGTCCCGTCCAAATCGCCGATGGCGCGCACGCGCGCCGTGGTGTAGCGTCCTTCCCATGCCGACTCTCGCGCCCTTGCACAGTGCCGCCCCGAACCGCAGCGTCGACACGTGGCTCATGGAATATGGAGCGAGTCACCGCAATCGCGTCAACAAGCGCATTCACTGGGTCTGCGTGCCGATCATTGCCTGGTGCGTGATAGCCCTGCTGTGGGCGATTCCGCCGCCGCGAGTGACTCCCACGACCGCGGATTTATTGGTTCATTCGCGGCAGGAATATTTCAATTGGGCCGTCGTCGTCGTCGCCGCCGCGATCGCCTATTACGTCGTTTTGTCGGTGCGCCTCGCCGTGGGCGCGGGGCTATTCTTCGGCGCCGCACTCGTTTCGATCGCGGCCTTGGCGCGCTCCGGCGTCGGGCCCCTGTGGCTGATCGCCGTGATCTTGTTCGTGCTCGCCTGGATCGGCCAGTTCATCGGTCACCAGATCGAGGGCGCGCGGCCGTCGTTCTTCAAGGACCTCCAATTCCTGCTGATTGGACCTTTGTGGCTGGTCGCCGACCTGTATCGGCGCATCGGCATCCGCTATTGAGTCCGCCGGCCCGGGGATTGCCCCGTGACGATGATGTCGACGGTTTCCTGGTTCGGATCGAATACGATGCGCGCCTTGCCCTGCTCGAGCTGCCGGATCACCAAGAGGACCTTGGCCTCGAGCGATAGCTCGTGCAGCCCATAATCCGTGCCCTCACGCAGCACGAAGGATTCGACCACGCTGCGGAGCAATTCGGGATTCAGCTCCGAGTGCGGCACCTCGACCGGGTCCATCGAGACGGGGTCTTTACCGGCCGGATCGGGGCACTCGTCGCTCACCGCGGAGTACGCGGTCCGAACAGGTGTCCGAGCTCATCCTCTTTGGTCCGCAGGTAATCGACGTTGTCCGGCGTCGAGGCGGTCACGACCGAGACACGTTCCGCGACCTCGAGGCCTGCCGCTTCGACGGCGCTCACCTTGAGAGGATTGTTGGTCATGAGCCGGAGGCGCAAGACCCCGAGGTCGCGCAGGATCGCGACCGCCGCGTCGTAGTTGCGCGCATCGACGGGCAGGCCGAGTTCGCGATTCGCATCCACGGTGTCGCGGCCTTGGTCCTGCAGCGAATAGGCGCGGAGCTTGTTGATGAGGCCGATGCCGCGGCCCTCGTGGCCCCGCAGGTAAACGACGACGCCGGAACCGTTCGCGACGATGCTCTCGAGGGCGAGTTCGAGCTGGGCCTGGCAGTCGCAGCGCAAGGAGCCGAACACCTCGCCGGTCAGGCACTCGGAGTGAATCCGCACGAGCACGGGTGCCGGCAGCGGCAGTTGGCCATAGACCAGCGCGACCTGCTCGAGGCCGCCGGCGCCGGCTCGATAGCCATAGATATCGAATTGACCGTAACGGGTCGGGAGCCGGCTGACCACAATCCGCTTCATGTCGCTATCTCGTTTCACTCGCCAGGCCCGACCAAAAAACCTCATCGCCGGGCATGGGACTCCCCCAGCAGCGCCGGAATCGAGGCCGCGATTGTAGCCAGGTTTGACCGCCTCAGCCGAAAAGCTGGATTGCTGCAGCGCCGCAATGAATCCCGAACGCATGGTAGACCACGGCCAAGTTACATCGTTGCATCCATAGCAAGAAGCTTGCATCGATCGAGGCCTGCGATCCCCATGAATGCGCGGGGACGCCGGGTGAAGCTTTCCGCGACTTCCTGCGCGGAACTTGCGTACTATCGGACTTGCGTCAACTCTTGCTGCGAGGAGCCGACCAATCGACATACGACCAGGGACGGCCGCTGATTCAACGGTGATGGGGAGGGGTGCCGCGCGCGCTAGGCGCCCACTCGCCGCGCGCCCGATGGCGGTCCAATATGCCTCTGGCCTCGGAGTGACGGCTGCGTGCACCGCCGTCGCCTATCCGCTCTATCCGCGCTTTGATTCCGTGAACCTCGTGATGATCTACCTGCTCGGCGCGACGGCGAGCGGGCTGCAACTCGGCCGTGCGCCGGCCGCGATGAACGCGCTCGCGAGCGTACTGGCGTTCGATTTTTTCTTCCTCCCGCCGACGTTCAGTTTCGCGGTCGCCAACTCCCAGTATCTGTTCACGCTGGTCGTCATGCTGACCGTTGCGCTGGTGATCTCGAATCTCATGATCAGCATCCGCCGGCATCAGGAACTCGCCGATGCGCGCGAACACCGCACGGCCATCCTTTATGCGATGAGTCGCGAGCTTGCGACCGCGGCCACCATCGAGGACGTCGCGGCGGTCGCCGTGCGCCATATCTCGGCGATATTCGACGCCGACACGATCGTGCTGCGCGGCGACGCCGCGGACGGGCTCGCGCCGGCCGTGGCGACGCGCGACCGCTTCGATCCCGAGGTCGCCAAGCGCGTCGCGACGCAGGGCGAACCGGCGGACGGTGAGACGCTCTATCTGCCGCTGCGGGGCAGCCGCCACGTCATCGGTGTGATCGTCTTGCGGCCGCAGCCGGAGCCGCGCACGCTGCCGGCGGATGCTTTGCGCCTCCTCGAGACCTTCGCCGCGCAACTCGCACTCTCGATGGAACGTGTGCAGCTCACCGACGCCGCCGAAGAGGCGCGCGTGTTCGCCGAGCGTGCGACGCTGCGCAATACGCTCCTCACGTCGATCTCGCACGATCTGCGTACGCCGCTCGCGGCGATCGCCGGCGCGGGCAGCTTGATCGCCCAGCCTACCTATGCTCTTACTGAAGACCGCCGCAACACCTTGGGATCCCTGATCGAGCGCAAGGCGCGCGACATGACCCAGTTGCTCTCGAACGTGCTCGATCTCATGCGCATGGAGTTCAAGGCGGGACCGCTGCGGGCGGACTGGCACGCGGTCGAGGATCTGGTCGCCGTGGCCGTCCGGGCGACCGACGTGCGGCTCGTGCCGCGCCGGCTGGTCCTCGATATCCCGGCCGACCTGCCGCCGGTATGGGTCGACGCCACGCTGGTCGTGCAGATTCTCGGCAATCTTCTGGAGAATGCCGCCAAGTACACGCCGACCGGCGCGACCGTGACCATCTCCGCCGACCTGCATGCGGACATGCTCAGCTTGATCGTGGCCGACGACGGCCCGGGCTTTCCCGAGGGCGATCCGGAACGGCTGTTCGAGAGGTTTCAGCGTGGGCGCGCAGAGAACGACGCGGCCGGATCCGGTCTTGGACTCGCCATCTGCCGTGCCGCCGCGCGCCTGCACGGGGGTGATGTGCGCGCTTCGCACAACGCCGGCGGCGGCGCGCGCTTCAGTGTGAGCCTGCCGCACAAGAATCCGCTCGCCACGCCCTTGGCGCTCGCAACATGACGCGCGCCATGCACGTGGTTCTGATCGTCGAGGACGACGCAGCGATCCGGGAAGTCGTGCGCTTTCTCGCCGAAGCGAACGGCTTTCGGGTCGTCGCGGCCGCGACTTGTGATCTTGCGCTGCGCGAAGCCGAATCGCATCGGCCGGACGTGGCGATCGTCGACTTGGGGCTGCCGGACCGCGACGGCCTGCATTTCATCCAAAAAGTCCGAACCTGGTCCCAGCTGCCGATCATCGTGCTCTCGGGACGCACGCTCGAGGCCGAGCGGCTCGCCGCTTTCGAGGCCGGCGCCGACGACTACGTGACCAAGCCGTTCAGTGCGCCGGAACTGCTTGCGCGCATGCGTGCACTGTTCCGGCGCAGCTTGCCCCGGCAAACGCCGGAGGCCGTGCTCGATTTTGGCGCCGTATCCATCGATTTCGGCCGCCGCGTCGCGCGCCGCAGCGGCGGCGGTGAAATCCGCCTGACGCCGCTCGAGCACCGCATTCTCGAGACTTTGGCCCGCCATCCGGACCGCGTCGTGACGCATGCCGCGCTGCTCAAAGAAGTCTGGGGCCCGCATCAGTCCGACATGCGCTCGCTGCGGGTCTACGTGCAGAGCCTGCGCCGCAAACTCGAACTCGATCCCGCGCGCCCGAAGCACATCATGACCGAGATCGGCGTCGGCTACCGGCTCATCCTCGATTAGCCGACGCGCGGATTGACGAAAGCGCCGAATACCAAAGCGCGGTCACCTGCCGCTCCGCAATGCAGTGCGCCCGAGTTTCGAACTCCCCGGCGCCGAACTTTCCGTTTTGTCAAAGTTTTTGCACGCTGCGCGCAAAGCCTCGC
>Ga0302157_10000911_pt1 | contig 37383 bp, 41 predicted proteins | sample I_Bog_N3_3_FD_193502 | JGI IMG/M metagenome (GOLD analysis project Ga0302157, IMG submission 193502) | Peat permafrost microbial communities from Stordalen Mire near Abisko, Sweden - I_Bog_N3_3 | ecosystem: Environmental > Terrestrial > Soil > Wetlands > Peat | place: Sweden: Abisko, Stordalen...
GGCCTGAGGGGCGGCAGATCGCCGGGCTTCGGCTTTTTCGGCGTCTTGGGCTTTGGTTTCGGCGCGGAATCGTCGGGCGCGTCGGCAGCCTCGGGAAGCGAGCCGCCGACATCGCCGCCCGGAGTGGCGCGAATCTGCAGGTCGGGCAACGTCGCGTCCTGGCCACGGCCGGCGCCGCCCCCCAGCGCGAAGAGCGCCAGGGCGAGGGCCGGAAGTGGCCATTGCGAGCGGCGAACCGACGACACGGACGCTCCTGACCTGCGCGGGCAAAGGGCCCGCAAGACGACCCTCTCCCGGGGTAAGGGGTTATGGTTAACATGGCCTTAATGCCATGGCGTCGCACCCGATGCGCGACGCGCGCGCCGGTGCTAAAAGCCGCGCCATGACGAAACCTGTATCTTCGGCGGTCGCATCCGCCCTACGCACCCTGACCCTGGAACGCCAGGGCCTTTCCGCTATCGAGGAGGCGCTGAGCGGCCCGCTGGCGGATGGCTTCGACGCCGCGGTCAAGACGATCCTGGCCGCCACGGGCCGCGTCATCGTCACCGGCATGGGCAAATCCGGCCACATCGCCCGCAAGATCGCGGCGACGCTCGCCTCCACGGGGCAACCCGCATCCTTCGTTCATCCGGCCGAAGCGAGCCATGGCGATCTCGGCATGGTGGAGAGCCGCGACGTCGTGCTCGCATTGTCCTGGTCCGGCGAATCGGCCGAACTGGCGGTGATCATCACCTATGCGAAGCGATTCGCCATTCCGCTGATCGCGATCACCTCGCGGGCCGAGAGCGCGCTGGGGCGCGGAGCGGACGTGGTCGTCGCGCTACCCGTCGCGGCGGAAGCCTGCGCCAACACCGGCGCCCCCACGACCTCGACGACCATGCAACTGGCGATCGGCGACGCGCTGGCGATCGCGCTGCTGGAAGCCAAGGGCTTCACCGCCCGCGATTTCGGCGTTCTGCATCCTGGCGGAAAGCTCGGCGCCAGGCTCGCCTATGTTCGCGACATCATGCACACCGGCGCGCGCGTGCCGCGAATCAAATCGGGCGCCCGCATGGCCGACGCGATCCTGGAGATGAGCGCCAAGGGCTTCGGCTGCGTCGGCGTGTTCGACAACGGCGCGTTGGTCGGCATCATCACCGACGGCGACCTGCGCCGCCACCTCAAGGCGACTCCGATCGTCGACACGCGGGTCGACGAGGTGATGACTCTGTCGCCGCGCACCGTCGCCCCGGATGCGATGGTCGCCGAGGCCCTGGAATTGATCAGCCGGAAAATCTCGGCGTTGCTGGTGGTCGAGAACGACGAAGTCGTCGGCATCGTGCACTTCCACGATCTGATGCGACTGGGAGCGGTGTAAGCCGTCTTGCGTTCCCCCTCGGCCTATGGCAGAAGCCCGCCGTCGGCAGCGTCCCACGGGGCGCTGCGAACCGGTTCGCTGCCGTAGCTCAGTGGTAGAGCACTCCCTTGGTAAGGGAGAGGTCGACAGTTCAATCCTGTCTGGCAGCACCAGTTTTCTTCGATTTTATAAGTGGACTTCTCCGGGCGTGGCGCAGAGATGGAACCAGCGAGGGAATGGCTGGCCATTGGATCAACGGCTGCTTCGGTCGCGCGAACGGCGGAGGCGCCCTACTGCGCCCGCCACGCCAACACGAACGCCCGCGCGTTAGCCCCGATCCGCTCCGCCGAATCCCCGGCCTTGTAGAGCGCCGACCCGAGCCCGAACCCCGTCGCCCCCGCCTTCACGTAATCCGCCATCGTCGTCGCCGTGACGCCGCCGACGGGGAGGATGGGGATGGCGCGCGGAATGACCGCGCGCCAGGCTTTGACCACGGCCGGCGGAATCATCTCCGCCGGAAATGCCTTCAGGCCGTCGGCGCCGGCCTTCAGCGCGGCGAAGGCCTCGGTCGGCGTCGCCACGCCGGGCAAGGCGACGAGGCCGCGCGCCTTGGCGGCGCGGATCACTTCGACGTCCATGTTCGGCGACACGATCAGATCGCCGCCGGCCTCCGCCACGGCGGCTACGTCCTCGACGCTCAGCACGGTGCCGGCGCCGATGAACACTTCGGGCGGCGCGAGGCGGCGCATCAAGGCGATGCTGACGAGCGGTTCGGGCGAGTTCAGCGGGATTTCGATCAGCCGGAAGCCCGCCCCGACCAGCGCCTCCAGCGCGGCGGCGGCGTCGCCGGGCTTGACGCCGCGTAAAATCGCCACCAGCGGCAGGCTCGTCATGGCCTCATCGAAGCGCGCGCTCATCTTCGTCCCTCATGCGTGTCGCGGAGGTCTTCATGAGCGCAAAACGGCGGCGCGGGCAAGCGCGTCGGCGCAAAGATTTCCGTGCGGAAGTTGTTACGTAAAAGGTTCGTTCACCATTCCTGAGCGAAAGTGCCGGGAGAAGAAGGGCTCGCGCGCCTTTTCCGCGCCCGGGCCGTGTGAGTGGTTTGCAAGGGTTAGTCATGCTCAAGACCATCCTGCCGTGTCTCGCCTGGCTCGCCGTGTTCGGCGTGGGCGTGGCGACGGCCAACGAATCGACCGACCCCGCCGACGTGCTGCGCGTCACCATCGATCAGGCCAAGATCGCCAAGGTCCCGGCAGGCACGGCGACGCTGGTGATCGGCAATCCGATGATCGCCGATGTCACGATGCTGAAGGGCGGCGTCGGCATGGTCGTCACCGGAAAGGGCTTCGGGCAGACGAACCTGATTGCGATCGACGCCGACGGCAATATACTCGACGAGAAACAATTGCGCGTCGAACCTGGCAATAGCGTACTGGTCGTGCAGCGCGGCGACTCGAGGGCATCCTATTCCTGCAATCCTAACTGCATGCCGACGGTGCAACTCGGCGACGACGAGAAGGTGTTCGGCGAGGCCGGCGGCCAGATCCAGGCGCACAACGGGTTCGCCGCGCCGGGTCCGCAAAAGCAGTAACTTCCGCTTACGCCGCCCGCGCGCCGCGGCGGCCGGCTGAACATGCGCCGCATCATCGTCGAGGAGCCGTTTTCGCAGGCCGCGGTCTGGAGTTCCCGGTTGGCGGTGTTCGCGCTCGCTTGCGCCGCCGTTTCCGTCGCGCTGGCGCGCTTGCTGGGCGCGGAGCCGCGCAGCGCGCTGACCGTGTTTGGCGCGGCGCTGACGCTGGCCTTTCTCTCGATATGGCTCGCCGCCGCCGCGGCGGTGGTGATCTGGCGCACGGGCATGCGCGGCGCGGGCAAGGCCGGCGCCGGGTTCGCTCTGGCTTCGCTTCTGCTCGCCTATCCCGCCTATCTGACCTTCCGCGCCGTCGCGCTGCCGCCCTTGGCCGACGTCTCCACCGATTTCGAGCAACCGCCGTCGTTCATGATCTCGACCAAGGCGCGTGAGGCGCGGGCGGGCTACGCGCCGCCGGCGTTCAACCGCGCGACGGCGGTCGATCAGCGCCAGGCCTATCCGGACGTCGTCCCGCTGTTCGTCGATCTGGAGGCGCCGCAGGCCTATCAAATGTCGTTGCGGGTCGCCAAGGACGTCGGCTGGCGGATCGTCGACGCCTCGCCGCCCAATCTGCGCGGCGACGGCGTCGCCCATATCGAAGCGCTCGACCGTTCGCCGGTGTTCGGTTTTCCCGTCGACATCGCGATCCGGGTCACGCCGCTCGCCAACCAAACGCGGATAGACATTCGCTCGACGCTCCGCGTCGGCAAGCATGATTTCGGCGCCAACGCCCGCCGCATCCGCAAATTTCTCCTCGCCGCGCAGGATTTCCAGGAGGAGAAGTGAAGGGTTGCGCGAGTCGTTGGAAGCGGGCAAGCTCGCGCGCCTGTACAACCACTCGTCCTCAGGCGCCCGAAGGGGTATCGAAGGGCGTGGCGTGCGCCGGCGCCCGGTCCTGCCCGTCGTGCAGCGGCCCGTCCTTCGAGGCCCGCGCAAGCGCGGGCGCCTCAGGACGAGGGCAGTGGTGGGATCGCGAGACATCAAGGCCAATGCACGCATGCGCACCCCCCATGCCTTCAGCAAATTCGTCCGCGTCCTCGGCCGCGGCAAGACGCTTACGCGCTCGCTGACCGAGGCCGAGGCGGAGGAGGCGATGGCTATGATTCTCGGCGGCAAGGCGTTGCCGGAACAGATCGGCGCCTTTCTGATGCTGCTGAGACTGAAAGAGGAGAGCCCGGAGGAGATCGCCGGTTTCGTCCGCGCCGCGCGCGCGCGGCTCGCGCTTCCCTCCCCGGCGCCGAGGGTCGATCTCGATTGGTCCTCCTACGCCGGCAAGAAGCGGCAATTGCCCTGGTTCCTGCTGGCCGCCTTGCGGCTGGCGAGCGCCGGCTGGCGGGTGATGATGCAGGGCGGCGAAGGCCATACCGAGGGCCGACTCTACACTTCCCAGGCCCTGCGCGCCCTCGGCTTGGCGATGGACCCGGATCTCGCCGCGGCGGCGCGGCGGCTGAGCCAGGACAATTTCGCTTACGTCACCCTCGACCGGCTGAGCCCTGAACTCGACGAAATGCTCGGCCTGAAGCCGATCCTCGGCCTGCGCTCCTGCGTAAATTCCTTCGCGCGGATGCTCAATCCGTTCAACGCGCCCGTCATGTTGCAGGGCGTGTTTCATCCCGCCTACATGCATCTGCACCGCGACGCGGGCCGCCTGCTCGGGCAGCCCTCGCTGGCGGTGTTTCGCGGCGAGGGCGGTGAGATCGAGCGCCGGCCGAGCAAGCCCTGCGAAGTGTTTTGGCTGCGTGACGGCGCCTATGGCGAAACGCGCTGGCCGGCGCGCCTCGACGATCCACGTCAGGAGCCCGACGAGGCTATGGACCTCGTGAGGTTGGCGGCCGTCTGGCGCGGCGAGATCGTCGACGCCTACGCCGACGCGGCGGTCGCCGGGACGATGGCGATCGCGCTGCGCGCGCTCGGCGCCGCCGCCGACGTCGAAAGCGCCGAGGCGATGGCCGACGAGCTCTGGCGCACGCGCGACAAGCGCAGTCTCGGCGCCGCGGCTTGAGATGGCGCGCCTCGTCATCGCCTCCGCTGGAGCGCACGACGGCGCGGGACTCGCTGCGGCCCTGCGGGAATGCGGCGCGCAGGTTTTCGCCCGCGACGCCACGCTCGAGGCGATCGCGGCCGCGGACTTCGCGCTGATCGACGGCGGCGCGCTCTATGACGATGGCGACGAGTCGGGCGCGTTTTCGGGGGCCGGTCTGGCGCGCCGGCTCTCGGCGCCGGTGCTGCTGGCGCTGCCGGCGAGCGGCGGCGCGAGGACGATCGCGGCGCTGGCGCGCGGGCTCGTCGACTTCGATCGCGGCGTCGCCATTGGCGGCCTGCTTCTCGACAATAGCTTGCCCGACGACGAGATCGGGGCGATCGAGCGCCTCGCGGGCCTGCCGGTACTGGGCCACGGGACGAATTTCGCGCTTGACCGTATCATCGAACTCGCCAATTCCGCGCCGCCGTTGGAAATGGGCGGCGAAGTCTATCTCGTCGGCGCCGGACCGGGCGCGCCCGATCTGCTGACCTTGCGCGCGGTGAACCTGATCCGCCGCGCCGATGTCGCGTTGTTCGACCGGCTCGCGCGGTCCCGCGTGATGGACCTGATCCCGGAGCGCGCGGAGCGGATTTATGTCGGCAAGCGGCCGGGCGCGCACGCGCTGGCCCAGGCGGAAATTTCCGCGCTGATGGTGCGCCTGGCGCGCGAGGGCAAGCGGGTGCTCCGGCTCAAGGGCGGCGATCCGTTCCTGTTCGGCCGCGGCGGCGAGGAAGCCGAAGCGCTGGCGACCGCCGGGGTGCGGTTCGAAGTCTGTCCGGGCGTTACCGCCGCCGTCGGCGCGGCGGCTTCGGCGCTGATTCCGCTGACCCATCGCGGCCATGCCCAGGCCTGCATTTTCGTCACCGGACAGGGACAGGACGGGCCGGTGGGCCTCGACTGGCCGGCTCTGATCCAGCCGAACCAGACGGTCGCGATTTACATGGGGTTAACCAACCTCGAGGCCCTGATGATGGAAATTTCCGCGAGAGGCGCCGATCCTGATACGCCGGCGGCGATCGTCGACAACGCCACCCGCGCCCAGCAGCGCGTGCTGGTGGCGACGATTTCCACGCTGGCGGCGGAAGTGCGCGCCGCGGCCTTGAAAGGCCCGGCGATCGTCTTCGTCGGCTCGGTCGTCACATTGCGGACGAAGTTGCTTGGCGAGGCCAAGGTGGTCCATAAGACACCCCCGCCCACATAATGTTCGGACTGTCAGGAGCGCGGAAAATGCCCACACGCGAAGAGGTTTTACGCGCTTTGTCCAGCATTCCGGGCCCGGACGGGCGCAAATCGCTGGCCGACAGCGGCGCCGTGACCGGAATCAGCTTTCGCGACGCCAAGGTGTTCGCGGCGATCGCCATCGACCCCGCCGACGCCCGGAAACTGGAGCCGATGCGCGCCAAGGCCGAGGCCGCGATCAAGGCGATTCCGGGGGTCGAGGGCGCGATCGTCACGCTGACCGCCGAGACTGCGAAATCCGTCGGCGCGCCGGCGGCGCCGCACAAGCACGCCGCGCCGGCGCGGTCTTCCTCGCCGATCGACGGCGTCAGGCAGATCGTCGCCGTCGCCTCGGGCAAGGGCGGGGTGGGCAAATCGACGGTCGCCTGCAATCTCGCCGTCGGCCTCGCCAAGCTCGGCCTGAAGGTCGGACTGCTAGACGCCGACCTGTTCGGCCCGTCGGCGCCGAGATTGTTCGGCATTTCCCGCAAGCCCGATCTTGCCGCCGAGGGGCAAAAGCTCGAGCCGCTGGTCAGCAACGGCGTCAAGGTGATGTCGATCGGCTTTCTCGTCGACGAGGGCGCGCCGATCGTCTGGCGCGGGCCGATGGTGATGAGCGCGCTGACGCAATTGCTGCGCGAAGTGAACTGGGCGCCGCTCGACGTGCTCGTCGTCGATATGCCGCCGGGCACCGGCGACACCCAGCTCACCATGGCGCAGAACGTGCCGCTCGCCGGCGCTGTGATCGTCTCGACGCCGCAGGATCTGGCGCTGATCGACGCCAGGCGCGGCATCGCGATGTTCAATCAGGTTAAAGTGCCGCTGATCGGCATCATTGAGAACATGAGCTATTTCGTCTGCCCGCATTGCGGCGCCCGCACCGAAATCTTCGCCCACGGCGGCGCGAGGCATGAGGCGGAGGCGCTGAAAGTTCCGTTCCTGGGCGAAATCCCGCTCGACGCCGCGATCCGCGCCCATTCCGACGACGGCAAGCCGGTGGTGTCGTCGTTGCCGGACAGCCCGCAGGCTGCGGCCTATATGGACATCGCCCGGAAGGTCGCCGCGACCTTGAGCGCGGGTTCGCCCGACGCCAAGCCCGCTCCGCGCATAAAATTCTTCAGCTGAGGTTCGCCGCCCCAGCTGTCATTCCCGCGAAAGCGTGAAACCAGAGGGGGAAAGGGCGCCGCGGCGGCCCCTTGAGTCCCGCTTTCGCGGCAATGACACGAGCGGTTTTGATAATGTCCCATCGCAACCCGGGTTTACTCGCATGGCTTGGCCGACCGACATTCAAGTGCACGACGAGGGCCGTCGGCTCGACGTGATCTACGACGACGGCGTTACGGCCACGCTCTCGGCGGAGAAATTGCGCGTCAACAGCCCGAGCGCCGAGGTGCAGGGCCATAGTCCGAGCCAGCGCGTCGTCGTCACGGGCAAGGGAAACGTCCGCGTCGTCGACCTGAAGCCGATCGGCAATTACGCGATCCAGATCGTGTTCGACGACGGCCACAACACCGGCCTGTTCACCTGGGACTATCTGCGCGAACTCAGCCAGCGCCATGGCTGAGCGCGTAGTCGATGCGCGGGGGCTCAAATGTCCGCTGCCGGTCATGAAGGCCGCCAAGGTTCTGCGCGAATTGCCGGCGGGGGCTTTGTTGCGCGTGCTGGCGACCGATCCCGGCGCGCCGCTGGATTTCGTCGACCTCTGCGCCAGCCGCGGGCATGCGCTCCTGCGGTCCGGAGAAGTGGAGGGGGTATTCGAGTTCGTGATCAGGGCAAGCGGATAAATCCGTTTCCGGAATCGCGCCTAAGCAACCTGGGGGATCGAGATGTCCACTGAAACTTTCACGCCGCTCGTCGAAATCGCCGCGGCTGTCGCAGTCGCCGGCCTCGCCGCCGAGATCTATTCCGAGGTGAAGAGCGCGGCGCCGGCGGGAACCAGCGACGCGGCCCCGATGAGCGCGGCTCCCCAGGGCCGGCGTTCCGGCTACAAATTGATGGCCGCCCGGCCCGGCGCGTCGCGCTATCAGGCCGCCGAGGAGGTCGCCGCCGCGCCCCTTCCCAACAAGGTCGATCTGCGTTCGCTGCTGACGCCGATCGAAGATCAGGGCGACACCAATTCTTGCGTCGCCCATGCGGTGGCCGGCGCCTACGAATATTGGATCAAGAAGGCGTCGCAACAGGACAAACACGTCAGCCGCCTGTTCGTCTATTACAACGCCCGCTGGCGCGACGGGTCGCAGGGCGAGGACGACGGCAGCGTCATTCAATTGGCGATGGAGGGGCTGTCGGCGTTCGGGGCGTGTTCCGAGGACCTGTGGCCGTTCGATCTTCAATTCATCCTCGAGCAGCCGGACCCCGACGCCTACAAGGACGGCGCGACCTACCGCGTCGATGACATGGCGCAGGTGCCGCTCGAACTCGACGCCTGGAAACAGGCGCTCGCCGAGGGCAAGCCGATCGTGTTCGGCTGCGAGCTTTTCGACTCGTTCGACGATTGCACCAACCGGGGCGGCGTCGTGCCGATGCCGGACCCCAACGACGTCGCCCGCGCCAAACACAGCGGCCATTCCATGTGCGCGGTGGGGTATTCCGACAGCGAGAATGTATTCATCGTCCGCAATTCCTGGGGCGCGGACTGGGGCGACAACGGCTATTGCTACATTCCCTATGCCTATCTGATGAGCCCGAAGTTCAACGACGGCGACTGCTGGGTCTTCGTACCGAAAATCCCGGTCGACCCGCCCCGCGAGGTCTGGTCCGACACGACTGAACCGGTCACCAACGGCGGCAAGGGCGTCGATTTCCCCATTCAGACCTACACCCTCGCCGACTACGAAGCGGTCGCCATCGATCTCTTCGAGAACGTCCGGCATCCGTTCAACCCGAACATGGTCGCTACCTATGAGAAGTTCGCGACTGCGGTGGGCAACGAATTGTGGGAGCAATTGAAGTCGGAGTTGTGAGGCCTCACGCCTTCCGGTAAACCCCCGCCTCCACCACCACCAACCCGCGTCGCATCAAATCCTCCAGATGTGCGCGCGTGGAAAGGCTCGCGGCGCCGAATAGTTTCGCGTCGAGGCCGGCGTAAACGCTTTCGACGATCGCCGGGATCGTCAGCGGGCCCCCGTCCAGCCGCGCCAGGATCGCAGTCTCGCGCTGGCGGCGGTGCCCGGTCAGCGCCCGGACGTAGCGTTCGGGATCGGTCACGGGCCCGCCGTGGCCGGGCCAGTAGATCGTCTCCGCTCTCCCGCGCAGCTTGTCGAGCGAGGCCATGTAATCCGTCATCGAGCCGTCTGGCGGCGCCACGACGGAGGTCGACCAGGCCATCACGTGGTCGCCGCTGAACAGCGAATTCTCTTCAGCGAACGCGAAGCAGAGATGATTGGCCGCGTGGCCCGGCGTTTCGATCGCTTGCAGGGTGACGCCGGGCAGGCCGTAGGTCTCACCGTCGCGCAGGGTTCGATCGGGCGCGTAGCCGCGATCGTGCGAGGCGTCGTAGCCTTGCGCAGGGCCTTCGGCAAACACGTGCGGCCGCGCGCCGACGATCGGCGCCGAGGTCGCGGCCTTCAGCCGCGCCGCCAGCGCGCTATGGTCGCGGTGGGTGTGGGTGACGACGATGGCGACGACGCGCTCGCCCCGGGTAGCCGCCAGCAGCGCCTCGAGATGCGCATCGCTTTCGGGGCCCGGATCGAGCACGGCGACCTCGCCTTCGCCCAGGATGTAAGAGCAGGTGCCGGTAAACGTGAAGGCCGACGGATTGGGCGCGACGAGGCGGCGGACCCGCCCGGAAACGCGCGTCGCGACGCCGGCGGCGAGCGCCTCGCGATCGGGACCTTTGGCTGCGGCATCGTCGCTCACTTCACGCCTCCCTCGAACCTGGGCTTTACCTGAAGCCGTCGGGCTGTCTATACCGCATGCGCGCGCCTGGCGAGCGCCTGTGCGGCGCACGAGGAGATGGAGATCGCATGCAAGCAAGAGTTCAGACGATCACGGAAGCGATTTGGCGGGCGGCCGACGCCCGGGCTTGGGGGCGCTCGGGCGCGCTGGCCTTTGGCGGCGCGCTGCTGCTGGCGGCCTCCGCGAAGCTTCAGATTCCCTTCTATCCGGCGCCGATGACGCTCCAGACGCTGGCCGTGCTGCTCATCGCCGCGACTTTCGGGCTGCGTCTGGCCACCGCGACCGTGGCGCTCTATCTCACCGAGGGGCTTGCGGGCCTGCCCGTGTTCGCCGGTCCGGCGGCGGGTCCGGCCTATATGCTAGGCCCGACGGGCGGCTATCTGGTCGGCTTCCTCGTCGCGGCCGGCCTCGTCGGCTGGCTCGCGGATCGCGGTTTTACGCGCTCGACAGCGCGGCTCGCGCTGGCGCTGAGCCTCGGCCATTTCGCCATTTTCGCTTGTGGGTTCGCCTGGCTCGCGTTCGCGATCGGCGCCGATCGGGCCTTCGCCGGCGGCGTGGCGCCGTTCTATGCCACGACGGTTGTTAAGACCGCGCTTGGCGTCGCGCTCATCGTCGCGGCGAACCGTTCGCTGCGGCGCAAGGCGGGGGTCGACCTCTGAGCGAAGGTTCGGCCCCGGCCATATCGTCGCCGCGCGAAACGGCGCTGGGACGGGGATCGTTCGCGCGCTTCGTGCCGATGACGACGCGCTGGAGCGACAACGATTCTTACGGGCATCTCAACAACGTCGTCTACTATGAATTTTTCGACGCGGCGGTGAACGCGATTCTCATCGAGGCCGGTTTGCTCGATCCCGCCAGGAGTTCGATCATCGGCCTCGTCGTCGAAAGCAATTGTCGGTTTTTCGGCAGCCTTGCTTATCCCGATCCGGTCGAGGTCGGGGTGACGGTGGAGCATCTGGGGCGCTCGTCCGTTCGATATCTGCTGAGCGTCTTTGGCGCCGGCGCGCCGTTCGCCGCGGCCCAGGGGCGCTACACGCACGTCTACGTCGAACGCGCAAGCAATCGCCCTGTCGCCATTCCCGACGGTCATCGCCGGCTGATGGAGAATTTACGCACGCCGGGGACGGAGGCTTAAATTCAAAGTTTTGTGGATTCTGAGGAGACGACGATGGGTGCGAAAATTCAGCCGGTGATCATGTGCGGCGGCGCCGGCACGCGTGTCTGGCCGGAATCCCGCGAGACCTTGCCCAAGCAGTTCATCCCGCTGCTGGGCACACGTTCGACTTTCCAGGACTCGGTGCTCAGGGTCTCGGGCGCCGATTTCGAAAAGCCGATCGTCATTACCAATTTCGACTACCGTTTCCTCGTCAAGGAGCAACTTGCCGAGATCGATGTCGAAGCGACGATCGTCAATGAGCCGATGCGCCGCGATTCGGGCCCCGCCGTCGCCGTCGCGGCCGTCCTGGCCGCGTGCAAGTCCCCCAGCGCCGTGGTCGCCGTTTTCGCCTCGGACCACGTGATCATCAAGCAGGAGGCGTTCCTCGAAGTCTGTGCGGCCGCCGCGGTCGCGGCCGAAAAAGGCTTCATCGTCACGCTGGGGGTGAAGCCCACGGAGCCGGCGGTCGGCTATGGCTATATCCGCCCCGGCGCGGCCATCGAGGGTACGCTCGCCAGCCGTGTCGACGCCTTCGTCGAAAAGCCGCTGCGCGATGTCGCCGAGGGTTACGTCGAGGCCGGCTATCTCTGGAATTCCGGCAATTTCTTCTTCCGCGCCGACGTCATGCTCGAGGAATTGCGCGCCTTCGAGCCCGAGATGGCGAGCGCGGCGGAGGCGGCGATCGACAAGGCGAAGACCGATCTCGGCTTCCTCGGACTCGACGCCGCGGCCTTTGCGCTGGCGCCGAAAAAGTCGATCGATTACGCGGTCATGGAGCGCACGCAGCGGGCGGCGGTCATCCCCGCCGATATCGGCTGGTCCGATATCGGCAATTGGGACGCCGTCTGGAAGCTTTCCGATCGCGACGCGCGGGGCAATTCCATCTACGGCGAAGGCGTCGTCATGGACACCGACAATGTCCACGTTCGTTCCACAGGCCTGCTGACCGCCGCTGTCGGGGTCAAGGACGTCATCATCGTCACCACTCAGGACGCCGTGCTCGTCATCGCCCACGACCAGGGCGACAGGGTGAAGCAACTCGTCGAACACCTGCGCAACACCAAGCGGCGCGAGGCGACCGAACACAAGCGCATGTATCGCCCGTGGGGCTATTATCAGTCCGTGGACCAGGGCGCCCGCTATCAGGTCAAGCGCATCGTCGTCACACCCGGCCAGCGCCTCTCGCTGCAGAAGCACTATCACCGCTCCGAGCACTGGATCGTCGTCAAGGGCACGGCGGAAGTCACGCGCGGCGAAGAGATCAAAATCGTCCATGAAAACGAGTCGATCTACCTGCCGATCGGCGTCATCCACCGCCTCGCCAATCCCGGCAAGATCAACCTCGAGTTGATCGAAGTGCAGACCGGGTCCTATACGGGCGAGGACGACATCGTGCGCATCGAGGACATTTACGATCGCGCCGGGAAGTAGGGGGGCCTTCTCCCGCTTGCGGAACTCCGCGAACGTCTGCGTTCGCTGGGGGTGGCCGAAGGCCGGATGAGGGTCGCGCAGCCTTCATCCGCAAGCGGGAGACGGGCAGAAGCCGCCGAAGGACGCCTGTCGATACGCGAATTGGCCGTATCTGTCCGAGTCCATCGCTGGGGTTGAGCCGACAGTTGACCCCGGCAGGCACAAGCTGTTCAATCTCCCGGTGACGCGTTCAGGGGAGAAACGAACTATGGCGGCCAGGCTGCGTGTCGGGTTCGTCGGCCTCGGCCGCGTTTTCGATCTGAACGTGAAAGGATACATCGGCTGCCCCGAGGCCGAAGTCGCCGCCTTGTGCGAGAGCGATCCCGTCCTCCTGGCGCGCCGCTCGGCCGAGCATCCCGGCGCGCTCGCCACCCAGAACTTCTCGGAATTCCTGCGATCCGATCTCGATCTGATCGAAATCCTCACGCCGCATCCCCTGCATGAAGCGATGACGAAAGCGGCGCTGGCCGCCGGCGCGCATGTCAGCGTGCAGAAGCCGATGGCGATGTCCCTGGCCGAATGCGACCGGATGATCGCCGCCGCCGACGCCAGCGGCAAGCGGCTCAAGGTCTTCGAGAATTTTCTGTTTTATCCGCCTCTGGTCCGGGCGCGGGAATTGCTGCGCGACGGCGCCATAGGCAAGCCGCTGCACTTTCGCATGAAGGTCGTGATGGCCGATCGGTCGCAGGCGTGGGACGTGCCGGAGGCGGCGAGTCGCTGGCGTCATGCGCTGGCCGCTCAGGGCCAAGGCGGCCCGATGGTGTTCGATCACGGGCACCACATGATGGCGGTGGCGCTGTGGTTGTTCGGCGATATCCGCGACGGCTACGCCTGCATCGAACGCACCGAGAGCCCCGCGGGTATTTACGACGCCCCGGCGACGCTGACCTGGCGCCATTCGGATCCGCCGGTGCACGGCATGTGGGACGTTTCTCTGGCGCTGAAGATGATTCTGCGCACCGATTATTACGCCGACGCGGAACGGTTCGAGATCCAGGGCGACGAGGGGATCCTCCAAGTCACGCGCTGCTCGGACCGCCTGTTGGACGAACCCGCGCTCACCCTTTATCGCGACGGCGAAGTCCGCGCGTTCCACAACCTCGATTCCGACTGGAGCCACAGTTTTCCCCGCTCGACCCGTCACTTCCTCGACGTGCTCGCCGGACGCGATCCCCAGGAGACGCTGACGGCGCGCGAGGGCCGACGGGTGATCGCGCTGTACGATCTGTTTCAGCGCAGCAACGCGGAAGGGCGGAGGGTTTCGGCGTGAAGGTTGGGAGTAAGGAATGGGGCCGCTCATTCTGGTCGGGGTTTCCGGTGGTCTCAAGCCGCCATGAAGCCGTCCGAAGCCCTCGAACTGCATCGCGAAGCCATTCGCCGCGCGGTCAATCGCTACGGCCTTTGCAATCCACGCGTCTTCGGTTCTGCCGCGCGCGGCGACGATGCCGAGACTTCTGATCTCGACCTGCTTGTCGATCTCGGGCCCAGAACCACCCTGTTCGATCTCGGCGGTCTCTCCGAGGAATTGAAGGATTTTCGCCGCGCATCCCGAAACGCCGCGGAGGCAGGCGATAGGCATGCGCAACCGCATCGCGCACGGATATCACGAACTTGATTTCGCGGTCGTCTTTCGCACAGTCACCGAATATTTGCCTGAGCTGTTGCGAACACTTCCAGCTTCCAAACCCATCGAAGATTGAGTTGTCGTAGCCGATTCACCCCTTCACCGGCGGTCCCTCCGCCCGCTTCAGGCTCGGGTAGAGGCCGGCCCAGCGCGGCGCGGTCACGCTCATTCCCGGTTCGTCGCAGGATCAGACCAGCAATCCCATGGCATTGTCGCCGCGGACGACCAACGACGGCAGAGACCCGTCATGGGCCATCGCCTTCGCCGCACTTCGCGAACCCGTCGCTCGCCTTGGCTTGCGCCCCGACACGGCTTAAGATTCCCGATCAGCAAATCTGGGAGCCGCCATGCACAAGGTCAAACTCAGATCTCATGAGCCCGCGCTCAACCCTCGCAGAACCAAGCTCGAAATTCCGGGCTGGGCGGGGGATCGCAAGCCGCGAGCCAATGGCTCGGAGGAGCAGATGTGGCACTGCTTGCCGTTCTCGGAGGGCGCGCAATACGGGATAGAAGTTTTCTACCCCTACGCCAACGAGATGCGCGCCACGACGCGCCAAGGAAAACTTCACCTCGAAGGCGATTTCGGTCCACAACCGGAGTCGGGAGTGATGTGGCCGCCGTTCCGCAATTTCGGCGAACGCTTCTTCACTTATCAGTTGTTGCTCGATGTCGACCCCGGTCCGGGCTGGGCCATTCGCACGGAACCGCATCCGCGATTCTATTCGGACACGACCGGAACCGTTCCGATAGCCGTGCCGGCGCTGATCCGTAATTGGTGGCCAATGGTCTCGTTCATCGTATTCAAGGCCCCGGTTGAGGGACAGACCCACATATTTCGGCCCGGCGAGCCCTTCGCGCAGATCCTCGTCATTCCGGAAAATGCCGATTTCGAGCTGGTGGAAATGACCGAGGAAGAAAGCGCCGATCGTGAATTGCGATCACGCCGAATCCACGCCGCCAGACAAACCCTGGCGGCGGAAACGCAATGGACGTCAAGCGCGAACATCGTGTTTGACGGAACCTACCGCCACATGCTCCGGGCGGCCAAGGAAATGTCCAAGGTCAATAATAGTGATGATGATGGTGGTGGTGGTAATGCCGACGGTAATGATGGTGGTGGTGGTGGTGGTGGTGGTACTGGACCAACTGGACGCTCGCGTCGGGGCTGACCGTATTCTGTTGGTCCGCGACCTTGAGAATCGCGGCGGCGTTGGCGATCGGCCGCAGAAGCTCGCCGTAGGAAGTCGCTTCCATGGCGCTGCGGAAATCGGCTGGCGAGACGTCGGCCTTGGCCGCCGACAAGGGTGTTAGGGCGCCTATCGCGGCGATGAGTCCCACTAGTGTTTTGTCCATGCTCACGGCTCCTTGGGTTGCGACGTTTCAACGTCGTTCCGGCCTATCGGTTGCATCATTACGCGAACGCCTATTGTCGTTTGGCGGGCGCTGTCACGCGCCGCTCCGGGCGCAGTATCACGAGACGGCCACGTGGCCTTCGCCAGCGCCCGACGATCGCAGTATGGGGGGCATTCGCGGCGCGGCGCCGCCGTCGGAATGTACCTATTGACGCGATCCGGAAACGCGAGTTCGCCGACGCGCTGACGGCGCCTGATCCGCCCGATTGGCGGTCGATTTCAGGCATCAATGGCGCCCGGCGCCTCGCTACGCACCCCGATCGGTTCTGAGTACATCCCGATTCTACCGACACTGAGACGCTGGCGCTATCTGCTGCTCATGGGTCAGCGCAACGCTCGCGATCCTCGGGTAGGAGAGTATCACAATGGCTAAGCACCTGAACGATTTATTCCTTCACACCCTGAAGGATGTTCATTTCGCCGAACAGGCGATAACGGCGGCTTTGCCGAAGATGGCCAAGGCGGCGCATAGTCCCGACTTGAAGAAAGCTTTCGAGCGGCATCTGGAGCAGACGCACCAGCACATCGCCCGCCTCGACCAAGTCTTCAAGCTCATCAACACAAAACCCCAAAACACGCCGTGTGAAGCCATCAAAGGCATCCTCAAGGAAGGCGATGAGATCGTCGAGGAATTCTCCGCCAGCCCCGCTCTCGATGCTGGCCTGATCGCCGCGGCCCAGGCGGTTGAGCACTACGAGATCGCTCGTTACGGCGCACTCAAATGCTGGGCCGGCGAGCTCGGCATGGAAGACGCCGTGGCGCTCCTCGAGCAAACTCTGGAAGAGGAAAAGGCCACCGACGTCGCCTTGACGAAACTGGCGCGATCGAGCGTCAACCTCGCCGCCGAAGGCGACCACAAGAGCCACGCGAAGCGCGCATCGAATTGATGGAAACACCAGATCATCCACGCCGGTCTGTTTGTTTCATCACCAGCGTCGGCGTGGCGCGTCCCTGTTCGTGTTCGAAAGAAGGGTCGCGACTTCGTGCGTTTACCTTAGGTCTGCTCAACTCAACGACTTGAAAGGATACAACATGGGACGCGGAATTTTGCTTTGGATGCTCGGCGTGCCAATCCCCGTCATCATTCTCCTCGCGCTCGTCTTTCACCACTGATGGAAGTCGGCCGCGCGGGCTCGACACAAACTCTCTTGAAAGGACCAGACATGACCGTTGCTGTTCAGGAAGTCCCAGAAAGCGACCCATCGGCGGCATCCGCCGTATCATGGTCCGCGGTAATCGCCGGCGCCGTCGTCGCCTTGGCCTCGTCTCTCGTGCTGATCGCGCTGGGGTCCGGCATTGGCCTTGTTTCGCTCTCGCCCTGGGCGAACAGGGGCGTGTCGGCCGAGACGTCCGGCATACTCGCCGTTGCGTGGTTTGCCGCCATCCAGCTGTTCTCCTCGGGAGTTGGAGGATATTTCGCGGGGCGGTTGCGGACCCGTTGGCTGGACGTTCACGATGATGAAGTGTTTTTTCGAGACACTGCGCATGGATTTCTGGTCTGGGCGATAGGCTCGGTAATCAGCGCAAGCCTGTTCGTTTCGGCGATCTCCCTGGTAGCGTCAGGAGCGGGCCATTTGGCCGGCGCCGCGATACAGGGCGCGGCATCCGGCGCGGCGTCCACGGCGTCGAGCGATACGGCCGGCAATGCGAACACGGCTCAGTATTATACCGATATGCTGTTTCGCTCCGACCATGCCCCCCACGGCGACGCCGCCCTCACGCACGCGGAAATCGGTCGGATCGTCGCCAGGGGTATAATCGAAGGAGATATGAGCGCCGCCGACAAAGCCTATGTTTCGCAAGTTGTGGCGCGCGAAACCGGACTGAATCAATCAGATGCCGAGAAGCGAGTGGCGGACGTGATGCAGCAGTCAAAGACGGCTATGGTTGATGCCGCCGATATCGCAAAGAGAGACGCCGACGAGCTTCGGAAGATCGCGGAAACCGCGTCACTGTGGGCCTTCGTATCGCTGCTTATCGGAGCCTTCGCCGCGAGCTACATGGCGACCGTGGGCGGACGTTCGAGTGATGAGTTTCCCGCGCTGGGCGGCGCTACTACGCGCATTGAGACCGCCTCGTGGCACGGTGTAAAGTAATTTGGAGGTTACGGCGACAGGGCAAGGCTTCCATCGATCGGCAAAAGATCGCGGTCGACCCCCCTCTTGCCCGTTGTCGCCCGCGAACTCGAAAGGCGGGCGCCGGCCGAGCCGTTGATGGACACGACCGCGGATTTCAAGGCGCCAATCCTTGCGATCCGCGGCATCGCCGGGCAGCTCGAACGACGCCCGATCACCAACCGCGGGGCTCAAGGACGACCCGAGGTCAACACCCTCACACGCGGTAAATATCCAGGATGAGCCCCGGGCGCGACGGAAGGCGACCGGTATTCTCCTCACCCCGCAAAAATCGACGCCCCCTGGTCCGCGCGCGCCACCGACGCCCGGAAGGCGCCGAACAGTTCTCGCCCGACCCCGAAATGCGACGCCGACAGATCGATGCTGACGATCTCCCGCGCCGCCCATTCGGCGGCGTCGACCAGCGCCTCCAGTCGACCATTGACGGCGTCGACGCGGATGATGTCGCCGTCGCGGATTTTTCCGATCGCGCCGCCGTTGGCCGCCTCCGGCGTCACATGGATCGCGGCGGGCACCTTGCCGGAAGCGCCGGACAGGCGGCCGTCGGTCACCAGCGCCACCTTGTGGCCGCGGTCCTGGATGATTCCGAGCGGCGGCATCAGCTTGTGCAACTCGGGCATGCCGTTGGCGCTCGGGCCCTGGAAGCGCACGACGGCGACGAAATCGCGGAACAATTCGCCCGCCCTGAACGCCGCCTGCAATTCTTCCTGGCCATGGAATACGCGCGCCGGCGCCTCGATGACGCACCGCTCCGCCGTCACCGCCGAGGTTTTCATCACCGCGCGGCCCAGCGGCCCCTCGAGCACGCGCAGGCCGCCCGTGGGCTGGAACGGCGTTTCGCCGGAGCGCAACACGGCCTCGTCGTGGCTCTTCTCCGCCGCCTGGCGCCAGATCAGCGCGCCGTCTTCGCCCAATGCCGGCTCGACCACGTAGTCGCTCAGACAATCGCCCCAGACGGTGCGGGCGTCCTTGTGCAGCAGGCCTTCGCCCATCAACGCCCGGATCAGAACCGGCATGCCGCCCGCCGCCTGGAAATGGTTCACGTCCGCCTTGCCATTGGGATACACCCTGGCGCGTAACGGGGTGACCTCGGCGAGATCGGCGAAATCGTCCCAGTTGAGGGCGATGCCGGCGGCGGCCGCCATGGCGATCAGGTGGATGGTGAGGTTCGTCGAGCCGCCGGTCGCGTGCAGGCCGACGACGCCGTTGACGATCGCGCGCTCGTCGATGACGTGGCCGATCGGCGTGAACGCATTGCCGCTGGCGATCAGTTCCAGCGCGCGCTTCGCGCCGACCTCGGTCAACGCGTCGCGCAGCGGGGTGTTGGGGTTGACGAACGAGGCCCCGGGCAGATGCAGCCCCATGATTTCCATCAACATCTGGTTGGTGTTGGCGGTGCCGTAGAACGTGCAGGTGCCCGGGCCGTGATAGGCCCGGGATTCCGCCTCCAGCAACTCCGCCCGCGTCGCCTTGCCCTCGGCGTAGAGCTGACGGACTTTCGATTTGTCGTCGTTGGAGAGCCCCGTGGTCATCGGCCCCGCCGGCAGGAAGATCGAGGGCAGATGGCCAAACGAAAGCGCGCCGATCAACATGCCGGGCACGATCTTGTCGCACACCCCGAGATACACCGCCGCGTCGAACATCTGGTGCGAAAGCGCCACCGCGGTGGACAGCGCAATGACGTCGCGCGAGAACAGCGACAGCTCCATGCCCGCCTCGCCCTGGGTGACGCCGTCGCACATCGCCGGCACGCCGCCGGCCACCTGCGCCGTGCCGCCCGCAGCCCGGGCCGCGCGCTTGATGATTTCGGGGTAGCGCTCGAACGGCTGATGCGCCGAGAGCATGTCGTTATAGGCGGTGACGATGGCGAGGTTCGGCCCGTCTCCAGTGCGCAGCGCCTCCTTTTCGCCCGGACCGCAAGCGGCGAAGCCGTGGGCCAGATTGGCGCAACCGAGCTTCTTGCGCGTCGGGCCGGTATTCGCGGCGGCGTCGATACGATCGAGATAGCGTTTGCGCGAATCGTGGCTGCGCTTGACGATACGTTGCGTCACCTCGCCCACCCGGGCGTGAAGCGTTGACGACATGAGAGGCCCTTCGGTTCTTCGACTTTTGTATTGGGTCACCCTTCTTTACGGCGCCGCACAAGAAGGGGGAAGGGGGCTTGGCGGGAGCGGCCTGCCCGTTCATCAAGCCGAAATGACGTTGTGTATCCATGAGAGGCATCGGTCATTGCGAGAGCGACTAAGCAATCCGGGGGCCACCTTCGCTTCGCTAGACAGAAACAAGAGGAGCGTCGGCCTCCAGGCCGACTTGGCGGCCCCGCGACGGCGGCCTGGAGGCCGCCGCTCCTCGATATGTCGAACCCCGTTTCATACCTCAGGGTCGGCCGAAGGCCGGCGCCGAACTCGCAATGACCGATGCAGTGTTATTTTTTCAACGGACCCTGAGCGCCTCGTCCCACCGGCGCCGGCGACATCAGCTTACCTCGCCTGAAGAGTCACCCCGCCCAAGATCGTCAGCACCACCTGCCGCTTCGCTCGGGCGAACGCGTCGTCGTCGAGCGGGCGGCCTTTTTCCAGCGTCGTGATCTCGTGGGCGGCGTTGGCGTAATGCTGGGTCGTCGCCCAGATCATGTAGAACAGGAACTTCGGCTCGATCGGCTTGAGCTTGCCGGCCGCGATCCATTTCCGCACCACCGCCTCGCGCGACCGCACCCACTGGGTGAGCGTCGTCTCGAGAAAATCCTGGATGACGGGCGCGCCGCGCATGATTTCGCTCGCCCAGATCTGCGAACTCAGCGGCATTTCGCGCGCCAGATCCATTTTCGATTCGATATAGGCGGTCAGCGCCTCCGCCGGGTCGTCGCTGGTGTCGAAAGAATGGGCCGCGTCCAGCCACGCCGTCAACACCTGTTCGATCACAGCGCGGTAAAGTCGCTCCTTGGTCGGAAAATAATAGTGGACGTTGGGCTTCGGCACGCCAGCGCGCGCGGCGATTTCCGCCATCGTCGCGCCGCCGAAGCCGCGCTCGGCGAACACCGATTCCGCCGCCGCGAGAATCGCCCGCTCGTTGCCTTCGCGAATGCTCGGCTTGACGATCGGCTTGTCCATGGCTCGCCCGTCCGGCGCCTCCCACGCGGGCGCCTCGGACTAGAATTGCGGCATTTGACCGTTTGGTCAAATTTATAATAGCGTTCCGCCATTCCGTCGTCAGGGGGCCAGACATGTCCGATCTTTCGAACGTGCGCATCAACGCGCAACGTCTATGGGATTCGCTGATGGAGATGGCGCAGATCGGCGGCACGCCGAAGGGTGGATGCAAGCGGCTGACTCTCACCGATCTCGACAAGCAGGGTCGCGAATTGTTTCGCGACTGGTGCGAGAAAGAGGGCTGCACGATCAAGGTCGACGAGATGGGCAACATGTTCGCCCGTCGCGCCGGCGTCGAGGACGAACTGACGCCCGTCCTGATGGGCAGCCATCTCGACACCCAGCCGACCGGCGGCAAGTTCGACGGCGTGCTCGGCGTGCTCGGCGCCCTGGAAGTCGTGCGCTCGCTCAACGACCTCAAGATCAAAACCCGGCGGCCGATCATCGTCGCCAATTGGACCAATGAGGAGGGCTCGCGATTCGCCCCCGCCATGGTGTCCTCGGGCGTGTTCGCCGGCGTCTATAGCAAGGAATGGGCCTATGCCCGCGTCGACTCGGACGGCAAGACGATCGGCGACGAACTCGAGCGCATCGGCTTCAAGGGCGAGGAGAAGGTCGGGGGCTGGCCGATCCATTGCTCGTTCGAGCTCCACATCGAGCAAGGCCCCATCCTGGAGGCCGAGAACTACGACGTCGGCGTCGTCACCCACGGCCAGGGTCAGCGCTGGTATGAAATCCGTCTGACCGGCTTCGAGAGCCACGCCGGCTCGACGCCGATGCCGCGACGCAAGGACGCCCTGCTCGGCGCGGCGCGAATCGTCGAACTCGTCAACAGGATTGGCCTCTCCAAGGCGCCGCTCGCCGTTTCCACGGTCGGCATGCTCAACCCCTACCCGAATTCGCGCAATGTGATCCCGGGCGAAGTGTTCATGACCTCGGAGTTCCGCCACCCCATCGATTCGGTGCTGACCGAAATGGACGCGGAGCTCAAGGCGGGCGTCGAGGCGATCGCCAAGAGGATCGGCCTGACCTACGAGCTCAAGCAGGTCTTCTATTATCCGCCGGTCGAATTCGACAAGGATTGCGTCGGCGCCGTGCGCCGCGCCGCCGAACATTTCGGCTACAGCAATCGCGACATCGTCTCCGGCGCCGGCCACGACGCCTGCTATCTCAATCGCGTGACGCCGACCTCGATGATCTTCACGCCCTGCGTCGATGGCGTCAGCCACAACGAGAGCGAGGACATCAAACCGGACTGGGCCACGGCCGGCGCCAACGTGCTGATGCACGCCGTGTTGGAACGCGCCGAAATCGTTTCCTGAAAAAAAGGAGGACTGCATGACGACTTTGATCAAGGGCGGCACAATCGTCGCCGCCGACCGCTCCTATGTCGCCGATGTGTTGATCGAAGGCGAGAGCGTCAAGGCGATCGGGAGCGGGCTTGTCGGCGATAAGATCATCGACGCCGAGGGCTGCTTCCTGATGCCGGGCGGCATCGATCCGCACACCCATCTCGACATGCCCTTCATGGGCACGAGTTCCGCCGACAATTACGACAGCGGCACCCGCGCCGCGCTCTCGGGCGGCACGACGATGGTCGTCGACTTCTGCATTCCCGACCGCGGCCAGCCGCTGATGGACGCCATAGCGACCTGGGACAGGAAGTCGTCGCTGGCGACGACCGATTACTCCTATCACATGTGCATAACCTATTGGTCGGACAAGGTCGCCGAGGACATGGCGAAGGTGGTCGATCACGGCGTGACGACCTTCAAGCATTTCATGGCCTACAAGGGTGCTTTGATGGTCAACGACGAGGAGATGTTCGCCTCGTTCAAGCGCTGCGCCGAGATCGGCGCGATGCCGTTGGTCCATGCCGAAAACGGCGATCTCGTCGCCGCGCTGCAAAAATTCTATACCGCCAAGGGTATCACCGGCCCCGAGGGCCACGCCCTGTCGCGGCCGCCGGAAGTCGAGGGCGAGGCGACCAACCGCGCCATAGTGCTCGCCGATCAGGCGGGCGTGCCGATCTACATCGTCCACACCTCCTGCATCGAGGCGCACGAGGCGATCCGCCGCGCCCGTCAGAATGGCATGCGCGTCTATGGCGAACCACTGATCCAGCATCTCGTGCTCGACGAGAGCGAATATTTCAACAAGGATTGGAAACACGCGGCGCGCCGCGTCATGAGCCCGCCGTTCCGCGACAAGAAGAACCAGGACGACCTTTGGAACGGATTGCGCGCCGGCTCGCTGCAAGTGGTGGCGACCGACCATTGCGCGTTCACGACCAAACAAAAGGAATTCGGCCTCGGCGATTTCACCAAGATCCCCAATGGCACCGGCGGTCTCGAGGACCGCATGCCCGTGCTGTGGACCTACGGCGTCGGCACGGGGCGACTGACGCCCAACGAATTCGTCTCTGTCACTTCCACCAACATCGCCCGCATCCTCAACCTCTATCCGCGCAAGGGCGCGATCCTGCCCGGTTCGGACGCCGACATCGTCGTCTGGGACCCGAAGGCGACCAAAACGATCGAGGCCGCGAAGCAAGTGTCCATCATCGACTACAACGTGTTCGAGGGCGTCGCCGTTCAGGGCCTGCCGCGCTACACGCTTTCGCGCGGCTCCGTCGTGTTCGAGGACGGCAAGGTGCTGGCCAACAACGGCCGCGGCCGTTTCGTTGCGCGCCAACCGTTCGCCGAGGATTTTCGCGCCCTGGCCAAATACAAGGCGCATACCGCGCCCAAGGCGGTGGCGCGCTGACGATGCCCGAGGCCGCGAAATCCGACGATTTCGTCATCGACGTCACCGATCTGTCGCTGACGTTCGAGACGAGCGACGGGCCGGTGAAGGCGTTGAGCGGCGTCGATCTGAAGATCGCCAGGGGCGAGTTCGTCTCGTTCATCGGCCCGTCCGGCTGCGGCAAGACGACGCTGCTGCGAACGGTCGCGGATCTCGAGCAACCGAGCAGCGGCTCGATCAAGGTCAACGGCATGACCCCCTCCGAGGCGCGGTTGAACCGCGCCTACGGCTACGTGTTCCAGGCGCCGGCGCTCTATCCGTGGCGGACGGTGGCGAGCAACATCGCGTTGCCATTGGAAATCATGGGCGTGCCCAAGGCGGAGCGCGCGACGCGCGTCGCCAGGGGGCTCGATCTCGTCAATCTCAGCGGCTTCGGCAACAAATATCCCTGGCAATTGTCGGGCGGCATGCAACAGCGCGCCTCGATCGCGCGCGCGCTGTCGTTCGATCCCGATCTGTTGTTGATGGACGAGCCGTTCGGCGCCCTCGACGAGATCGTCCGCGACATGCTCAACGAGCAATTGCTGCGTCTGTGGGAAAAGACCGGCAAGACAGCGCTGTTCGTCACGCACTCTATCCCCGAGGCGGTGTTTCTCTCCACCCGCATCGTCGTCATGTCGCCGCGGCCGGGACGCATCCACGACGTGATCGAATGCAAGTTTCCGCGCGATCGGACGCTGGATATAAGAGAGACGCCGGCGTTTCTGGAAGTGGCCAACAGGGTGCGGCATGGGCTGCGCGAGGGGCACTCTTATGATGTGTGAGCGCCGCGATAGCCCTCTTCCGCGCGTGGGGAAGGGGCCCGCATGAAATCCGTCCTCCCGCTTTCCACCGTCCTCGCCGCGCTTTTCGTCCTCTGGTACGGATTCGCGGTCTGGATGAATTCGCCGCTGCAGCGCGACCTGTTCGCCAACGCAGGGAATACGGCCTATTCGTCCTCGGACCTGGCTGTCGCCGCGCTGAATATGGAGCGGCCGAAACTGCCGGCGCCGCATCAGGTCGCCGGCGAGCTTTATCATCTGATCATCGCTACCGCGCCGGACTCCAAGCGCAGCCTCGTCTATCACGCCAGCATCACGCTGCAGGAAACATTGATCGGCTTCTTCTTCGGCTCGCTGTTCGGCATCGGGCTTGCCGTGGCGATCGTGTTCGTGCGGCCGCTCGAACGTTCGCTGATGCCGTGGATCGTCGCCTCGCAGACGGTGCCGATCATCGCGCTGGCGCCGATGATCGTCGTCATCCTCAACCAATTCGACATCGGCGGCATGACGCCAAAAGCCGTCATCGCCGCCTACCTCTCGTTTTTCCCTATCACCGTCGGCATGGTGAAGGGGTTGCGTTCACCCGATCCGCTGCAACTCGATCTAATGCGCACCTATTCGGCGACTTCATCGCAGATGCTGTTCAAGCTGCGTACGCCCTCCAGCCTGCCGTTTTTCTTCGCCAGCATGAAAATCGGCGCCGCGGCGGCTTTGGTGGGCGCGGTCATCGCCGAGGTCACCAAGAGCGAGGACGGCGGCCTCGGCGCGCGGCTGCTCGCCGGCTCCTATTATGGACAAACCGTGCAGATCTGGGCGGCGCTGTTCACTGCGGCCGCGCTCTCGGGCGCGCTGGTCGGCGCCATCGGCCTCGTCGGCCGCCTCACCTTGCGCAAAATGGCGTTCCCGACATGAACGCCAACAGATTAGCCGACCTCGGCCCGCCGCTGCTGTTTGGAATCGTCGTGCTGGCGCTCTGGGAAGCGATTTCGCGCATAGCGGGCGTGCCGGCGATCATCCTGCCGGCGCCGTCGGCGATCGGCCTGCGTATCGTCACTTCCGTGCCGACCCTGGCCGCGGATTTCGTGCAGACCATGCGCGGCATGGTCTCGGGTTATTTGATCGGCAATGCCGCGGGGCTGATCGTCGCCATCCTGATCGACCGCTCGCCGTTCTTGCAGCGCGGCCTGCTGCCGCTCGGCAATCTCGTCTCGGCGCTGCCGATCATCGGCGTGGCGCCGATCATGGTGATGTGGTTCGGCTTCGATTGGCAGTCGAAGGCGGCGGTCGTCGTCATCATGACGTTCTTCCCGATGCTCGTGAACGCCGCCGTCGGCCTTTCCGGCGCCGGCGCGATGGAGCGCGACCTGATGAAGACCTACGGGGCGAGCTACGAGCAGACGCTGTCGAAGCTGCGGCTTCCGGCGGCGTTGCCCTTTGTCTTCAATGCGCTCAAGATAAATACGACCCTGGCGATGATCGGCGCCATCGTCGCGGAATTCTTTGGCACGCCCATCGTTGGCATGGGGTTCCGGATCAGCACCGAAGTCGGGCATCTCAGCATCGACATGGTCTGGGCGACGATCGCCGTCGCGGCGGTGACGGGCTCGGCTTTTTATGCGTTGATCGCTCTGATCGAGCGGCGCGCGACGTTCTGGCACGCCTCGTATCGCGCGAGGTGAGTTGGTGGCACGGAGGAGGAGAGGTCCATGAAGAAATTGGCTTGGGGATTGATGGCGACCGCCGCGATGCTGGTCGCGACGAGCGCGGCGCAAGCTGCCGACAAGGTGACGTTGCAACTCAAATGGGTCACGCAGGCCCAGTTCGCCGGCTATTACGTCGCCAAGGACAAGGGGTTCTACAAGGACGAGAACCTCGACGTGGCGATCAAGGCCGGCGGCCCCGACGTCGCGCCGGAGCAGGTGCTCGTTGGCGGCGGCGCCGACGTGGTCGTCGATTGGATGCCCGCCGCGCTCGCGGCGCGCGAGAAGGGCGCGGCGATGGTCAATATCGCCCAGCCGTTCAAGCGGTCGGGTCTCGAACTCACTTGCCGCGCCGATACCGGCATCAAGAGCCCCGCCGACCTCAAGGACCGCACGCTCGGGGTGTGGTTCTCCGGCAACGAATATCCGTTCCTCAGCTGGATGAGCAAGCTCGGCCTCAAAACCGACGGCTCGAAGGGCGGCGTCACGGTCCTCAAGCAGGGTTACGACGTCGGTCCGCTGATCCAGAAGCAGGCCGATTGCATCTCGACGATGACCTACAACGAATATTGGCAGGTGATCGACGCCGGCTACAAGCCCGAGCAACTCGTCGTCTTCAACTATTCCGACCAGGGCGTCGCGACCCTCGAGGATGGTCTTTACGTGCTGGAAGCCAAACTGAACGACCCGGCGTTCGTCGACAAAATGGCCCGCTTCGTGAAGGCGTCGATGAAGGGTTGGCAATACGCGCACGACCACGCGGACGAGGCCGTGAAGATCGTTCTCGACAATGATTCGAGCGGCGCCCAGACCGAACATCACCAGAAGCAAATGCTGAGCGAGATCAACAAGCTCACCGAGGGTACGAACGGCGCGCTCGACAAGGCCGATTACGATCGCACGGTGAAGTCGCTGCTGACCGCCGGTTCCGATCCGGTCATCTCCAAGGAGCCGGTGGCCGCCTACACGACCGCGGTTACGGACAAGGCGCTGGCGAAGTAAGCGACGCGCAACCCCGGGCGCGGCGTCAGTTGGCGCCGCGTCTACCTTCATATTCGCAGCAACGCTTTGATCTTCGCTTTCATCTCTTCGAGGACCGCCGGCTTGACGCTCCCCTTTCCAACCGCGCCACCCGCGCGCCAGTCCACACTCTTGATTTGATCGGCGAGCACGGCGCTCGGCGGCGCCAGTGTCACGACGACTTCGAAAACGCAGCCTTTTATGCGCGACGTTATTGGGCAGCAAACCATCATCCCGCGTACGGAATTGTATCGTGCTGGAGACAGTACGAGGGCCGGCCGATGCCCCGCTTGCTCGTGGCCCGCTTGCGGATCGAATTGTAGCCAGACGATATCGCCCGCATCGGGGACGTATGCTGGTTTCACCACACCTCGCCGCCGACAGGCGGCCCGAAATCTTCTTCCTCGGGAAAGGTCTTCGGATCCATCGCGTCCAGCAGCCCGTCGAGATCGTAGGCCAGTGTAAGCGCCGGTTCTATTACGATGCGGCCCGCTTCCTCACGAACCTCTACAGCCTGATCGATGCTCAGCGAGGCCGCCGACATCACAAAAGCCGGAATGCGAACCGACGCGCAATTGCCCCATTTTTTTTCCTCGCCCAAACCCGCCATTCCGCCCTCGGCCAATCTCGCCCCAACCCGAACGTCCACTCCCCGCCCAGTTCGCCGTTGCCGCGAGTGGGCCGCTCCACCATATCCAGGGTGTGTCTGTGTTAGCTGGATAGGCATGGTTAATGCATCCGAAATGTCGACCCGAGCCGCGCTACCCCGCCCGCCCACCACAGCCTTCACATCCAAAAAAATCCCGAGTGCTGAGATCCGCTGTTTCGGGAGAGGCTTTCGGATCCATCGCGCCGGCTGCGGGCTGGACCGCCCATGATACCCGCGCTTCGCGTGCCAGCCACCTTGCCAGACCCTGGGAGAATCTTTGACTCAACTATTTTATAATTCAGAAATTGATGCTACAATGCCGTTGTGAATTTCAGGGATTGCCGCGCAGGATCTCCAAGCTATGCGTTTTCAACATGGCAATGCGCCGCCGTTGCGCCGTCATCGCCGCCAAGGGCCGAACAAAGGCCGTAGGCCTCTGTAAAGCGTTGAAATATAACGATCTGGCCTCCTTGTTATTTGTTCTTGCTTGGTGTCGCTTTGCGTTATTTGGCCTCGTTTTGCGATATCAGGGCTTATCCATCGCTTGTTTGGCGTTATGAGGCGTGCTTGCCCCGCGTTTTCCGCATGACGACGGGATCGCCTAAGGCAACAGGGTCGCGCTTCGTCGCAACCCGTCGCCGGGTAGGCGTCCCGGCGATGCGCCTCGAGTCCCTGCCGAGACGTTGGGCGTCGCGCCTAGCCCGCCCAACCCACCACCGCCTTCACTTCCAGATAATCCCTGATGCCGAAATCCGCGTATTCCCGACCGTTGCCCGATTGCTTGTAGCCGCCGAACGGGGCGCGGATGTCCCAGGCGGGATAGTTGATGTTGACCGTGCCGGTGCGCAGCCGCGCCGCTACTTTTCGCGCATGTTCGATGTTTCCCGAGGCGATGTAGGAGGCGAGGCCATAAACAGTGTCGTTGGCGATGGCGATCGCCTCCTCCTCGTCGCGATACGACATCACCACCAGCACCGGCCCGAAGATTTCTTCGCGCGCGATCGTCATTTTGGGCGTCACGTGTCCGAACAATGTCGGGCGGACGTAATAGCCGGCGTTGAGATGCGCGGGGCGCCCGGGGCCGCCGGTGACCAGCGTCGCGCCCTCGGCGATGCCGGCCGCGATCAGCCGTTGGATCTTGTCGAACTGAACTGCGCTGACCACGGGTCCGAGGTCGACGCCCTCCCGTTTGGGATCGCCGACGACGAGCGCCTCGGCTGCGGCCTTGGCGAGGACGAGCGCTTCGTCGTGGCGCGCGGCCGGAACCAGCATGCGCGTCGGCGCGTCGCAGCTCTGGCCGCTGTTGCTGAAGCAGGACAGCACGCCGGATTTCACCGAGGCCTCGAAATCGCAATCGGGCAGCAGAATGTTCGGCGACTTGCCGCCCAATTCCTGCGCGACGCGCTTGACGGTGTCGGCGGCGGCCTTGGCGACCAGAATGCCGGCGCGCGTGGAACCGGTGAAGGACACCATGTCGACATCGGGGTGCGACGAAAGCGGCTGTCCGACGCCGGGTCCGTCGCCATTGACGAGATTGAACACGCCGGGCGGCGCCCCCGCCGCCTCCAGGATTTCGGCGAACAGAATGCCGCTGAGCGGCGCGATCTCGCTGGGCTTCAGTACAACCGTGCAGCCCGCCGCGAGCGCCGGCGCGACCTTGCAGACGATCTGGTTGAGCGGCCAGTTCCACGGCGTGATCAGCGCGCATACGCCGATCGGTTCCTCGGCGATCAGGCTCGCCCCGCGCACGTGGTTGAATTCATATGCCTCCAGCGCCTCGATCGTCGCCTCCAGATGCACGCGTCCCGCCCAAACCTGGGCATCGCGCGCGAAGGCCATGGGCGCCCCCATCTCGTCGCTGACGGCCCGCGCGAGATCTTCGCCGCGCGCGTTGTAGGCCGCCAGGATGCGTTTCAACAGCGCCGCCCGCTCGGCCTTCGGCGTCGTCGAGAAACGCGCGAAGGCGGCTTTGGCGGCCGCGACGGCCCTTTCTACGTCGGCGCCATTGCCAAGCGCGATCGAGGCGCATGGCCGCTCCGTCGCAGGATCGATCACGTCGAATCTCGTCGAAGCTGACGGCTCAACCCAGCGGCCGTCGATGAAGAATTGATGGGTGTGCAGCATGACGAATTTCTCGCTTCAGTGGATTAATTGTCGTCCGAATTGTCTTACAGAGGTCGGTTCGGTCACGCTAACTTGACCGGACGGATTCTCTTCGCACTGCACACTAAGTTGCCGCGTCACAAGTTTGACGCGTTTGCTGTTTAGTGGCATTGTCATCGAAAAGACGAATAGGGAGAAGTTAAATTGATCTATCGTGAGATTGTTCATACCTGCTCCCATCCGGCCGTTGCGCGCGCAGCTGTCGATTCTATAGGCGGAGAATTTGCACGTAAATTCGCGTTCGAAGCCAGCCGTCGTCGCATGACGTCCGGGGCTCTCGCGGCGGATCTCGTGCGCAGCTTCGCGGCCGGCGCCGACGAACTCGACTGGCAGCAGGTCTCCGCGGTTGCCAGCGAAAGCGACCTTCCGATTCTTTCGGGCCTTCGCCATATTCTCGAGCGCGCGATCGAGCGAGAGACGCTTCCGGCCTGGATGATCGCGGCGCGCGCTCCCGCCGCGTGAGTTTCCTCTTGTCGCGCGGCTCGACTTTCGCGACAAGAATTCATGACCTATCTCGGCATCGACTGTGGCACATCGGCGGTAAAGGTCGTCCTCGTAAACGAGGCCGGCGATGCGCTCGCGTCGGGCGAGAGCGGCTATCGTCCCGATCATCCCCATCCCCTCTGGTCGGAGCAGGATCCGCGCGTCTGGCGTGCGGCGATGTTCGCGGCGCTCGCGCAGGCGCGCGCCACGGCGCCCAAGGCCTTCGCTCGAGCGCGGGGAATGGGTTTTTCCGGACAAATGCACGGCGCGGTGGCGCTGGGCGCAGATGACGAACCGGTGCGGCCGGCGATTCTGCACAACGATTCCCGCGCTTTCGCCGAGGCGGGCGAACTCTGGGAGCGCCACCGGAAAATCGCCTGGGAAGTCGGCGTCAAGCCGATGGCGGGTTTCACCGCGCCAAAACTGCTCTGGCTCGCCCGCCACGAGCCCGAGACTTTCGCCCGCGCAAAAACAGTTTTGCTGCCGAAAGACTACCTGCGGCTTCAACTCACCGGCGAAAAATTCACCGACATGAGCGACGCCGCGGGTTCGTGGTGGCTCGACGAGGCGAAACGGCGCTGGTCGGAGGCCGCGCTGGCGGCGAGCGGCGTTTCGCCGTCTCAGGTCCCTGCGCTGGTCGAGGGTTGCGAATCCGCGGGAACTTTGCGCCCGGAAATCGCCGAGGCGCTCGGCCTGCCCCTGACCTGCGTCGTCGCGGCGGGCGGCGGCGACGCGGCGGTCGGCGCCATCGGGCTCGGCGCCATCCGGCCTGGAGAGGCCTTTGTTTCGTTGGGCACCGCGAGCCAGCTGATCCTTGCCTCCGACCTCTACCGCGCCGCGCCGGAAAAGCTGGTGCACAGTTTCGCCCATGCCTTGCCCGGGCGTTGGTATCGCATGGCGGCGATGCTCAACGGCGCGGGCGCGCTCGCTTTCGCCGCCCGGTTGGTCAAGGCGGACGTCGCCGACCTCTTGCGCGAGGCCGAGCCGGATTATCACGGGCCGGGCGAACTGACCTTTCTGCCCTATCTTTCCGGCGAGCGAACGCCCCTCGACGATGCGCACGCGCGCGGCGTCGTGTTCGGCCTCTCCGAAGCTTCTACGCGCGCCGATCTCACCCGTTCGGTCATGGAGGGGGTCGCCCTGACACTGGCGGATGCGCGTGCGTGCCTGGAGGCGGCGGGCGACAGCATCGGCGATGTCGGGTTGATCGGCGGCGGAGCGCGCAGCGCGCTCTGGGCTCGCATGATCGCTTCGGCGATGAACCGGCGCATTCTGCGCTATCGCGGTGGCGCGGCGGGGCCGGCGTTCGGCGCGGCGCGGCTGGCGCGCATCGCCGCCACGGGCGAGGATCCGGAGGCAATTTGCACGCCGCCGCAAATCGAGGACGTGACGGAGCCGGAGCCCGGGTTGGTGGCAGCCTTCGCCGCCAAGCGCGTCCGGTTTCGGGCGCTTTATGCTGCGCTGCAAGGAGAATTCGCGGCGGCTGCGACGAATTGACACAGATACGGCGCAATACTACGGTTTGCGGACCGAGGCGCGAAAACAGCGCCCCGACTCAATGGGGGAAGCGGCCATGGCGCGACAACAATGTGTCTGTTTGAGTTGGATCGTCGCCGCCCCGCTGTTGACGGGCGCGCTGATCCTGGGCGTGCTGTCGACGCCGACCTTGTCCGCGCAGGCGTTTCTCTACATTCCTGTCGCGGCGATCCTGGGGGTCGTCTACGGTTATCCGTTGGCTTGCGGCATCACGCGCTTCGTGGCGGCGCCGGGCGGCAACAATCCGCTGCTGCGCTGGGGCTGGGGCCTCTAGCCCTCATTCTCCGGTTCCCGTCCGGCGCGCGCGCGGCTATATAGGCGGCGCCTTAGGACGAAGCGCCCGGAGATGACTTCATGAACGTCCGCTTTTCGCGCCCGCGCGCGCTTGCCGCCGTCGCGGTCTTGAGTTTTGGCCTCGCTTCCTGTGGCGTCAACGCCATCCCGACGCTCGAAGAGACCGCCAAGGCCCGGTGGGCGGACGTGGAGAATCAGTATCAGCGCCGTTCCGATCTGATCCCGAGCCTCGTCGAGACGGTCAAAGGCTACGCCAAGCAGGAGAAGGACGTCCTGGTCTCGGTGACCGAGGCGCGGGCGAAAGCGACTTCGATCCACGTCGACGCCAACGACCTCACAGATCCCGCCAAGGTCAAGCAGTTGCAGGACGCGCAGAATGCGCTTTCGGGGGCGCTGGGCCGGCTGCTCGCGGTCAGCGAGAATTATCCCGATCTCAAGTCGAACCAGAACTTCCTGGCGCTGCAAAGCCAACTCGAGGGCACGGAAAACCGCATCGCCGTCGCGCGCCGGGATTATATCGCCGCGGTGCAGGCCTACAACATCGAGCTGCGCACCTTCCCGGGCGTGATCTGGGCTTCCACAGTCTATCATTCGAACAAGCCGATGGCGGAATTCACCGCTTCCGACTCGGCGCAGACCGCGCCGGTCGTGAAATTCTAGCCCCGTGCGCGCGCTCCGCTACGCCGTCCTCGCCGTCGCGTTGCTGCTGACGCTCGTCGTCGCGCGCGCGGTCGTCTATCCCCCGCTGAGCGGCCGGGTCGTCGACGGCGCCAATGTTCTCTCCGCTCCGACGCGCGCCGAATTGACGACCAAGCTCGCCGATCTCGAGGACAAGTCGAGCATCCAGCTGGTCGTCGCGACCGTGGCGAGCCTGGACGGCCAGGAGATCGAGCCCTACGCCAACGATTTGTTCCGCGCCTGGAAGCTCGGCGAGGCCAAGCAGAACAATGGCGTGCTGCTGCTGGTCGCGCCCAAGGAGCATAAGGTCCGCATCGAGGTCGGCTACGGGCTCGAAGGCACGCTGACCGACACGATCTCCAAGCTGATCATCGTCAACGCCATCGCGCCGCGCTTCAAGACCGGCGATTTCAACGGTGGGATCACGCGCGGCGTCGACGACATCATCACCACGCTGACGACAGATCAGAGCGAATGGGCGAAGAAACCGGATCTGCGCCAGCAGGACGATCAAGCGCCGGGCTGGCTGATAGCTCTGATCGCGATCTTCTTCATCATCATTTTCATCATCGTGATCCGCAACGGCGGCGGTCGCGGCGGGCCGGGCGGTTTCCTCATCGGCATGGCCTCGGGCCTTGCCAGCGGCCGTTCGAGCGGCGGCGGCGGCTTCTCCGATTCGGGCGGGTTTTCCGGCGGCGGCGGCTCGTCGGGCGGCGGCGGCGCTTCGGGGGGTTGGTGATGGCGGCGGTTACCCCTGACGATCACAAAGCCATCGAGACCGTCTTCGACGCCGCGCAAGCGCGCACCTCCGCGCCGCTGATGGGCGTGGCGGCGGAAGCCTCGTCCGATTATGCCGCCGCGCCGCTTTCGGCGACGCTCGTCGTCGCGCTCCTGGCGCCATGGCCGTTGTTGCTGCTCACGCGGATTTCCGCCGAGCGCATCTTCGCGGTTCAACTCGCCGTGGCCTTGGCGGGGCTCGCTTTGTTCTCGTTCGCCGGCCTCCGCGTCAAACTGACGCCCCGCAGCGCCCGGCGCTCGATTGCGCATCGGGCCGCGCTGGTGCAATTCGCGATGCGCGGCGGCGAGCACGCACCCGGGCGCAACGCCGTGCTGATCTATGTCTCGCTCGCCGAACGCTACGCCCGCGTCGTCGCCGGGGACGAAGCGGCGCGCCACATCACCGCTCAACAATGGCAGGGCCTCGTCGACGGCCTGACGTCGGACATGGCGAAGGGCGACCTGAAAACGGCGATGGGCGCGGCGGCCGGACGGGCGGCAGACATGCTGGCGCCTCATTTCCCGCCTACCGGCGAGACGGCTCCCAAGGGGGCGCGATTTCACTTGGCTTGAGATTGTCGCCTTTTGTCGTTACGACGTTGGGGAGCGCCACGTCGCCCTTACGCGACGTCAAGGGATAAGGCTTCCGATGTCGTTCAAGACGCTTGGCGTAGTCGCGGTTTCGGTGCTCGCGTTTTCTTTCGCCGCCCGGGCCGCCCCCTATCTCCTGGTGGACGCCAGCACCGGCGAAACCCTGCTGCAAAACGAGGCGACGGTCCCCTGGTATCCGGCCTCGCTCACCAAGCTCATGACCACCTATGTCGCGCTCGACGCGGTGCGGCAGGGGCGCCTGACGATGGATACCCCTCTCACCATGTCGTTTCGCGCCGCCCGCATGCCGGCTTCCAAGATGGCCTTCGAACCTGGCACGGAAGTCACCCTGGACAATGCGCTGAAGATGCTGATGGTGAAGTCGCCCAACGACGTCGCCGTCATGGTGGCCGAAAGCATATCCGGCTCGGTCGAGTCGTTCGCCGACGAGATGAACGCCGCGGCGCAAAGGCTCGGCATGCGCGAATCGCATTTCGTCAATCCCAACGGCCTGCACGATCCCGCCCATTATTCATCGGCGCGTGACATGGCGATTCTGGCCCGCGCCCTGTTGACCGAGTTCCCCGAGGACGTTTCGCTGTTCGACATCGGCGCCTTGCAACTCGGCGATCAGATCATCGCCAACCACAACGGCCTGCTCGGCCATTATCCCGGCGCCGACGGCATGAAGACCGGCTTCACCTGCTCGTCGGGCTTCAACGTCGTGGCGAGCGCCACGCATGACGGGCGCAAGCTGATCGCCGTCGTGCTCGGCAACCCCAGCCCGCGCGAGCGTAACCTGGAAGCCGCCGCGCTGTTCGAACGCGGCTTCGCCGACAACACGCGTGGGCCGAAGCTGGAGGACCTGCCGGCCTCGGCGCAGACGCAGCCCAAGGACATGCGCGGCGACATCTGTTCGCGCCGCAACGCCGCCGCGGTCGCGGCGGGCGAAGAAGACATGATGAAGATCCTGCCGCAGCCGAAACCGGCCGCCGCCGCCGTTGCGCGCGGCAAAGCCGCGGGTCCCGTGGCGGTCGCGGCCGTCGAGGCGACGCCGCAACCGCTGCTGCTCGCCGAGCCGATCCGCTTCGACCCCGTGCCGGTGTTCGTCGGCCCCAAGCCGGGCTGGACCGGCCCGGTGCTCGCCGCGCGCCCGGCGGCCGGACCGCCGAGCGACGCGACTGCCTACACGACCGCCAGCGTACCCTCGGCCGCCGAAGCCTCACAATCCGCGCCGCTGGCCCTGCAAGGCGCCGTCAAGCCGCCGGCGCCGCCCGCGGCCAAGCCGCCGCAGGTGAAGAAGGTGGCGAAGCTGATGCCGCACAGGCTGAAGCCGAGGGTGAAGAAGGCGGGCGGGGTGTGAGGGGCGCGCGGCTGGGATGAGCCCGCGGACAGGCTGCGCATTGCAACGACCTCGCTCCGACAGCTTGTGAAGAAATAGGTCGCTTGCCTTGTCATTCCCGCCAATGCCGGAATCCAGAGGCGCGCAGCCGCGCTAACCGGTTGAATTCGCGTCGCACGCTGGATTCGTGTTTTCACGGGGATGACATGAGACTCGCCAAAATGCGATTTCTTCACGCACTCTGAGGCGCTGCGGGGCAAGGCCTCGGAGCGGCGGCCTGGCTGTGGATCGCTTGTTCCTCGCGATGACAGGTCGAGCGCCGGAAAAGCTTGCAACCGTGAGCTTATTGGCAACTTTTGCCAAATCCGACGCTTTTTTCTGCAAGCCTTTCCAAGTATTTCGTTGGCGGTTCTGAGCGATATCAAGCTCTTACAAGTCGGCAAGGTCCGATTTTGATTTTTCCAGGATTTCGGACTCCCCGGGGTCGCCGGGGGCTGATTGGGCCGGCGCCGCCGCCGAATGCAGGCGCGCGGCGGCGTCGTTGAGCTTCTTCAGCAACCGCGCACGCGAGTCGGCGGAATATCGGTCGGTCGTGCGGACGACCGTACCATATTTGTCGAGCCGTTCGAGCACCTTCAGCAGTTGACCGATCGCTTGCAGTTTTCCATTCGCGATGCCTCGCGCGGCGAGCAGCAGCGCCGGTTCGAGCCGGGCGATCTGCAACCGGTTGTGGTCGACCGGGTTGGCGGCGTTCTCGGCCTTCAGCGACAGCGCCACGATCTGCCGAATTCTTTCTCGCGAAAGGTTCTCGTCGCGAGCGATCGTCTCATACGAAGCGCCCGCCCGCACACTCACCATGATCCGCATCCGCCGCTCCTCGCGCTGGTGGGCGGTTTTTCGGGTGGGGAGGTCTTTCGGCATGGACAGCCTCTGGGTTTTTGACAACGGGAATGCAAGACTATCATGATTTCGTTAAATCAGAAAGAAATTTGTGACGCGAATGCTCGCGCGGGGCCAATTGCAGGCGGAGGCGGGTTTCGGACCGGCATAAAGTGTGCCCCCGCTTCTACTTCCTTCACCAAGGCGACGTCCAAATATGTGCGCCGGGAGCTTTTATCATTTCCTCGGACATATTGCGGACGGACGGGGCTAAAGCGATTCGTCTGTTTTTGGGATTTGTCTAGGCGCCCCTCATTCGAGCCAGCATCTGATCGATTGTCGTCGTAAGATTTGTTGCATCGGAGACAGGCTGCATTAGGCCAAAAGCTTCCGCCTCCGCACGAGCAGCTTTCAGTTTTTCGACGGCTGCAGGCAGGTCTTCCCGGGTCTCGGCGATGCCGGCCAGATTAATTAGCGACGCCGACACGTCGCGCCGCGCCTCGGGCGTGTCCAGCTCGCGGGCCAGCGCGCGGCGGAGCTCCAGGCTCTCAGTGAACAGCCGTTCCGCGCCGGCGAGGTCGCCTCGGGCCCGCGCGGCATTCGCCACGTTATCCAGCGACACCGACACGTCGCGCCGCGCCTCGGGCGTGTCCAGCTC
>Ga0302157_10000914_pt1 | contig 37329 bp, 33 predicted proteins | sample I_Bog_N3_3_FD_193502 | JGI IMG/M metagenome (GOLD analysis project Ga0302157, IMG submission 193502) | Peat permafrost microbial communities from Stordalen Mire near Abisko, Sweden - I_Bog_N3_3 | ecosystem: Environmental > Terrestrial > Soil > Wetlands > Peat | place: Sweden: Abisko, Stordalen...
TCGGGGTCCTTCGACTCCGGTGCTCACGGTGAAGCTGTGAGCACCTCCGCTCAGGATGACAGAAGGATCAGGCGGTCCGCCCTCTATGACGATTTGGTGGTGTTGCGCGGGGCGATGCGGTGACGTGATACTTGGGCCATGCTGAAAGCGGTCCAACGCCTGGTGATTCTCGTTCTGATTTGTGTTGCAGCGGCGGCCGTGGCCCAGCAGACGGATGCGCCGCCGCAGGGCAACGTTGAAGGGCCACCCGCGCAGGTGCGGCAGGGAGCGGAGACGCCGGCTGTGGCCACGGGCAGCGTTACAGGCACGGTCATCGCGCAGGACACGTCGCGGCCTGTGCGGTTTGCGGAGGTTTTGCTGGTGAGCGCGGCACCGGCCTCCGGGCAGGGTGCGGGCAGGGGCGGCGGCGGCTTCTTCGGCGGAGCCCAGGCGCGCACCGAGGTGGATGGCAGCTTTGAGATGACCGACGTTGCGCCCGGTGATTACTACGTGACGGCGGGTGCGCCGGGCTACATCTCGGAGCGGGAGTTGCTGCAGATAGCGGTGGCTGCAGGCGCCGATCCGGCGGACCTGCTGGCGCGGGTTCCGATGGTCCACGTGATGGCGGACTCGACCAGCTCGATCAATCTGACGATCCAGCGCGGTGGTGTGCTGGCCGGGCGGGTGTTCTGGGAAGATGGCTCACCCGCCACCGGCGTCATGGTGGATGCGTTGCCAAATCCCCCGCCGGCCGCTCTGCCCGCAAGCCTGCAGGCGATCCGCTCTCCCAATGTGGTCGGAGTCACATCTGCCTCCATGACCGACGACCGCGGATCGTTCCGCATCCCCGGGCTGGTCGCGGGTGACTACCTGCTGGTGGCCCAGTTGCAGACCCGCGGGGGCTTTGGCGGTTTTGGCCGGGGGCAGCAGCTGGTTTCCACCATTCGGGTCTATGCACCAGGGACCTTTCGCAAGGCGAGTGCCAAGCCGATTACGGTACGAAACGCGGAGGAGCGCGACGATGTGCGGCTGGTGATCGACCTGCGCGGGCTGCATACGGTGAGCGGGGTCGCGACCTCGGCCAGCTCAACGCAGACGGTTGCTTCCGGGCGCGTGACGCTGGCGGATCACACCGATACGTCGCTGCAGTTGATGGGCTCGATTGAGCCGGATGGGTCGTTCCATGTGCGCTACGTTCCGCCGGGCAGCTACACGCTACAGATAGGCGGGGCAAGCACCCAGGTGAATAGCGGATTTGGGCGTGGGCGCGGCGGCGGCGGTGGATCTGGCAGCGGTGGAACGACGTTCCAGCCGTTCACCATGCCAGTGACCGTTACCGACAGCGACCTGACGGGGGTTGCGGCGCCGCTGACTGCGCTGCAGTGAAGGCAGGGAGAAGGGACAAGGGATTAGTAAAGGCAACAGCTTTAACGCGGAGGGCGCAGAGGGGAAGCGGAGGGCGCGGAGGAGAAGCGTAGATTACAAGGAGGGGGCGGGGTGGAGGATGGGGTCGATCAGGCGTACGACGGTCTGAGCGACTTCTTCAGAGGGGGGACGGTTAGGAGTCTGGAACCACTCCTTCGCAGCGCCGTAGATCGCCCAGCTTGTGGCGGCGGAGAGCATCTCGGGTGAGACAGGGCCGGCGGGCGGGTGCAGCTTGAGGCCGCTGAGCAGCATCTGGCGCACGACGGCGACGACGGCGGACTCCATGTGGGGTTCCATCTGGCGGTCGCGGCTGGGGCCGTGGCAGGGTGAGCCGGCGAGGAAGTCGCAGACGCCGAGGACGATGGCGGTGAGCGCGGATTGGCAGGTGCCGTCGAAGACGACACCGCGCGCGTCCAGCAGCGCCTGGAAGCGTGCGGCGACCATGCACTCCAGGAGAGCGAACTTGTCCGGGTAGTGGGCGTAGAAGGTGGCGCGGTTGACGGTGGCGGCGTCGGTGATGTCGTGTACGGAGATCTTCTCGAAGTCTTTGGATTCCAGGAGCGTGGCGAGCGCTTGCTGAAGGAGCTCGCGGGTGCGGCGGATGCGCGGGTCCAGAGCTTGACAGGGGGTCGCGTCCGGGGCGGTGGCCGGGGGAGACGCTTCGAGGGTGGGAGAGACGGCATCCATGACAGTAGATAGTTTACCTAATTTATCGGTGGGTTGTTGCATAAACAACAAATGTCGTGTATCTATGAATCGACGACTGTTGTTTATACATCATTTGTTGTGAAGGAGAAATACCATGCCCACCCTGCTACACATTGATTCCAGCCCCCTTGGTGATGCCTCTATCTCGCGCCACCTGACCAGCGAGTTTGTTGACAGTTGGAAGCTTGCCAATCCTGACGGGAAGGTCATCACCCGCGACCTGACGAAGAGTGGGCTGGTGACGATCGACGCCGCATGGATCGGCGCGAACTTCACGCCCGAGGCCTCGCGCACGGCGGAGCAGAAGCAGACGCTCTCGCCCTCCGACGCGCTGGTGGGAGAGCTTCAGGCGGCCGATGAGTACGTCTTCGGCGTGCCGATGCACAACTTCGGCGTGCCCAGCGTCTTCAAGCTGTGGATTGACCAGATTGCGCGCGCGGGCAAGACGTTCGCGTATGTGGATGGAGCGCCGAAGGGCCTGCTGACGGGCAAGAAGGCGACGTTCCTGATTGCCTCAGGCGGGGTGTATGACGCGGGCACGGCGATGGCGTCGTTCAACTTTGTGGAGCCGTATCTGAGGACGGTGTTTGCGTTTCTGGGCGTGGTGGACACCACCTTCCAGACCGCCGGCGGGACGGCGTCGCTGAACTATGGCGGCAATCGCGAGGAGTTCCTGACGCCGCAGGTCGCGGCGATTCGGGCGCGGTTTTCGGCGGAGCCGGTGCTGGTGAATTAAGGGGCTCGCACGAGGGAGATTGTGCGCGTACTATCATGCCGCGGCGGTAAGAGGGCCGCGGCTGGTTGCAAAGAATCTGGCTATTTTTTGGATGTTCATCTCTGTTGCTGAAAGGAAATGATCCATGCGAATTGTCTCTATCGTTGCACGCTATCTGCTGGCCATCATGTTTCTGGTGTTTGGGTTCAACGGGTTCTTTCACTACATCCCCATGCCGCCGATGCCCGGACTGCCGGGGCAGTTTATGGGTGCACTCTTTGCGTCGCACTTCTATGTGGTGATCTTCGGCGTGCAGGTGATCAGCGGAATACTGTTTCTGATTGGACGCTATGTGCCGCTGGCGCTGGTGCTGATTGGGCCGGTGCTGGTGGACATCCTGTGCTTCCACATCTTCATGGCGCCGAGCAGTATCGGGCCGGGCGTGCTCGCCACGATTCTGTGGTTCGTGGTGTTCTACAGCGTGCGGTCGAACTTCGCGGGGATCTTCGCGGCGAAGGCCTGAAGAGTTGACGCTAGGTCGGGGCTTCGGCCCCGGCGAGCGATCGCATGGTGCGGCGCCAGAAGTAGAGCAGCAGGAAGGCGGCGCCGGTGAGCGCGATGAGCAGGCCCCACCAGAGGCCGGCGGCGCCGAGGCGTTCGTGGAAGCCGAGCCAGATGCCGAGCGGCATTCCGACGGCCCAGTAGCAGAACAGTTGCGTGAGCAGCGGGGAGGTGGTGTTGCCCGCGCCGCGCAGGGCGCCGGTGGCGTTAATCTGCACGCCGTCAAAGAACTGAAAGCCTGCCGAGATCAGCAGCAGCGGAACGGCGGCGGCGATGACTCCGGCGTCGGGCGTGAAGAGGCGCGCGATCGGTGCGGGGATCGTAAGAAAAAATGTCGCGGCCACCAGCATCACAGCGGCGCCGCAGCCGATGCCGCTGTAGCCGGCGGCGGCGACGTCGGCGGGTGTGGCGCGGCCGATGCGCATCCTGCCGATGGCGTGGCCCACGCGGACGGAGGTCGCCGACGAGATGGCGAAGGGCACCATGAAGGTGGTGCTGGCGCACTGCAGCGCGACCTCATGCCCGGCGAGCGGCAGCCTGCCGAAGGTGGCGATGAGCGTGGTGACGAGGGCGAAGATGCCGATCTCGACGAAGATGGACGCGCCGGCCGGGGCGCCGAGCTGGAGCAGGCGGCGCATGTGCTGGAGACGGACGCGTGCGGCGACTGCGCTGGGAGAGGACAAGGCTCCGCGAAAGACCAGGCCGAGTCCGTAGCTGTGCCTCCGGTTCAGCCACCAGACCGCGATCAGAAGGACGGCCATCAGGTAGAGCCGCGCGAAGCTGGTGGACCACGAGGAGCCAAGGACACCGAAGGCGGGGATGGTGAGGCCGCGCCAGTGGTGGCCGAAGATGAGAAGCCAGTCGCCTGCGGCGTTGATCAGGTTCGCCGAGATAAGCGCGAAGGCGATGGGGCGTCCGTGGTTGGCGGCCTGCAGGTAGCGCCGCAGCGTGAAGTAGAGCAGCAGCGGCAGGGTTCCGTAGTTCAGGCCAGTCATGGCGGGGACGGCCTGCGCGAGGATGGCGCGGTCGACGGGCAGATGCACCAGCAGCAGCGGGCCGAAGGCGAAGGCGGCCATGAGCAGCACGCTCAGTGCAACGGCCATGACCAGACCGTGGAGCAGCCAGGCGTTGGCTTCTTCCTGTTGGCGCGCGCCCAGCGCCTGCGAGATGAGGGTGTCCAGCCCGAGCAGGATCCCGCCGACGCCGAAGCAGAGGGTGTTGAAGAGCACCTGCGCTAGCGCCGCGGCGGCCATGGCGAGCGCCGCGTTGGGGCCGCGGCCGAGCATTACCGTATCCACCAGGGACATGGAGACCCAGCCGAGCTCGCCGGCGATGAGCGGCAGCGCCAGCCGCACCAGTGGTGGGAGCTCGCTGCGGATGTGCGTCCAACGCATTGAGACAGGGTATCGCAGCGTTGTGGCATCGCTCCCACATCTACCCGCAAAAGCGCGGGTAGATACGGGGCACCCGGGAAGCTGGTGGCGTGCGGCTTCCTTGACATCACCCCTTCATTCCGCGATGCTTAACCCTCAGGTGTGATTGCGCCGGGTATGGCTGACGTGTGTCTGGGTGAACCAGATGGCGGCCGGGTCCGGTGCTTGTCCCGTTCTCGAGTCGACGAGGGGGCAACCGAGAATCCCCTACATTTTGTTGAGACGCGGCCGGCGCAGGCGAGGTAATCCTCCCGCGACCAAGGCCCGCGAGCAGGAGTTGTCGCTGTGAGTGTTCTAGCACTGTTGTTTGCCCTGCCGGGAATCTTCGGACAGATGGGCGGTCTTCCCTTCCTGCTGCTGATGTTTGTGGCGATGTACTTTCTGCTGATTGCGCCCAACCAGCGCAAGCAGAAGACGTGGCAGGCGATGCTGGCCAAGCTGAAGACCGGCGACAAGGTCACCACCAACGGCGGCATCCGCGGCACGATCGTGAGCGTGAAGGACGACCTGCTGGTGATCAAGACGCAGCCGGATGGCGTAAAGCTGGAGTTTGTTAAGAGTGCGATCGCCGCGGTGACGACGGATGATGACAGCATCAAGGCTTGAAGGCGAGCCAGTCAGCGAGTCAGCAAGACAGCGAAGTGCAACAACGAACGCAATGTGCGCAATGTATTACGCAATGGACGCAAAGAGATCAGCAACGCCCGCCGAGCGGTAAAGAGCGCGGAGTTTTGAAGGAAACAAGAACCCGATGGGCAAGAATCTGGCCAGAAGAACAGCCTTTATCATCGCCGTGCTGGCGATCTTCATCTACGGCATCTTCTTCGGCACCAACCTGCCAAGGCTGGCTCCGCTGAAGACGCTGCTGACCAACAACATCCACCTGGGGCTCGACCTGCAGGGCGGCACGCACCTTGTGCTGCAGGTGCATGTGGAGGAGGCCGTGAACGCGGCGACCGACCGGGACGTGCAACTGCTGAACACCGCGCTCGCAGCGGACGGCGCGACGGCGACCAAGCTCGATCCGGCGCACCCCGAGGTCATCACGGTGAGCGGCGGCTCGGTGACTCAGCAGAGCGCCATCCATGATGCGATTACTGGGAATGAATACGCCAGCTATGACGTCAACTCGGCGCCCGGCGGCAGCGGCTACCTGATGACGCTCAAGCAGTCGGCGATCCGCGACATCAAGGACCGAACGCTCGACACCTCGATCGACACCATCACCGAGCGCATCGACAAGCTGGGCACCTACGAGCCGCTGGTTCAGAAGTATGGCCTGGGCGACGACCAGATCGTTCTGGAGCTGCCGGGCATCAGTGATCCCGCACAGGTGCAGCGCCTGATTGAGGCGACTCCCAAGCTGGAGGTTCACGCCGTGGTGGGGTCGGCGTATCCGGATGCAGCCGCGGCGACGGCCTCGCTGAATGGCGTGGTTCCTCCCGATGACGAGATCGCGAGTGGCTCGAATGGTGCGGGCGGTCCCGATGAGTTTTATGTGCTGAAGCGGCTGGCCATTGTGGAGGGTACGGACTTTCGCGATGCGCAGGCCTCGACCGACGAGAATGGCCGGCCGGACATGACGTTCACCCTGACCACTGACGCGGGCGACCGCTTCTATAAGTACACCGACGCAAACAAGGGCACCGGGCAGATGGCCATCGTGCTGGACAACCGGGTGATTGAAGTCGCGGGCATTGAAGCGGCGATTCGCGACCAGGGGCGCATCACTGGGGCATTTACGCAGGACCAGGTCGAGTCGCTCTCGCAGAAGCTGCGCAGCGGTTCGCTGCCGGCATCCATCTCCTACACAGAGACGCGTACGGTGGGCGCGAGCCTGGGCGCGGACAGTATCCACCAGGGCGTGCTTGCAGCGATTGCAGGTCTGGTCGTTGTGATGGTCTTCATGCTGATCTATTACCGCGGCGCCGGCTTCAACGCCGACCTGGCGCTGCTGCTGAACCTGGTGATCCTGCTGGGATTCATGGCCTTCTCCGGCTCCACGCTGTCGCTGCCGGGAATCGCCGGCGTCATCCTGACGATTGGTATGGGCGTCGACTCCAACGTGCTGATCTTCGAGCGCGTGCGCGAGGAGTTGCGGCTGGGCAAGACGGCTGTCGCCGCGATCCAGGACGGCTTTGCGCATGCCTGGACGACCATCTTCGACACCCACGTGACGACCATCGTCTCAGCGGGAATCCTGTTTATCTTCGGCACCGGCCCCATCAAAGGCTTTGCCACCACGCTGACCATCGGTCTGCTGGCCAACATCTTTACCGCGGTCTTCGTCTCGCGCACCATCTTCGAGTTCCTGCTCAGCAAGAAGGAGCGGGGCGCGGCACTTTCGATCTAGTTGTTCGTTCTTCGTTGTTAGTTATTAGGAACGGCATTGCCTCACTAAGAACTAACAACGAACCACTAACAACCCCGAACCACTGATTCGCAGTATCAGCATCAACAAGAGGTCTTTTCGTGGAACTGTTTCGCAACGCAAATATCGACTGGCTCGGCAAGAAGTGGTACTTCCTTAGCTTCTCGCTGATCTTCTCCGTGGCGGGTGTACTCAGCATGTTCTTCTGGCATGGCATTCCACGCGGCGTGGACTTCAAGGGCGGCACACAGATCACCGTGCAGTTCGACAGCACGCCGAATGAGGACCACATCCGCGCGGCGCTGGACTCCGCCCACATCAAGGACTGGCGCATTCAGCGCATCTCCGACGTAGGCGGCAAGCTGGGCAACAAGGAGATCATCTCGCTGCCGGAGTCCACTGCGCAGGACACCGCGCACGATGAAGGCCGCGCCGAGGTGGAGAATGCATTGACCACCTACTATCACGACTCTGGTTTTTCCGCGCAGAAGGTGGACATCGTGGGCCCCACCGCAGGAAAGCAACTGACGCACCAGGCGTTTCTGGCGACGATCTACTCGCTGGTGGGGATGTTGATCTATCTGTGGTTCCGCTTTGAGTTGATCTATGGCGTAGCGGCCGTGGTGGCGGTCTTCCATGACACGCTGATTACGGTGGGCTTCTTCTCGCTGACGAACCAGGAGATTACGCTGACGGTCATCGCGGCCATCCTGACGCTGGTGGGCTATTCGATGAACGACACCATCGTGGTCTTCGACCGCATCCGCGAGAACCTGGCGCTGAGCCGGCGCGAGACGCTATCCGACGTGGTGAACCGCAGCATCAACCAGACGCTTAGCCGGACGGTGATTGCATCAGGGCTGACGTTCCTGACGGTGCTGTGCCTGTATGTCTTCGGCGGCGAGGTGTTGCATGGGTTCTCGTTCGCGCTGGTGGTCGGCATCCTGATTGGAACGTACTCGTCGATCGCGGTAGCTGCGCCAATGCTGGTGGCCTATCAGGACTGGCGCGGCAAGCGCGCCAAGGCTGGACAGCGGGTGACGCTGCCCGCGGCCAGAGGACCGGTGAAGGGCTCGGCGAAGTCCGCACGAAGGTAACGTCCGGATTCGAAGGTTGCACAACTTCAGTGCAAATGGGCGGCTGGGCGATGGATTCGCAACGGATGGCTTGACCAGAGTTGCACATTTTAAGGTAGGATGAGCGACAACCCGCAAAGCAGGGTACTGGTCGCTCAACCAGGCAGCGCCGCTGGGCGAGGCCAGATTCGACCGGCTCACCAGGAGCTTTGCGGCTGCGGGAACAATTTGGTTCGTTGTGGTGTCTAAGGCAATTAGCTCTCCCTCGCGGGAACGAGGTCGTTATGTTTGAAGATTCAATGATGGAATCCGGTGGGCAGATCAAGACCACATCCAAGTACTGGATGATTGTGTCCTTCACCTTCTGGGGCCTGGTGCTTGGCGCGCTGATTCTGATACCGCTGCTCAATCCTGAGGCGTTGCCTGTGGCCTCGCTGACTGCCTCGCTGACGGCACCGCCGCCACCACCGCCACCACCGCCACCTCCGCCACCGCCGGAGGCAGTGCACCCGGTGAAGATGGTCTCCGAACTGGACCAGGGCCTGCACGCGCCGACCAAGATTCCGAAAGACATCAAGAATGTTGTGGATGATGCTCCACCTCCGCCGAGCGGTGGTGTGGCCGGCATGGGAATGGCTGGCGGCTCCGGCGCACCCGGCGGCGTATTCGGCGGCATGGGCCTGGGCAACGGTCCGACGGTGGTCAAGGCCAAGCCTGCGGGCCCGGCGCGCATCTCCGGCGGCGTGGTCTCCGGTCTGAGGATCTACGGCCCCACCCCGGTCTATCCCCCAATCGCCAAGGCGGCGCACGTGGGTGGATCGGTGGTGCTGCACGCGATCATCTCCAAGAGTGGCACGATTGAAAATCTGACCGCGGTCAGCGGGCCTGCGATGCTGCAGGGCGCGGCGATTGACGCCGTCCGGCAGTGGCGCTACAAGCCTTATCTTCTCAACGGTGATCCGACCGAGGTCGACACAACCATTACCGTCAACTTCAACCTGAACGGCGGCTAAAGGCAGCCTTCGCTTGCGGCCGGAGTCCAACTGACTCGGAGCCAGGGACTCAAACTGACTATCGACAACCCCGATTTTTGCAGTTCGAATCAATATTCTCGCAAGTTCATCCGTACCAAATATCAGGAGGAAAGAATTCCGTGATTCTCGCCCATCTAGCTCAATTCGCTCACGCATCAGCATCCTCGCTCGCCATGTTCCAGGACGAAGGCGCGCCTGCCGTCGGTTTCAGCCCCATGCAGCTGTGGGGCAACATGGGTGGCCTGGCCCGCGCCGTCGTCGTGATTCTGTTCATCATGTCGATCTGGTCGCTGGCTGTGATCATCGACCGCGCCCTCTACTTCTCGGCTGCCCGCAAACAGTCGCGTGAGTTTGCTCCCAAGGTTGCGGGCGCCCTCAAGGAAGGCCGTCTGGATGAGGCGATCAAGGTTGCGGACCGCTCCAAGAAGTCTCACCTGGCCGAGGTTGTCACCGCCGGCCTCACCGAGTTCCGCAGCTTCGGCTCCGGCGGCTCGATCACCGAGGAGCAGGTGGAGAGCTCCAAGCGCGCACTCGAGCGCTCGGAGTCCATCGTTCACGCCAAGCTGAAGAAGGGCCTCAGCGGCCTGGCCACCATCGGATCGACAGCGCCGTTCATCGGCCTGTTCGGCACCGTGGTCGGCATTCTGAACGCCTTCCGTCAGATCGCTGCGTCCAAGAGCTCGGGCATCGGCACAGTCGCCGGCGGTATCTCTGAGGCGCTGGTCACAACGGCGTTCGGCCTGCTGGTCGCCATCCCCGCGGTTATGACGTTCAACTACTTCACCACCAAGGTGGAGGCGTTCGACGTGGAGATGGACAACAGCTCGTCGGAGCTGGTGGACTACTTCATCAAGCAGTCGCACCGCTAAGACAGCAGTACCCTGCGGGAACCACATAAGAGCGTGCTCCGGACGGCCGAAGCGAACGGCGTCCGGAGCCACACTCTCTCCGCAACGGGCACGACAGACGCATTGCAGCAACGGAGACATTTATGGCACAGGCAATCCGGGACGAGGGCAAGAAGGTCAACTCGAACATCAACGTGACTCCCATGGTGGACGTCATGCTGGTGCTCCTGATTATCTTCATGGTCATCACCCCGATGTTGAACAACAAGGTGAACGTGGATCTTCCCGTGATCGCGCAGCCGCAGATCATGGAAAATGCCAACAAGGAAGACGCGATCACTATCGCGGTCACTCGCGACGGCAAGGTCTTTCTCGGCGCCGATCAGGTCTCGCTGGGCGATCTGGGCCAGAAGGTCTCTGATCTTGAGGCCAAGAAGACCAATCCCACCGACGACAAGTCGGTCTATATGCGCGCTGATACACGCGCCAACTACGGCAAGGTCATGGACACGATTGACGCAGTCCGCGTCGCCGGCGTGAGCCAGTTGAACCTGCTGACCGACATCAACCAAAGCTAGGCTAGTTTGATTTACAGGGCCGCGGCAGCGGTGCCCGCAAGGGCGTTACAAGGAGTCGAACGTTATGGGAATGAGTGCAGGATCTTCGGGTGGAGTGGCGTCAGACATCAACGTGACGCCGTTGATCGATGTGCTGCTGGTGCTGCTGATCATCTTTATGGTGATTGTGCCGACCACGCCTAAGGGCCTGGAGGCGCTGGTGCCTCAGCCGCCCAAGCCGAACGCGCCGCCGCCGCCGGAGAACGACCGCACCATCGTCGTTCAGGTGGAGTCGGGCGGAGCGCTGCCGGTGTATAAGATCAACGACCAGCAGTTCCCCAAGTCCGACATCGAGCCCGAGCTGACCAAGATCTTCGAGACCCGGCAGGAGAAGGTGATGTTCGTCAAGGGCGACAAGGACCTGAACTTCGGCAGCGTGGCTGAGGTGATCGGCTTTGGCCACCAGGCAGACGTTACGAACATCGGCATCATTACGCCGCAGGTGGAAGCGGGACACTAAAGACAGGGAACAGGGATTAGGGATTAGAAAACCGGAGCCCCAGACTCTCTCGGCGATGCCGCAAGAGTCTAGGGCTTTTCCTTGTGATGGACTCTTCGCTCGTGGCGGCTCAAACGGTGCTCCAGTGGTGTCTAAGAGGGTGACGACTTCGGCCCTAGCTGGCCTGCTCCATCTTCGTGACTACTCCTCGCGTGCTCGTCCGCCAACACAATCTGAGGTGTCCCCATGTCCTTCGCTTCCGTCTCCAATCAAACTTCTGAGATCAACGTCACGCCGCTCATCGACGTGCTGCTGGTGCTGCTCAGCATCTTTATGGTGATGGTCCCGGTCGTGCCGCACGGCCTGCAGAGCTCCATTCCGAAGGCTGCAGCGCCTGCCGCGACCCTGATGCCCGTGCAGGTACAAATCTCCACGGGCGACGCCATCGAGCCGGTGCGCTACCGGATCGGTTCGCGCGACGTAGCACTCGCGGAGTTGCAGCCCAGCCTGCAGGCGCTCTTTGCCGTGCGCCAGGACCGCACGCTCTATGTTGCCGCAGATCGCAGCCTCAGCTTTCGCCAGGTCGCGGAGGTGGTGGGAGCGGGTCACCGGGCGGGCGCCGGAGCCATCGTGCTGAGAGGCCCGCTTCCGTGAGTACGCGGTGCGTCCCCAATTACCCAGCCGTACGCAGCCGCAAATAACAAGGCCTCCCGCGCGGGGAGGCCTTGTTATTTGTGAGGGCGTTCTGCTGAGGTATTACTGCATGTTGACGCCGCCGCCGAGCGCCTTTTCCTTGGCGGCCTCGTTGGCCTTGCGAGCGCCTTCCGCCTTATGCACCCAGTCGTCGGCCGCGGCTACGTCGGCCTTGCGGGCAGCGTCGTTGCCGCACTCCAGGTCGGCCTTGCGGCGATAGGTAAGGTTCATGTACTGCATCGCGTCATCGTAGTTGGGGTTGATGGCGACCGCCTGGTTCAGGTACTGGAGCGCCTCATTGACCAGGCTGCCATTTTGCGCGACGAGCTTGGCGCACACGTCCTTGGACTTCTTGGGGTTGCCGAGGCCGTCGTCGGTCAGTCCGGCCTGGCCCAGGACGGTGGTGGCGTTCTTGTAGGCCTGGGTCCAGTCGATGACGGCGATGGTGTAGTTGGCCTCAGCATCCTTGGGATCGAGCGAGATGATCTTCAACTCGTCGGCCTTGGCGAGATCGTACTTCTTGATGTTGCGGTCGATGGAGGCCACCTGACGCAGGGCATTCAAGTCATCCGGGTTCTTGGCCAGCACCGAATTGAACTCGTCCAAAGCCTTCTGCGCGAGCGCCAGGTTATCGGGCGTGTCGAGGTTCGGGACGATCTGGTAGCTGTACGCCGTGGCCAGGTAGAGCCGGGCCGCATCGTAGTTGGGGTCGAGATCCACCGAGGTCTGGAAGTGGTTGACCGCCTGCTCGTACTCGCCGGCCTTGAAGGCCTGCACACCCTTCACCAGTTGGTCGCGAGCTTTGAGCTTGGTGCAACCTATCGTGCTTGCCAGCAACAGCAGAAGTGCCGTACCGACGGAGATCCGTGAGCTAAGTTTCATTTGCGAAATTCCTACCCTTCGACAGAGTCGCCCTCTGGCCCACGAACGGGGCCGTGTCCAGAAATCATACTGTAGACCTTTCCCTCCGATTGTAAAGGGAGAGGCAATGGTTTACCAGCAAAGCGGGCTGATTTGCCTGCCGTTTCGCTTGCTCTACGCGACGAGACGTGCACAGCTCCGCCCAACCTTATACACCCTGAGACGCGAACCCGGCACAAAGAGACGCGAACCCGGTGCACAACCGCCGCCGGGCGGGTGGAAAGTTGGTAGCATCGGGAAGAGCCCGCCCCAAAGCGAGCCTCCGGGGGTACAACAGTGGCAAAGCAGAGCAGTAAGTGGACAGCAGAGCAGATTCCACCGCAGGCGGGCAGGACGGCGCTGGTCACCGGGGCCAATAGCGGTATCGGGTACCAGGCGGCGCTGGAACTGGCGCGCCACGGGGCGCACGTCCTGCTGGGCTGCCGCAACGCGGCCAAGGGAGCGGACGCCCTACAGCGGCTGCTGGCCGAGGTTCCGGGCGCGAAGGCTGAGGTGGTGGAGCTGGATATGGCCTCGCTGGCCTCGATACGGGCGTTTGCGGCGGCGTTTGCCGCTCGCGGGGTGCCGCTGGACCTGCTGATCAACAACGCCGGGGTGATGGCGCTGCCCACCCGCGAGGTGACCGTGGACGGCTTTGAGCGCCAGTTCGGCACCAATCACCTGGGGCACTTCGCGCTGACCGGCCTGCTGATACCCCAACTGCTGGCTGCGGATGCGCCGCGGGTGGTGACGGTGTCGTCCATTGCGCACCGCAGGGCAAAGATTGAGTTCGACAACCTGCAGGGCGAACGCAAATATGCGCCGCGCGATGCCTACAACCGGTCCAAGCTGTCGAACCTGCTGTTTGCGCGCGAGCTGGACAAGCGCGCCCGGGCCGCGGGCAGCAAGCTGGTGAGCATCCCGGTTCACCCGGGGGTGTCGAGCACCAACATTATCGACAACGGGATGGCACCGACCGGGCTGAAGCGGATGGTCATCGCTGCGGTGGCTGGGCTGGTCATGCAGCCGGATACGGCAGGCGCGCTGCCCACGCTCTACGCGGCCACCGCTCCAACGGCCGTGGGCGGCGAGTACATCGGGCCGGACGGCTTTCTGGGCATCAAGGGCTCGCCCACCGTGGAGCAGCCCAAGCCGCAGGCGCTGGATGAGGCCGTCGCGGCGAAGCTGTGGGCGGTGTCGGAAGAGCTTACCGGAGTCGTCTACCCGCCGCTCGCCTAGCGGAGGCTGACCTACCGCTTCTTCTTTTTCTTCGCCGAAACCTTCTTGCGCACCGGGGGACGGGTGACCGACAGGCGCTTGCCGGTCGGCTTGCGCGCCCTGGCCGGGGAACCGGCGGCGGCGGTAGAGAGCCGCAGCAGCTTGGCTGAATGGGTATCCAGCAGCCGCTCAATCTGACGCAGCAGAGCTGCGGTTTGCATGGGCTTGACCAGCATTTTGTCTGCTCCCATGTCGGCCCAGTCGTCCTCGGGGTAGGCGGTGAGCAGAGCGACGGCGGGGTGGTAGGGCGCGGAGCGCGCGGCCTGGATGACCTCGCGGCCGGAGGCGTCGGACTCCATGCGCATGTCGGTGATGACCATCTGGTACTCATGCAGCTTGATCTTTGATTTGGCCTCGTGGGCGCTGGCGGCAGTGTCCACGTCAAAGCCGGAGATCTCCAGCACGGCCTTCATGGTGAGCAGGATGGCGACTTCATCATCGACCAGCAAAACGCGGCGCTTGGGCACGGGGAGTCTCCTGGGGCGTTGCTTGCGAACGCAGAAGTTATCGTACACGGACAGCGGGGCGAGGAGCGGTGGCACGGCATCAAGCCCTTGTTGATGCAGTGAATGATGATGGCACTTTCGGGCATGGCGATGGCTATACATGAGACCATCAAGTCATCCCCTCCACAGAGCTTTTGGCGGGACGTACGTTCCTACCAAAGGATTCTCCATGAGCAGTCGGGCCTGCGCGATCATGCGCATTTGTGTCGTCGTTGTTTCTGCTGTCTTCGTTCTGCTTGCGGGTTGCAGCAGCAACAGCTTCAAGAACCCCACCAACCTGCATCTGGAAGGCGTGGCGATGGGCGGGCAGCAGCCGATTGGGGTCTCGACGCTGCAACTGTATGCGGTGAACACATCGGGCACGGGCCCCACGTATACGTCGACGCCGCTGCTGCCGGTGGGGGCCGCTGCGCTGACTACCAGCGACGGCTCGGGCAATGCGACCAACTCCAATGCCAACGCGGGCAACAGCTTCAACTCGCTGCCGGTGGGCTACTTCACCATTACCAATGACTACACATGCCCTTCGCCGGGCGCGCAGGTGTATCTGGCCGCGAACGGCGGCGTCCCGGGGCCCTCGGTAGGGACGAACAACTCCGACATCGCCATCATGCTGGCGCTGGGGGCGTGCGGGCAGTTGTCAGGGTCAACGAGCGTGCAGATTAATGAGGTGACCACGGTCGGGTCCATCGCGGCGCTGTATCCGTATATGACGGCGTACAACGCTGTCGGATCGCCGAGCGGCAATGCCGACTACCTGGCGGAGGAGTTCAGCGTCGCGAACGAGTACATGAACGCGGCGACCGGTGTGGCGCCGGGGGCAGCGTTGTCGGCGGGGTACTACGCGTCGTCGAATGAGGTGAACACGCTGGCGAACCTGGTGGCTACGTGCGTGAACACGGCCGGAGGCTCGGCGGGTGACGGCTCGGCGTGTGGCAACATCTTCCTGGCTGCCAAGCCGCCGGGGCAGGGCTCGACCGCGCCGACGGATACGGTCGGGCTGATGATCGACATCCTGAACAACCCGACGAACAACGTGCCCGGAATTTATAACAACATCAGCACGCAGCCGCCGTTCTTTCCGTATGACCTGAGCGCGCCGAGTGACTGGACGCTGCCGATCGTGCCGGTGGCGCAGACGCCGACGGCCTCGCCCGCGGCGGGAACGTATGCGGGCGCGCAGATGGTGACGCTGACGACGCAGAACAGCACCGCGGCGATCTACTACACGACCGACGGAACGACACCGACGACGAGTTCGAGCGTGTACTCGGGGCCGGTGACGGTTTCGGCGAGCGAGACGCTGCAGGCGATCTCCGGCAACCGCGGCGGTGTGAGCGCGGCGGGTGTGTTTGGGTACAACATTACGGGCGCGGCGGCGACGCCGGTGATCTCGCTGGCGGCGGGAAGCTATAGCTCGGTGCAGACGTTCACCGTGACCTCTGCGACACCGGATGCAGCGGTGTATGTGACGACGGACGGGACGACACCCACGGCCGCCTCCACGCTGGTGACGGGCGCGTTGCAACTGGACAGGACGGAGACACTGAAGGCGGTAGCCATTGCAGGCAACTCCAGCAGCGGCATGTCGAGTGCGGCGTATACCTTTACTTCGGGGATCATCAATACGATTGCCGGCGGCGGGATACCCAATGGGGACAACATCGCAGCGACCAGCGCGGAGCTGAACGGTGCTTTTGACGTAGCGGTGGACGCGAGCGGGAATCTCTACATCGCCGATTATTACAATGCGCGCATCCGCAAGGTCACGGCGGCGACAGGTGTGATCACCACCGTGGCGGGGAACGGGACATCCGGCTTTACGGGCGACGGGGGGCTGGCTACCAGCGCTGAGATCAACCATGCCTATGGCGTGGTGGTGGACGCCAGCGGCAATCTGTACATCGCGGATACCGGCAACAACCGCATCCGCATGGTGACGGCGTCGACGGGCGTGATTACGACGGTGGCCGGCAACGGCACGCCGGGCTTTGCGGGAGACGCCGGCGCGGCTACCAGCGCGGAGCTCGGGAACCCCATCGGCGTCGTGTTCGACGCCGGCGGCGATCTCTACATCTCTGATTCTTCCAACAACCGCATCCGTATGGTGGCGGCGGGAACAGGCATCATCTCGACCTTCGCGGGCAACGGGACAGCGGGCTACTCCGCGGACGGCGTAGCGGCGACGAGTTCCGAGCTGAACAGCCCCTACGGGATAGCGCTGGATGCCGGCGGCAATCTCTATATTGCGGATGCCACCAACAACCGGGTGCGCAAGGTGTCGGCAACGACAGGCATCATCACAACAGTAGCGGGCAACGGGACCCAGGGCTTCGCAGGAGATGGCTCCGCGGCCACCAGCTCCGAGATGTACGCTCCCACGGCCGTGGCGGTGGACGCGAACGGGAATCTCTATATCGTGGACCGTGACAACAGCCGTGTCCGCGAGGTGTTAGCAGCGACGGGCATCATCTCCACCTTCGCGGGCGGCGGGTCGAGTCCTTCCACCTGCAGCGGATCGACGGATTCTGTCGGCGACGGGTGTGCGGCGACCAGCGCGAATATCGATTATCCCTATGGTGTAGCGCTGGATACGAGCGGCAACCTGTACATTCCTGGTTCCAACTCTCAACGTGTCCGCAAGGTGACGGCGGGCATCATCACGACGGTGGCGGGCAACGGTATCGGGGGCTATGCACCGGCGGTGCCGGACGGCGTGCTTGCGACGGCGTCCCTGCTCACCGCTCCCAATGGCGCGGCGGTGGATGCGAGCGGCAACCTGTACATTGCGGACACTACGCATCACCGCATCCGCAAGGTGACGGTGGCGACGGGCGTGATCACGACGGTCGCGGGCAGCGGAGTCCAGTGTGCGCTGGTCAACGGTGCCTGCGGAGACGGCAGCGCGGCCACTAGCGCCCAGCTCAATGGGCCCAAAGGCGTGGCCGTGGACGGGGGCGGCAACCTGTACATCGCGGACACATCGGATAACCGCATCCGCAAGGTGACGCTGGCGACAGGCGTGATCACGACGGTGGCGGGGACCGGGGTGGCGGGCTTCCTCGGGGACAATGGCCAGGCGATCAACGCCAAGATCGATGCTCCCTACGGCGTCGCTGTGGATGCGAGCGGCAACCTGTACATCGCGGACACTAGCAATCAGCGCATCCGCCTGGTGACGGCCTCTTCGAGTGTGATCACGACCATCGCCGGGAGCACTCCGTGCACACCGGCCACGAATACCTGCGGCGATACCGGCGCGGCCAGCAGCGGCAAGTTCAATGGCCCGAGGGGCATCGCGCTGGACGCGAGCGGCAACCTGTACATCGCGGACTATGGCGACAACCGCATCCGCGAGATTACGGGAGGCAACATCTATACGGTGGCGGGCAATGGGACGGCCGGCTTTATGGGAGACACGGGTCCGGCGACCATGGCCGAGCTGCATTCGCCCGCCGGCGTGGCGGTGGATGGCAGCGGCAACCTGTATATTGCGGATGCCACGAACGAACGCGTCCGCAAGGTGACGGGTGGCAACATCTTTACGATTGCAGGCAATGGGACGGTCGGCTTCACGGGAGACGGAAGCGCGGCGACCGCTGCGGAGCTCTCCGCCCCGAGCGGCGTGGCGGTGGACGCCAACGGCAATGTCTACATCGTGGACACGACCAACAACCGGATACGGGTGGTGAACCCGTAGACGCGTCAAGGGGAGACGAAAGGGCGAGGGCCTGAGGTCGGTGCCTCTTCGCCATTCCGCACCCAAGTTCGGGTCGGTCTCAGAGGCGAAGGCAACAGGAAAAGCGGTAGGCTCTTGATGTGCCTGAGGCGTCTGCGAATCCGAAGGTGGTAGCTCCAGCTGCGCGTGGTGCGTGGATTCTGGCCGCGACCATTCTCGGGTCCAGCATGGCTTTCATCGACAGCACGGTGGTCAACGTGGCGCTGCCCGCGTTGCAGACCTCGCTGCACGCGACGGTAAGCGACGTGCAGTGGGTGGTGGAGTCCTATGCATTGATGCTGGCTGCGCTGCTGCTGGTGGGCGGGTCGCTGGGCGATCGCTACGGACGGCGCAAGGTGTATCTCTGCGGGACGGTGCTGTTCGCAGCCGCGTCGGCGTGGTGCGGGCTGTCGAACTCCATCGGCATGCTGATCGTCGCGCGTGCCGTGCAGGGGCTGGGGGCGGCGATGCTGGTTCCCGGCAGCCTGGCGATCATCAGCGCGTCGTTTCCGGAAGAGACGCGCGGGAAGGCTATCGGCACGTGGTCCGGATTCACAGCGATTACTGCCGCGATCGGGCCGGTGATAGGCGGGTGGCTGGTGGAGCATGCAAGCTGGAGGTGGGTATTCTTTCTGAATCTACCGCTGGCACTGGCGGTGGTGGCGCTCTCGCTGATGCGCGTGCCAGAGAGCCGTAATGATGCTGCGAGCCGCCATCTGGATTGGCCGGGCGCGCTGCTGGCCACCGTGGGGCTGGGCGCGGTGACCTATGCGTTGATTGAGTTTCCGAACCGCACGGCGCATGCTCCGCACCTGATTCTGCTGGTTTCGCTGGTGGGCGCGGCGGCGCTGGCGGGGTTTCTCGTGGTGGAAGAACGGTCGCACGCGCCGATGGTCTCGCTGGCGCTGTTTCGGTCGCGCAACTTCAGCGGCGCGAACTTGCTCACACTGTTTCTTTACGCGGCGCTGGGAGGGATGCTGTTCTTTCTGCCGATGAACCTCATTGAGGTGCAGCACGACTCGGCGACCGAGGCCGGCGCTGCGCTGCTGCCGCTGGTCGCGCTGCTGTTTGCGCTCTCGCGGTGGTCGGGGGGGCTGGTGGCGCGGTACGGCGCACGGTTGCCGCTGACGATTGGGCCGCTGATCTTTGCAGCCGGTGTGGCTTTGTTCGCGCGACAAGGTGTGGGCGGAAGCTACTGGACGACAGTGTTTCCTGCAACAGTTGTGATGGGATTCGGCATGACTATGTGCGTCGCGCCGCTGACGACGACGGTTATGAACGCGGTGGACCAGGCGGATGCGGGCTTGGCCTCCGGCGTGAATAACGCCGTCTCGCGCATCGGTGGTCTGCTGGCGGTGGCGGTCTTCGGCGTGATCCTGCTGGCGGGTTTCAATCGCGGGCTCGACCGGCGGCTGGACCGGCTGGCGCTGACGCCGCAGGCGCGGCAGCAGGCCGATGCGCAACGTCCGCTGCTGGCGGCGGCAAGCGATCCTGACCCGCGGGTGCAGCGCGCAGTCGCGGAGTCGTTCGTTGCGGGCTACCGGTGGGTCATCTGGGTGTCTGTGGCGCTGGCGGTGGTGAGCAGCGGCTGCGCATGGTGCTGGATTGACCCGGCTCCACAGGCGTGATGAGGTGCACAGTCGCGCGGCTGGACGGGGCATAGTATGGAGCTATGCCATCGCTCGTGAATGGTGCTGCGTCCACCGAAGAGCAGCCGGTCGCTCGCCGCCGATTGAGTCGCAAAGCGGTTATCGTCCTCATCGTGTTGGCTGCGGTGCTGGTGGGCGCGATCTTTCTGTATCGGTGGATCGCCGCGCGCAACGCGCCGCTGGTCTACTCCGGCACGGTGGAGACGCGCGAGATTGAGATTGGTTCCAAGATCGGTGGGCGTGTGACCGGGGTTGCGGTCGAAGAGGGCCAGATGGTCGCCGCTGGAGCGCCGCTGGTGAGCTTTGAAGCCGATCAGTTGAAGGCCGAACGCGCGCAGGCTGCGGCAACCGTGGAGCAGGGAGACGCTGACCTGAATCGGCTGCACACCGGGAACCGGCCCGAGGAGATTGCACAGGCCGATGCTGCTTTGAAGGAGCGTGCCGCGGAGCTGCAGGAGGCGAAGAACGGGCCGCGTCCTGAGGACCTGCGCCAGGCCCAGGCCGACTACGATGCCGCCAAGGCTGACGCCGTGAACGCCGCAGCGACCTACGCGCGCATGCAGCCGCTGGTGGAGAAGGACGTGATCTCTCGCCAGCAGTTCGATGATTACACGGCGCAGCGCGACAGCACGGCACAGCGCGCGGAGTCGGCACGGCAGAAGCTGGTTGAGTTGCAGGCCGGAACTCGGACAGAGGATATACAGGCCGCTGAGGACCGCTACCAGCAGGCGCTAGCCGCCGACACGCTCAGCCACCAGGGATTTCGTCCGCAGGACATCGCCTCAGGACAAGGCCGGCTGACGGCGGCGCAGGCGCAGGTGGCGGCGCTGGATGCACAACTGCGCGAGGCGAACTTGAGCGCGCCTGCCGACGGCGTGATTGAGACGGTGAGCGTACGGCCCGGCGACCTGGTGCCGCCGAACCAGATTGTGATGACGATGCTGGAGTCGTCGCAGCTGTGGGTGAAGGTCTATGTGCCGGAGACCGACCTGAGCCGCATACGGGTGGGGCAGAGCGCAGACGTGGAGATCGACGCACTCAACCAGCGCCACTTCAATGGACACATTCAGGAGATCGCGTCGGAGGCCGAGTTTTTGCCGCGCAACGTCCAGACGTACAACGACCGCGAGCACGAGGTCTTCGGCGTGAAGGTGCAGGTGGAGAACCCCGGCGGCGTGCTGAAGTCGGGCATGTCGGCGACGGTGCAGTTGCGATGAGCGCGGCGAGCAGCGCTGTGGGCCATAATGTTATTTCGGCCGAGCACATCACCATCAAGTTCGGCGATTTCACCGCCGTGGACGATGTGAGCTTCCAGATTCATAAGGGTGAGCTCTTCGGCTTCCTGGGGCCAAACGGCTCGGGCAAAACGACCATCATCCGCGCACTTTGCGGACTCCTGCCCTTGAGCGGCGGCAACGCGACCATCCTGGGTATGGATGTTCGCCAGCATGCTGCGGAGATCAAGCAGCACGTCGGCTACATGGCGCAGAAGTTCGGCCTGTATGAAGACCTGACCGTCGAGGAGAACCTGAAGTTCTACGCTGCGGCGTACGGGCTGTCCACTGCGAGGGCGCGGACGCGCATCGCGGAGCTGCTTGAGCTGACCGGGCTGGAGCCTTACTTTCACCGCCGGGTCACGCAGCTCTCCGGCGGATGGAAGCAGCGGCTCGCGCTGGCGTGTGCGATTGTGCACTCGCCTGAGATTGTGTTTCTGGACGAGCCGACCGCGGGCATTGATCCGGTGGCGCGGCGTTCGCTGTGGGACCTGTTCTTCCAGCTCGCGGGGCAGGGCGTGACGTTCTTTGTGACGACGCACTATATGGACGAGGCCGAGCGCTGCGGGCGGCTGGGCTACATCTATATGTCCAAGCTGATCGCGCTGGGAACGATTCGCGACTTGCAACAGTTGCCGGACGCGAATCCAGCAGGCACGTCACGGTTGGAGATTGAGGCTCCCAATGCGGCGACGCTGCTCACCGGTATGCGGCAGGCGCCGGGCGTGCGCGAAGCGACCATCTTCGGCCGTGATCTGCATGCGCTGGTGGAGACCGACCGCATCGAGAATCTCAAGTCGCTGTATCCGCAGTGCAAGATGCGGATGATTGAGGCGTCGCTCGAGGACATCTTCGTTACTCTCACGCTGCACATCATGGCGGAGCAGGCTGGAGCCAAGCGATGAACAAGCTGTTCTTCGGCCTGCGCCCGGTCTGCCGCAAGGAGTTCACGCACATTGTGCGCGACCCCACGACGCTGTTCTTCGCGCTGCTGATTCCGCTGCTGCAGTTGTTCCTCTTCGGCTACGCGGTGGACACGAATGTGCGCCAGGTTCCGACTGCGATCTTCGACGAGTCGCAGACCCAGGAGAGCCGCAACCTGGTGCAGAGCTTTGCTGCGTCGGATGTGTTTCTTATCAGCTCATACGTGCAGTCGGCGCCGGAGATGTACTCCACAATGCGCTCGGGCAAGGCACGCGTCGCGATCCGCATACCGTATGACTACGCGCGCAACCTGCAGTTGGGCCGGACGGCGTCTGTGCTGGTGCTGGTGGACGGCTCGGATTCTTCGGTCGCGGGCACGACGATGGATGCAGCCAATGGGGTCGCGCTGGAGGAGTCGCTGGCGCGGATACCGGGGCTGGTCTCGCCGGCGATTGAGGTGCGGCCGTCCGTGCTGTACAACCCCAGCACGCGCTCGGCGAACTTCTTTGTGCCGGGGCTGATTGCGGTGCTGTTGCAGATGATGACCATCCTGCTGATTGCGCTGAGCCTGGTGCGCGAGCGGGAGCGCGGAACGCTGGAGCAGTTGAAGATGACGCCCATCAAGCCGCTGGGGCTGATGGTGGGCAAGATGATTCCGTACGGCTGTCTGGCGTTCGGTGAACTGTGTCTGATCCTTACAGTGATGCGCTGGGTCTTCCAGGTGCCGATTCACGGCAGCGTGATCCTGCTGCTGCTGATGTCGCTGCCGTTCCTGCTGACGGTGCTGGGGCTCGGGTTGTTCATCTCCACGCGGGCACATACGCAGGCGGAGGCCTTTCAGTTGGCGATGGGGACGGTGCTGCCGTCGGTGTTTCTGTCGGGGTATATCTTTCTCATCTCGACGATGCCCGCGTTCTTCCGTGGCGTGAGCCATATCATCCCGGCGACGTACTACATCCAGGTGCTGCGGGGGATCATCCTGCGCGGCTCGACGTTTGCCGACCTTTGGGTGAACGCCCTGGTGCTGACGCTGATGGGAGCGGCGGCGATCCTGCTGGCGGCGCGGCAGTTCGTGAAGCAGGGCGCAGGCTGAGGGCAGTGTCAGGCACTCCTGTGTGCCCGCATTGTTGACTCGCTCGGTGGGCATTGCTAGGCTTAAGGTTTCCACGCAGTGTGCGGCGAAAGGCAGTGAAAGCAATGCAGGTTATTATCCTGGGCTCAGGCGCCATGGGCCTCGCCGCCGCGTACCAGGCCCTGTGTGATGGGCATCAGGTCACGGTTCTCGAGGCCGACAAGCAGCCCGGAGGCATGGCCGCGCACTTTGACTTCGGCGGCCTGTCCATCGAGCGCTATTACCACTTCATCTGCAAGACGGACTACCCGACCTTCGAGCTGCTGCGTGAGCTTGGCATGGAAGACAAGCTGCGCTGGCGGGCGACCTCGATGGGCCTGTATGCGAATGGCCGGCTGAATGACTGGGGCAATCCTATCGCGCTGCTGAAGTTTCCCGGCATGAGCCTGATCGATAAGTTCCGCTATGGGCTGTTCGCGTTTGTTTCGGCGAAGCGCAACAGTTGGCCTTCGCTGGAGCATCGGACGGCGAAGGAGTGGATTACGACGTGGTGTGGCGAGCGTGTGTACAAGCTGCACTGGGAGCCGCTCTTCCGGCACAAGTTCTACGAGTACCAGGACAACATCTCGGCGAGCTGGATATGGACGCGCATCCGCCGCATCGGCCGGTCGCGCAAGAGCCTGATGCAGGAGGAGCTCGGCTACCTGGAGGGCGGCACCGAGACGCTGGTTCAAGCGCTGGCGGCGGAGATCGATCGCCGCGGGGGGAAGATCGTACTCGGCAATCCGGCGAGCCGCGTACTCACGGTGAACGGCCGCGTGACTGGCGTTGAGACACCCAACGGGCCCATTGCCGCAGATGCTGTTATCTCCACGGTGCCGACACCGTTTGTCTCACGCCTCATCCCTGACCTGCCTGAGGCCGTGAAGCAGCAGTACGATGCCATCCCCAACATCGGAATCTGTTGCCTGATCTTCAAGCTCAAGCGCTCGCTCACACCGCACTTCTGGGTGAACCTCTCCGATCCTGCGATTGAGATTCCCGGGCTGATCGAGTTCTCCAATCTGCGCCCGGTGGACGATACCGTGGTCTACGTTCCGTACTACATGCCCACGACAAACCCGAAGTTCAGCTGGCCGGACGAGCGACTGCTGGGCGAGGCGTTTGCGGCCATGCAGGCGGTGCAGCCCGCGCTTAGCCAGGACGATGTGATTGATTCACGCGTGGCGCGATTGCGCTATGCACAGCCCATCTGCGCGCCGGACTTCATGAGGATGCTGCCGCCGGTGCAGACCGCTATTCACGGCCTACAGGTGGCCGACACCTGCTTCTACTACCCCGAGGACCGGGGCATCGCAGAGAGTGTCCGGCTGGGCCGGCGGATGGCGCGTGACATACAGGCCCCAGGCTAGCCGAGAGAGCCTGCGCGTGTTTCGAGCGGGAGCGCGGCCGGAACGGATTCGCCGGCGACGGTGCGGGATGTCTTTCGATCGACAACAGCTGCCGCGAAGATCATGATGTAGGGGTCGACGACCATCTTGTAGCGAGGCAGAACAAACAACGCCACACCCAACAGAAGCGCATACAGAATGGAGACGGTCAGCAGCAGGTCTTCTCGGAAGATCCTTTTCCGCTGAAGGAATGCGCCGTATGCCGCGAAGCAGCTCAACAGGATCGATGGTATCCAGTATGTCGGAAGGGAACCCTTTTGGTGGGTTGGGTCAAAGACGAAGAAGATAAACAGCTTCTTCGCGGCAAGCTCTACCTCCCTCCGCGGGTGAGTCCGGATGTAGTCGCGCGCATACTTTCTGAAGACCTGATCAATCGCGATTTCATAATGCACGTCGAGGGGAACGCGATCCAGGTCGGCGCGCATGCCAGGCTGAATGGACTGGGCCTGAATCCAGTCGTAGTGGTTGCTGCCCGTGGATGACGGATTATGACCGAGCCACAGGTTCCAGCCCGGAGTTGTCTCAGTGGGGACGAAGACGCCGAAGACCTTATAGTTGCGAATGACCCACGGCGATATGCAGAGCGCAGAGATCGCCGCGAAGAGCAGCGCAGGACCGAGTGCCCTGGCGCCTTTGCGGATTACCAGACAGACGGCGTAGAGAAACATGGGAGCCAGCGCCTCCGCACGGAACGGGAGCATCAGGCCCATGCAAAGGCCGGCCCAGACAATGTCTTTCCAGGAGTTCGTCTGGTTCATGTATCGATTGAGGAAGTAGATTACCGAGACGCCGAGCACAACGTAGAAGCTGAAGCTGTGAAACTCATTGCATGTCTCGATCTGTGCTGGGTACAGGGCACAGATTAGAGCTGCCAGGTTGGCGGCCTTCTGGCTCAGCAGCGACTTCGCCGTTCGATACACGACGTACACCAGCAACACACCGAATACGGCCTGGATCAGCTCAATGGTGAGATAGGTCCCAGGACGATCTCCGAAGGTTCGCAGAAACCAGGCGAGGAAGTAAGGGTATCCCGGGGGCATGACGGCCGAGATGAGATTAAGCGTGTATGGCGGAGCGTAAGGAGACCCGTTGAGGAAGTAATGGCCCGTGTTGGGCACTGGATAGGTATATCCGAGTCCTCGATTGATGCCGCTGGCGATGATTCCAAATTCCCAGGATTCAGGATGAAGGTAGTTCTTCAGGACGAAGATGGAGGCCACTCTCAGAACGCCGGCAATCGCCAGGATATAACCCAGCTTGAGCTCCTGCAGACGGTCTGACAGGCTCGCACCAAGCGACTTAAAGAGGGTTGTCGGAGAGCTCATTGGCCCAGGTTCTACCTTTTCACGAAGATGAGGCCGCTCTACTGCCCGGCATGTCCTCAATCGTGGCAATACGGCGAAATTCAGTGCTCAGTGTAGCACTTGGATGCTGCCAGCCGGGCCACGCGGTCGATGCCCTGAAGTGCGGGGAACATCGTCTGTTTCGCGCGAAATGCTATACTCGCGAGTGCTTCGGTTTCTGCGGACGACCGCGGAAAATCATCACCCAATCCCATGAAAACATGGCCGTCCAGCCGGCGGCCGTGGAGGCTGAATATTCCACCGTTAGATAAACGCTCGGCAAAGAGTTTCATACGCACCAACGAACGAATCCGCGCCCGCGAGGTGCGCGTGATCGACGAGAATGGCGAACAGCTTGGCGTGATGGCCCCGTTTGAGGCCCTGAAGATGGCCCGCGAGAAGTCGCTCGACCTCGTGGAGATCTCGCCCAATGCCGTTCCGCCGGTCTGCAAGATCCAGGACTACGGCAAGTACCTGTACGAAAAAGACAAGAGCGACCGCGCTGCGCGCAAGAAGCAGAAGGTCATCGTCATCAAGGAGGTCAAGTTCTCCGTGACGGTGGATGAGCACGACTACCAGACCAAGAAGAACCAGGCGGTTCGCTTCCTCGGCGATGGCGACAAGGTGAAGGCCAGCCTGCGCTTCAAGGGCCGGCAGATGGCGCACCGCGACCTGGGCTACAAGATCATCAACCGGCTGATCCAGGACATCGGCGAGGCAGGGACGGTGGAGTTCATGCCGCGCATGGAAGGCACCACGTTGCATGCGATACTCGCGCCGGCGAAGAAGGCCGAGGTGCAACAGCCTGCTGCCGCGCCCAAGCCGAAGGCCGCGGAGGCCGCAGCGCCCGCTGTTGCTGCTCCCGTAGCTGCTGCTGTCGTGAAGCCGGTGGCTGCAAAGGTTGCGACGGCAAAAGCGGCTGCCGCGAAGTAGCTATCTCTCCAGTCCCCACTCATTGATCAGATGGAACCCGCGCTCCAGCAGAGGATAGTGCGAGGGCAGCGGCACGCGCGTGAGGCGCAGCTCGCCGGTGGACTGCCCTGCAATCGGCGTCAGCACAAGATGCGACGCGTCCGGCTGGCTGATGGCGAAGGTGACCGCAGGAAGCCCAGGTCCTGAGACGCGCAGCACAGACTCGCCGGCGCGATAGGCACTTCCGCCCCAGATGCTGCCGTCAGCGGCGCGCACGTCGAGCCGTCCATCAGGCTCCAGCACCAGATCGCTCATCGGAACGCCATCGCCGGTGAGTATTGTCCCGGCGTTGAGGTGCCACTCGCCTGTCAGCGGCGATGGATGACGCAGATTGGCTTCTTCTATCGCGTGCTGCCTGTAGTGCCCAAAGGAGGAGACGATGCCAACGCTCAGGAACGCGGCCACTTCAAGCGTCACCAATATCCATCGGGCGCGGCCACGCAGTGCCGGCTGCCACGGGCTGCTCGGCGCTGTGGGCTTTTGCTTCCAGAAGAAGCCAAAGAGCGCGCGCAGATCGGGGACGATCGCGACCAGCGCCATCAGCAGCAGGTTGGAGGCGTAGAGCTTGACCGGAACGTCGAAGAAGAAGTTGAAGAGCACGACATTGGTCATGACGAACGCCGCGAGCATGGCGCCCAGCAGCGCGGTGCGGCGATAGAGCAGCAGCAGCGCGCCGAGAAACTCGATGCTGCCGCAGATCTTCTCATAGACCTGGTTCATGCCCAGCAGCGTCCAGAGCATGGTCAGAGGCGAGGTCTGTCCCACCGGCTCATTCAGTATCGCCAGCGAAGGCGGAGGCATCTGGATGGGAAAGATCTTCCATGAGCCATAGTTGAACATCGCCACAGCGATGGTGAGGCGCAGGCCGAAGCGGAACCACGCAAGCAGCGTGTTGTACTGCGTGCGGCGGTCGAGCGCCGACCATACGGTGGTCGCGACCACGGCGATGGCCAGCATAATCCCGGCTGCGATCCAGTCCAGCGCGCGGTCGCCGTAGCCTGAACCGTGCAGATGCGCTCCCGGACCTTGCAGGTGGAAGGGGTGCAGGCCGAGCCACTGTGCGGCGAGCAGATACGGCGTTGCGCAGAGCGGTTCGAGAACATGTCCTCCGAGCCATGGAATTGCCCGCCAGACGGTCGCGTTGCCGCAGCACAGCGCGTACTGGGCGATGTAGCAGAAGGCGAAGCGGAAGGCGACGCGCGCGGTCGCGCTCCATGGCCGCACGGAAGTAGATGGCAGCGAAGAGGACGGCGCAGCCATCAGTCTTCGTGCTCCTCAAGCGCGCGCAGCGCAGCCAGATGTCCGCACATGCCGTGGACGCCTCCGCCGGGCGGCGTGGATGAGCTGCACAGGTAGACGCTCGGGTTGCTGGTGCTGTAAAGCCGTTCGGTCGGGCGAAGCAGCAGTTGCGAGAGCGTCATCGCGCCGCCGGAGATGTCGCCTCCGGCGAGATTGGGATCCCAGCGCGCGAGGTCGGCAGAGTTGCTGGCGCGGCTGGCGAGAATGCAATCGCGGAAGCCGGGAGCGAAGCGCTCAATCTGGCGCTCGATGACCTCGGTGAGGTTCTCCGTGGAGCCGTAAGGCACGTGGCAGTAAGCCCATGCGGTGTGCTTGCCTTCTGGCGTGCGCGATGGGTCGAAGAGGCTCGGCTGCACCAGCACCACGAAAGGCCTGTCGCAAGCTCGGCCGTGGAAGGCGTCGTCTTCGGAGCGGGCGATCTCGGCGAGCGTTCCGCCCAGATGTACGGTTGCAGCGCGATGGCACTCTGCGGCGCGCCACGGAATAGGCTCGCGCAGCGCGAAGTCCAGCTTGAAGATTCCCGGACCTGGCTGAAAGCCGCGCAGCACCTTGCGGTACGCGGGCGTGAAGCTCTCGCCGGCGATGCGGTCCAGCGCGGCGACGCTGGTGTCAAACAGCGTCGCGTCCGCGGGAGGAAGCTGTTCCAGCTCGGAGATCTCCGTGTCCGGCAAGATGGTTCCACCGAGCGAGCGCAGATACGCTGCGAGCGCGTCAGTGAGCGACTGTGCTCCGCCGGCGGCGATGGGCCAGCCTGTGGTGTGCGCCGCAGTGGCGAGGATCAGACCGGTTGCGGCGCTCGCGACGTGTGTGAGCGGCAGAACGGCGTGCGCGGCGCAGCCGGCGAAGAGCGCCTGCGCGGGCTCGTCGCGGAAGACGGTGCGAGCCAGCGCCTGCGCGGGTAGCATCGCCGCGGCGCCGAAGGTCGCCATCACGACCGGGCTGCGCGGCAGACGCAGCAGCGGCTGTGTGACCTCGCGGACCAGCGTAGGCCAGTCGCGCACGCTGGAGCTGAAGAGCAGGCGCCATGCGCGCGCGTCGTGCGCGCCGAACTGCGCGGCTGTGGCTTCGAGCGAGTGCTCAAGCAGCAGGGCCGTTCCGTCGTCCAGCGGATGCGCGAGCGGAGCGTCAGGCTCGATCCAGCGCAGGCCGTGTTCGGCGAGCGGCAGCGTCCGGAAGAACGGCGAGGCGACTCCGAGCGGATAGACCGAAGAGCCGAGGTCGTGGCGAAACCCGGGCAGCGTGACTTCAGCGGTGGAGCATGCTCCGCCGAGGCGCGCGTTGCGCTCGTAGACTGTGACCTGAACGCCTCGCTGGGCGAGCGTGATCGCGGCGGCGAGGCCGTTCGGTCCGGAGCCGATGATATTGGCCGTGCGAAGTGGCATGATCGTGGCCTACGACGAAAAGCTAAAGCTTTCACGCAAAGGGCGCGAAGGAGAACACAAAGGGCGCGGAGGAATCAACCGCTACTCCGTCCAGATAACTCGCACTGCCTTCTTGCCGAGGCGCAGTGTGGGAGATTCGCCCAGAACCTCGCGGGAGAGTGACTTGCCGCTGAACTTTTCCCCATTGATGGAGACTGCGTTCTCGGCGAGCTTGCGTGTGGCTTCGCCTGCGGAAGCTGCAAGTCCGGCGAGCTGCAGGAGCTTCGCGATGCGCAGACCTTCCGCAGTCATCAGGCCTTCCGCGGCGAGTGAGACTGTGACTTCAGCCAAGTCCTCTGCAACGCCCTTCTGCTGGAACTGGGTGGACCAGCTCTCGGCGGCAGCGTCGGCTTCGGCTGCGGTGTGGAAGTCCGCGGTGATGCTGTGCGCGAGGTCCTTCTTGGCCTGCATCGGATGCAGCTTGCCGGCAGCGACCGATGCGCGCATAGCGTCAATCTGCGACTGCGGCAGGTCGGTGAGGAAGGTCCAGTACTTCCACATCAGATCGTCGTTGATGCTCATCAGCTTGCCGTACATCTCGCTCGCGGGCTCGTTGATGCCGATGGCGTTGCCCAGCGACTTGGACATCTTCTGCACGCCGTCGAGGCCTTCGAGGATCGGCGTCATCAGGACGATCTGCGGCTTCTGGCCTGCGTCGCGCTGCAGGTCGCGGCCGCGCATCAGGTTGAACTTCTGGTCGGTTCCGCCGAGCTCGACGTCGGAGTGAAGTGCGACGGAGTCGTAGCCCTGCATGAGCGGGTAGAGGAACTCGTGGATGGAGATATCCTCTTCAGCTTTGAAGCGCTGGTTGAAGTCCTTGCGGTCGAGCATCTGCGAGACGGTCGCGCTCGCGGCGAGTTTGACGAGTCCTGCAAAGCCGAGTTTGTCCAGCCACTCGGAGTTGTACCTGACCTCAGTCTTGTCGCGGTCGAGAATCTTGAAGACCTGCTCTTTGTAGGTTTCAGCGTTGGCGTCAATCTGTTCCCGGGAGAGTGGAGGCCGCGTCGAGTTCTTGCCTGTGGGATCGCCGATGAGCGCGGTGGAGTCTCCGATGAGGAAGATGACCGTGTGTCCTAGCTGTTGAAAGTGCCTGAGCTTGCGCATCAGCACGGTGTGTCCGAGGTGCAGGTCGGGCGCTGTGGGGTCGAAACCGGCCTTGATGCGCAGCGGTTTGCCGCTGCTGCGCGAGGCTTCGAGCCGAGCGGCGAGCGCATCCGCTGCGGCTGCGTCCGCGGGCGGAATGATCTCGGCTGTGCCTTTGGTGATCAGGTCGAGCTGTTCGGCGACAGGAGCGAATGCGGGTTGGGTTTCGGTCGGCATAGCTGCACCTCAAAGTATAGAAGCCGCAAGCGCCGCGAAGCGCTCGACTCACCCAATCGGTCAACAGGAAAAGCAGATCCTTCGCTTCGCTCAGGATGACAATCCGTTGAGGGTTCGGTCTCGTTGAGGGTTCGGTCAGTTCGCCGTATACTTCCGCGCATGGACGCTGAACGGGCGCGCAAGTTCCTGCTGCAACTGCCTCACACGGTGGAGACGATGCAGTGGGGCGACAACCTCGTCTTCTGGACCGGCGATAAGGCGATCGGCGGCAAGATGTTCGCGCTGGTCAACCTGGACAAGGTTCCGCTCAACGGCAGCAAGCACGGTGTGGTGAGCTTTGCCGCGGGGGCGGAGCGCTTTGCTGAGCTGGTGGAGCGCGAAGGGCTGTTTCCGGCGCCTTACATGGCTCGCATCTTCTGGGTCGCTGCAGAGCGCTGGAGCGCGCTGCGTGATGCCGAATGGCAGACCGAGCTGCGCGCTGCCCATGCGATCACGCTCGCCAAGCTGCCCAAACGCACTCGCGATGTGCTGGCAATGCCCGAGCGCGAGCGAACGAAGCTCATTGCGGAGCGGCGAAGCGTGCTGGCGAAGCGAGAAGCGACGAAAAAGAGCAGCAAAGCTGCGAGCCGCCAGAAGTAGGGGTATCCGAGAACCCCAGCGGGCCAAGACCGCCCGCCGGGACCCCTCCCCCTCCTTTTATTTTCTGGAGGGTCTTTGGAATCAGCGGTTTAGCGGGTGACCTCGGGGTCAAAGTATTGGTTCGAGAGACTTTATAGGCAAAGTATTCATGGTGAAGCAGTTAACAGCCAACAGTGGACAGCTAACAGCGATGTGGCTCGGCATCGGGACCTCCTTTCCTTGGGACAGGTTAAAAGCAAAAGCTGCAAGCGGCTTGTGCCGGTTGCAGCCTTGGGAACTTCTCTTTCTTGACCCTATAAGTTAATTCTAGCAAACCCGCGGTAATACTACGCCAAGATTTTTCAAGAAATAACTCACATATTATTCAATGAGTTATGCGATTTTGTGGGGCGCAGGGGGCTTGACAAGATTTGAGTCGTGAGGCGATAGGCGGCGGCGGCGGTTTTGATGAGATTAGAGCGTAGAGAGGTTGAGATAAGAGGAAGAACAGGCCGCGGCAAGAGCGCTCACGCAGAGGGCGCGGAGGTCGTCCGCTGTCCGCCGTTAGCTACTCGCTGTTCGCTGCCTTACTGCAGCGGCCTGGGGGCGAAGTAGCCCTTCTTGGCGCGTACGGAGTACTTGGGGTCCAGGGATTGCAGGTAGATGGTACGGAAGGAGCCGTCCTGTCGGAAGTTGGCCGGCACATAGACCAGCGAGTACTGGCTGCGCAACTCGACCTCAATGTTATGGAAGCCGACGGCGACGTCCTCCATGCGGGTGGGGAAGAAGGCCTGGCCGCCGGTGGCGTCGGCGATGGCCTGCAGCACGTCGTCGCCCTTGTCCTTGCTGGGGCCGGTGTTGGTGCTGATGGTATAGACGATGGTCTCGGCGCGCTGGCACATCTTGATGGCGTCGGACTGGAGCGCGCGGCTGTAGTCGTCGTCGCCGTCAGAGACCAGGACGATGGCCTTGCGCACGTCATTGGTCTGCTGCAGGGTCAGCATCTGGTCGCGGCAGGTCTTGTAGAGCGAGTCATAGAGCGCGGTGCCGCCGCCGGGACGCAGCTTCTCAATGCCGGTATCCAGCAGGTCGATGCGATTGGTGAAGTCCTGCGAGATGTCGGTCTGCACGTCAAAGCCTTCCACGAAGGCGCGGTCGTCGGGGTGCAGCACCTGGAGCAGGAAGTCGGTGGCAGCCTGCTGCTCAAACTGGAAGCGCTGGCGGATGGAGCTGGAGGTGTCCATCATGATGCCGACGCGCAGCGGCAGGTTGGTCTGCTGCTTGAAGCGGCGGACGGCCTGCGGCGGGCGGCCGTCGTCCAGCAGGCCGAAGTTCTGCTGCTGCAGGCCGGTGACGAAGTTGCCGTGCTTGTCGGTGACCGTGAAGATCAGGTCGACCTCGCGGGAGAAGATGGTGATCCCAGACTGGGTCGGTGGCGGGCCTTCGCGGGGCTGCAACTGGTCCGGCGTGTTGGGGTGGCCGGGGGCGGGCGGAGTGGACTGCGCCGGGGCCGCGGGGGTGGTCTGGCTCGATGTCTGCGCTGGCGTCTGGGTGGGCGTTTGGGTCGTGGTCTGGCTGCTGGACGTATGCACGGCGGCCGTGACGATCAGCGCGAGCAGTATCCCTCGCGCGTTGCTGCTGATTCTCATAAGCACTATCGTACCAACCTTCACGGCTTGCTGGCCTTTGCCGGGCCGCGAAGCTGCTCAAGGAACTGCTGCAACTCGGCGGGCAGCGGCGCGCGCAGGTCGAGTTTCTCTCCGGAGCGCGGATGCGTGAACTCGAGCTCGGCGGCGTGGAGGAAGTTGCGCTCCAGCTCCAGGCTCTCCAGTTGGACGCGCGGCGAGCCCTTGGGTGAGGCTGCGGCGGGGATCAGGCGTGGAGCGCCGTAGAGCGTGTCGCCGACGACCGCATGGCCGAGCGACTGCAGGTGGACGCGAATCTGGTGGGTGCGGCCGGTCTCAATGCGGACCGAGAGCAGCGTGAACCTGCCGTAGGGGCCTTCCATGCGCTCCAGCACCTGCCAGTGCGAGACGGCGGTGCGGCCGCCGGCGCGGCGCGTGGTCATGCGGGTGCGGCGCACGGCGTCGCGGCTGATGGGCAGGGAGATGGTGCCGGAGTTCTGCGCGGGCCAGCCGTGCACCAGCGCGAGGTAGCTCTTGCGCAGGCGGCGCTCGCTGAACATCTCGCCGAGCTTGCGGTGCGTGAGGTCGTTCTTGGCGACGACGATGAGGCCGCTGGTCTGCTTGTCCAGCCGGTGGACGATGCCGGGGCGCAGATCGCCGCCTACCTGCGAGAGCCCTTTGCCGAGGTGGAAGAGCAGAGCGTTGACCAGCGTGCCGCGGTTGTGTTCCGGGGCGCCGGAGCCGGCGTGGACCATCATGCCGGCGGGCTTGTCGATGACGGCGAGATCGGCATCCTCATAGACGATGGTGAGCGGTATGTCCTCGGGCGTGGCGTTGAGCGGCTGCGGCTGGGGGTCGCCTTCAATCTCGATGAGCTCGCCGCCTTTGAGTTTGTGGCTGGCCTTGCCGGGTTTGGCGTCGACGGTGACCTGGCTGTTTTCGATGAGCAGCACGGCGCGCGCGCGGCTGATGTCGGGGATGGCTTTGGCGAGGTAGGCGTCGAGGCGAACACCATTGGCGGCGGGCTCGGCGGTGAAGCTGCGGACGCCGTCCCCGGGTTCGAGGTCTTCGAGGACCTGGATGCTGTCGAGGTTAGGCTTCTCCGTCGCGGCGGCGTAGGGCGAGGCATAGCGGCGCGTGGACTGCGTGTCGTACTCGGGCGGCATCTTGCCGCTCTCCGGCCCGGAGGTGACCAGCGACGGGTTGTGCGCCCAGGGAGACTTTACAGGGGGTGGTTCCGTGGGCTGCTCGGTGGAGTGTGAGCGCGGGGACTCGGGCCTGTCGCTGACTTCGCCGGATTCGCGAAGGGCGGCGGCGCGCTCCTGCGCGAGCGTGCGCTGGGCGCGGTACTCGGCTTTGACGGACTTGCGGCGGTCGCCCTTGGGCAGCATGTTCTTGGAGGGCATCAGGCACGCTCCTGCGGCGGCAGCGTGAGCAGCAAAGCGCCAGTGAGGACGGTGGTGATGGCGATCCACTGGCCGGGTTCGAGCCAGCCGGTGGCGAGCGGCTGCGTGGGCTGGGTGAACATCGCCAGCAGCAGCGCGAGGATGCCTCCGGCGATCAGCGCGAGCGCCGTGACGAGGCCTGCGCGCGGTTGTTGCCGGAGCTGGTGAAAGAGGATTGCAGCGATGGCGAGTGCGGCGGCGAAGGCGTAAAGCTGTACCGGATGCACGCGGCCGAGGCCGGGGTCCGGTGACGGGACTCCCCAGGGCAGCGAGGTGGACGTGCCGGTGTCTGTGCCTTCGGCAAAGTGGCCGAGGCTGAGCGCGGCGGCGAGCACCGCAGCGCACGGCGACCACGCGTCCAGCACGCGCAGCAGCGGAAGTTTACGGCGCAGAAGATAGACGAGCGTTGCGACGGCGGTGAGCGCCATGCCGAGGTACGTGAACGACGGCAACGTGAGGATGCGCAGCGGGATGGTGGCGAACGCGTGGGGGTCGCGCACGATGAGCAGCACGCGGGAGAAGATGAAGGCGGCGGTGGCGGTGAAGACGCCGGCGTCACCCAACGACTGCGGGCGCAAGCCGGCGAGCGGCGCGGTGCGCTGGCTGAGTGCCAGCGCGGCGAGCAGGCCGATGGCCGCGAAGAAGCCGTAGGCAGACAGGCGCAGCGGGCCGAGGCGAAGGACGCCGGAGGCCAGCAGGGTCGTGGATTGCAGAGAGAAGCTCACCAGCTTCGAGGATACGCGGTTCGCGTAGGTAAGACCGACCCACGGGGCCGTGCGGCGAGGCGCAGGTGAACCCGTCTTAAGACGGTGGGCCCCAACCGTGGCTCTTTAGGCTTTCCGGACTGGCGGACATAGCACACCGAGCAATTCACGAGATGGAACCCTGTTCCATGAGTATTGGTTCAACCTGCGTTGTTCCCCGCACCTGCTTAGCAGGCCGGTCTCTGGGATGGATGCTATCGGGGTTCCGGGAAAGGCGCAACTGGCGGATGGCTGGGTTAGCCAGCTCGGCGCTCTTCGAGCACGGCGTCGAGCATGCCCATCAGCGAGCCGGCGCGCGACTGGATGGAGAGTTCGGTCGCGTGGATGCTGCGGTGGTAACGCTCGCGCAGCTCTTCGAGCTCGTCGGCGATGTTGAGCGCGGCCAGCACAGCGACGCGCAACGAGTCCACCGTGGAGCCGGAGGCCGAGACCGCGCGCATCTTGTCGTCGACCATCGCGGCGAGGTGCTCGATGTGCTCGGGATCGGTGCCGCTGAGCTGGTAGACCTGGTCGTAGATCTCGACGACCACCGCGCCGGCCTCGCGGGCGGCGGCGTCAGAGGGTGAGAGCTCCTCCGCGGCGGGCAGCGGTGGTTCGGCTACTGCGGTGCCACCGGAGTCTGCGGATTTCTTGGCGGTCTGCTTCATGGCAGTTCGTCCCTCATACCAGATCGTCCAGCGTGGCGAGCATGCGCTCCACGCGCTGGCGCACGGCGTCGCGTTCGCGATGCAGGCCTTCGACCTCCGCGAGCGACTGCGCGGCGGCGGCGAGCTTCTGTTGCAGCGTGGCGATCTCCGCCCACGCCGCGGAGAGGTCCGCCTGGGCTCCGGCCTGCGCGGCTTCGGCGGCGGCGAGTGCTTTTTCGGCCGCGGCCAGCGCGGCTTCGGCGGTGGAGCGGGCTTCGCGCTCGCGCTTAATCAGCTCCACGGTCTGCAGAACCTTCTGCTCCAGCGCCTGAAATTCGTCGACGCTGACGGTCGCTGCGGCCATGATGATGCCCTCCTGCAAGGTCAATCAACTCGCAGTATAGCCATTTGAGATGCCGATATTGAGGCGTAGATTCGCGGGGAACCATGCTGTGTTCCCCCTTGCTTACGTTTGCCGGTTATGCGCGCTGCGTGCCGCCGAGGCCGGAGAGCGCGGCGGCGATCTGCTGCGACCATCCGGTGAGTTCGTCGTCCGTCAACGTGCGGTCACTGGATTGAAAGACCGCACGGACAAGCAGCGAGTGGCTGCCGGCGGAGACGGCTTTGCCCTTCGCGTCTCTGAAGATCTCGACCGGCGCGACGCTTTGCAGCTCTGTGATGCCGAGGCGAGTGAGAGCGGCGGAGATGCTGTACCACTGAACGGCGTCCGGGAAGACGAAGGAGAAGTCGCGCTCGACGGCCTGAAAGCGGGAGAGCTCGTGTGCGAGTGCGCGGCGCAGCGGGCGGTTGAGCAGAGCCTGGGCGCGGACCTCGGCGAGCACGGCGGTCTGGCGCAGCTTGCGGCGCTGAGACTCGGCGGCGCTGAGTTCGCCGAAGACGGCGATGGTCTCGCCCGCGAGCAGAGCGCGCGCGCCGCGGCCGGGCTCGATCCACGCGGGGAGTGATTGCGCGTCGAAGGTAACGGCGCCGTCGAAGTTTGCGATCAGCGTGGCGAGTGCGCCTTTGACCTGGTAGAAGAGCGCGTCCTTTTCTGCGTGCAGCGGCGTGGCGGCGGCGGCGCCGGTGGCACCGAGCGCGAGGCCGGTCTCCTCATGAACTTCGACAGAGGAGCCGGTGAAGACGGTGCCGAGTTCGAAGAGACGCACGGCGTTCACGTCGCGGTGCAGATTTTCCGCGAGCATGGACGCCATGCCGGGGGTGAGTG
>Ga0302157_10000918_pt1 | contig 37273 bp, 39 predicted proteins | sample I_Bog_N3_3_FD_193502 | JGI IMG/M metagenome (GOLD analysis project Ga0302157, IMG submission 193502) | Peat permafrost microbial communities from Stordalen Mire near Abisko, Sweden - I_Bog_N3_3 | ecosystem: Environmental > Terrestrial > Soil > Wetlands > Peat | place: Sweden: Abisko, Stordalen...
GAGCACGCCGCCGCCGACCACGAGATCGCGATCGTCCGTGAAGGCGCGGCGGATTTGAGATATTGCGTCGACGTCGAGAATCGTGTCGGCGTCGACCGTCAGCACGACGTCCGTATCGGCGCGGCCGAGCGCCGCATTGAGCGTGCGCGCCTTGCCGCGATGGGCCAAACGCAACCATCTGAGCGACGGCGCGACCGGGCTCGGCTCGCTCGAGCCGTCGAGTTCGGGCGGACGGAGGCCATAGAGTTCGAGCAACACCGCCGCGCTGTCGTCCTGCGAGCCATCGTCGGCGAGCCAGATGCGTTCGGGCGGATCGCTCTGGCGGAGCAGCGCTCGAATCGTCGCCGCGAGCGCCGGCGCCTCGTTGTAGGCGGCGACGATCACGCCGAGGCTCGGCCGTTCGCCCTTCCGCGCAGGTTCCGCCGCTGCGCGCCAAATCGCGCGCGACTGCCAGGCGACGAAGGCCAGCAGCAGCGTGTCATAGACCACATAGGCGATTCCGACCGTCCAGGCGACGAGGCCCGACATCGAGAACGCGGCCAATAGCGACAGCAACCCAAACGCCACAATCGCCGTATACAGAGCCACGCCGGCGCGCGTCGCCGGCCGCGGGTTGAGCCGCGGCGAGTGGGCGCGAAACGCCATCTCCAGCGCGTCCGCGCTGGTCTCTTTCCAGGGTCGCAAGGCCCGCATCGATTCCAAGGTCCTCATGCCGAATCGTGAACGCTATACGCGCGCCGCCATCGGGCTTCACTGGATTATCGCCGTGCTTATGGTCGCAAATGCGGCGCTGGCGTTGAGTGTCGATTTCTGGCCGGACGCATGGGCGCGTCCGGTCATCGACATGCACAAGTCGATCGGGATCACCGTGCTCGGCCTCGTCGCCTTGCGCGTGCTGTGGCGCGCCGGCCATGCGCCGCCGCCGCTGCCCGCGGCCTATCCGCGCTGGGAGCGGTGGACGGCGCATGCCGGTCACGGCGCGCTTTATCTGATCATGATCGCGCTGCCGCTCTCCGGCTGGATGCACGATTCGGCCTGGAAAGACTGGCTCTCGCATCCGATGCGGCTGTATGGCGTGATGCCCTGGCCGCGCATCGGCCTCATCGCCGACGCGCCGCCGGACGCGAAGGAGCGGATGCACGACGCGTTTGGCGCCCTGCATCATTGGGTCGGCTACGGGTTCTACGTCTTGCTGGCGGCGCATGTGATCGGCGCGCTCAAGCATCAATTCCTCGACCACGAACCCGAGCTGCGGCGAATGTGGCCACGCGGCCGCGCCGGAAGTTGACGGGGGCTTCAGCGCGGGACGCCTGTGAATAAATCCACAATTCCGCTCGTGGGTCCGTAGAGTAAGGATCAATTAGTCTTGAAATTTCTAACTCTTACCGTGGATGCGCCCTTATCTCGAAATTAAGGTAGTCAACTTAGCTTCTCAGTCGGTCGCAGGCGTCCAGGACCGGCCCCATGATAGTTTATGATCTTGCTTGGCATTCGACTGAAGGTTGGACGACGGCGCACGCGGACCCTGCGTCCCACTGGGTGCTCTACTTCGCCTCGCGCGCGGCGTTGCAAAGCGATGCTTCGATTTATGCCGGCTTGCGCGAAAAGTTTCCGCTTGCCTGCCTCATCGGTTGCAGCACCGGGGGGCAGATTTGCGGTGACGACATGGACGACGAGACGCCCGTCGCCGTCGCCGTCAAGTTCGAGCGCACGCGACTGAAATTCCATGCCGCGGAGATCGCCGCCGGCGCCGACTCGCGAGCCGTCGGCCGGGAAATCGGCGAACGTCTGGACGCGGCGGATCTGGCGGGGATTTTCCTGCTGTCCGACGGGCTCGCCGTCAACGGAAGCGAACTGGTCGCCGGCATCGTCGCCGCCATCGGCTCCCTCGCCCCGGTGTGCGGCGGGCTGGCGGGCGACGGTTCGCAATTTGCCGCGACTCTCGTCGGCGCCGACGCGCTTCCGCGCGCCAATGTGATCGCCGCGCTCGGCTTCTACGGCGACAAGACCGTCATCGGCTCCGGCTCGGCGGGCGGCTGGAGCGTGTTCGGGCCTCGCCGCGTGATCACCAAGGCCCGCGACAACGTACTCTATGAACTCGACGGCCAACGCGCGCTCGATCTCTACCTGCGCTATCTCGGTCCCGAAGATTCCGCCGAACTGCCCGGCTCCGCGCTGCTCTATCCGCTCAGAATCCGCGATCCTGAAAATACCGCGGAAGAGATCGTGCGCACCGTGCTCGGCGTCGATTTCGACGAAGGCTCGATGCGCTTTGCCGGGAACATGCCGTTAGGCTGGTCGGCCGAGTTGATGCGCGGCAGCCGGGACGGGCTCGTCGCCGGCGCCGGCGCCGCGGCGCGCCAGGCGATCGCGAGCAAAGGTCCGCGTTCGGGCGAAGGGCTCGCCGTCATTATCAGTTGCATCGGCAGGCGTCTGCTGATGGGTCAAAGCGTCTATGAGGAGATCGAGGCCGCGTCCTCGATGCTCGGCGGCCGATACCACAAGATCGGATTCTATTCCTACGGGGAAATCTCGCCGCATGCCGCGACCGGCGCGCCGGTGCTGCACAATCAGACCATGACGCTGATGACGCTCGGCGAGGCAGCATGACATCGCCGCATCGCCTCCTTCAACGACAATTGGCGAAAGCGGGCCATGGCGACGGCCGCTTCGATCTCGATCGACTGCTGACGGCGGTCAGCGCGACCTACGAAGAAATGGATCGCGATCGCCGTCGCACCGATAGATCCATTTCCCTGATGGTCGAGGAACTCGCAACTTCGAATGCAGAACTCGAGAGGAAAGTCGAAGCGCGAACCGCGGAACGGGAAGAAGCGCGCCGGTTGACAGCGGCGACGCTCGACAACGTCGATCAGGGCATATTGATGATCGGGCCGGATCAGCGCGTGACGATCTTCAATCAACGCGCTTGCGGGCTGTTGGGGCTTTCGGCCGAATTTCTCGCGCGTCGACCGCGCTATCTGGAGATCATCGAGCATCACCTCGGCGGCGGCGATTTCGAAGGCATGTCCGCGGCCGACCTCGGCAAACTCGTCACTGCCCAGGCCGAGCGGGCGCCTTCGCGCTTCGAATGGCGCCGTGCTTCGGGCGAAGTCATCGAGATGCGCTGCTTTCCGGTCGGAGACGGCGGCTGCGTGCGCACTTACGCCGACATCACCGCGCAGCGCCGCCATGAGCAGCAACTGGCCGCGACGGAGGCGGAATATCGCGGCCTGTTCGAGAACGCGGTCACCGGCATTTACCGTTCCAGCCCGGACGGGCGCCAGCTGCGGGCCAATCCGGCGCTTGTAAGGCTCAACGGCTATTCCCACGAAGCCGAGATGCTGGAGGCCGTCAACGACATCGCGCTCCAGTGGTATGTCGATCCGAGGCGGCGCGACCAATTCACGCAGGCGATCGAACGCGACGGCCGCGTCGACGATTTCGTGTCCGAAATCTATCGTCACCGTACGCGCGAGCGCATCTGGATTTCGGAAACCGCCTGGCGGGTCGGCGACGCCGACGGCGGCACGCTCTATTACGAGGGAACGGTCATCGACTGCACTGCGCGCATGCAAGCCGAGGCCAAGCTCGCCGAACTCGCGCACAAGGACATGCTGACCGGCGCTTTTACGCGCGCGGCGTTCCTGTCCGCGCTGGAGGAAGCGCTTGGCGTCCGCCGGCCGTTGGCGGTGCTTTGCCTCGATCTCGATCATTTCAAGGAGGTCAACGACACTTTGGGACACGCGGCCGGGGACGCCCTGCTCGGCTTAACCGTGCGCCGTTTGCAGGAAGTCGTCGGCAACCTCGGCCTCCTGGCGCGCCTGGGTGGCGACGAATTCGCGGTTTTGCTGCCCGATGTCGCCGATTCCGAGACTTGCGAGAAGCTGGGCGGACGCCTGATCGACGAGATGCGCCGCCCGTTTGAAATCCGCGGCACGACGCTTCACATCGGCTGCAGCGTCGGCGCCGTGCGGTCGCCGCGCGACAGCGATCAGGCCGACGAACTGATGCGGTTCGCCGACACCGCGCTTTATCGCGCCAAGGCGGCCGGGCGTTCGAGCCTGCGCCATTTCGAAGGCTGGATGGCCCAGGAAACGAATCAACGCCGCAGTCTCGAAGCCGATCTCAGAGGTGCGGCGGGGCGCAACGAACTTGAAGTATATCTGCAACCGATCGTCGAGGTCGCATCGGGCGCCATTCGTGGCTACGAGGCGCTGATGCGCTGGCGCCATCCCGAAAAAGGCCTGCTGACTCCCGACGTTTTCATTCCCATCGCCGAGGAAACCGCGCTCATCGTTCCGCTGGGCGAATGGATGCTCGCGGCGGCCTGCCGCGCCATCGCCGCCTGCCCCGAAGAAATACAGATTTCGGTCAATCTGTCGCCGATGCAGTTCCGCGCCCGCTCCGTCGTCGAGGCGGTACGTCACGCGCTCGAAGTCTCGGGGCTGGCGCCCACCCGCCTGATGCTCGAAATCACCGAAAACGTGCTGCTCGTCGATGACGCCTACACCACTTCGGCGTTGCGTGAACTTCGCGCGCTCGGGGTGCAGGTGGCGCTCGACGATTTTGGCGCCGGCTATTCGTCGCTGAGCTATCTGCAGAAGTTCCGCTTCGATGTGATCAAGATCGACCGCGCCTTCATCGCCTCGGAGTGCGGCGATATGGTCACGCCGGTGCTGCTGCGCACGATTCTCAACCTGGGCCGCGAACTCGGCGCCGCCGTCGTCGCCGAAGGCGTGGAGACGGAAGAGCAGCGTGTCAGCCTCTGCGCCGATGGGGCCCGGCTCGCGCAAGGCTACTTGTTCGGCCGGCCGCGCCCGGCGCGTGAGTATCTGTCGGTTTACGATATGGCGGAGGCAACGCGAAACGTGGCGTAGCCGGGGAGGGCGGCGACTCCCTCACTTCGCCAGCGACGCCTGCAACGGCGGCAGGTCGCCACGGCCGTTCAGCGCGCCCGGCGCCCAATACAGCCCCGGCTTCATCGCGTAGAACAGATGCGCGCCGATCTTCTCGACGCGGCGCAAGCTCGGCGCCCAGAACGGATAGACGTAGTTGGCGTGATAGTTCACCGCGTCGACCAGCTTGGCGTCGTAATTGGCGCCGCGCACGACCTCGTCGGCGATGCGGGTCGCCACGGCCCAGGCGCCGGGTTCCTCGATGCGCAGCGACTTGCCTTCGCAGGCGAACGAGAACTGACAGGCGAACGGCCGGTTGGCGTCCTGATAGACGACGCCGCAGACATTGGTCGGGAAGATGCCGCTGCGCACCCGGTTGAGCACCACCTGCGCCACCCCGGCCTGACCGGCCTCGGGCTCGCTGCGCGATTCGAAATAGATCGCCTCGGCAAGACAGCGCATCTGCCGCGCCGAATCCCTGGCGTCGATCAGCGCCGCGTAATTGGGTTTGCTCGTGTCGTCGAACACGTGAACCACGGTCATTTCCGCCGGGGCGGCCGTCCTCGCGGCGACGGTGACGCCGAGTTTGGTGTCGTTGGGTCGCGGCGTCGAGGAAATCAGCGCGAAGTCGAGCGCCAGCGCCGGGGTCGCGCCATCGCCGTAGACGGACGTCGGCGGGGCCGCCGCGTCGGCGGCTTGCGTGGCCGCGGGGCTGCGCCACTCGGAGGGCCAATCGGTTTCCGCCGCGGCGTCCGGTCTCGCCGCGCCGGGCGGATGCGCGTGGGCGTCGAAGCCGGGCCGCAGCGCGACGAACGGGTCGCCCTTGGCGGTGCGGTTGATCGCCGGGAGTGCGGAATGCGCGGGTTTCAGCGCGCTGTTGGGTTCGAGTTCGTCGGGCGCGACGCTCAATTCCTCCGCCGACCCGACCGAGAAACGGACGGAGATCAGTCCGGGCGGCGCGGCGCCGGCGCGGCCAAAGGTCGATTCGGAACGCGAGAAACCCGGGCCTGCCGAGAACGGGTCCTGATCGGCCTGCGCGGTGATGGACACCAGCAGGCCGAGCGCAATGCCCCAAGGCGCTACCGCCGAACCGGCCCAAGCTAAACGCGATCGACTCATACGCACCCTGCGCTCGAAATTCGGTTAGCCACGAGAACCCTAGCCGGCGTGTGAGACCCCGCCGATCGGTCGCATTTTCCGCTTTCGATTATGGGGAGCTTAAGGTTGCGCGCTGGTTACGTCGCGAGGCGTGGGGGCGTCCCGCTATGGGGCGCCGCGGCGGTCAGAACGTCGGCGGCGTGCAGGCAGAGACGATCACCAATTCGCCATCGCCGGCGTTGCGGAACGCGTGCGGGCGGCGGCTGTCGAACAGATAGGCGTCGCCTTCGGCCAATTCGTGGCGCACGCCGTCGACTTCGAGCGTCAGCCGGCCCTTGATCACGAGCCCCGCCTCCTCGCCCTGATGGGAGATCATCTTGGCGCCCGATTGCGCGCCGGGCCGATAGCGCTCGTGGATCATCTGCAGCGAGCGGCCCTGGAGATTGGCGCCGACCTGCCGATAGGAAACGGCGCCGCCGGCGATTTCCGTCAATTCGGCGGCGCGGAACACGATCTGGTCGGCGACCGGCTCCGGCGCGGCGAAGAAATCGCCGATGCTGACGTCGAGCGCCGCGAGAATCTGGCGAAGCCCTGACACCGAGGGGCTCACCTTGTCGGCCTCGATCATCGAGATCGTCGCGTTGGAGACCTGCGCGCGTTCGGCGAGCCGGCGTTGCGACAGTTTTGCCCGCATCCGCAACGCCCGCAAGCGCTGGCCAATTTCGAACTCTCGCCTCGGGTCGTTCATGCGTTAAATATTTAGAACACGGCTAACACGAGATCAACTGGACAAAGACTTAGTGCGACGGCAATGTTCAGAAAATCGATCAGGGCCCAGGAGATGAAATCGATGCTCACTGCCGAAGGCGCCGCTCGCGCGGAAATTCCCAACGACCTCAACGCCTTTTGGCTGCCGTTCACGCCCAACCGGTCGTTCAAGAAACGGCCGCGGCTGATCTCCAAGTCGAAGGACATGCATTATTACACGCCCGAGGGCAGGGCGATCCTCGACGCCACCGCGGCGCTCTGGTGCTGCAACGCCGGCCATAATCGCAAGCCCATCGTCGAGGCGATCCAGCGTCAGGCCGGCGAACTCGATTTCTCCCCGACCTTCCAGTTCGCCCACCCGCTGGCGTTCCAGCTGGCGTCGCGCATCGCTTCGCTGGCGCCGGCCGACCTCGACCACGTGTTCTTCTGCAATTCGGGCTCGGAAGCCGCCGACACGGCGTTGAAGATCGCCATCGCCTATCATAACGTCCGCGGCCAGGGCTCGCGCCAGCGCCTGCTCGGGCGCGAGCGCGGCTACCACGGCGTCGGCTTCGGCGGCATTTCCGTCGGCGGCATGGTCAACAACCGCAAGTACTTCGGCGGCCTGCTGACCGGCGTCGATCATCTGCCGGCGACCTACAATCGCCAACATCAGGCCTTCACCAAGGGCGAGCCGGAATGGGGCGGCCATCTCGCCGAGGCGCTCGAAGGTCTCGTCACCCTGCATGACGGCTCGAACATCGCCGCCGTCATCGTCGAGCCGATGGCGGGCTCCACCGGCGTGCTGCCGCCGCCGAAGGGCTATTTGCAGAAACTGCGGGCGATCTGCGACAAATACGGGATACTGCTGATCTTCGACGAAGTGATCACCGGCTTCGGCCGTCTCGGCTATCCGTTCGCCGCCGAGCGTTACGGCGTCGTCCCCGACATGATCACCTTCGCCAAGGGCGTAACTTCGGGCACGGTGCCGATGGGCGGCGTGATCGTGCGCAAGGGCATCTACGACGCGTTCATGAACGGGCCGGAGCACGCGATCGAGCTGTTCCACGGCTATACCTATTCCGGCCACCCGCTCGCCTGCGCCGCGGGTCTGGCGACGCTCGACGTCTATCGCGACGAGAACCTGTTCGAGCGCGTGAAGACGCTGGAGCCGATCTGGGCCGACGCGATCATGGGGTTGAAGGACCTGCCTAATGTCGTCGACATCCGCTGCGTCGGTCTGACCGGCGCCATCGACCTCGCGCCGATCGCCGGCAGCGTGGGCCTGCGCGGCTACAAGCTGCTCGAGCATTCGTTCCACGAGGAAGGGATCATGCTCCGCCTTTCCGGCGACACCATCGAACTGACCCCGCCGTTCATCATCAGCGAGGATCAGATCGGCGAGGTCATGGACAAGGTGGCGTCATCGATCAAGGCTGTGGCGTAAGCCAACTTGCCGCCCTGGGCCCCCGCGAAAACGGGGGCGACAGGAAAAGCCGACCCTCAATCCTTGCCCAGCGAAATCTCCGCCATCATCTCGCCCGCCAATTCCTCCAGCCGGCGCCGCAGCTCGGCCGCGGAGACGGTCGGTGGGGCGTGCAAGCGGGCCTTGGCCTTGAACATCGGTTGCCCGGTGAAGGCGGCGCTGACCAGCGCGCTTTCGAATTCCTCGATGTTGACGTCGAGCGCGGCCAGGGTTTCCGCGACTTCGCGGACGATGCCGGGGCGGTCGAGGCAGAGCAATTCCATCGTCAACACCTCGCGCAATTCCGCGTCCGCGCCGCCGTCGCCGACTTCGACCGTCACGCGCAGCCCCGACGTTTCCAGCGCCTTCAAGGCCGCCATCAAGGCCTCGACGCTCGCGGTGGGCGCTTCGATCCGGACAATGCCGGCGAATTGGCCGGCGAGCCGCGCCAAGCGGCTTTCCAGCCAGCCGCCGCCGTTATCCGCGACGCAGGCGGAGATGGCGTTGACGAGGCCGGGCCTGTCCGTGCCGACGAAGGTCATCACGAGGGGAATGGTCACTGGCGCGCTCCCTGATATCCACGTTTCTTATAGCGCTATCAACGCCGTCCAAACAGCCGTTCGATGTCGGCGAGCTTCAATTCGACATAGGTGGGCCGGCCGTGGTTGCATTGCCCGGCGCCCGGCGTCGCCTCCATTTCGCGCAGCAGCGCGTTCATTTCCTCGGCGCGCAAAGTCCGGCCGGAGCGCACGGAATAATGGCAGGCTATGGTGGCGAGGCGATGGTCGAGCCGGCGCTCCAGGCTCTCGGCGCCGTCCTCGGCGAGCGCGGCCTCGGCGAGATCGCGGATCAATCCGGCGAGATCGCCCGAGGCGATCAGCATGGGCGCCTCGCGCACCAGCACCGCGCCGCGGCCGAAGGCCTCGATGACGAGCCCCAGCGCCTCCCATTCGGCGGCGCGCTCGGCGAGTGCGGCCGCCGCGTTCGCGTCGAGATCGACGACCAGCGGCGCCAGCAGCATTTGCCGGGCGATGCCGTTTTCGGCGCGCTGGCGCTTCAGTTTCTCGTAGACGATGCGCTCGTGCGCCGCGTGCTGGTCGACGATCACCATACCGTCCCGGGTTTGGGCGAGGATGTAGGTTCCGTGCATTTGCGCCCGCGCCGCGCCGAGCGGGGCGCCCGCGTCGATTTCGTCCAGCGCCCGCGCTTGCGTGCGCACGCTCGGCGCGAGGCCCTCGAAACTGCGCTGCGCCGGCTCTTCGTCGAACTGCCGCGGCGTCGGCGCGGCCGGCGAGCCGCGCCAGTCCCACTCGGTCGGGCTCGGCGCTGGCGGCCGCCAATGGGGCGCATGCAACGCGGCCAGAGTGCCAGCGCCGCCGGTCGACGCGGCTTTATGTCGCGCCGCCTCCAGGGCCTGCCGAATCCCCGAGACGATCAGGCCGCGCACCAGGCTGGACTCGCGGAACCGCACTTCGGCCTTCGCCGGGTGGACGTTGACGTCGACGTCGGCGGGGTCGCATTCGACGAACAGCGCCAGCGCGCCGTGGCGGTCGCGCGGCAGATAGTCGAGATAGGCGCCTCGGCAGGCGCCCGAGATCAGCTTGTCGCGCACGCCGCGGCCGTTGACGAACACGAATTGGTTCAAGGCGTTGGGCTTGTTGTAGGTGGGCAGCCCGACCCAGCCGTAAAGCGTCACGCCTTCGCGCTGGTAATCCAGCCTGAGCGCGTTGTCGACGAATTCCTCGCCCAACGCCTGCCGCATCCGCTCGCGCTCGCCCTCGACGCCCTCGGGGCAGGCGGGATAGTCGAAGGCGGCTCCTATGTCGGAGGCGAAGCTGAAACGCGCCTGCGGGTTGGCGAGCGCGAGCCGGCGCACCCCCTCCGCGCAGGCCTGCGCCTCGGCGCGGTCGGTCTTCAGGAATTTCAACCGCGCCGGCGTCGCCGCGAATAGATCGCGCGCCTCGATCCAGGTTCCTCCCGGATGAGCGGCGGGTCTGGGCGCGTCCTTGACGCCTTCCTCGACCCTGAGAACCCATGCCTCTTCCGAGCCCCGCGCCCGCGAGCGGATCTCCAGCCGCGAGACGGAGGCGATCGAGGGCAGCGCTTCGCCGCGAAAGCCGAGCGTGCCGATATGGTTGAGATCGCCGTCGGGAAGTTTCGACGTCGCGTGACGCTCGACGCAGAGCCCGAGGTCGTCCAATCCCATGCCGGCGCCGTCGTCGCTGACCCGGATCAGCGCCCGCCCGCCCGCCTCGATCGCGACGTCGATACGTAGCGCGCCGGCGTCGAGCGAATTCTCGACGAGTTCCTTCACTGCGGCCGCCGGCCGCTCGATCACCTCGCCAGCGGCGATGCGGTCGATGAGAAGGGGTTCGAGGCGACGGATTTTCAAGGGCGAGTCCTGCTGGGGGAATCGGCTTATAGCAGAAAGGGCCGGGGAAGCTTACGCCTTCCGCAACCTGCATCACGTGGCAAAAAAATCACGGACCACCTGTGCCGAACATTCGAAATATGTTCTTCTGTCGCGCCGCCTCGAGGAACGCTGGAAGGGAACTACGGACGTGGTCACGAGACTTGCCGCCGATCCCCGTATCGATCCGCGCATCAAGGCGATATTCGGGGCGGTGGAGCTCCCCCCGAGCCCCGACGTTGCCGATCGCGAAACCCTGCTGGCGCGCGCCAATTCGGACGAGGGCAAAGCCAGGACCGCCATGATCGAAGGATTCTTCGATTCTATGGACAATGAGGCGCTGGCGTCCTCAAAGGGGTTGACGTCGCGATGGGAGTCGCTGGTTTCCGTCCCGGACGGCAATACGATCCGCCTGCATTTCATCCGGCCGGACAATAGCGAGGTCGTCCCTTGCGTTTACTACATCCACGGCGGCGGGATGGCCTTCTTGTCGGCCGAGCGCGGTAATTACAAGGCCTGGGGCCGAATCGTCGCGGCGCAGGGCGTCGCGGTGGCGATGATCGACTTCCGCAATTGCGTGACGGCGTCCTCGGTCCCCGAAGTCGCGCCCTATCCGGCGGGCCTCAACGATTGCGTTTCCGGCTTGAAATGGGTGCACGCCCATGCCGCCGCGCTTGGCGTCGACCCGGCGCGGATCATCATCGCGGGCGAGAGCGGCGGCGGCAACCTGACCCTCGCCGCCGGCCTGAAACTGAAGCGTGACGGCGAAATCGGCCTGATCAAGGGCCTCTACGCTCTGTGCCCTTACATCGCCGGGCAGTGGCCGGCGCCCGATTGTCCGTCTTCGGTCGAGAACAATGGCCTGTTCATCGACGTGCACAACAACAACGGCGTCATGGGTTACGGTATAGAGGCGTTCTACGCCCGCGATCCGCTGGCTTGGCCACGCTTCGCCAGCGAGGCGGATGTGCAAGGTCTGCCGAATGTGATGATCAGCGTCAACGAGTGCGATCCTTTGCGCGACGAGGGGATCAACTTCTATCGCCTGCTGTTGCGCGCCGGCATCCCCGCCCGTTGCCGCCAGGTGATGGGGACCGTCCACGCCACGGAAGTGTTCCCCGCCTTTTGCCCCGATATCAGCCGCGACACCGCGGGCGACATCGCGGCCTTCTGCAGGGGGTAGGCGGCGAAGAACGGAATTGCGGGGACATGGGAAGTGCGGAGCCCTTTGCCGAGCCGGCGCATCGCCCGATTGCTGTTCATCGTCGATGAGGACCACATCGGCGTCGTGCATGGGTTCATCAAGAAGGCGCGGAAGACGCCTGCGGATGATCTGGAATTGGCGCGGCGACGAATGAAGGTGATGCAGGGATGAGCGCGAAAAAGAACCCACATTGGGGCGCGACCCTCGACGAATTCCTCAGCGAGCAAAGCATTCGGGAAGCGGCAAAGACCGAGGCATTGACGCGCGTAGTGGCGTGGCAGTTGAGCCCGGAAATCGAACGGCTGGGCATTACCAAGGCCGCGCTGGCCTAGCGTATGCATACGAACGGCGCCCAGGTCGATCGCATTCTGGAAGCCAAGGGCAACGTCACGATCGAAAGCGTTCAGCGCGCCGCCGCGCTGGTCGGTCGCGAACTCCGTCTGGAACTCGTCTGATGCGCGACGAGGGGAATGGGCGAATGTCTCCCCCTCAAAAACGGATGGCCGATATTTACGAAAATAGAAAGTCGTGATATTCTGAGATAGCAAAGTCTCAAATCACGCCGTCACCCGTATATTGTCAAGGACCCCTGCCCGCGTTCGCCTAGGATCAAAAGTTTCGAAAACAGCGAAATGGGGCTGGCGGACTTGCAAACCATTGAAATCCAAGAAAATCGCCAAAGAATTCCAAAAGAATCCAAGGAATAGATTGGCGAAAAAAAGGCTCGATTTGGAAAAAGTTACCAAAAACCTTGGAGGGGGCGCCGGCTTGCCGCGATCCCCCGCCCTCACCCTGAGCCTTCTTCTGTAAGTGGGAGAAGGGCCTAACCCTTCTCCGGCCTTCCCACCATCGTCACGCTCAGCGCGCCGTCGCCGAACAGCCGCTCGGCGACGCGCTGGGCGTCGGCCATCGTCACGGCGGCGATCAGCTTGTTGCGCTCGGAGAGCCATTCGACTCCAAAGCCGTCGAGCTGGATGTGGACGAGCTGCGAGGCGATCTTGGTCGATGAGTCGAAGCGCAGCGGATAGGAGCCGATCAGGTACTTGCGGCCCTTGTCGAGCTCGGCCTCGGTTATGCCGCCGTGGGCCATGTCGAGGATTTCGGCGCGGATGACTTCCAGCGATTCGTGGGCGCGCTCGTTCTTGGTCGTCGTGCCGCCGTAGAGATAGCTGCCATGCTCGAAGGTGGCGAGCGAGGCGGAGACGGCATACGCGAGGCCGCGCTTCTCGCGCACTTCGCGGAACAGCCGCGACGACAGCCCCGTGCCGCCGCCGAGCACATGAGCGAGCACCATGCTCGTCATATATTCGGGATCCCGGCGCGAAAGCGCCGGGCGGCCGAAACGGATGGTCGATTGCGGCACGTCGAGGTCGATGATCTCGAGATCCCCCAGCCCGTGGAACGGCGCCGGCGCGATCTCGACGAGCTTGGCCTTGGCGGGCAGCTCGGCGAACAGCTTGTCGATCAGCCGCCCGGCGCGCTCCGGCCCGATCGCGCCGACGACGGCGATCACCATGTCCGAGCGGGTGACGAGATCGCCGGCGTGCGACTTGATGTCCGCAAGCTCGATCGCGGCGAGCGTGTCCAACTCGCCCTCGGTCGCCTGGGCATAGGGGTGTCCGGCAAACACCCGGGCGCGCCACGCGGAGCCCGCCATATGCGCGGGGTCGTGGAGATCATGGCGCAGCCGCGCGTTCATCTGTTCGCGAACGCGCAGGAACGGCGCCTCGTCGAAGCGCGGCGCGTTGATCGCCAGTTGCATCAACTCGCCGGCGCGATCGAGATTGCGCGACAGCGTGCGCATCCGGCCGCTGAGGTAATCGCGCTCGGCGTGGAACGAAAGCTCGATCGCCTTTTCGTCGAGCGCGGTCTGGAACGCCTGATCGTCGAGGTCGCCGGCGCCCTCGTCCATCAGCCCGGCGATCATCGTGCCCACGCCCGCCTTGCCCGGCATGTCCTGCGCGCCACCGCCGCGCATCGCAAATTCGAGCGCGACGATCGGCACCGCATAGTCCTCGACCAGCCAGGCGCGCAGGCCCGCTGGCGTGACGATCTCGCGGACGTTGACCGCCGTTTCGGCTTTCGGGTTGGTGAAAGGCTTGTTCATCGACGTTTCCTCGGGTCGCGCGCGCGCCAGACGAGCGGCGCGACATTTTTTCGGGCGCTTGAAAAATCAGGCCGCGATGGGCTCCGGCGGCAACAAATAGCCGGTGACCGCCCGTCGCCGGTTCAGCCATTTACGGGCGGCCTCAGTTATCGCTTCGGCGGTGGTGGCGTCGATGCGGTCGGGCCATTCCTGCACGTCGCGGATCGTCTGTCCGGTCGCCAGCGAACCGCCGTACCAGCGCGCCAGCATCGCCTGACTGTCCTGCGCATAGGTCGCGTCGGCGATCAGCCGCGTCTTGGCGCGCTCCAGCGCGTGGGGCTCCAGCGGCTCGCTGATGAACTTGGCGAGCACGTTGTCAACCGCCGCGTCGAGTTCGGGCAGGGTCACATCCGGCGCCGGCATTCCGTAGAGATAGAAGCGGGTGTCGTCGAGCGCGGAGCCCATGTAATAGGCGCCGGCCGCGACCGCCTGTTTGCTCTCCAGCACCAGTTCACGATACAGCAGGCTCGTCTGACCGCCGCCGAGCAGATGGGCGAGCAGCTCCAGCGCTTCCGACTCGCCCGGCGCGGCGGTGTTGTGCGAGGGCGTGACATAAACGCGCTGCCAGCTCGGCTGGTCGACCTTCTCGTCGTTGATGGTGACGAGCCGCTTGGCGACCGATTCGGGCTCGCGGGTGCGTTCACGCTTCGGCGGCTCGCCGCTGGGCGCGATCTTGCCGTAATGCTCGTTGGCGAGGCGCAGGCCCTCCTCGGGCTCGACGTCGCCGGCAAGCACCAGGATCGCATTCTCGGGCGTGTAGAAACGGCGGTAATAGGCGAGCGCGTCTTCGCGGCCCAGGCCCTCGATCTCATGGCCCCAGCCGATGATTGGGATGCCGTAGGGGTGGTGGGTGAACAACGCGGCCTGCACCGCTTCGTTGAGCTGTGCGCTCGGGTCTGCGTCGCAATGCATGCGCCGCTCTTCGAGCACCACGTCGCGCTCGGGCGCGACGATCTCGTCGGTGAGCACGAGCCCGGTCATCCGGTCGGCCTCGAAGGACATCATCAGGCCCAGATGTTCCTTGGCGACGCGCTGGAAATAGGCGGTGTAATCGTTGCTGGTGAAGGCGTTCTCCTGGCCGCCGATCTCGGCGACGGCTTCCGAAAAGGCGCCCTTGGGATGGGTCTTGGTGCCCTTGAACATCAGATGTTCGAGAAAATGGGCGATCCCGGACTTGCCCGGCGGATCGTCGGCCGAGCCGTTGCGATACCAGACCATGTGGGTGACGACGGGCGCCCGGCGATCGGGAATGACCACGACATCAAGGCCGTTGGCGAGCCGGAAATTGTGCACGCCCGCGGCGGCGTTGGCGGTTTCGGTCAAGGACGTCATCACGATTTCACGTTTCCTCGGCTTCTTGGGACCCTCGTTGCGACATATAGGCTCGCTTGATCCGCGTCGCCAGACGCTTACTCGCCCAAATCATGGATAAACAGCGTGATTTTCGTGTCGCCATAGGCGCGTTCCTCGAGCTGTGTCAACGCCGCGGGCGCGACGATCTCCGCCGTGAGCGCCTCCTCGACGACGATCATCGCGCCGGCGGCCAGCCAACTGCCGGCGACGAGCGCCTTCAGCGCCGGGTTGGCGAGGCCGAGTTCATAAGGCGGATCGAGGAAGACGAGCGTGAACGCCGGGCCGGCGGGCGCCTTGCCGAGCTTGGCGGCGTCGGCGCGGAAGATGCGGGTAATGCCGCCGCAGGCGAGCGCCTCGACATTGCCGCGAATCAGCGCCCGCGCTTCCGCGCCGTTGTCGACGAACAGAGCGGTCGCCGCGCCGCGCGAAAGAGCCTCCAGGCCGAGCGCGCCGGTGCCGGCGAACAGGTCGAGCACCCGGGCGGCCTCCAGCGCTTCAGGGAAGCGATGGCTGAGAATGTCGAACATCGCCTCGCGCAGCCGGTCGGAGGTCGGGCGGATATCGCGCGATTTCGGCGCCAGCAGGGGGCGGCCTTTGAAGCGGCCGGAGATGATGCGAATCTTGGGCTCCCGTCACACTTTGGACTCCCCGCTCGCGACCAATGTCCTGGTCCGGCGCCGCTTCGCCCGCAAGCGGGAGAAGCGGAGGCGCCTCAGCTTGGCCGCCTTGGCGGCCGCTTGGCGCCGCCGCTACCGCTGCGCGGCCGCGACGATCCGCCCTTGCCGGGAGGACGTCCCTTGGCGCCGCCGCTCTTGAAGCTGCCGCGGGGGGCGGCCTCGCGGCTCGCGCCTTCGCGGGGCGGCCTCGACCTGGGGGCGCCGTCCCTCGACGATTCCTCCCTCGGCTTGCGGAACTTGGACGCGCCGTCCCGCGTGGGCGCGTCGCCGTAGGACTTCGATCGAGGCCCCGCGTCTCGCTTCGTTGCGTCGCCGAAGGATCGCGTCCGGGGCGCGGCGCCGTCTCTCGACGATTCATCTCTCGGCTTGCGGAACTTGGACGCGCCATCCCTCGGGGCCGCATCGCCGTAGGGCTTCGATCGCGGCGCGGCGTCTCGCTTTGTGGCGTCGCCGAAGGATCGCGTCCGCGGCGCGTCTTCCCTGGGCTTGCGGAACTTCGCGGCGCCGTCACTCGCAGGCCCGTCGCCGCGAGGCCCGGATCGCGGCGCGCCGTCTCTCGACGATTCGTCTCGCGGCTTGCGGAATTTCGGCGCGCCGCTGCGGGCGGAGGCATTGGAGTAGTTCCGGGTTTTCGGCGCGGCGTCCCTTGCCGGTTCGTCGCCAAAAGACTTGCCCCGGGGCGCGCCGCCCTTGCGTCCGGCGGGCTTTTCCGCGCGGGCGGGCCCTGTGGAACTGAAGTGCTCGACCTTCACCTCGCGTCCCTTGCGGTCGCTGGTCTTGCTGCGCACGACGCGCTTGCGTTCGGTCTCGGCTTCGGCGCGCGCCTCGGCGCGAAGGATCGAAACATGCTTGCGCTTGCGCGGCTCGGTGGTTCCGCCTTCGCGGCGCGGCGCGGGAGGCGGGCCGTCGGCGTCTCTGCCGCGGCGTTCGGGCGGGCCGTCGCGTCGGGGCAGACGCGCCTCGCGTTGGACGATCGCCGCCGGCTCGGGCTCCGGGGGCGGCGCGTCGTAGACGGGCGAGTCGAAATCGGCGCCGGAGCGCTTGGCGAGTTTTACGCCGAGCTGATCGCGCAGCACGCGGGTGGGGATCTCGTCGACCTCGCCTTCCGGCAGTTCGGCGAGTTCGAACGGCCCAAAGGAGATGCGGATCAGCCGGTTGACGAGCAGCCCCAGGTGCTCGAGCACGCGCTTGATCTCGCGGTTCTTGCCCTCGCGCAGGCCCATCGTCAGCCAGACGTTCGAGCCGACGGTGCGCTCCAGCCGCGCTTCGATGCCGGCGTAATTGACGCCCTCTAGGCTGATGCCGTCCTTCAACGCGTCGAGCTGCGCCTGATTGACCTCGCCATGGGCGCGGACGCGATAGCGCCTGAGCCAGCCGGTTTCCGGCAGTTCGAGCACCCGCGCCAGGCCGCCGTCGTTGGTCAGCAGCAGCAGACCCTCGGTATTGATGTCGAGCCGGCCGATGGAGACGACGCGCGGCAGGCCGGGGGGCAGGTTCTCAAACACGGTGGGTCGCCCCTCCGGGTCCTTGGCGGAGGTGATGAGGCCCTTGGGCTTGTGGTACATGAACAGCCGGGTGCGCTGCCGCTCGTTGAGCGGCCTGCCGTCGACCATGACGGCGTCGTCGTCGCCGACGTTGTAGGCGGGCGAGGTCAGCACCTCGCCGTTGACGCTGACGCGCCCGGCGGCGACCCATTCCTCGGCGTCTCGCCGCGAGCAGAGTCCCGCCCGGGCCATGACCTTGGCGATTCGCTCGCCTTCGCGTACTTCTGAGTCGGTCTTGATTTCGGTGGCCATGATGACGCTTGCATGAATAAAAGCGGTTCCGTAGCAGCTTCGCGGGCCTATGTCGCGTCAGAACGCACGGAGTCTCGATTTGGCCGAGGACGCGATGAGCGTCGCCTTCGCGCAAGCGCGCGCGGCGGCAGCGCGCGGCGAGGCGCCGATCGGCGCCGCTGTCGCGCGCGAGGGCGTGGTGATCGCGAGCGCCGGCAATCGCACGCGGGAGGATCGCGACCCGACGGCGCATGCCGAAATGCTTGCGATCCGCGCCGCCGCCCGCGCGCTCGGCGCCGAGCGCCTCGTCGACTGCGACCTCTATGTCACGCTGGAGCCCTGCGCGATGTGCGCCGGCGCGATCAGCCACGCGCGCCTGCGCCGCCTGTATTTCGCCGCCAGCGACGCCAAGGGCGGCGCCGTCGAGCACGGTCCGCGCTGGTTTGGCCAGCCGACCTGCCTGCACGCGCCGGAGGTTTACGGCGGCCTGAGGGAGAGCGAGGCGGGGGAGATGCTGAAGGCGTTTTTCGCCAGGTTGAGGAAGTAAGGGGCCAAGCTTTTTTGTTTTTTTGTCAAGCCAATCCAAATAAAGCGCTTTTTTCTCCAAGCTTTTCCAAGGATTCTTTTGGGCATTTTGTGCGATTTCAATAGCTTGCAAGCCCACCCGGCCCAATCTTCATTTCTCGAAATTTTTTTGACCCCGAAGAGGTCGCGCAGGCAATCGTCCCTCGCGTTCACCTCCCCTGTCCGAACCCCTCGCTCCCCGGGTTGGACGGGCGGCGACGTCGAATGTAGCACGGTTTCTCTAAATCAGAAACAAAAATCAGAGTTGACCGCTTGCGGGACGACGGAGCCGCGCTCCTCGCCGTGACCGAACGGGCGCCGGCGAGTTCCCAAAATCCTCGTACTCGAGATGTGGGAGGTAAGGGGCATAGGCGCTACATTGAGCCTTCGAGCCGGTCGGGAATCGCCTTCTCCGTCATAGCCGGGCCCAGTCCCTGCCATCCAAGCCGAAGTTCGGCGCCTCTTTCGGAGGCGTTTTAACCGTCTCTAGACGTGGATAGCCGGGACAAGCCCGGGCATGAGGGCGTGCGGCGAACTTATCTTAGGAGACGCTCAAGAATAAATGAATCGGCCGGCTTCGTCATGGCCGGGCTTGTCCCGGCCATCCACGTCGTTCAGTTTAAGTAAATCGGATGGTTTGCATAGAATTCGCCACGGCGCTGGATCAAGTTACGGTAATACACTAAAGTATTGATGATCCACGACGTGGATGGCCGGGACAAGCCCGGCCATGACGGAAATGGAGCAGTTATTTCTGCGATTCTCCTTAGCGTCTTTGGAGGTAGGGGTCCTGCCTTGCCCGATTCGCGCCATGCAAAAGAGCGTTGCGCAAATGGGATGGTTTTGCGACAATTTCGCATGGAGATCCACGAATTTGCTCGGGAGAGCATCGACCGGCCGGCGCTCGACGCCGAGACGGAACACGCCGCGCGTATCTTCATACAGCGGCTCGAAGGCAAGTATGCGGTTATCGAAGCGATTTTGTTCGGCAGCCGCGCCCGTGGCGATCACGGGCCGGACAGCGACGCCGATGTCGCCGTCATCCTCGAAGGTGATCGCGGCGAGCGTTACAAAGTCGCGGGCCAAATGGCGGAAATCGCCTTCGACGTGATGCTGGAAACGGGGATCCTCATCGATCCGACGCCTTTATGGGAGGGCGAGTTCCAACACCTCGAAAGGTTCAACAATCCGGCTTTGATCGCCAATATCAAGCGCGACGGGCTCCGCCTATGACGTCCCCCGCTACAGTTGCAAGTTATATGCGAAAGGCGCGCCGCACCCGTGCCGCCGCTCTCCTGCTGCTCGCGAATAACGATACGGAAGGCGCCTGCAACCGAGCGTACTACGCGATGCACGATGCGGCGCATGCCGCTTTATGGGCGGCGGACGTCGAGGCGCTTGGCTCCGTTATTAAGACGCACGGTGGCTTGGCTTCGATTTTCGGACAGGAACTCGTGCAGACCGGCAAGGTAAGCATCGAGCATGGCCGTGCTCTCGGTCACGTCCAGAAAACGCGCTTACTGGCTGATTATAGCGCCGATGCGCCCGCCGACATCGACGCTCAAGAGGCGATTGCGCTGGCCGAGGCGTTTGTCGAGGCTATGGAGGGCGTGCTTGCCGTGAGTAAGCCATGACTCTGCCCCCCTCAGCGAAATGGCGTCAGCAATGCTCGTCTCAATGACGGAGAACGGCTTGTTTCCGGAAAGTCGCGAGTCCCCAGCCCTGAACGCCGACCTCTGGGTTTTCGCCTACGGCTCGCTGATGTGGAATCCCGGTTTCGCCTATTCGGCGCGGCGCAAGGCGCGGCTCGTCGGCTGGACGCGGCGGCTGTGCATCTGGTCGCACCATTACCGTGGCACGCCGGAACGCCCGGGCTTGGTGTTCGGCCTCGACCGCGGCGGCGAGTGTCACGGCGTCGCCTTCCGCGTCGAGCCTCTTTTGCGGGCGCAGACGATGGAATATCTGCGCAAGCGCGAACTCATTTCCAATGTCTATGACGAGTTGGAGGCGCCGGCCGTGCTGGATTCCGGCGAAAGCGTCCACGTCCTGGCCTACGTCGCCAACGCCGGGCATCCGCAATACGCGGGCCGGCTGGAGCCGACGACCACGCTGGAGATCGTCAAGGGCGCGGCCGGCCTGATGGGCCGCAACGTCGATTATGTCCGCAGCACCCATAGCGAACTGATCCAACTCGGCATCCCCGACGCCGAGCTGGACTGGCTGACCGAGCAGCTCTAAGCCGCCCGGGCGCGCATCTCGTCGACGAAGCGGCGGAACAGGTAATGGCTGTCGCGCGGGCCCGGCGAAGCCTCGGGATGGTGCTGCACCGAGAACGCCGGGCGATCGGTGAGCGCGATGCCGCAATTCGAGCCGTCGAAAAGCGAGACATGCGTAACTTTCGCGTTTTCCGGCAGGGTCGCCGGATCGAGGGCGAAACCATGATTCATCGAAACGATCTCGACCTTGTTGGTCGTGTAATCCATCACCGGATGGTTCGCGCCGTGATGGCCCTGCGGCATCTTGATCGTCCGTGCGCCGACGGCGAGGCCCAGCATCTGATGACCCAGGCAGATGCCGAAGATCGGCGTTCGGGATTCGAGCAATTGCTGGATCACCGGCACGGCGTATTTGCCGGTCTCCGCCGGGTCGCCCGGCCCGTTGGAGAGAAACACGCCATCGGGCTTCAGCGCCAGAATGTCTTCGGCGCTGGTGGTCGCGGGCACGACGGTGACGGCGCAATCGAGGTCGCTGAGCAACCGCAGGATGTTGCTCTTGACGCCGTAGTCGATGGCGACGACGCGATAGCGCGTGTTGGCGCGCCGGCCGTAGCCGGAGCCGAGTTCCCAACTCGCGCCGTCCCAGTCGTAGCGCTGGGCGACGGTGACGGAAGGCACGAGGTCCATGCCGTCGATGCCCGGCCATGCCCGGGCCTCGGCGAGCAGCGCCTCGCGGTCGAACTCGCCGGCCGGATCATGGGCGATGACCGCGTTGGGCATGCCGTGGGTGCGAATCATCGCCGTCAGCGCCCGCGTGTCGACGCCCGAAAGCCCGATGATGCCGCGCGCGGCAAGCCAGGAGTCGAGCCGCCGGGTGGCGCGGAAATTGGAGGGGTCGGAGACGTCGGCGCGTAAAATCGCGCCGCGCGCGCCGTTGGACGTCGCCCGATTGGCGGTCTCGATGTCTTCTTCGTTCGTTCCGACCACGCCGATATGCGGGAAGGTGAAGGTGATGATCTGTCCGGCATAGGAAGGATCGGTGAGGATCTCCTCGTAGCCGGTCATCGCCGTGTTGAAGCAGACCTCGCCGACCGCGGAGCCGACCGCGCCGAGGCCGAAGCCCTCGAGGATCTGGCCGCTGGCGAACACGACGAGCGCCGTGGGTTTCCGTTCGCTCCAGGGTTCGCCCGGGGCGGATTTGAAGGGGGTTATTGCGTTTGACATGGCGCTGTGGTTAAGCGCGACTGCCGTCGGCCGTCAAGCCGGGTTCGGGCGGCGATGGAGTTTGGGCTTATGGGCGATACGATCGCGATGCGCGATACCGTCTCTGCGCAAATGAAAGACGCGATGAAGGCGGGCGACAAAATCCGCGTCGGCGCGCTGCGCCTGATGATGGCCGCCTTGAAGGAGCGCGAGATCGAGGCGAGGGGCTCGGGCAAGATCGTCAGCCGCGCCGACGAACTCGCCCTGCTGACCAAAATGGTGAAATCACGACAGGAATCGGCGCAGATCTACCGCGACAACGCACGCCCGGAACTCGCCGAGCAGGAAGAGGCCGAGATAGCCGTGATCGGCGAATTCCTGCCCAGGCAGATGGACGACGCCGCCGTGATCGCCGCAGCCAAGGCGGCGATCGAATCGGTCGGCGCGACCAGCATGCGCGACATGGGGAAAGTGGTCGCGCAATTGAAGGACGGCTATCCCGGGCAAATGGATTTCGCCAAGGCGAGCGTTATCGTCAAAGGCCTGCTGAACACTTGAGCGAAAGCTCCGGCCCTTAACTTGCTAGGCTGATTCTCATCCGAAGCGTTTGTCGCTTTTGGCAATGAGTCTCAGGGAGCGCTGATGTCGTCGATCCGCAATGTCTGTGTCTATTGTGGAGCCAGCGCCGGTTCCGACCCGCGATTCGCGCATGCGGCCGATACGCTGGGCGCGGCGCTCGCCAAAGCCGGCATGGGCCTGGTGTACGGCGGCGGCGATATGGGCATGATGGGCCAGGTGGCGCGCGCGACGTTGGCGGCGGGCGGACACGTCACCGGGGTCATTCCGAAATTCCTGATGCGGCGCGAAAACGCGCTCATCAGCGCGCAGGAACTCATCCTCGTCGAGGACATGCACGAGCGCAAACGAATCATGTTCGATCGCGCCGACGCGTTCGTCGCGCTGCCCGGCGGCATAGGCACGCTCGAGGAACTCGCCGAGCAGCTCACCTGGGCGCAATTGCAGCAACACAAGAAGCCGGTTCTGATCGCCGACATCGCCGGCTTCTGGCGGCCGCTGCTCGGCCTGCTGGCCCACATGCGCAACTTCGGTTTTCTGCGCGAGGGCAACGACGTCCATTACATCGTCGCGGAAAAGGCCGAAGACATCGTGCCGATGCTGGAAAGCGCCGCGCGGCGTGCGTCCTTCTCGCGCGCGGCGGAATTCGGGCAAAGCGAGCCTTGAGGCTTCCCCTTTCTGGAAAATGGCGCCAATGTGGCGGGGGGGCCAATCTGACAAGCGGTCAGGCCACGCGGATTGCGCCCAAGGGGAGAACACGCCGATGCGTTTCAAGCGGTTTGGATTCGCGGTCGTCGCCGCGATGTTTGTGGTTTCGGGCGCTTACGCCCAGACAGCGGCTCCGGCGACGCCGGACGCGAGCGCGGCGCCAGCCACGGCTCCCGCCGCCGTCCCGGTCAAACCGAAGCCCAAGCCCAAGGCGAAGGCCGTCGCGGCAAAGCCATCCATGGCGAAGGCGAAAAAACTGCCGTTCGTGACGGTCACTGTGAAGAATGGCCGCGGCGCCGGCCTCACGCAACTTACCGCAACGATTTCCGGCGGCAACGGCGACCCGGTCAAAGTTACGGCCGCGTTAGCGTCCGGCAAATCAGCGAAGGCGCATCTCGCGCATGAAAAAGATTGCCTGTTCGATCTGCACGGTGACTTCGACGACGGCGCGTCGACGGACGAAACCGGGGTCAATCTCTGCAAGGATCCGAAAATCAATCTCGTCGATTGATCAGGGGGCCGATGGAGAAGCAGCCGAGGTCGGCGACCTCGGCGCATTTGATTTGCGAGCCGAGGTCAGCGACGACCTCGGGCGCCAAGGCGCAATCTACTTCGCCGCGGCGGCGTAGAGTTCCGCGACATATTCCCAATTCACGAGATTCTCTACGAAAGCCTTGAGATAGTCGGGGCGGCGGTTGCGGTAGTCGATGTAATAGGAATGTTCCCAGACGTCGACGCCGAGAATCGGCGTTCCGCCGTGCACCAGCGGGCTTTCGCCATTGGCGGTCTTGGTGGCGAGGATCTTACCGTCGACGACGGTGAACCAGCCCCAGCCCGAGCCGAACTGAGTCGTGCCGGCGGCGATGAAGTCAGCCTTGGCCTTGTCGATCGAACCGAACGAATCGATCAGCGCCTTTTCGAGTTCGCCCGGAATCGCGCCGCCGCCGTTTGGCTTCATCCACTTCCAGAAATGCGAATGGTTGAAATGCTGGCCGGCGTTGTTGAAGAGGCCCGGATTCTTGCCGAACGAGCCCTTGACGATTTCCTCGAGGCTCTTGCCTTCCCATTCGCTGCCCTTCAACAGGTTGTTGCCGTTGGTGACATAGGCTTGATGGTGCTTATCGTGGTGGTATTCCAGCGTCTCCTTCGACATGAAGGGCCCCAGAGCGTCGTGGGCGTAGGGGAGTTCGGGAAGCGAGAAAGACATCGGCGCGGCTCCTTGCAGGCATTGGCACGCGGGCTTCGGTTCACCCACGTTCATGCGCATAGTTAGTGCCCCCAACCTTCCGCCGCAACCCGCCGCGATTTTGACGCAAAGCCTGTGTTCGACAGGCGCCAACTTCAGAGACGCCGAATGGCCATTTTCGTATTCGTTATCGCGCTGATCCTCTCCGCCGGCGGCGGCGGGGCGGTGCTTGCCAGCATCGATCTGCTACCGACCGAAATCGGCGTGCTCTACGCGACGTGCGGCGTGATTGCGCTCAGCGCCGCCGGCATCGTTGCCTCGATCGGCGCCCTGATCGTGCGGATCGACCGCTTCGGCCCGCGCATGAACAGCGCGCCGGCCTACGACGACGCGGCGGAACTTGCGGCGCAAGTCGCCGAAGCCCCCGCGCACGAGCCGCAGGAACAGGACTACGTCGCCGACGATGAGCCGGAAGAGGCGGTCAATGAAAATCGCGCCGGCCATCTGCCAACGATCGGGGAGCTGGAGGAGACCATCGCCCACCCCGAAGCGCCCCCGGTTCTGGTCGGCCGATACAGCGCCGGTGGCGCCAACTACATGATTTTTTCCGATGGCGCCATCGAGGCGGAGACGGAAGAGGGGCAATTCCGCTTCGCCTCGATGGGGGATTTCAAGAGTTTTATGCACGAACGCGGCGGCAAGGGGTGAGGGAAGGCCTCACAAAATCCCCTCGCTTTTCGCCAGCTCCGCCAGCGAGACCAGTGGCCTCGGGCCGACGTGCTGGATGACTTCGGCCGCCGCCAGCGCGCCGAGTTCGGCGCAGCCGGCGCGGGTTTTGCCGAGCGCCAGTCCGGCGAGGAAGCCGGAGGCGTAGAGGTCTCCGGCGCCCGTCGTGTCGACGAGTTTGCCGATCTTGAACGCGGGAACTTCGACGAGGCTGTCGCCTTCGATGACGACGGATCCCTTTTCGGACCGCGTGATGGCCGTGAGCACGCCCTCCTTGGCGAAGGCGTCGAAAGCCTCGTGGAGATGCGGCGTCTCGTAGAGCGAAAGCGCCTCGTCGGTGTTGGCGAATACGGTGTCGACGATCCCTGAGCGCATCAGATCGATGAATTCGCCGCGGAACCGATCGACGCAGAACGAATCGGACAGGGTCAGCGCGACGCGCGCGCCGGCGGCGCGGGCGATGCGGCCGGCCTTGCGAAACGCTTCCTTTGCGTCGGGCCGGTCCCACATATAGCCTTCGAGATAGACGAAGCGCGCGGAACGGACGAGGTCTTCATCGACGTCGGCGGGCGAAAGATAGCTGCTGGCCCCGAGGAACGTGTTCATCGTTCGCTCGCCCTCGGGCGTGATGTAGACGAAACAGCGCCCGGTCGCCGGCCCGTGTTCGGCTGCGGCGGTGTCAAAGGCGACGTTCGCCGCGCGGATGTCGAGGCGAAAGGCCTGACCCAGCGCGTCGTGCTTCACCTTGCCGATATAAGCGGCCTTGACGCCGAGCGAAGCGACGCCGAACACCGTGTTGGCGGCCGACCCGCCGCTCATGATGGTGGAATGCCCGCCCAGGGCATAGAGCGCCTCGGCGCGATCCTCGTCGATCAGGGTCATCGCGCCCTTGACCATCTCATGCGCGGAAATAAAGGCGTCGTCGGCGAGCGCCAGCAAGTCGACCAGGCTGTTGCCAAGGCCCAAGACATCGATTCGTTCGCGCATGAGCGCCGCTCTCCTGTCAGATTTGCGGGGTCTCCTCGCATCGCGACGCGGGCGCGTCAATTCCGCCAGAGGTCGCCGGCGACGGGCGTTTCCGCATCGAGAAACTCAGCGCCAGGCAATCGCCCGTGGTTCGCGCGACGGTCGCCTGTTTCTGCCCGAGCATGACGCGGGCCCCGACCGGCGGTCTGGCGCCGACCTTGATCCGCGCGCCCAGCAGCGAAAGCTCGAGAAGCTCGGCGATGAACTCCTCCCCATTCTCGGTGCGCAATATGGTTTGCGAGGCGTCGACATCGTCGCGCGCGGTCGCGCGGCGCTCTTCCGTTTGGCCGGCGCGATTATTCAACAGCCAGCGGATGCGCTCGGCGATGCGTTCGCGCCGGTAAGGGGAAGCGATGATCTCGATCGCCAGACGGTCGGGATACCGGCGCACGATGCGCCCTTCGATGCGGCCGAGTTCGCGCAAATAGATCACCACCCGATCGCCGGGACGGCCGCTCTTCACGACGCGAAGCGAAATCCCGCCCGGAGAAATGTCGACGGTGCTGCAAGGAAATTCCTCGCCGCTGCTCAGCATGTAGCGGCCCGCAACCTCCATGCGCACGCGTGGATGAAGCCGCAACTCCCGGAAAACAGGACGTTCGGCGCCGGCGCTGAGTGCGGCGCTCATGTGCGCGCGTCTCGGAAGGCGACGGCGGGGGGTGTTTCGATCGGGACTCCACCAATCATGACAAAACTCTTGAAATGCAAGGATTCCCCTAGCGCGAACTTGTCATGATTTAAGGCGCTCTTCCCTAAGAAATGTTCAACGATTGCTCAAATGCCTACCGAACGTCGTCGCCCTGGCGAAAGCCTTACCGCAACCGTCGCCGCAGCCGGACATAGAGCGCGCCCGATCCGCCATGGGTGCGTCCCGCCTCCTCGAAGCCGAGCACGACGGAGCGCATGTCGTTTTCCCTCAGCCAGTGCGGAGCCAACCGGCGAAGCACGCCGGGTTCGTCCATCCATGAACCCGTGGACACCCCGACCTTGCCTTTGCCGGTGACGACGATCACGACCTTCGCCCCGCGCGACTGGGCGGTGAACAGGAAACTTCGCAGCGCATGATGCGCCTCGGCCTGATTGAGCCCATGCAGATCGAGCGCATCGTCGATGGCGGCGCGTCCGCGCGAAATGTCGCGCTTCAGCCGGCGCTCCAGCGGCGCCAGCGGCAGGGGAGGGGCGAGTCGCGCATCGCCTGGCCGCGGGGCCGCCGGCGCGGCGCCCGCGATGGCGGGCGGCTCCTGTGTTGGTTCGGGTCTCGGGCGTGACAGGGTCGGCAGGCTCGCGCCGTGTCGGCGCGCGACGCTCTGCGCGACCGAGGCCCACAGTTCGATCTCCTCGTCGGTCAGCTTGCGTGGGCCTCGAAGCGGGCGAGGCTCCTTCATTTCTGCGGTTCCCGGGGCTCGAGCGCCCAGGCGCGGCAAGCGTGGCGAATCGCCCCGGCGCGAACGCCTGCCGCGTCGCCCGAGCCGAAGAACAGGTCGAACCGCGCAGGTCCGACGATCGCCGTGCCGGTGTCCTGTGCGATCATCAGCCGGTGGAAAGGTTCGAGGCGGTCTTCGCGCCAAGGCAGATCCGCTTCGAGCCAGAACGGCAGACCATAGCTCCAGAGTTGACGGTCGACGGCGATCGACCGCAGCGTCGTGAGGGCAATGCCGGCGCCGCCGATCGGGCCTTGCTCCGGGTCGCCGACCGTCGCCAGACGGAAGAAGATATACGACCGATTGCGTCGCATGAGTTCGCGCCCACGCTCGCCGGGCGCGAGCCCGTTCGCCCGCAGCCAGGATTTCAGCCGTGGGAGCGACATGTCCCCGGCTGCGATCTCGCCGCTCTCGATGATCTGGCGGCCGATCGAAGTGTAAGGCTGGCCGTTGCGCCCGTCATAGACGAGCCGCAGTTCCCGCCCGTCCGTCCGTTTTACGCGCGCCGAACCCTGGACATGGATGAGGAAAGCTTCGACGCAATCTTCGAGCCAGACGATCGGGTCCCGCCGCACCGACTCGATTTCGGCGCGGTCCGGGTAGGGCTCCAGGCCGCCGTCGGCGCGCCGCCGTGCGCCCGCAAGCGCCGGATCGAGGCCCGGCGGTCCTTCGCCCGGCGCGAAGCTGACGAGATCTTTCGGGCGCGCCAGGATCGGCTCGCGGAAGCCCGGGCCTTCGGCCGACGCGCCCGCGACGACCGGCTCGTAATAGCCGGTAAGAAAGCCGGGTGCGTCGACGAGGCGGGGCTCGAATTGCGCGGCGAAAAACATCCGCGCCACGCCGGAATCGTTGGGGTCGAGCGCCAGCGAGGCTTGCGCCGCGCGCCTCAGTCCCGGTGACGGCGGCTTCGCGGCGCGCAACGCGGGCGCCTCCGCGACGATGGCGCGCGCCGTCGCCTGGAACGCCCTCAGCGCCGCGGCAAAATCGTCGTCGACCCTCGGCACGCCCGGCGCCCCCTGCATCGCGGCCATCCCAATCCGGTCAGTGTACGGTCTCTGTCGCCGTCAAGAGCCAGTTGGGATCGCGTGAGCCGAGTTGTCGGGAAAACGACCAGATGTCGAGGTGATCGGCGACTTCGGTGGCGGAGCCTTCGACGACGCCGCCGCCGGCGTCCATCGTCGACGAAATCAGCTTGGCGGCGAAACGCACGGCGATCCAGGCCTCGCGGCCGGTCACGCGCGCCTCGACGATCTCTGTTTTGTCGATCGACACCAGCACCGTCTTCATCGTCTGCCCCGCGGCCTTGCGCGCTTCGATCGCGCCGGCGAAATTGGCGAGCGCGTCGGGCGCAAGGAGGCGGCGCAGGGCCGAACTGTCCCCGGCCGCGAAGGCGCCGACGATCATATCATAAGCGCCGCGCGAGCCGACCAGGAATTCCGCCGGGTTGAATTGCGGTTCCACGGCCGCGATCGCGTCGAAGCCTTGCGCCAGCGGCGTGCCGGCTTCCGCGAAGCCGCGCCAGCGGTCGGGCGCCGGCGCGGTGGGGGCGGCCGGACGTCGGCCAGGGCTGAAGGGCACGACATTGTCGGTCGGCGCGGCCCCGGGCGGCGGCGGAACGTCCATCGGCCGACGCTCGGCGCCCGTGCGAGTGCCGAGCACGGAACGCAACTTGATGGCCACAAAAATCGCCACGATCGCAAAGACGACGGTGGTGACGTCGAGATTTTCCATATTCGTCTCCCAATCGACCCGCCGATGTTTAGTTAGGCGCTTGGCGCCGATTTGGCTAGAAGGCTGAGCGGCAGGTGGAATCGCGCGAGGGCCCGGGTTGAGTACCTTTCCTCATATTGGCGTGGCCGGTGCGGGCGCTTGGGGCGTCGCGCTGGCGATGGCCGCCGCGTCCGGCGGCCGGCGGGTGACGTTCTGGGGCCGCGACGCCGCCCAGATGCAAGGCTGGCGCGAATCGCGGCGCGGCGCACGGCTGCCCGGCGCGCGACTGCCGGAGACGATCGAGCCGACGAGCGAACTCGCCGATCTCGACGCTTGCGACGCGATCCTGATCGCGAGCCCCGCGCAAACCACACGCGAAATCGCCGGCAGCCTGGCGCGCTTCAGCACGCCGCGCCCGCTCGTGCTCTGCGCCAAAGGCATCGAGGCCGGCTCGCATCTGTTCCTTTCCGAAGTGGTTGCTCAGGCCGCGCCCGGTTGGCCGCGCGCCGTGCTTTCGGGCCCCAGCTTCGCCGCAGATGTCGCGGCCGGCCTGCCGACGGCGGTGACGCTGGCCGCCGAGCGCAACGATCTCGCCATCGCGCTCGCCGAGGCCTTGCGAGCGCCGAATTTGCGGCTCTATCACACGACGGATTTGCGCGGCGTGGAACTCGGCGGCGCGGCGAAGAACGTGCTGGCGATCGGCTGCGGCGTCGCCTCCGGTCTGGGGCTGGGCGCCAGCGCCAGCGCGGCGTTGATCGCGCGCGGCTTTGCCGAGTTGCGCCGGTTCGGCGAGGCGTTCGGCGCCAAGCCGCATACGCTGATGGGGCTCTCCGGTCTGGGCGATCTCGTGCTCACCTGCTCGTCAGAGCAATCGCGCAATTTTGCGTTCGGCGTCGCGCTCGGCAGCGGCAAGAGCCCGGCGGAGGCCTCGGGCGGCAAACTGGTCGAAGGCGCGACGACCGCGTCGGCACTGATGTCGCTGGCCCGGGAAAAGCGGCTCGAGATGCCGATCTGCGCGACCGTCGAAGCGCTGATCGCCGGCCGCATTTTTCCACGCGTCGCGGTCGACGTTCTGCTCGCGCGACCGCAGCGCGGCGAGGCGTGAGCCGCTTTACCCTGCTGCGCTCTTCGCCTAAGTCTTGGCAAAAAGGGAGTCCGCTCATGCTGTTCGCCGCAATCTGCACCGACAGGCCCAATAGCTTGCAACTGCGCCTCGACAATCGTCCCGCGCATGTCGAATATCTCAACGGTCTCGGCGACAAGCTTAGGGCGGCCGGCGCGCTGCTTTCGGCGGAAGATCAGAATCCCGTGGGCTCACTGCTGATCTACCAAGTCGATACGCTCGAGGAAGCACAGGCCCTGGTCGCCGGAGACCCGTTCGCCAAGCTCGGTCTGTTCTCGTCCGCGGACGTAAAACCCTGGCGTCAGGGTTTTGGCGTGAAACTGGCCTGAGGCCGAAATGGCGCACTGGCTGTTCAAGAGCGAGCCTTCCGTCTGGTCCTTCGAGATGCAGACCCGGGCGGGGGCGAAGGGTACGGAGTGGAGCGGCGTCCGCAACCATTCCGCCAAACTCAACATGATGGCGATGAAGCTCGGCGAGACCTGCTTTTTCTACCATTCCAACGAAGGCAAGGCGATCGTCGGCATCGTCGAGGTGATCGAACTCTACCACCCCGACCCCAGCGACGCGTCGGGCAAATTCGGCATGGTCGACATCAAGGCCGTCGGGCCGCTGGCGAAACCGGTGACGCTGGAAGCGGTGAAGGCCGAGCCGAGGCTGGCGAAAATGGCGCTTGTGGCGAACTCGCGGCTCTCCGTGCAACCGGTGACGGAAGAGGAGTGGCGGCTGGTTTGCGAGATGGGCGGGGGGTAGTCAGGCCCGCGCCTCAACCCTCTCCCGCAAGCGGGAGAAGGTTTAATTCCGGCGACGCACGCCGCTAGTGCGCGTCCGCCCAGACCTGCTTCTTGACGTAATACATCAGGACCGAAAAGACGACGAGGAAGATCAGCACCCGCACGCCGATCTTCTTCCGCTCGATCATCGACGGTTCCGCTGCCCAGCTCAGGAAAGTGGCGACGTCCCTGGCGTAATTGTCCAACGTTTCCGGCGTGCCATCGGTATATTTGACGGCGCCGTCGGTGATCGGCTGCGGCATCGCGATGCGATGGCCGGGGTAGTAGAGGTTCCACTGCGGATCGTCGGGCTTCGTGTAGCCATTGAGGATTGCGTAGATGTAATCTGTGCCGACTTCCTGATAGGCGTTGAAAATATCGAAAACGAAGTTCGGGAAACCGCGCTCGTATTTGCGAGATTTCGCCAGCAGCCACATGTCCGGCGGCGCCTTGCCGAAAGAAGCCGCCGCGGCCTGGTCGTTGGGGAAAGCGTCCGGCGGCGGGAACGTGTCGGCGGGCGTTCCCGGCCGCTTGAAGATCTCGCCCTTGTCGTTGGGCTCGTCATTTACGATCTGGTAGCTCGCCGCCAGCGTCTTGACTTGATCTTCGCTGTAGCCAGGACCGGTGGGATCTTCGAGCGCGCGGAACGGAATGCTCAACTTGTGGCAATTGCTGCAGACTTCCTTGTAGATCTGGAAGCCGCGCTGCACCTGGGCGCGATCGAAAGTTCCGAACACGCCGTGGAACGACCAAGTCTGACGCGACGGCTTGGGCTGGCTGTCTTCGCCTTCCGCGAAGGCGGCCAAGCCCCCGGCCAGCATCAGCACCAAGGCCGCGGGCGCGAGGAGGGAGGACTTGAAACGGATCATGATCATGTTCCCTTGGCGCTTTCCGCGTTCACTCGGCCGGATGTTTCTTGGCGAGAACGGCGTCGGCAATCGAGGCTGGCACCGGATCGGTCTTTTCCATCAGGCCGAGCAACGGCAAGGCGACCAACAAATACCCGAAGTACCCCAGAGCGAAGATGCGCGCCCACATCGTGGTGGCGTCGGAAACTTCCTGCGAGCCCAGATAGCCCAAGCCGACGCAGCAGATCACGAAGCCCCAGAAGAACAACCTGAACCTCGGTCGATACTTGCCCGAGCGCACGACGGACGTGTCCAGCCATGGCAGGAAGGCCAGCAAGACGATCGCGGCGGCCAGCGCGACGACGCCCACGAGCTTGTTGGGGATCGCACGAAGGATCGCATAGAATGGCAACAGGTACCATTCCGGCACGATGTGCGCGGGCGTCACCAGCGGATTAGCCATGTTCGAATTGTCGGCGTCGAGCAGATAGTTCGGGATGACGAACACGAACCACGCGTAGATGACCATGAACACGACGACGGCGAAGCCGTCCTTGATGGTGGCGTAAGGCGTGAAAGCCAGGGTGTCGCGCTCGACGTTCTTTACTTCGACGCCGTCGGGATTGTTCTGCCCGCAGACGTGCAGCGCCCAGACGTGCAACACGACGACGCCGACGATCATGAACGGCAGCAGGAAGTGCAGCGCGTAGAAGCGGTTCAAGGTCGGATCGCCGACCGCGTAGCCGCCCCATAGCCAATGGGCGACGGAAGTGCCGACCAGCGGGATGGCGGTGAACAGGCTGGTGATGACGGTTGCGCCGGCGAAGCTCATCGCGCCCCAGGGCAAAACGTAGCCCATGAAGGCGGTGGCCATCATGAGAACATAGATGATGACGCCGAGGATCCACAGCACTTCGCGCGGCGACTTGTAGGAGCCGTAGTACATGCCGCGGAAGATGTGCACATAGACGGCGAGGAAGAACATCGACGCGCCATTGGTGTGCAGATAGCGCATCAACCAGCCGTAGTTGACGTCTCGCATGATATGCTCGACCGAGGCGAAAGCCAGCGCGGCCGACGGGACGTAATGCATCGCCAGGATGACGCCGGTGACGATCTGCGCCACCAGCATCAACGACAGGATTGCGCCAAACGTCCAGAGATAGTTGAGGTTGCGCGGCACGGGGTAGACGACGAACGACGAGTGCACGAGGCCGACGATTGGCAGTCGATCCTCAAACCAACGCAAAAAGCCGTTCTTTGGTGCGTAAGTGGAAGGTCCGCTCATGGGGTCTCATCTCGAAACGAGGAAAAGAAACGGGTCGTCCGGCGCTTGGTGTCCGGCGCGGGGCGCGGGATCAGCCGATCTTCACTTTCGTGTCGGTGACGAAGGTGTATTCGGGGACCGGCAAATTGAGCGGCGCGGGCCCCTGGCGGATGCGTCCCGAAGTGTCGTAGACCGAGCCGTGGCAAGGGCACAGCCAACCGCCGTATTTGCCCTCGTGGCCGATCGGCACGCAGCCCAGGTGGGTGCAAACGCCGCTGGTGATCAGCCATTCCGGCTTTTTGACGCGCTCGGCGTCGGTCTGCGGATCGCGCAACTCGCTGATGTCGACGTTCACCGCTTCGTCGATTTCCTTCTTGGTGCGATGGCGGACGAACACCGGGCCGCCGCGCCATTTCACCGTCAGGATCTGACCTTCGGCGATTGGGCTCAGATCGACCTCGATCGAAGACAGCGCGAGGGTCGAGGCGTCAGGATTCATCTGGTCGATCAACGGCCAAGCGAGCGAGGCGGCGCCAACGGCGGCGACGGCCGCCGTGGTAATGTACAGGAAGTCACGACGACTTGGATCTTCGATGGCCGCGCTCGACACTTCAAACCCCCGATCTTGACGCGCCAAACTCTCGAGTCCGGCGCCGGCATCCCTACGCCCCGCGACGTCTGGCCAGAATTGCTTCCAGCAGGTCGCGAGCCGCTTCGTCTTGCAGTGCGGCAAGACCGAAAACGGTGGCTATTTCGCATCGTTCCGTATCGTTGTCCATAGGCGAGACCCTAAGTTGGGCGCCAAAACGCCTCAGTCGAGGCCCGAGGCGAAAACCCGACCAGACCTTAGAAAAGCTTGAGATAGCGCCAAATTCCGGTCGGTCTCGCGCTGGCGGCGCGCCGGGACTTGGCCTAAAAGCGGAGCATGCCCCCCTCCAAGCTCGTCCTCGCCCTCTTCGAGCCCGACATTGCGCCCAATGCAGGGGCGATGTGTCGCACCTGCGCTTGCCTCGGCATCGACGCGGCGATCATCGAACCCGCTGGTTTTGCATTTTCCGACCGCAGATTTCGGCGTTCCGGCATGGACTACCTCGAATCGCTGCGGATAGATCGCCACACCTCGTTCGCGCGATTCCAGGATTGGCGAGCCGCGGAGGGCCGGCGACTGGTGTTGCTGACGACCAAGGGCGAGATCGAGCTTTGGGATTTCGTGTTTCGTCCCGGGGACGTGCTGTTGGTGGGACGGGAGTCCGCGGGCGTGCGGCAAGAGGTCACGGACGCGGCGGACGCCCGCGTGCGAATTCCGATCCAACCGCCGCTGCGCTCCCTGAATGTGGGCGTCGCGGCGGCCCTGGCGCTCGGCGAAGCGCTGCGACAATTGCGATAGGTCATTTTGCGTTGCGTCAATGCGCAGAGTCCTCTTGCCGTTCAGCGCTTGAGACAATTAGATGACTGCACTGCATTTTCGGCAATCGTGGCTGGATGGCCACACAAGACAAGTCCGGGAGGAGAAACGCGTGGGCGAAGCTGTACACGTCTTGATTGCGGACGATCATCCCTTGGTCCTGGGCGCCCTGCGCCAGGCCGTGGTCGGCGCGGTGCCCGGGGCGGCGATATTCGAGGCCGGCGACTTCGATAGCGTGGCCGCCACCCTTGAGGCGCATCCCGAAATGGATCTGGTGCTGCTCGACCTGACGATGCCCGGCGTGCGCGGCTTTTCCGGATTGCTGTTTTTACGCGCGGAACGGCCGGGCTTGCCGGTCATCGTCGTTTCCGCCAACGAGGACCGCGCCGTGATGCGCCATTGCCTCGAGTTCGGCGCGGCGGCCTACGTGCCGAAGTCGCTCGACGTGGAATCGATGCGCACGGCTATTCGCACCGTGCTCGACGGCGGACAATGGGCGCCGCCCGATCTCGATGTCGCCGCGACGCCGAACAAGGAGGCGACCGCCTTGGTGCGCCGGCTGTCGTCGCTGACGCCGCAGCAGGTGCGGGTGCTGATGATGCTGTCCCAGGGGCTGCTGAACAAGCAGATCGCCTATGAACTCAGCGTCTCCGAGGCGACGGTCAAGGCGCACGTCTCGGCGATCCTGCAAAAACTCGGCGTCGAGAGCCGCACGCAGGCGGTCATTCTCGCCGCCAAGATCGAGCGCGTGCAGGAACTCGCGCTGGCGGGGTGATTTTGGCCGGTTCAGGGGAAATTCGTCGAGGCGCAGTTCGGACTCGCAGCTTCAGCGGCGGTTTGGGTCAACCCGTTCGCGGTGGTCAGCCCAAGCAAAATGCATATGCTGTATTTGAGATGCTCGCTGGCGGGAAAACCCACGAATGCTTCTGAGCTGTTGGACGTGTCGTACACGCGAGTGAGGCCGGGGCCGGCGCCGTAAAATCCGGTGGAGCCCCAGGCAATCTTCTTGAAGTTCGTCGGCGTCGTGAGGGAATTGGTCGGCAGGCTGTATTGCAACCCCTGGTAAGGCCATTCCCAATCGCAGGGAAGAAGCTGCGTTTCGCCCTCGGCGCAGCCCTTGCCCTTGTTGAAGGCGCTCGAAGTCGAGCCCCGCTCTTCCGAGAAAGTGTCGTCGAGGGCGCTTTGCGCAAACTTCACCGGTTCATAAAGCCCCATTTCATAGAGGCCGGCGATCATGGCGTTGAAACGGCGACCGGCGTTCCGGGCGTTCCAGGTCCAGCCGGTATCGCGGGTCACGGGGGCGGCGGTCGTGGCGAAAAGAAATCGGTCGCCCCACTGCACTTTGCTGACAACGCCATCGAGCTTGTTGTCGAACACCATCACGCCGTAGGGCGCGCGCAGGTCGAACCCGACGCGATCCGCCTTGGCGACCTGGGTCAGATTCACGTCGACGTCATAGCGCGGCGCGTCTGTCTGCGCCTGGAACACCCAGGTCATCGTCACCGGCAACGGATAATTCGCGTATGAGGATGGCGTGAGCGGCAGGGGATGGGTGTCGTTGCCGTCGGCATTCACCGGGTCGGGCGTGATCGTTCCATAGTGATGGTAGGTCGTCACGTAGCGCTGCGCCGCGGCGTCGCCATTCGGCTTCAGCACCGCGCCGACGACCGGAAAGTCCAGCCCGAGCGGAGAATCGTCGACATGGAAAATCTTGTTGGCGATCGTGTCGGAACTGTTGTCGGTGAAGGTGCGATAACGTTCGTGCGAGACGAAATAGCCAAAGCCGCCGTCGCTGGACGTCTCTTTGTTGACGATGACCGTGGTCGTGCCGGCGCCGCCCGTGACCTGGTAGGTCATCTGCACCGCATAGCCGCCGTGTCCGGGATTGCCGGCGCCTTCCTGCTTCAGCGAAACGGTGCGTTGCAGGCACCGCGAATCAAACCACGCGTATTTATCCACCTTTAGGCCCAGAACCGTGGCGACACTGTGCGTGACCGTGGTGAACGCCGGCGTGATCGGCGACGGACAGGCGGCCCGAGCCGCCGCGACGCTCGCCAGCAGTGCGCAGATTGTCGCGCCGAGGTTCAAAAACATGCGCGGCATTTCTTCGTCCCCGCGGGTTGGGATGTGATCCACAATTTGCCGAGCAAAATGTATTTTGGGCGCGAACTTACATTGGCCTCGGGTCGCTAGCAATCCCGCACCGCCGCTTCAGGATCGATTCCGTGCGTCAGGGCCCGGGCCTGGCGCCCTTGCGGCCCCATTCCGCAACGATTTGCCAAGGCTCGAAGGCCGATATTCCCTCAGCCAAAGGCGCCGACCGGCGAAGTTCAAATTCGGGTACGGTCTTTCCGGGCTCGGAAGACCGGACGCCGTCCGAAGCCGGCAACCATTCCGGCGGCGGAATATCGCGAGCGGTCTACCTCGGGGCGCGGCGGTCGCTTATGGCGGCGAATAGCCCGCGCCGGTGATCTCGTACACTGTGCCGAAGCCGTAGCGGCCGCCGCTGTCGGTCGTCCCGAACAAGTGGCCCTGCGCGTCGGCGACGAGTCGTCCTTGCGGGGACGAGCCGTTGGCGCTGCCTGCGAATGAGGCGAGGACCGTCGGGACCGTCGAATAACCGGTCGCCGTCTTGGCCACCTTGAAGACCGACCCGTCGCCGGCGCTGCCGCCCATCAGCGCGACGCCGAACAGATTGCCCTTGGAGTCGATGATGACGCCGGGCTGCGGGAACTCGCCTTGGCTGCTGTG
>Ga0302157_10000919_pt1 | contig 37263 bp, 30 predicted proteins | sample I_Bog_N3_3_FD_193502 | JGI IMG/M metagenome (GOLD analysis project Ga0302157, IMG submission 193502) | Peat permafrost microbial communities from Stordalen Mire near Abisko, Sweden - I_Bog_N3_3 | ecosystem: Environmental > Terrestrial > Soil > Wetlands > Peat | place: Sweden: Abisko, Stordalen...
ATGTGCTCCTTCAGGTAGAACCAGGTAGTGCCGTGATGGGCTGTAATGATAGAGGGCGAAGCCTCGTAGTCCAGGATGAAACCGGCGGCCTTCAGTGCAGTTTCAATATTGCGGAATAATTGGATGGCGCTTACTACATCCTGCTTCGGAGTGTAAGACAGGAAGTGAAACTCGCCTTCCACGTGCTTATCCTTGTGACCGGCCAGGGGGAAGTCGTCCTGATCAAACTCCGCGTTCTTGCAGTTCCCGATGGTGCTTCCCGGGAAGCGTGTGATCAGGGGCGAATCCTTGCAGCCTATTCTGTCCTGCGCGCGCAATTGCGCAACGCCCGCGAGACTCAGCAGCGCGCAGCACAACAGTGAATACTTGATCGATCTCATCGTTCGCTCCTCGACGGTAGACTTTTCTCGCTGATTGGGCCAGTCGCGGCGGAATTATGGGCCCGCCCGAGAAGATCGACCCAACATTGCGCCGCAAACTGGCTCTCCTCCGATCCGAAGCCCTCTGTAGTATACACCAGGATCCAACGCCTATCGCAGGTTGTTCGGTTCATTCGGCAACGAGAAGAACTAGTGACAAAGAACTAGTGACAGCTGTCACGGTTTCCCCAACGGAATAGGCGGAGAGCATATACTTGAGACGCACGATCCGATCCTATTCTAGCTCAGGCGCGCCTAATTGCCGCCGATTGGCCGTGAAACCCCCATCTCGGACAGTAGGCCGATACAGCACGTCCGTGGAGGGAATTGACGAGGGGCTGGACCCTCCGTCCGGATCACGCGCCATCCGGAGATTCCTGAGCGCAGGACCGCCGCGAACCACTCTTTGGATGGCCGACCATCCACTCGGACCACCACAAGACTCCCTCTTCAGGGTTCAATGAATGCACTGCCCTTTATCGCCACCCCAGGAGATGGATCAGGCACCTGTAGATAAACGCAAAGCGACTTCTCGAGGAATAGTCAAGACCTGCTGATTGGCGCTACGATGAGGTGGCAAGATCAGTTGCAGGAGGGGATTAAGTTGCCGGAGCGATCGGGAAGCCTCGCTGACGATCCGTTCCGTGGCCGGCACCCGACCAGTCACGAACGGATGACGGGACTGCCCTGGGATGCGTCGTATCAGGACGGCCGTGCGCCGTGGGATATTGGCCAGCCGCAGCCGGCAATCGTGCGTTTGGCATCCGAAGGCGGATTCGCCGGAACGGTGCTCGATGCGGGCTGCGGGACCGGTGAGAACGCGCTTCTCGTCGCTTCGCTGGGATTGTCGGTTCTGGGCGTTGACGTGGCTGAGACGGCATTGGCGATCGCCCGGGGGAAGGCCAGCGAACGTGGGATCGAGGTTGAGTTCGCTGCGGCTGACGCGTTCCATCTGGACCGTTTGGGACGCATGTTCGATACGGTGCTGGACTGCGGACTGTTCCACACCTTCGACGGCAACGAGCGGCCAGGATACGTGGCGAGTCTGGCGTCGGTGACCAGGCACGATGGAACCCTGTATGTGTTGTGCTTCAGTGACGACGGTCCCGATACTGGCCCGCACCCCATCCGTCAGGAAGAGCTAAGAGCGACGTTCAACCCCGGCAATGGATGGCACATCGTCGCCATCGAACCGGACCGGATTCAGACGAGATACCACGACGACGGCGCACCGGCCTGGTTCGCGACAATCAAACGGATCTAGATTGCGGGGACTGGTCGGCCCGGTGAGAGATACTCGTGCCGTCACTCATGACTCAATTGGTGAAAAATCGCCGAATCACTCATCGACCATCGATACCAATGCAAGCCATGAGCGGGAGCGCATAACGCCAGTTCTGGACGGTTAACGCACGACTCGGAAACTGCGCGGACTCGGGCGCTCTTGGCCCCAAGTCCCGTTCTGGGACGTTAGCCGGGGGCCTTCCGGTTCGCTATCCAGTGCCGCCAGATATTGGCTTAAAGAACGGCGTGTCTTCATCCCGCCGCACCCTGCCACCTATGCCTTGTGAAATCGGGGAATTTAACCGGGGCGCTGCCGCGGGCTACCGATTCTTCGCTCAACGGGCCGGGGGCGCTCCAGGCGGCTGCATCATAGACATCGATATCGGGGGCGGTGCCTTCCTTCATGCACTCGATCAAGCGCCAGGCCATCACGAAATCCATGCCGCCGTGGCCGCCTTTCTCGAGTGCCAGCGCACCCAACTTGGTCCAGTATGGGTGCTCGAATTTGGGCTTGTACGGGTCGATAGATGCGAATTCCTCTTTGGGCGAGCCATCGACGTAAATGCGCGGCGGGTAATCGCGGAAGATGCCTTTGGTGCCGGCCACCAGGTTGATGCGGTCGTAGGGCTGCGGCGTCGAGGTGTTGTGTTCGAGCGTGATCACCTTGCCCCGCGCGGTGCGGATGAGGCTGATGTTGAGGTCGCCGCAGCGGTAGATTTCTTTCTGCCGCGGATCGTCCGCGGCCAGGTGCGTTTTGCGGTACTCGGGGAGAGAGGCGACCGGCGAGCTCATCGACACCAGCGTGTCGAAACGGTCGCCGCGGTTGATGTCGAGATAGTGCGCCACCGGGCCCAGACCGTGCGTGGGGTAGAGATTGCCGTTCCGGTCCAGGTGCTCGAAGCGCCGCCACAAACCCTCGCCCTCGTTCGAGAACAGGATTTCGCGCAGGTCGTGGTTATAGGCGCAGGCGGCGTGGGTGATTTCGCCGAACAGGCCGGCGCGCACCATGTTCCACACCATCATTTCGTTGTAACCGTAGCAGCAGTTTTCGAGCTGAATGCAATGACGGCGCGTAGCTTCCGAAGTATCGACCAGCGCCCAGCAATCGTCGATGGTGCGGGCGGCGGGAACTTCCACCGCGACGTGTTTGCCCTGCTTCATGCCGGCCAGCGCCATCGGCACGTGCCAGATCCACGGAGTGGCGATGATGACGAGGTCAAGATCGTCGCGCCCTACCAGCTTTTCGTACGCATGATCGCCTTCGTGATAGAGCTCGGGCGCAGGCTTGCCCGATTGGAGCAGGCGCGCTTTCGCTTTTTCGGTTTTCTCGGGCACCACGTCGCAGAGAGCCAGGATTTCGACATCCGGGATGGCGGTGAACTCATCGATGAGGGAATTGCCGCGGCCGCCGATGCCGATGAAGCCGAGCCGCACTTTGGCACGGACCTCGAAGCGCATGCCGGCTACGCTTTGCCCGGCCGGGCCTGCATCCTGGGTAGCGCGCGCCAGTCCCGCGCCGAGCGAGGCCAGCCCGGCGAGGCGCAGCAGGTCGCGGCGGGAAGCCGCCAGATCGTGGTCGTCCATGGTTACCTCCAGATTCGTTGGATCACGCGAATGAGCGCGCTTCCGCTGGCCAGGCAAATGACGAGCAGGAAGAGCGCGTAACCGGTTCGCCCATACAGAAAATTACCGACCGTAAACAGCGCGGACCAGATGAGCGTGCAGCCGAGGAACCAGCCGGCGAGGGCGAGCGGCACGTGAGCGGCGTCGGCCGCGGCCTCTTCGGCGCCAACACCGGCGATGGCGCGGATGGCCTTCCAGCCGGGGCCGGGCGGGTGCACTTTGCGGTAGAAGCTAATCAGCACTTCGGGATCCGTGCGCGGCCCGAGGTAGGCAGTGAGTATCCAGCAGACGGTGGTGCAGGCGACGGTGATCAGCAACTGCCGCGTGGTGCCCAGGGCGATGCCGCTTTTCACCAGGACGAGAAAGAGGATCGAGATGCCGAAGGAGCTGGCCATGGCCACGATTTCGCACCACGCCGTAACGCGCCACCAATACCAGCGCAGCAGATACAACAGGCCGGTGCCGGCGCCGACTTGCAGGATGAGGCTGAAAGCGTCTTTGGCGGTATCGAGTAGGAAAACCGTTGCCGATGAGAGTACGAACAGCAGAACAGTGGCGGCACGGCCGGCGGTCACATAGTGGTGTTCGGTGGCCGTGCGGTTTATGAAGCGGCGGTAGAAATCATGCACCAGGTAAGACGCGCCCCAGTTCAAGTGGGTGAGGATGGTGGAGGAATTGGCTGCTATCAGCCCGCCCAGCATCAGCCCCAGCCAGCCGGCCGGCAGGAAGCGCAGCATGGCGGGATAGGCGATGTCATGGCCGATCAGCGACGGGTCAAGGTGCGGAAAGGCGCGCTGGATATCGGCCAGTTGCGGGTATACGACGAGCGATGCGAGGCCGACCAGTATCCACGGCCAGGGGCGTAGCACGTAATGCGCGACGTTGAAGAACAGGGTTCCGGCGAGCGCGTCCTTTTCGGTTTTCGAGGCCAGCATGCGCTGCGCGATGTAGCTGCCGCCGCCGGGTTCCGCGCCGGGATACCAGACGGCCCACCACTGCACGGCGATGGGCATGATGAAGACGGCCACCGCCAGATCCCAGTTGCTGGTGAAATCGGGCAGCATGTTGAGATAGTGCAAACCGCCGGGCCCGCGGACGTGGGAGAGCTTGTCCACCAGGCCCGACATGCCGCCCACCTGCGGCAGGGTGACTGCGAAATAGGCGGCGGCGATGACGGCAGCCATTTTGATGAAGAACTGAATCATATCGATGACCAGCACTCCCCAAAGGCCGGAATGGGCGGCGAACACGACGTTGAGCAGGCCGACCGCCAGCAGTGTTTCCCAACGGCTGAAACCGAACAGCACCGCGGCGATCTTGCAGGCGGCCAGGTTCACGGTGGCCATGATGATGCAATTGAAGAACAGGCCGAGGTAGAGGGCGCGGAAGCCGCGCACGGCGCTGGCGGCCTTGCCGGAGTAGCGGAGCTCGTAGAATTCCAGGTCGGTGAGGACGCCGGAGCGGCGCCACAGCCGCGCGTAGAAGAAAACCGTGGCCACGCCGGTGAGGGTGAAGGCCCACCACTGCCAATTGCCGGCCACTCCCTGGGTGCGGACGAAGTTGGCCACCAGGTTGGGGGTGTCGCTCGAAAAGGTGGTGGCCACCATGGAAAGGCCGGCCAGCCACCACGGAACGGAGCGGCCGGAGGCGAAGAATTCCGCGGTACTTTTGCCGGAGCGCTTGCTGACGAACAGGGCGGGCGCGAAACAGATGGCGACCGAGGCAAGCGCAATGATCCAGTCGATCGCGTGCAGTTGCATGGGTATCTAAATGAGTCTACGACGATTCAACTGAGGCTCGCGAAAAAATGCGCCCGCAAGCGGGCGTTGGCAAGCTAAAGCATGCCCCACCCCGGTAGCCGACTTTACTTTGATAGCTCGGGGATGCTAGCCTAAGTGTCTCATAATGCGTACAGTTGACTTGATCCAGCGCAAGCGCGACGGGGCCGAGCTGACCCCTGAGGAAATTGAATTTCTGGTGGATGGCTACACCTCCGGCGAGATACCGGACTACCAGATGTCCGCGTTTCTCATGGCCGTGTTCTATTCGGGCATGACCGACCGCGAAGTCAGCCGCCTGACCGAGTGCATGTTGCGATCCGGTGAAACGGCGGACCTTTCCGCCATTCCCGGCATCAAGGTGGACAAGCATTCCACTGGCGGGGTGGGCGACAAGACCAGCCTGGTGGTGGCGCCATTGGCCGCCGCCGCAGGCGTGGTGGTGCCGATGATGTCGGGCAGGGCGCTGGGCCACACGGGCGGCACGCTGGACAAGCTGGAATCGATTCCCGGCTTCCGCACCGACCTCTCGAGCGACGAGTTTCAACGGCAGCTTGCCGAACTGGGCCTGTGTTTCATCGGACAGACCGACCAGTTCGCGCCGGCCGACCGCAAGCTTTACGCGCTGCGCGACGTCACCGGCACGGTGGAATCGATTCCGCTGATTGCCTCTTCGATCATGTCGAAGAAACTGGCGGAGGGCGTGGATGCGCTGGTGCTGGATGTGAAGGTGGGCAGCGGCGCGTTCATGAAGAAGCAGGTGGATGCGCGCCGGCTGGCGCAAACCATGGTGGGCATCGCCCGCCCCATGGACAAGAAGGTCCAGGCGCTGATTACCGACATGAGCCAGCCGCTGGGCTACGCGGTGGGCAACGCGCTGGAAGTGATGGAAGCGTCGCAGACGCTGCAGAACGCCGGCCCGGCCGACCTGACGAAGCTCTGCCTGGAACTGGCCGCGCGCATGATTTTCCTCGGCAAGCAGGCGGCTACCCTCGAAGAAGCGCGCCTGGTCGCCGAAAGACACCTGGTGGATGGCTCGGCTTACAAGAAGTTCAAGGACGTGGTGGCCGCGCAGGGCGGCAATCCGCAAGCGCTGGATAATTTCGTGCTGCTGCCGAACGCCACCGGTGCGCGCGAAATCGCTTCGCCGCGCGCCGGCTACGTAAGCTTGATCGACGCCGAGGACATTGGCATCGCGGCCAACATGATTGGCGCCGGCCGGGACAAGAAGGAGGACGCGATCGACCCCGCCGTCGGCATCATCCTGGAAGTCAAGGCTGGCGAAAAGGTGGAAGCCGGCAGCATCCTATGCCGGCTGTATTACACCAAGGAAGATCGCGTGGAAGAAGCCGCCGAAAAAGTGGAGGATGCTTTCCACATCTCCGCGCAGCGGCCCGAAGAGCGCGAATTGATACTCGAGGTCGTCGGATAGAAATGGGCCGCTTCACCGGTCTGCTCGGGCTGGTGGCCATTCTCGGTGTAGCTTGGCTGTTCTCCAATAACAAGCGCGCCATCAAACCGCGCATCGTGGCCTGGGGTTTGGGCCTGCAGATCGTCTTCGCGGTGCTGGTGCTGAAGACCGATCTCGGCAAAGTGTTCCAGGCAATCGGCGTCGGCGTAAACGCCATGCTGGGCTATACCGAGGCCGGCAGCGAGTTCGTCTTCGGCCCGATGGGGAAATCGAGCGGCGGGTTCGGCGTGGTGTTCGCGTTTCAGGTTCTGCCGATCATCATTTTCATCGCGTCGTTCTTCTCCATCCTGTATTACCTGGGCATCATGCAATGGATCGTACGCGGCATGGCGATCGGGATGCAAAAGGTGATGGGCGTGAGCGGCGCCGAATCGCTGAACGTGGCGGCCAGCATCTTCATGGGGCAGACCGAAGCGCCCCTCACCATTCGCCCGTTCCTGGCCGGCCTCACCGAATCGGAGTTGTTCACGGTGATGGCCAGCGGGATGGCTCACGTCTCGGGTTCGGTGATGGCGGCCTATGTGAAGATCGCCGGCGTCTCGATCACGCATCTGCTCACGGCGGTGATCATGACCGCGCCCGCCACCATCATGCTATCCAAGATTCTGGTGCCGGAAACGGGCCATCCGGTCACCGCGGGCAGGGTGGACCTGAAAGTGGAAAAGACCGCCGTGAACGTGATCGATGCGGCGGCGCAGGGCGCGGGCGACGGTCTCCACCTGGCGCTGAATGTGGCCGGCATGCTGATCGCCTTTCTGGCGCTGATCGCCATGATCAATGGCATTCTGGGCGGCATTCACGGGCTGCGGTGGATGAACTGGCTGCCGGCGTCGCTCGAGCAGATTTTCGGCGTGGTATTCGCGCCGGTGGCGTACCTGCTGGGCGTGCCGTGGAAAGATGCGCCCGCCATCGGCAACCTGCTGGGCACGCGGCTGGTGCTCAATGAATTCGTCGCGTTTCTCAAGCTGGGCCCGATGAAGGCCGGCCTGGACCCACGCTCCTTCGTCATCGCCACTTACGCGCTGTGCGGTTTCGCTAATTTCAGCTCGATCGCCATCCAGATCGGCGGCATTGGCGCGCTGGCGCCGAGCCGGAAGTCCGATCTGGCGCGCCTCGGCCTGCGCGCGGTGGCGGCCGGGACGATGGCCAACTTCATGTCGGCCTGCATTGCGGGAATGATTTTATGATTACGGAAGCCAAATCTCTGCTGATTAGCCGCACCGCCCTTCGCCCGGCCATCGGCGTGGTGTTGGGCAGCGGCCTGGGAGCGTTCGCCGACGAATTGAGCGATCGCACCGTTATCCCCTACGCCGAAATTCCCGGCTGGCCCGTCTCCACCGCCGTCGGCCACGCGAGCACGCTGGTAGTGGGCAACCTGGGCGCGCTGCCGGTCGCCGTGATGTCGGGACGGCCCCATTTATATGAAGGATATTCGCCTGCGCAGGTGGTCTTCCCGGTGAACGTGCTGCACGCATTCGGCGTGCGGTCGATGGTTTTCACCAACGCCGCGGGCGGCATTCACGGTTCGCTCGAGCCAGGCGAGCTGGTGCTGATCTCGGACCACATCAACCTGCAGGGATCGAACCCGCTGACCGGCCCCAACGAAGACTTGCTCGGCCCTCGTTTTCCGGACATGTCGGAAGCTTATTCGCGCCATTATCGCGAGCTCGCCAAGAGCGTGGCCGCGGAGTTGTGCATCTTCATGCCCGAAGGCGTCTATGCCGGCATGCTGGGCCCCAGCTACGAAACGCCCGCCGAGATTCGATTTTTGCGCACCATCGGCGCCGATGTGGTGGGCATGTCCACGGTGGCCGAAGTGATCGCCGCCAATCACATGGGAATGAAAGTGCTGGCGGTTTCCTGCATCACCAACATGGCGGCCGGGCTCAGCGACCGGAAGATCAGCCACGAGGAAGTGCTCGAAACGGGCGCGGCGGTTCGCGATACCCTGGTGAAGTTCCTGCGCATGGTGCTGCCGCGTTTGGAACAGGATGAATTGTAGACAAAGGTGGGGCAGGCCATCGTCTTTTGTGGCCTGCCGATGGAAGACAGGCGACAAAAACCGATCGCCTGTCCTACCAGCACAGCATTTTCGGAATCGCCGATGAACGATCCACTCCTCGACGCCGCGCTCGGTGCGCGCCAGCACGCCTTCGCGCCTTACTCGAAATTCCAGGTTGGCGCCGCGATTGAAGACTCGTCGGGCCACATCCACACCGGCTGCAATGTGGAGAACGCGACTTACGGCCTCACTGTATGCGCCGAGCGCGTGGCAGTGTTCAAGGCCATTTCCGAGGGCGTGCGCCAGTTCCGCCGCGTCGCCGTAGCCGCCGATACCGACGTTCTCACGCCGCCCTGCGGCGCGTGCCGGCAGATCCTTTGGGAATTTTGCGGCGACGTGGAGATCGTGCTGGTCAACCCGCGCGGCAAAATCGAAACTTATCAAATGCGGGATCTCTTCCCCAAGCCATTCGATGCTTCGTATCTGTAGCTTCTTTTTATTCGTCTTCGCGCTCTCGGCGGAACAAGCCGACTGGATCTGGAGCGCGCGTTACGTCATCACCGAGGACGCAACGCATCGCGTGATCGAAAACGGCGCCGTAGCGGTGCGCGGCGCGCGCATTCTCGCCGTCGGCCCGCGCGCCGAAATCGATGCACGATTCACGGGCGTGCGGCGCCTGGACCGCCCCGACGCCATCCTCGCGCCGGGCCTGATCGACACACACACACACGCAGCCATGTCGCTGTTTCGCGGCATCGCCAATGACCTGCGGCTGCAGGATTGGCTGGAAAAGTTCATCTTCCCCGCCGAAGCCAAGAATGTTACGCCCGATTTCGTGCGCTGGGGCACGCGCCTTGGGTGCCTGGAAATGCTGCTCGGCGGCACAACCACGTTCACCGACATGTACTATTTCGAGGACGTGGTAGCCGAAGCGGCCAAAGAGGCGGGGATGCGCGGCGTGCTGGGCGAAACCATCATCGGCTTCCCGGTACCCGACAACAAAACGCCCGCCGACGCGCTGCGCTTCACCGAACGCTACCTGGCGCGATTTGCGGGCGACCCGCTGATCGTTCCCGCCGTGGCGCCGCACGCGCTGTACACCAATTCCGACGAAACCCTAAAGGCCGCGCGCGCCCTCGCCAACCGCTTTCACGCGCCGCTGGTGATCCATGTCGCCGAAACCAGGAAAGAAGTCGACGACGAACTGGCCAAGCGGCACACTACGCCGGTAGGGACGCTCGACCGCCTGGGCATCTTCAACGGCCGCACGGTAGCCGCGCACTGCGTCTGGGTGACGGAAGCGGACATGGCGATTCTGAAGGCGCGCGATGTCGGCGTGGCGCACTGCCCCTCGAGCAACATGATGCTGGCGAGCGGCGTGGCGCCGGTGGTGCGCATGCTGGCGCTGGGCATCCACGTTGGCTTAGGGCCGGACGGTCCGGCGGGCAGCAACAACGACTTCAACCTGTTCGAGGAAATGGACCTGGCCGCCAAGCTGCAGAAGGTTACCGCGCGAGATCCGCAGGCGCTTTCCGCGGCCACCGCGCTCGACATGGCCACCATCGGCGGCGCGCGCGTGCTCGGCATGGAAAAGGAAATCGGCTCGCTCGAAACGGGCAAACTCGCCGACATGATCGTGGTCCGCCTGGACCGCCCCAACGCCGTGCCCCTCTACGATCCGATCTCGCAAATGGTTTACGCGCTCAAAGCCGACGACGTTCGCGACGTAATGGTGAACGGCAAACCGGTGGTTCGCGACGGCAGCATCCTCACTTTGAACGAGCCGCAGATTCTCGAAAAGGCCCGTGAGTACAGAGACAAGATACGCGCTTCGTTGCGGTAGGCCGGACGATCGGTTTTTGTCGTCCGCTAAAGTGTTGAGCTTGGGCAAAGCGTGACAGACCACAAAAGGCGATGGTCTGTCCTACTACCACTTACCGCGCGAGAATCTTTAGGTCTTGCGTGGTTTTTTCGCCGGCGTGGATGGTAACGATCTCGGTGACGGGGGCATACGCATCCCACTCGTCCCCGCCTTGCAGGATGCCGTTTATATCGTCCTGCGCAATCACAGCCAGCTTGTACGTACCGGGGATCACGGGATTGACCGAATAGCTTCCGTCGGCGCCGATGCTGCTGGACTGGAACCCCGTTCCGCCGCCGGATTCCTGGCCGTCCGGCATCAGCACCACCACCAGGCCGGCAGTGGATGCTCCGTCAGACTGCACCGTTCCCGAAACGGAGCCGAACTGCGTGCTGATGACGATGGTGAGCGTGGCGCCCGCCGCGCCGCCGCTGAGATCGAGGATCTGGCCGGCGATTTCGGACCGGCCCAGGAGCATCGATTTCACGTACCCACGGCCGGCGTTCCAATTTACGTGATACCGGCCGGGCAGGACTTTCTCAAGCGTGAAAGCGCCGGCCGCATCGACCTGCCCGTTGGCGCCCCCGTTGGTTGTATCGATCCCTTGCAGAAACACATGAGGGGTGTTGCGGCGGGGCGGTTGCGTTTCTTCCGCCGGCGCCGCCGGCTTGGCGTCGTCGCTCTCGTATTCCACTTGACCGGTGAGATCGGCGGCCGCGATCATGCGCAGCTCGATGCCGTCGATGTTGGAGTCACCCACCACAACTTCGACCGGTGCCGCGGCCATCTGGCCGGTGGGGCTGTTCCATTGCGCGCCGATGCGATACGGGCCGGGAGCCAGCCGCCACAGCGCAAACGTCCCGTCCTTCTTCACTGGTGCGCCGGTGCTCCAGCCGCTGTTCATGGCGAAGCTAAAGCCGAAGCCGCGGGAGTGGTCGGGCTTTTGCCGGACCATCAGATACACGTTCTCGGCGCCTTGCGGGAGGCCCGTCACTTTGCCGGTGACGCGCACGACGGGCGTGCGCACCAGGCGAATCTCGTTGCCGGCGGATTCGGTTCCGGCCTCGACGCTGACCTTCGCGCCGCTCGCCGCATCGAGCGCGCTTGGGTAGTAGGTCTGGCTATAATGCGCCTCCAGCGTGCCGTCGGTGCGGATCTCGGGCGGAGTTCCCGGTTCGTCGGGCATCGCTTTAATCCGGTATTTGCCTGGCGACAGCCCGCCGATGCGAAACTTGCCCTGCGCGTCCGACTGCGAACCTTGCCCGCCGCGGCCGGACTCGGCGCTCACGTTGCAGTTCTCCATCGGCTCACCATCGGCGTCCACCACCGTGCCTGCAATCGATCCGGTTGGAGTCAGCTTCACGGTCACGTCGTCCTTGTGGTCGCCGGGCTTGAGTGTGAGCCCGTTCGGACCGCGCTGGCTGAAGGTGAAGGTGAAGCCCAAACGGTTGGCCTGGACGTAGTAGTTGCCTCCGGGCAGACCGGTGATGGAGAACTTGCCTTCCGCGGTAGTCATCGCGCCATAGCTCTGTTGCTTGCCGTTGGCATAGCCGCCAATCGTCACGTGGGCGCGCAGCACCGGTTCGCCGGTGACCGCATTCAGCACCACGCCCTCCACGCTGGCGGAGTTCGGATCGGCGGGCGGCCCGCTTTGGGCGAAACCCGCAGCCGAAGCCGCCAGGAGGAGAATCAGCCAATGTGGCGCACGCACTCCTCGGTGCCGCGCTGGCACTCCTTCCGACGCCCGGCGCCGAAGGGCGAAGACGCGTCGAGATGAGTCTCGACGCTCGACGCAAGAGTGCGTGCGCCACGGACCCAACCTACTGCGAGGGCTTCGCATCGGCATCCTCCTTCCCGACCAGCTTCAGGTCCTTCACTTTGCGGTCGCCTTCTTTGATCTCAATTTCTTCCGCCGAGGCTGCCAGCTTCTTGACCATTTCCAGAACGTCGGCTCCCCATTCGTCGAACGCCAGCAGCCTGTATTTGCCGGGGCGAATCCCTTGGAAACGGTAGGTCCCATCCTCGGCCATCTTGAGAGAGCGGTCCAGCTTGATCTCCTTCGGGTCTGCGACCAGAGCAACCATCGCCGGCATGGCGCCTAGCGGCTCGCCGTCCTTATCCAGCAGCCTGCCCGAAACCTGGCCGCCGTTGCGGCTGACCACGATCTTCAGCGACGATCCCTGCGCGACGCGCGAAAGATCCAATTCGTCGTCGGGCGTCTCCACGCCATCCAGGCGGACCGATTTCAGATAGCCGTTTTCCGGCATCGGCGTCACCTTCACGCCGTAAGTGCCCGGCGCGATATTGGCGATGCGGAACGCGCCGCTTTGGTCCGCCTCGGCGGAAGGGGGCGGTTCTCCAAAAGAGCCGAATGGCGACAGTTCGAGGCTGACGGAAAGCTTCTCCGTGCCCGGGCTCCCCGGCATCTCCAGCTTCCCGGTCAATTCTCCGCCCGGAGCCAGCACCAGGTTCAGGTTGGTCACATCGGCGCCTTCCAGGTGGACGTCCATCGGCTGGCTATAGAGGTTGGTCTTGTCGTTCCGGTGCCAGGCGAGCAGCCGGTATGTGCCTGGCTGGAGGTTGGTGAGCAGGAAGTGGCCGTCCCGGTCGGAGCCGGAACCGCTGGCAAGACCCATGTGCCGCGGATCGTCGCCCTGCAGGAGCATCACCGTGGTGCCGCCAGCCGCGTCCGTCGCGCCGGTCACCACGCCGCCGATGCTGGCGCCGCGCACCTGCCGCACCAGGTGGATTTCCAGGCCGGTCAACTCGGCGCCCGCCGCCGCTTCCACCAGCACGGCTTTTCCCTTGACAGCCGAGCTGGGGTAATAGGTCTCTCCGTATATCGCGTCGATACTTCCATCGGTGCGAATTTCCGGCACCTGGTTCATGCCGCGGCCACCCGGTTCCGCGACGAGGTAATACTTGCCCGGCGCAACGCTCATGTGGAACTCGCCTCGCTCATCGCCGTTAGCCCAGCGGCCGAAGGACACGGCCCGCTCGGATTCGGCGTCCGCGCGAACACCGGCTTGCACCGGGTCGCCGTTGTCGTCTATTATCCGGCCGGAAATGGTCGCGCCCTGGGCCATTTCGATCTTGAAATCAGCGAGGTGCTGGCCGGCCTTGAGCGACACACGCGGAACGAGTCCTTGGCCCTTCGGTGGCATGTAGAAGAAGCCGTGCTGCCGTGCTTCGGCGGAATAGGTCCCGGCGGGCAGGCTGGCGATGGAGAAGTGGCCGGCGGCGTTGCTGATGGCGCCGTATGGCTGCCCTTCCGCCGCGGAGGACATGCTGAGGAAGCGGACATGCACGCCGGCCATGGGTCGCCCGGTTGCCTGGTTGACTACTACGCCTTCGATGGCAGCCGTTTGCGCGCCCAGACACGCGCAACAGGCCAGCAGCAGCGCCGCGCGATGCATCAATTTCGAATATACCGCAGCCGCCGCGGGCTGTCAGCGGCTCGCATGATTCTGCGGGGGGCCGTATTCGGCCTTGTGCTAAAATCATCTCGGCTTATCCGGCCCGGGAACGTAGCCCGCCGCTGAGTCCTGGTTTGTCGCCGAACAGCCGGTCCGGAACTTGCCCGAAAGAGCCGCCCAACCGCATGATCCTCTTCTTCTTCTTTTTCTTCTTTTCGGGCTTTTGTAGCCTGGTCTACCAGGTTGTGTGGCTGCGTGTCGCGATGGCCGGCTTCGGCGTCACCACGCCGCTCATTTCCATTGTTCTTTCCGTGTTCATGGCCGGCCTGGCGTTAGGAAGCTGGGCCGGGGGCAGGCTGGTGAAAGGTCTGGCGCGCAGGCCTGCACGCTTTTTTCTGGGTCTGTACGGCGGGGTAGAGCTTCTCATCGGGGTTTCGGGGGTGGTGGTGGCCCCGCTGCTTCGGCAGGGCCACGCGCTGCTTGGGGTGCAAACGGCGTGGGATTCGTCAGCTTACTATCTGGTCTCGGCGGGCTGGATCGCGCTGGTGATGCTGCCTTTCTGCGCCTTGATGGGCGCTACTTTTCCGGTAGCTATGGCCGGCATCCGGGCCGCCTTTCCGGATCGTTCCTCGCGTTCGTTCAGCTATCTGTACGTCGCCAATGTGGTGGGGGCGGCAACCGGCGTGATCGCTTCCGCGTTCGTGCTCATCGAGCTGATGGGCTTCGCGAGGACGCAGTGGACCGCGGCGGCTTTGAACGCTCTGATCGGCGCCTCCGCCTTCGTGGCGTCCAGACGTGTTGCTTCCACCAGCGGTGTTGCGCCTGCGCCGCTCGCCCCCACCAGCCCGGTTTCCGGCGATGTCATGATTCTGCCGCTGCTGTTCACGACGGGCTTGGCCAGCCTGGCGATGGAGGTGGTGTGGACGCGGCAGTTTATCCCGTTCCTGGGCCCGGTGGTTTACTCGTTTGCCGCCATGCTGGCCGTGTACCTGGTTGCTACGGCCCTCGGCAGCCGGATCTATCGTGCCACGATCCGGCGCCGCGGCGCCGCCATCCCGGCCTGGAACCAAGTGGTGGTTGTGGCAGGCGCCGCCGCTCTCCTTCCCCTGTTCGCGGCGGATCCCCGTATGATGATGCACAACCAGTATTGGTATCTGCTGTTTGGCTCCATACGTGTGGCTACGGGCATTGGGCCATTCTGCGCCGCTCTCGGTTTTCTTACGCCGATGCTGGTGGACCGCTGGTCGTGCGGGGATCCGAACCGCGCGGGCAGGGCTTACGCCATCAACGCGATCGGTTGCATCGTAGGTCCGCTGCTGGCCGGTTTTGTGTTGCTGCCCAACCTGGGCGAGCGGTGGACGCTGATCGTGCTGGCGCTGCCGCTGTTTGCCTTCGGCTGCCGGCGCCAAACCGGCGTCCCTGACGGCGCACCCCAGCGCCGGCCCGCCCGGCTCCTGGTGTTGGCGCTGGCTGTCGCCCTGCTGGTCGTAGCGGTCACCAGAGATTTCGAAACCTTTTTCCCGGGTGCCCGTGTTCGCCGCGACTACACGGCGACCGTGATCGCCTATGGCTCGGGCATGGGGAAGCAGTTGCTGGTGAACGGCGTCGGCATTACGCAGTTGACGCCAATCACGAAAATGATGGCGCATCTCCCACTGGCGTCCCTGCCGGCGCCGCCGCGGCGGACCCTCGTTCTCTGCTTCGGAATGGGAACCTCGTACCGCTCCGCGATGTCTTGGGGCACTCCCGTGACCGTGGTCGAACTGGTGCCGAGCGTGCCTCCTCTGCTCAGTTACTTTCACCGCGACGGCGACGAGTTGCTGCGGTCGCCGCGTTCCACGGTTGTGATCGACGATGCCCGGCGATTCCTCGAGCGTACCCGGGACACCTTCGATGCGATCATCATTGATCCCCCGCCGCCCGTCGAAGCCGCCGGATCCAGCTTGCTGTATTCCACGGAGTTCTATCGCGCGCTCGCCCACCGGCTTTCCCCCGGAGGCATTCTGCAACAGTGGCTGCCCGCGGCGGATCCCGCTGTGGTTTCCTCGTTCGCAAAGGCACTGGGCCAGACATTCCCGGAGGTTCGCTGTTTCGGGTCGGCCCCGGAATACGGTCATCATTTTCTGGCCAGCTTCTCACCCATCGAGAAGCGTACCGCCGCCGAGCTTGCCGCGCGTGTTCCTACTGCCGCGGGGCGGGATTTTCTGGAGTGGGGACCGGAGACGAACGTCGAAGCAGAGTTTCAGGACACGCTCCGCAATGAATTGCCGCTGGAGCGGTTGATCGCCCCCGATCCCGGCGTGCCTGTGCTCACCGACGACCGGCCGGTCAACGAATACTATCTCCTGCGCGACCTCGCGCAGCGGGTTCGGTAAACCGGATACTTCTTTACAAGCGGTAGCGCCGGCGGTCTTGCCGCCGGTGTCTTGTGCCTTACGGGCGCTTGACCACGGCCGCCATTCGGAACACGCCGCCAGACCGGTGCGGAAAAACACCGGCGCTACGGTTTACCCTCCGCGCGCCACGTCCTGGTAAATCTCGAGCACCTCGCGGGCGGAGCGCTCCCAACTGAAGCGGGCGGCTTGCGCGCGTCCGCGGCGGATCAGTTCGGCGCGCAGCGGCTCGTCGGTCAGCACCTCGCGGATGCCGCGGGCGATATCGAAAACGTTTCCCGGGTTCACCAGCATGGCTGCGTCTCCCGCCACTTCAGGCAGCGAACTCACGTTGGAGGTAACCACCGGAGTGCCGCAGGCCATCGCTTCGAGCGGCGGCAAGCCGAAACCTTCATGGCGCGAAGGGAAGACGAACGCGGCCGCCGATTCGTAGAAACAGCGCAGCGTGTCGAACGGCACGAAGCCGAGGAAGCGCACGGCGTGCTCCATCTTGCTCTTGAGCACGGCCTGCCGCACTGCCGGATACTGCGAGATGGTGTCGCCGATGATCACCAGGCGCAGGTCGCCATAGACCGGGTGCGCCGCCAGTTGCTCGCGCAACACGGCAAAGGCTTCCACCAGCCGCGGGATGTTCTTGTGATGGCGGATGGCGCCCGCGTATAGCAGGAACGGGCGGTCGATCTGGTAACGCTCCATGATGCGGCGGCGCTCTTCCTCGCCGGCGGCCGGATCGCGTCCGAGAAAGCCCGGATCGGGGGCGTTGTAGACGCGCGTGATGCGGCCAGGAGGCACGTCCAAGAGGTTCTCGACATCACGCTTGGTGGCCTCGGAAACCGCGATCACCCGGCTGGCGCGGGTGAGGCCGCGGCGGAAACGGAAGCGGCGCAGATACATGTGCACGGCGGAAAGCTTCCGCTCGTCATAGAACAGGTTCACCATGTCGTGGATGGTCACCACGTAGGGCCGGATCATCAGCAGCGGCACGCGGTTCAGCGGAATGTGCACCAGGTCCGGCTTGAGACGCCGCAGAAAAAGGGGAAACAGCAAGTGATCCGAGTAGGCGTGATCGTCCCCCGCGTAGATGGCGATGCGGAAGTTATCCGGCAGCGTTCCCCACACGCGCGCCTCGCCGGGACCGGTGACCACGGTGTAGTGGTTCGCGGCATCGATCCGGCTGAGCGCGTGAACCAGGCTTCGGATGTAGGTTCCGATGCCGAAGTCCCGCACCCGGCGCCCGTCGATGACGATGTCCAGCGCCATGACTGGAAAGTTGGCGGGCCCGAAAAGGCCTAGCCCACTTGCACCGCGCTTTCCGGCAGCACGGCGGAGTTCTCCGCCGGTCTCCGCTTCTTCCACGGATACAGCGGGAAGCGGGCCGTCAGCGCTTCGACTTGTTGCCGCACACGCGCGATGGTCACTTCGTTGTCGATGTGGCCCAGCACTTCGCCGATGAGAGCGCCGACCTCGCGCATCTCGGCCTCGCGGAAGCCGCGCGTGGTCACCGCGGGCGAGCCGAGCCGGATACCGCTCGGGTTCAGCGGCGGGTTGGTGTCGAACGGAATGGCGTTCTTGTTTACGGTGATGTGCGCACGGTCCAGCGTCTTTTCGGCTTCCTTGCCGCGCACACCCTTGGAGAAAACATCCACCAGCATCAGGTGCGTGTCGGTGCCGCCGGAGACGACGCGGAAACCGGCGTCCTGGATGCTTGCGGCTAGCGCGCGGGCATTGGCCAGAACCTGCTTCTGGTACTCGACAAATTCTGGAGCCATGGCCTCGCGCAGGCAGACCGCCTTGGCGGCGATGACGTGCACCAGCGGGCCGCCTTGCACGCCGGGGAAAACCAGCTTGTCGATGGCGGCGGCGAATTTCTGTTTGCAGAGGATCATGCCGGCGCGCGGCCCGCGCAGCGTCTTGTGGGTGGTCGAGGTTACGATGTCGGCCCACTGGCACGGGTTGGGATGCAGGCGCGCGGCCACCAGTCCCGCAATGTGCGCCATATCCACGAGCAAGATCGCTTCGACCGCGTCGGCGATCTGGCGGAAGCGCGCGAAATCGAGCGTCCGCGGGTAGGCGCTGGCGCCCGCGATGATCATCTTCGGCTTGTGCTCGCGCGCCAGCCGCTCCACCTCGTCGTAATCGATGCGCTCGTCTTCCTGGCGCACGCTGTAGGGCACCACGTGGTAGGTCTTGCCGGAAAAATTGAGCGGGTGGCCGTGCGTCAGGTGGCCGCCGTGGGCCAGGTTCAAACCCATGATGGTGTCGCCGGGCGCCAGCACGGCGGCATAGGCGGCCTGGTTGGCCTGCGAGCCGGAGTGCGGCTGCACGTTGGCGTGCTCGGCGCCGAACAATTCGCGGGCGCGATCTCGAGCCAGGTTCTCGACGATATCGGCGTTCTCGCAGCCGCCGTAGTAGCGCTTGCCGGGATAGCCTTCGGCGTACTTATTGGTGAACACGCTCGAGGTGGCTTCGAGCACCGCCTCGGAGGTGAAGTTCTCGCTGGCGATCAGCTCGATCTGCGCGTCCTGCCGCTCCACTTCCAGTTGGATCGCCCGATAGACTTCCGGGTCCACCTCGGCTAACGGCCGCTTCATTTGTTGTGCTGGCGTCATGACTATCGAAATTCTCCGTTCCTGCTTACGGCCGCTCGCGGCCGGGCGCCTGTTCCAACTGTGCGATCTTGGCCACGCGGCGCGCGTGGCGGCCTCCGGCAAAATCGGTGTGCAGAAAGATGCGGGTCAGATTGTTCGCCTGCTCCTCGTCTACATACCGGGCGCCCAAGGTCAGCACGTTGGCATCGTTGTGCTCGCGGGTCAGCCGCACTTCGTCCTCGGAAACGGCCGGCGCCGCGCGCACGCCCGCGATTTTGTTCGCCGCCATGGCCATGCCGATGCCGGTGGAGCAGACCAGGATACCGCGGTCGGCGCGCCCGGCGGCAACTTCGCGCGCCACCGGCTGCGCATAATCCGGGTAATCGCACGATTCCGCGCTGGCCGGGCCGAAATCGGTTACTTCGTGCCCCTCACTGGCCAGAGTCTGCCGTAGCTTTTCTTTCAAGACAAATCCGGCGTGATCCGCGGCGATAGCGATTCTCATTTGGAAAGACTTCAATTTTACCATGCTAAGATCAAGGTTTACCCCTCTCAAACTATGCTCTGGAGCAAGCTGTTTATTCCCACGCTGCGCGAGGTGCCCGCCGAGGCCGAAGTTGCCAGCCACCAGTTGCTGTTACGCGCCGGATATATTCGCCAGCTCTCCGCCGGTATCTACAGCTTCCTGTTTCTGGCGCAGCGGTCGCTGCTGAAGATTCAGAACATCGTGCGCCAGGAAATGGACGCAATGGGCGCGCAGGAGTTTTCTCTCCCCGCCCTGAATCCAGCCGAAGTGTGGCAGGAATCCGGCCGCTGGGACGTGATGGGCGACAATCTGTTCCGCTTCAAGGACCGTTTCGGCCGCGACATGTGCCTCGCCATGACACACGAGGAAGTCATGACCGCGATCGCGCGCGGCGAGCTGCGCAGCTACAAACAACTTCCGCAGATCTGGTACCAGATCCAGACCAAGTTCCGCGATGAGCCGCGGCCGAAATCCGGCCTGCTGCGCGTCCGCGAATTCATGATGAAGGATTCCTACACCTTCGACATGGATCAGGCCGGCCTGGATGCGGCTTACGACAAGCACTACAAGACTTACGGCCGCATCTTCGACCGCTGCGGCCTGGCGTACACGGCCGTGGAAGCGCACTCGGGGGCGATGGGCGGCAGCCAGTCGCACGAGTTCATGGTGGCGTCGGAAGCCGGTGAGGACTTCGTGGCGCGCTGCCCGAACTGCGGCTATTCCGCCAACCTGGAAAAAGCGGCTTCGGTTCCCGCCGCGCCGGCCGCCGCCGATCCCGCCGGCGACCTTAGCCCGGAGGAGTTCCACACGCCCGGCCGCAAGACCATCGCCGAAGTGGCCGCCTTCACGGGCCTGCCCGAGACCTCGCAAATGAAAAGCCTGGTGGTGGTGGCCGACGGCAAGCCGGTGCTGATCCTGTTGCGCGGCGATCACCAGTTGAGCGAAACCAAGGCGGGCGCCATCGTGAACGATCCCGAGTTCCGCCCGGCACAGCCCGAGGAGATTCGCCAGTGGTTCGGCGCCGATGCCGGATCGCTCGGGCCGGTGGGCCTGCGGAACATGCCCATCTTGGCCGACCGGGCGCTCGAAGGGCGCCGCAACATGATCGCCGGCGCCAACAAGAACGATTACCACCTGCGCCAGGTGACGCTCGGCGAGGATTTCCAGGCCGAGTTCCACGACCTGCGCCAGGTGGTCGCGGGCGACGCGTGCGCGCGCTGCGGCGGCACGCTGGCGGTGGTCAAGTGCGTCGAAATCGCGCATATCTTCAAGCTCGGCTATAAGTATTCCGAGCCGATGGGGCTGCGCGTGCTCAACGCCGACGGCAAGGAAGTCACGCCCATCATGGGCTCCTACGGCATCGGCATCGGGCGCATCCTTAGCGGCGTCATCGAGCTCAATCACGACAAGGACGGGATGGTGCTGCCGCCTTCGATTGCGCCCTTCGAGCTGATCGTGACGCCCGCCAATAACGCCGACCCGGCGCAAAGGGAGACCGCGCACGCGATCTACCAGGAATCGCTCGGGCTGGGCATCGACACCCTGCTCGACGACCGCGACGAGCGGCCCGGCGTGAAGTTCAAGGACGCGGACCTGATCGGCGTGCCGTTCCGCGTAGTGGTCGGCAAGAAGCTCGCCCAGGGCAAAGTGGAACTGGTGGAGCGCAGTACCCGCGCCGCCATCGACGTCGCCTCGGGCGAAGCCGCCCGCGCGGTTCTCAAACGCTTGGGCCGTTGAGGTGGAGCGTGCTTCCCGCAATGGAGGGTGATTCCCGTTAGCCCATAAGGGCTACCACGCTGAACTGTTACAACTGCTAACATGTTGTTTGCAAAACTGGTTAGTCCGCTTTCCGCGAAGAGGCTCAGGCTATCATGTCTGTGTCGATAAATCCGGTTTGCGACACAGGTTGAGCAACCTCTGCTCCCCCGCAGGCGTCTGATAGAAGATTGCGCCTTAAATGGAAGGTTAGGACCAAAGCTAATGAAGATCGCGGTTTTAGGTGGTGACGGCTACTGTGGATGGGCGACCGCGCTGCACCTGTCGCGGCAGGGCCATTCCGTGGCAATTGTCGATAACTTCCTGCGGCGGCAGTGGGACCGGGACTTGGGAGTGGAAACGCTGACGCCGATCCGCACCCTGGCCGACCGCATCGAAGCGTGGAAGCGCCACACCGGCAACCCAATCGAAGTCTTCGAGGGCGACGTCACCGATTACGGGTTTCTTTCTTCCATGTTCCGCGAATTCCAGCCGGAAGCGCTGGTGCATTTTGCCGAACAGCGCTCCGCGCCCTATTCGATGATCGACCGCCAGCACGCCATCTTCACCCAGTCCAACAACGTGCTGGGCACGCTGAACGTGCTGTTCGCGATCAAAGAGCTGCAGCCCGAATGCCACCTGGTGAAGCTGGGCACGATGGGTGAATATGGCACGCCCAATATCGATATCGAAGAGGGCTACATCACCATCGAGCACAACGGCCGCAAAGACGTGCTGCCGTATCCCAAGCAGGCGGGCTCTTTCTACCATCTGTCGAAGGTGCACGACAGCCACAATATGCTGTTTGCCTGCCGCGTTTGGGGACTGCGCGCCACCGACCTCAACCAGGGCGTGGTGTACGGAACTGTGACCGGCGAGACGGCGCTGGACGACGCGCTGATCAACCGGTTCGATTACGACGAAGTCTTCGGCACCGTGCTGAACCGTTTCTGCGTGCAGGCGGCCGTCGGCTTCCCGCTGACGGTCTACGGCAAGGGCGGGCAAACCCGCGGCTACCTGGACATTCGCGACACTGTCCGCTGCGTCGAGCTGGCTTGCCTGAACCCGGCGGCCAAGGGCGAATGTCGCGTGTTTAACCAATTCACCGAGCAGTTCTCGGTGCTGGAGCTGGCGCACATGGTCCAGGCGGCCGGCCGGAAACTGTCGCTCAAGGTCGATATCCAGCACTTGCCGGACCCGCGCGTCGAGGCCGAACAGCATTACTACAATGCCCGGCACTCCAAGCTGGCCGATCTCGGCCTCCAGCCGCACCTGCTGTCAGAATCGTTGCTCGATTCGCTGATGAACATCGCCGTACGCTACCGCGAACGCATCGACGAATCGCTCTTCCTGCCGCGCGTCAACTGGCGCGAGCCAGTCAACCGACGGCAGCCCGCCAAAGAAGAGATGGTCCTGACCGGGGGAGTGCTGGAACCGTAGCGGCGGCGCTCATGCGTTTTCTCCCGGGGCGCGTCGGAGCCGCGACCACAGGGAGCGGTCGGCGGCTGGGCCTTGACGGCACCCCCATCGCATCCGCTCACTTCGCGAATCGTTGTCATCCGGATTCCGAAGTTGGATGCCTTGTATCAGGGCACGGCTTGAGCCGTGCCGCCGACAACGCACATTCTGAGGGCTTTAGCCCCTGTCCGCTGCTCAAGGGCTAAAGCCCGTCAACATCACACCGTTCCGGCACGGCTGAAGCCGTGCCCTGATACAAGACCTGTTTTTTCTTGGTCCTCCGCTGTTCATACGCTGTTCCTTGCGTCTATAAGACGCGCGGCTCCACGGCCATCAGTTGCTGAAACTCCGGCGTTTGACGCAGCGTGGCGAAATCGGAGTCTTCCGACCACGATGCTTTGCGATCCTTGTAGCCTTCCTCAAGCGACCGTCGCAGGTATCGAATCGCTAACTCGTTGCGCCCCTGCCGCGCGTAGAGCCTCGCCATGTCGAAATGAAAGCGCGCGCGCTCCTCCACATTGCGTTCCGACAGGATCTGCCCAACGGCCCCGCGGTCCTCGAAGACGTCGGGGTCCAGCCGCAGCGCCGTTTGGAAGCTGAGGTTGGCCTTCTCATAGTTCTTGCGCGCGAACCAGGCCATGCCCAGATTCATATGGACCGAAGCCGTGCGCGCCGAATCGGTCCCTTCCATTCTGAGCGCCTTGTGGTACCAGGATATGGCCCGGCGATAGTTTTTCTGGGAGTATTCGATCGAGCCCAGATTGTTGGCCGCCTCCATATAAGCGGGTCTAAGGCGCAAGGCCTCCAGATACGCCTTGCGGGCATTCCCCAGCCGCCCCAACTGATGGTAGGCGATGCCCATTTTATTGTGCAACGTTGCGTCGTTCGACGGCCCTTGAGCGTAGGTCTCCAGAGCCTCGCGGTAGTTTCTATGCAGCATCTTGAGGTCGCCTAATTCCTCGGGAGAAGCGGCGGACTGCAGGGTTTCATTCAATGTGGCTGCGGCAAGCTGGACAGGCGCAGCCGGGGAGCCCAAGCCATCCGCGGACCGCTCCGCATTCTGCGCCCTCGCGATTTGGCCCAACGCCGAGATTTCAAACAGCGCGAGGATTGCCGCTAACAGCCTCGGCGCTGCGAGGCGCCCTGGCGCGCCGTGCCCGAACCGAACGGACATTGACGTTCTGGAACACGCTGATTTCTTCATTGGTAAGAACTCCTTGAGTGAAAGTTGGGGAATCGGCGGGGCGATGAGGCGCCTCCCCCTGATCATGAGCCGCCCTCCGCCCCGTGGAAACGTCAGCGGTGAAGACAACAAGCGGATTCCCCTTTGTATGTAGCTTACGGTCTCAGTTGTACGATGTATAGAGCCATATTATTGAATTCCTTTGGACCATTAGCAGCCACCGGAAGCTCCTCCGCCTGGCTCCGGATCAACTCTCGGCTCGTACGGCGGATGAGGCTTCTGGAGGGGTCCGAGCCCAACCCCAGGAGGCATCCCGGAGCGATCTTGCGATGGCCCAAGCCGAACCCGCCAGCGCCGTCGCCACGAACAGCATGGTCCATTTCAGCCGGCTGGCGGGTTCTGAGGCAACGCCCGGAAGGTGAACCAGGAGCACGAACAGACTGATCATGATTGCCTCCATGGTCGCCGCCAGGCGGGGAAAAATCGCGAACAGAATGGCGACACCCGCGGCGAAATGCCCCGCGCCCGTCAAGTAGGCAAAGCCTAAGCGGTCGGGAAGCCACGCTGGCACCATGCTGGCCGTGCCCTCCGCATACACGAAGTGCGACAGGCCTAACTCGAGGCACGAAACGGCGAACAGAAACCTGGCAATGCGCATGCCGCCGGCGAACTTCAAACTCAACCTGTCTCCCGGTCCCGCCAGCGAAACGAAGAGTATCCAGCCTCCGCACGTCAGCCAGGAGTTCTCGGCGAAGCCCATCCAACTGCCAACATTTAAAGGAGCCTGAACGGCGCGCGGGGCTTGCAGCAATAGCACCCAGCTCAGCATATAGATCGTCATGACCAGAGCGGAGGTCCTGGCGGTGGGCTTCACAAGCATGCCGATGCCGCCTGCCAGCAAGAGGACGCCGGAGACGTGGGCGAGGCTTTCCCGCCAGGGGACCCACGCCGGCACGGGCTGCCACACAAACGCGAAATCGCCGGAGAAAAGGCTGAGAACGCCGAGACCCGCCAGGCCGGCGGCAAAGAGAAGATGATCGAGCCCTAACACACGCATCGTTGCAACTCCTTGACATATCGATGACGACACGAAGCCGCCGCATGCGGCCCCAGACAGGGAGCGCGCGTCGCCACTCTCGAAAGATATCGCCTGGCTTGGTACTATGGGCAGAGCCATATTGCGAGGTTTTTTTGGACCACCTGACGGGGAGCGGGATCGGTGCCTAAAGGCGTCAGCGCTCTCGAACTCACTCTCAACGAACGGCCTCCGGGTATCGCACTGACACGCTGGCTTCACGAAGAACTGCGCCACGCCGTTCTCGACGGCCGGCTGCGGCCTGGAACGCGTCTTCCCGCCAGCCGGGATTTCGCGCGTCAGTACGGCGTCTCGCGGGGAACCGCGGTCACTGTTTTTGAGCAACTACTGAGTGAAGGCTACTTGCGGAGCCAGGTCGGCGCGGGCACTTGGATCAACGAACGATTGCCCGAGAATCTCTTCGGCGCCAAGCGGCCGCCAGTCGCTGTAGTGAGCCGCCCGGCGCGCCTGAGTAAGCTAAAGTTCCCGCACCCGGCGCGCCCGTTCCGCGCGCATGAACCCGCCATCGCGGAGTTCCCGGTCGAGGTCTGGGCGCGCATCGCAAGCCGGCGTTTGCGGCGCGTCACCTCTGCCCTGTTGGCAGGCGGTGACGCGCGCGGATACGGCCCGCTCTGCACTGCCATTGCCGAGTATCTGGGCTCATCGCGTGGCGTGAATTGTTCGCCGGAACAGGTGGTGATCGTGTCCGGCGTCCAACAGGCGCTCGACCTGCTGGCCCGTCTTCTTCTGAAGCCTGGTGACGCTGTCTGGATGGAGGATCCCGGATACTTCGGAGCCATCACGGCCTTCACCAATGTTGGCGCCAGGATCATCCCCGTGCCTGTCGACGAGCACGGCATCTCGGTTTCCAAGGGCAAACAACTGTGTGCGCGCGCCAAGGGGGCGTACCTGACTCCGGCGCACCAATTCCCGCTGGGAATGACGATGCCACTGGAGCGGCGTCTGGCCATCCTGCGGTGGGCGCACGATGCCAGGGCTTTCCTGATCGAAGACGACTATGACAGCGAGTTCCGCTTTCAAGGGCGGCCGGTGCCTTCGCTCCAGGGCTTAGACAAAGGCGAGAGCGTGATTCTTCTCGGTACCTTCAACAAACTTTTGTTCCCTTCGTTGCGTTTGGGTTATGTGGTCCTGCCTCCCGCCCTGGTAGATCCGTTCCTCGCCTTCCGTTATGGGACCGACCTGCATCCCGCCGGCCTCGACCAGTCGATTCTCTGCGACTTCATCGTCGAGGGACACATGGGACGCCATATCCGCCGTATGCGCGAGCTCTATGCCGCCAGACTGGCTGCTCTCCAGGCCGGGGGCCAGCGATACTTAGGCGGATTGCTCGATATCTCCCCCATCCAAGTGGGACTCTACACGGCGAGTTTCCTGCGGAATGGCATGACCTCTAGGGAGGCGGAGACGAGAGCGACAGCCCACGGCATCGAAACCATGGCGCTCAGCCGCTTCACACTGAAGCGCAACGACGTGCAGGGCTTGCTGCTGGGCTTCGCCGCGTTCGATGAGCGCCAGATCCGCCGCGGTCTCGAGGGCTTGGCCGCCGCGCTGGATCGAAAGCAAGGCGAAGCCGCCGGTTGAAAGTCGCTCAGCCGCACCGCCGGAAAGCCGAGTGAATACCAGTTACCATCTTGCTTGGTGTAATCATGCTTTTCCGTGGATAAGAAGATGGAGCCTTCCAACAACGGCGGACACATGCCCGGCAATCGCGCTTCCATCTATCTGATCGTTCTACTGGCGGCCGCGGCGGTCTATTGCGGCACGATGATTTCGCCGCCCTCGTTGATGGACGATGTGGACGCGGTGCAGGCGCAGATCGCCCGCAACATGCTGCGGTCAGGCGACTGGGTGACGGCGCGGCTGGACGGCATCCCCTACCTGGAAAAAGCGCCGCTCATTTACTGGCTGATCGGTGGCTGTTTCAAGCTCTTCGGAACGTACGATTGGGTGGCGCGGATTCCGGTGGCGCTCGCCGCGGTGCTGCTCTGCTGGATCACCGCGGCGTTCGGCGGGTGGGCGTTCGGCCGCCGCGCCGGAACCCTGGCCGGCGTGGTGATAGCCACATCGGCGGGCCTGTTCCTGTTCACCCGTATTCTGATTCCTGACGTGATGCTGACCGCCGTGATCGCGCTCGCGATGTGGGCGTTTCTGCGCGCCTTGGACGAGCGGGAACCGCATCCCCGCCGCTGGGCCATCGCGCTGGCCGCCAGCCTGGGCGTGGGGATGCTGCTCAAGAGCACGGTGGGCGTTCTGTTTCCGGTGGCGGCGGCTTTGATTTATCTCGGCGTCACTGGACAGTTGTTTTCGCGCGCGGTGTGGAGGCGGCTGCACCCGTTCTCCGGCGCAGCGGTGGCGCTCGTCATCGCCGCCCCGTGGCACGTGCTGGCGACGCTGCGCAATCCGCCCTATTTCGATTTCACGCTGCGCAGTCTTCCCGGCCAATACCACGGCTTTCTGTGGTTCTATTTCATGAATGAGCAGGTGCTGCGGTTTCTGAACCTGCGCTACCCGCGCGATTACGATACGGTGCCGCTCGCATACTTCTGGCTGTTTCATCTGCTCTGGCTGTTTCCCTGGAGCGTGTACTTTCCGGCGGTGGCGAAGCTGCGGTTCCGGCCGGTGGATCGTGCCGGGCGGGCGCGTCTGCTGGCGCTCTGCTGGATCGGCTTCGTGCTGGTCTTCTTCAGCTTCTCGACCACCCAGGAGTATTATTCGATGCCGTGCTATCCCGCGCTGGCATTGCTGCTGGGGGCTGCCATGGCCGAGGGCGGCGCGTGGGTCAAACGGGGAACGCGGGTGCTCCAGGTGCTGGCCGGAGCGGCGGGCACGGTGGCGCTGGTGCTGGCCTGGTTGGTGCGCAACACGCCCACGCCGGGCGATATCTCGGTAGCGCTGTCGCAGAATCCCGGCGCTTACAAATTGTCGCTCGGCCACATGGAAGACCTCACGCTGTCTTCGCTGGCCTATCTGCGGCTGCCGCTGGTACTGGCGGGCCTGGCGTTTCTGCTGGGCGCGTTTCTCGCCCCCGCGCTCGTGCGCTTCGGCCGAATCGGGAAAGACACGGCGGCCTTTCTCGCGGCCACGCTGATGATGATTGTCTTCTTTCATGCGGCGCGGCTGGCGATGGTGGCTTTCGATCCGTACCTATCGTCGCGTCCGCTGGCCCAAGCGTTGTTGCGCGCGCCCCAGGGCAAGCTGGTGGTGGAGGGCCACGACTACCCGTTTTCTTCCGTCATCTTTTACGCCGACCGCGACGCGCTGCTGTTGAACGGACGCCGCCAGAACCTGGTGTACGGCTCTTACGCCCCCGGTGCTCCCGACGTGTTTCTCGACGACGCCGGTTGGAAGGCTCTCTGGCTGACGGGAGAGCGGTGTTATCTGGTGACCAAGGAAGCTCAGCGCCCGCGCCTGGAACGCCTGGTAGGCCCGGCCGCGTTACACGTGGTCGCCGCGAGCGGCGGCAAGCTGCTGCTGTCGAACCAGGGGCCGGGACCGGAGTAGGACCAACCGACGGGAGCGGTGACTCTGCGGCGTTTCAGTATTATCCGATTTTACGCCGACCGCGACGCGCTGCTGTTGAACGGACGCCGCCAGAACCTGGTGTACGGCTCGTGAGGTTGGCGCTCGGCTTCAAGCTCTGAGGCGCGAACCTCCCGGCCGCCAGGCACGCGGCGGCCAGCAGCGCGCACATCACGGGGAACCAATCGCCGTGACGGGTGTAGAACGTCTGGCCGGTTTCGTAGTTGAAACGAACGCTGGAGGTCACCTCGGTAAACAACGGCAGCGTGGACCGGACGCGGCCGGCGGGGTCGATGGCGGCGGTGATGCCGTCGTTGGCGGCGCGCAGAATCCAGCGGCGGTTTTCGGCGGCGCGCATGCGCACGATTTCCAGGTGCTGCCAGCGTGCGGCGGTCTTGCCGAACCAGCCGTCGTTGGAAATGGTGAACAGGACTTGGGCACCGTTGGCTGCAAAGCGGCGCACGAAGTTGGGGAACACCGATTCGTAGCAGATGAACACGCCGATTTTGTGATCGCCCACGGGCGAAACCAAGATGCCGCGCCCAGCGGCGAAATCGCCCGCTTGCTTGGAGATCTTTTCCGTCAACGCGCCGAGCGGCCAGGGCACGAACTCGCCGAACGGCACCAGGTTCACCTTGTCATAACGGCTGACAGGGAACCCCTCCGGCGATACCAGCGTGGCCGAATTGAGCGGCGCGCCGGCGGGCGTACGCGCCACCGTTCCCATCAGCAGGTAAGCGCGGGTGGAACGCGCCAAACCGGCCGCCGCGGCGCGAAAGCCCGGGTCTTCATCGTAAAGGAACGGCGCCGGCACTTCCGGCCACACCACGATGGAGGGCGGATGGGCACTGTCGATGGCCGCGGCGTGCGCCGTGTCTTCGGCCATCGCGCGTGTGGCGCGATCCACCGATTCGGCGGTCCACTCTTCGGTTTCCGAGAGGTTCGGCTGCACCAGCAATGCGCTTTCGCGTCCGTGCTGGGTGTCCGGCAACGCCGGGAGAAGGAACAGGACGAGGAGCGCCGCCATCCACGCCAGCTCCCGCCGCGGCCGTCCCAACAGCCGCAGCGCCAGCGCCGCCGACATCATCACGAACGCGAATGAAACGCCGTACACGCCCGTGTACGGGGCCAGGCGCATGGGCAGGCTCATCCCGATCGCAGCGTTGCCCAGCGCCAGCCAGGCGAAGCCGAAAAACCCGTGCGTCGATTCCACCGCGACCCACAGCGCAGCCACTGCCGGCGTGGCCCACCAGCGGCCGATCAGGAATCCGGCCAGCAGCGCAAACACCGCCATGTGCAGTCCCTTAATCAGGGCCAACAGAGTGAACACGGCCCAGGCGGCGCCATCGCCCATCCCGCCGTAGACCGCCAGCGTGAACTGAATCCAGTGGCAGACTCCGAACCAGTAGACGATGCCGGAAACCCAGCCCAGCAGGAAACGCCTCCATGGCCTGGGTTCGCGCGCCACCGCCACCAACAGCGGGGCCAGCGCTAGCGCCGCCAGCCAGGCGAAATCGAAGCTGGGGAAGGCCAGCACCAGGAGGCCCGCCGTAGCCAGCGCCAGCAGCCAGTTCAGCACGGGTCGCGCTGCGCCTGTTCGCTGACCGCGTCCGCCATATAAGAGCTGCGCACCAGTGGGCCGCTGAACACCATCTTGAATCCAAGCGCCATGCCGTAGGCGCGGTAGCTTTCAAATTGTTCGAGCGCGACGTATTCCGCCACCGGCAGATTGCGGCGCGTGGGCTGCAAGTATTGTCCGATGGTGGCCACATCGGCGCCCGCCTGCCGCAAGTCGCCGAGCAGCGAGTGGACTTCGTCCGCCGTCTCACCCAGCCCCACCATGAAACCGGATTTGGTCAGTACCGCCGCCGGCGCATGAGTCCGCGCAAAGCGCAGCACGCCGAGCGACTGCCGGTAGTCCGCCTGCGGCCGCACCCGTCCATATAGCCGCGGCACGGTCTCCATATTGTGATTGAAAACATGCGGACCGGCATCGAGGACGCGCGCGACCGCATCCAGGTCGCCGCAGAAATCCGGTGTCAGCACTTCCACGCGCGCTTCCGGCAGCGCGCGCCGCACCTCGCGCACGGTCTCGGCGAAATGATGGGAACCGCCGTCTTCCAGGTCATCGCGGTTGACGCTGGTGATGACCACGTAGCGGAGGCCCATTTCGGCGGCCATGCGCGCCACGTTGGCCGGCTCGGCCGGGTCGAGGTGCGTGTCCTGCCGCCGCGGATTGAGTTTGGGGACTGAGCAAAAACCGCAGCCGCGCGTGCAGCGGCTGCCCAGAATCATGAAAGTGGCGGCCGAACGGTGGAAGCACTCGTGGATGTTGGGGCAGCGCGCCGATTCGCACACGGTGTGCAGATTCCGCTGCCGCAGCCCGCTCTTGAGCCGGTGCAGCGATTCATGATGCGTGCGCGGCTTGCGCGCCCACTCCGGCAGCCGTGGCCGCGGCGCAGCGATCTGCACCAGGTCTGTTGCGGCCTCGAGAGGCGCGTCGATCGACGGCGCGACGTGGCGCTCTTCGACCGCTCCCTCTCGGTCGCCGCTCGGTTCGGAAAACACGGATGAACATGAATCGAAAACAGGTGTCTTATCCGTGTTCATCTGTGTTCATCCGTGGCTTGCAATGAGTTCTTTAACGTCGGGCGGCCGATTGCCGGCTACTTCTTGATGGGATGAAATCCGGCGTCTTCCAGTTCGGTCTTCGCCTTGCTCATCGCCGTCACGTCGCTATACGGGCCCACCAGCACGCGCGTCAGGTTGTTCCGCCCGGGCGCCATCAGCGCTGGAAACCCCTTGCCCTTGAGGGTGCGAACCACCATTTCGGCATCCACCTGTTTGAGCGCCATCACCTGCCAATAAGAGCCGGCCGCAAGCTCGTCGGATCCGGCGGCGGGGGCCGCGGCGCCGCCTTCCGGAGCCGCTGTTGCCGGAGCGTTGGGTGCCTCCTGGCCGGCGGCGGAATTGGCATCGGGGGGCGTTTGCGCCGGCGTTTCCACTCCGGCGGCCGGAAGCTGCGCCGCCGGCTGCTGCGACGTCACCGGCTGCGGGCGATCGCTCGACGGCGTCGCGCCCGCGTCTGACAACTTGGCCGAGCGCGGCGAATTCTGGCCCACCACGTACCCGAGGGCAAAAAACACCGCGAACAGCAGAACCACGATAAACAGGCCGCTCAGAAGCTGCCCGTTGCCCAGCACCAACTCGAATTCACCCGTCTCGCCGTCTCGCCTCATTTACACCACACTTGTTTTGCCGCTGACGCTCGCCATCGAACCGAACCGCCGCGCGGGGCCGGCGTTCCTTCACCCCCCACGCAATCGGCTACGCCGATTTGGAGCCGCCCGCTGCGGCCTCCGGCGGCGTGCCCGCCCGATCCAGCGCGCGCCCCAGAGATGCAATTATATCCAGTGGCAGGGGGAATACGATGGTCGTATTCTTCTCCGTGCCGATTTCCACCAGCGTTTGCAGGTAGCGCAACTGGATGGCCGCCGGCTGCTTCTGAATCACTTCCGCCGCCATGGCCAGCTTGGTGGACGCCGTATACTCGCCTTCCGCGTGGATGATTTTGGCGCGCCGCTCGCGCTCGGCCTCGGCCTGCCGCGCAATGGCGCGGATCATCTGCTCGGCCAGGTCCACCTGCTTGACTTCCACCATGGTCACCTTCACGCCCCAGGTGGAGGTGTGCTGGTCCAGGATGGATTGCAGCCGCACGTTCAGTTTTTCCCGCTGGCTCAGCAGTTCGTCCAGTTCCACTTCGCCCAGCACGCTGCGCAGCGTGGTCTGCGCCAGTTGCGAAGTGGCATACAGGAAATTGGAAACCTCGATGATCGCCAGGCGCGGTTCCAGCACGCGAAAATACACCACGGCATTCACCTTCACGGTGACGTTGTCGCGCGTCACCACGTCCTGCGCCGGCACTTCCAGCGTGTCGATGCGCAGGGAGACGCGAACGATGCGGTCGAGGGGCGCAAACACGAGAATGATGCCGGGCCCCTTGGGCTCCGCGAGCACGCGCCCCAACCGGAAGATTACGCCGCGCTCGTACTCGCGCAGGATTTTGATGGAGCTCAGCAGGTATAGCACAATCAGGATAATCGCAATCGTCGACACATCGAACATGTTCAGCCTCCAACCTCATCCGCGACCGGCTCCACGGTAAGCGTCAATTGCCGGATCGCGGTCACCCGCACCCGCGCGCCCGCTGGCACGTTTTGGAGCGCCACCGCGTTCCAATATTCTCCATGCACGAATACCTTGCCGGCCGGCGCCAGGTCGGTCACGGCCGAACCGGTCTCGCCGATCATTCCCTGTTCTCCGGTCACCACCTTGTTGCGCCGCGCGCGCACGGCGAGCGACACCAGCGCCGCCGTAATGAGGGAAAACGGCAGCGCCAACCCGATGGCCGTGGTCCAATGGATGCGCAGTTCCGGCAGCGGGCTATCGATCAGCATCACCGCGCCCAGCACCATCGAAACCGCGCCGCCCACCGCCAGCACGCCGTGCGCCGCGAACTTGGCCTCCAGCGCAAACAGCGTGAACGATACCAGCAGCAGCGCCGCGCCCAGCCAGTTGATGGGCAGCACCGAAATCGCCGAAAGGCCGAGCAGCACCAGGATGGCTCCGACCACGCCGGGCGCGATCAGCCCTGGCGAGGAGAACTCCACGTAAATCGCCAGCGCGCCGATCACCAGCAGCACCAGCGCGATGTTGGGATCGGCGATGGCGGAGATGATGCTCTGCCGCCAGGTCTTCTGGTAGATCTCGACCACGGCGCCCCGCAAATCGAGCGTCTCGGTGCGCCCGTCGAACCGCGTCACCGTGCGGCCATCGAGCGCGGCCAGCAGGGCCGGCGTATCCGTGGCCACCAGGTCGATCAGATGATTGTCGAGCGCCTCTTTCTCGGTGAACGACTTGCTCTGGCGTACCGCGGTTTCCGCCAGCGCGCTGTTGCGCCCCCGCTTGGTGGTGATGCTGCGCATGTACGCAGCGGCGTCGTTCTCCACTTTCTCTTTCATCAGCGCATCCATTTCGCCGGTCATCAGCACCGGATGCGCCGCGCCGGTGTTGGTGCCCGGCGCCATGGCCGCCACATCGCCCGATTCGAGAAGAAAGAAACCCGCCGAAGCCGCCCTTCCGCCGCTGGGAGCCACATAGGTCGCCACCGGAACCGGCGAAGAAACGATCTCCTGGATCGTCTCGCGCATGGCATCCATCAATCCGCCCGGCGTATTCAGACGAATGACGATCAGAGCGGCGTTTTCCTGCCGCGCCTGCGCAATGGCGCCGGCTATGATTTCCGTCGTGATGGGATGCACCATCCCGTCCACATCCGCGATCACAACCTTCGGTGCCGCCGCCCACGCGTGCGCGGCGGCGAATCCGGCCGAGACCGCGAGAATGAGGCTTGCGCGCAATCTGTTCTCACTATACCGCCTGCGCTCACTCGCTGCGCGGCGCACGCTTTGTCCGACAGGTAAATCAATGACTTACAGCACTCACCCGTGGCGGAAAGCACCAGTGTAATTAAACTAATAGAAACTTCCGATAGCGGCTCGCTGTCGGGTCGGGTAAAATAGGAGTTAGTCGTATTAACTGCTGGAAAGAACAAATGCCTACAAAGCGTACAAAAGAAAACGATATCGCTATCCCCGTTGCGTCCACCCCTGTGCGCCGCAAATCCGCCGCCTCGCCTCACGCCAAACACGATCTGAAGAGGTCTGCTGCCCCTGCTGCGCCGGAAACCGAAACCGCCGTGGAAGTGGTCACCGTGACAACTGCATATGCGCCGGCCGCGGACGAAATCGCGGCTCTGGCTTACACTTACTGGGCTGGACGCGGCTGCCAGGGCGGTTCGCCTGAAGAAGACTGGTTGCGCGCCGAGCAGGAGCTGCGCGCCAAGGCTTTCGCTTAACTCCCGGGATTTGATCGACGGATTACGGCGAGGCGGGCACCTGCTGGCACCAATCGGGGAGCCCTTGCGAGATTTTATTCCGTTGCTTGGTTACACCCGAGTTACTTGTACTTTCGCATCACCGCCAACAGGCGGCCTTGAATCTGCACGTCTCGCGCCGGCACCAGGATCGGTTTCAGCGTTGAATTTGCCGGTTGCAGGCGGATGATGCCGCCCGGCTCGCGATAGAACCGCTTCAGCGTGGTCTCATTTCCGCCCACCAGCGCCACCACGATGTCGCCGTCGCGTGCTTCCTGTGTCCGCTCGATCAGGATCATATCGCCATCGCAGATATGGTCTTCGATCATGGAATCGCCGCGGACCTCCAGAGCATAGGTGTTGCCGTTGCCGGCGAAGTCGGCGAAATGCAACTCTTCCCTTTGTTCCATGGCTTCCACTGGCGCGCCCGCCGCGATGCGGCCCAGCAGCGGCACACCCACCCGCGTGCGCTGCCGCTCCTGCATGAACTTGGGCGCCAGCTCCAATGAGCGGCTTTGGTTGAAGCCGCGCTTCAGGTAGCCCTTGTGTTCGAGCGCGGTGATGTGCTTGTGCACGGTTGCGAGCGATGCCAATTGCAAACCGTGCGCGATTTCTTCGTAGCTCGGGCAATATCCCTGCTCATCCCTGAAATCGGCAATCAGATCGAGCAACTGTCGTTGCCGTTTGGTCAGCGCCATAAGCGAATCTCGTCCCTATTATGGGCGAAGAAAAAGGGAAAAGCAAGGGAAAGTCGTGGCGCTGGCTGTCAAACCTTTCTGGAGAACAGGATCGCGCCTAACTGTGGTAGACCGGCGCGTTGCCGGGTTTCCATTTGATGTTGCAGCCGATGCTTGGCTTCTGCTGGGCGCCGACCGCGCGGCCGAGGAGCGCGGCATCGATGGCCGCCCGCAAATCCCGGCCCGTCACCGGCACGCCGTTGCCCGGCCGCGCATCGTCGAATTGGCCCCGGTAGACCAGCTTGCGGCTTGCATCGAACAGGAAGAAATCGGGCGTGCAGGCAGCCTGATATGCCTTGGCGACTTGCTGCGTTTCGTCGTAGCAATAGGAAAACCAGAAGCCCAGCTCGCGCGCCATCAGGCGCAGCCCATCGGGCCCATCGTCCGGATACAGGCTCGCGTCATTGGAAGAGATGGCGACGATATCGAGCTCCGTGCCTGCGTAATCGGTAGCCAGCGCCGCCAAGCCCTGCCCAATATGCTGCACGTATGGGCAATGCCGGCAGAGGAACATCACCAGCAGCCCCTTGTGCGTGAAGCTGTCGAGCCGCACCGTGCGATGGCTTACAACGTCTGTCAGTTCGAAATCCGGCGCGGCGGTGCCGAGCCCCAGCATGGTAGATTCTTTGGCAGCCATTTCACCCTCTACCGTACCGTACCACGCAAGGCGCGGAACCGTCGCGCGGCATCGGTGCTAAAGCAAACTAGGGAACTTTCCGCGGCCTCGCGCGAATTACAGCAGAGGGGAAGACTCCGAGCCAAGCGGCAAGTTGGCGAAACGGGAACGCCGGGAACGCATCTAATTGAGAGAGGCCCCTGTTTAAGAAGAGAATGCCACTGAGACGCTTGGGATCCCTGGTTATTTTGGCGCTTTTTGCCGCCCTGGTTTGCAGTGTGCCGTCGCTCGGGCAAAGCGCACCGCAGGCGGCGCCATCACCGTCGCCCGCGGCTGCGGACGCGTCCCCTGTGCAACCCGCCGCGCCGCCACCAGTGCAGGCGCCGGAAGACAAGCGCATTTTCGGCGTGCTTCCCAACAACCGCACCACCGAAGATTCCATCCCCTTTCACAGCATCACGGCAAAACAAAAAGTCACGATTGCGTTTAAGGATTCTTTCGATTGGCCGGTATTTCCGACCGCCGCGTTATTCGCCACGCTCTACCAGATTGAAAACCAGAATCCGTCGTTCGGTCAAGGCATGCAAGGATACGCCAAGCGATTCGGCACCGCTTACGGCGACCAGATGATCGGCAACATGATGACCGAAGGGCTCGTCCCCGCCGTGTTTCACCAGGATCCGCGCTACTTCCGCTTAGGGTCGGGATCCAAGCTGCACCGGGCACTGTATGCGATCGAGCAGATCGAGGTGGCCCGCATGGATTCCGGCCGCCGCACCTTCAATTTTTCCGAATGGGGTGGCAACTCGATTGCCGTAGCCATCTCGAACGCATATTACCCCGATACGCGCGAGTGGAGCGACAACCTGGAAAGGCTGCTTGTGGCGTGCGGCACGGACACATTTTCCAACGTCCTCAAGGAATTCTGGCCGGACGTCAAGCGCAAATTCAAGAAGCACCACGACCAGGACCCGCTGCTCTCCACCGGCGTCCGATAGCGCCGCATCGGCGGGGTCTGGCCTGATATGATAGGCGACTGCCATGCCCGATCTCGCTTCCGAGCTTGCTCCAATGTCCGACGCGGTCACCAACTCCATCCGCGTTGAAGTCATGTCGCGGCACTCACCCGAGAACTCACGGCCGCAGAAGGGCTATTGGGTCTTCCAGTACACGGTCCGGATAACCAATCGGGGATCGGAGACGGTTCAACTGCTCAGCCGGCATTGGATCATCACGGACGCCTCGGAGCACACTGAAGAAGTCAAAGGCCCCGGCGTCGTCGGCGAGCAGCCTATGCTGGCGCCGGGCGAATCGTTCCAATACTCGTCGTGGTGCCCCCTCAAAACGCCACTGGGCAAGATGCGGGGCACCTATCGGATGGCCCGCGCCGGGGGGGCTCAGTTCGATATTAAGATCGCACCCTTCGCGCTGAAGGCCGCCTACACCGTCAACTGACAAAGCCGCGTCCGTGCGCGGGTTCCCCTCGTGGCCCTGTCGTTAACAAGTCAAGTTGTCCGGTTTTAATAATTAGTGATCTGTCCGCTTTGTGAAACAAAGCGATGCGGCCTTTAGGCCGCCGCCTTGTGGGTTTTGGGTTTGGCCT